>Ga0193753_10000582_pt1 | contig 35319 bp, 30 predicted proteins | sample H1c2metaG_FD_144925 | JGI IMG/M metagenome (GOLD analysis project Ga0193753, IMG submission 144925) | Soil microbial communities from a riparian zone of the East river system, Colorado, United States - H1c2 | ecosystem: Environmental > Terrestrial > Soil > Riparian zone | place: USA: East...
CACCAAACATCCAAACCATCTGGTTAGGGAATGCAGCTCTTACAGCCGGTGTCTGGAGATAACTCCTTACCAGCTCAGTATCCTTCAGTGCAACATTCCCGATCTCTGCCGGGAATTGCATCTCCTTGCCATTATTGACGGGTGGAGCAAAGGCAATATATCCACTCAAATGTCTTTTAGCTTCCTGTTCTGCGCTCGCCGGACTCTGTACGTCCGCCTTGTTGCCGGTATCGCTGCCGTCGATTTTGCTAAGGATGTGCTGAGTAGTATCCTTGGGAGCAAGGGTGTCAATGCCAGCCCTTGCAACACTATTGCTATCGGGAACAGCCGGCTTGGTTGTATCTACCTTGGCCTTTCCACCCATCATGGTGAAGAAGATGCCATCGGCATTGTTAAGCGACGCGTCTAATTCCTTGAGATTATAAAGTTCCCAGAATTGAAGATTTGCAGACGATTGCAGGTTCTTTCGCACCCTTTCCTTATCCTGGATACCGGGAAGTTCAACGGTAATGATACCACGATCGGCTTCAGGATTGATATTGGGTTGGGCGACACCGAACTGATCGATACGGCTGTTCAATACACGCACCGTGTTATCGAAGGCGGCCTTCGCCTGGCTGTTCAGGTATGATCTTACGGCCGCATTGGAAGACTGGAGATTGATCGCGTTGGCGCTTGCCGAAGCGAACAGGGAAGCCAGTTTACCCGACGGATTTAATTTCTCATATTCCTCGCCGAAGAGCGTCACGAAGTTCGCATCGCTATTCGCCTTCCGCTTATTGGCATTGTCCAATGCCTTCAGGAAATTAGGATCTTTGGAATTTCTGTCAAGAGTCTTCAACAAGCCGGACATTTCCACTTCAAGCGTTATGTTCATACCGCCTTGCAGATCGAGACCGAGATTCAACTCTTCTTCCTTCGCCTTCTCATAAGAGATGGCGCCGGTAATACCATAAGTGAGGGTCTGATCCTTTGTGCTATCCTTTAAACGCTTCAGGCGGCTCGCAAAAACCGTATCAAGTACTTCCTGGTAAATGGCCTGCGAATCCTTATTGCCAGGGTACTTCTCTGCAGCAGATGGATAATTTACTTTCAGGAAACCTTTTGCGCTGGCCTCGAGTTTCTTTTCATGATTGCGAACAAACCAGGTGAAGGAAAGCTGGTAGATCGAATAAATGATAAGCAGCACAGTGAAGAAGCGGACCAAACCTTTCAGTTGCATACGTTATGGGTATTTACTTTTTTAGTCTCTCTCTTCTGATTCTTCAGACAGGACAAGACTTTACACTAAGTTTTTAAGGACGGCAAAGATAGGGTTTTCAGCCATAAGTAATAGGGCTTTTATTGCGTACGGGACGGGCTTACCCCGGCCGTTGCACCCTGTAAGCCAATGCCTTAAAAATGTCCGTGGCCGCGCCGCTCCGGCAGGTATCAGGAGCGGACTTGGCTTGACAGTGGAAATCAGGAGCAGGTCCTGGGGAATGAATCCAGGATGGCGCCTGCATTTTTCCAGCCTTCAGCCGACCCCCTGCCGAATCGATTTAATCGTTAATTTGAATCCATGAAGCGATACCGGTGGCTCATCGTCCTGATATATCTCGTGATTTTCTTCAATGCGTGTTCTCCTTCGAAAAAAGCGGCAGTCTCCATGGTCAATGACACCCTGCTGGCAGACCTGCTGAAGACCGACCCGTTCCTTCGCGATTCGATACTTCCCTTTGCCCCCGAATTGAAATTCCAGATCATCTATACAACTATCGACCGTAGCCCGGATGGAACGCCCTCCTTCACCGATCACGGCTATGATCTCCACCCGGATGAATACTACTATCCCGCCTCCACGGTGAAGCTGCCCATTGCCGCCCTTGCCTTGCAAAAACTCCACGAACTGAATATTCCCGGTGTCGACATGAACACAACCATGATCACCGGCGCCGAAGGCGATACGCAGACGAAAGTGTACAACGATCCATCTACCATGGATGGGAGACCCTGTATAGCGGGGTATATCAGGAAAATACTCCTGGTAAGCGATAACGATGCCTTCAACCGCCTGTATGAATTCCTCGGGCAGGAATACATCAACAATACGCTGCACCGCATGGGTTATCCGGACGTGCAGATCATTCACCGCCTCGAACTATCCCTGAGTGAAGAGCAGAACCGGCACACGAATCCCATCCGTTTCGTGGATACCAGCGGGCAGACGCTCTACCTGCAGCCCGCGAAGGAAAGCAGGTTGGTCTATGCCACGCGGAACACCATGCTGGGTAAGGGATATATGAGGAATGACAGCCTGATCCCTGCGCCATTCAATTTCTCGAAGAAGAACCGCCTGCCATTGCAGGACCTTCACAGCATACTCCGGTCCATCGTGTTCCCCGAGGCCACGGCCAAAAGAAAGCGATTCTCCCTCGACGAACGCGACTACCTGCTGCTTCACCGGTATATGTCGATGTATCCGCGTGAATCGTCGTTTCCGGAATTGGACAGCGCTACCTACAACGATACCTATGTGAAATTTCTGCTCTATGGATCGGCCCCGGTCGATCCGCTGCCCGGCGTCAGGATCTTCAATAAAGTAGGGGATGCGTATGGATTCCTCATCGATGCGGCCTATGTCGCGGATTTCACCCATAAAATAGAATTCCAGGTCTCCGCCATGATCTATTGCAACAGCGACAGCATCTTCAATGATAATAAATATGACTATGAGTCCATCGGCCAGCCGTTCTTCCGGCATTTGGGCAGGCTTATCTATGATTATGAATTGAGGAGAAAACGAACGATCGAACCGGATCTTTCAGGTCTGCAGTTCGATTACCGCAAGGAATAGCCTCCCCGATATTCACATGGATGTTGCAATTGTCAACACCTGTCTTTTATTCCTCATTCTCCCCGGATAAATTATTTCAAATTCTTAACTTCGCAGCCGCCTGGTCAGCCTGCCGCCTAAACAATTCATTTTTTAAACATTTGTACATGCAGTTATCTTCTCTCTTGCAGCGCTTCAACGAACCTGAAACATTAAAAATGGCAAAATTGGGCCGCGAATTAAGGGCGCAAGGCATCGACGTGATTGATCTGAGTCTCGGTGAACCCGATTTCAATACTCCCGAACATATCAAAGAAGCAGCGGTGAAGGCAATACACGACAACTGGAGCCATTATACCCCGGTCTCCGGCTTCCTCGATCTTCGTGAGGCCATCTGTTCGAAATTAAAACGCGATAACAACCTGGACTATAAACCGGAGAATATCGTGGTATCCACCGGCGCCAAGCAAAGCCTCGCCAATACCGTCCTTGCTCTCGTGGATGAGAATGATGAGGTGATCATTCCCACTCCTTATTGGGTCACCTATAGTGAGCTGGTCAAGATCGCGAGAGGAAGGGTAGTGGAGATCAAGACCGATGCGAAGGATAAATTCAAAATAACGCCGCAGCAACTCGAAGAAGCGATCACGCCGCATACGAACCTGTTCCTTTTCTCTTCTCCATGCAATCCCAGCGGGGCCGTGTACAGCAAGGAAGAATTGGAAGGACTGGTGAATGTCTTCCGCCGTTATCCGAATATCCACATTATCTCCGATGAGATATATGAGTATATTAATTTCATCGGGAAACATGAAAGCATTGCACAGTTCGATGATATAAAGGACCGTGTTATCATCGTCAATGGACTAAGCAAAGGATTCGCCATGACGGGATGGCGCCTGGGATATATTGCGGCCAGTGTCGAAGTAGCGAAGGCCTGCGAAAAACTCCAGGGACAATTTACCAGCGGCACGAGTTCCATTACTCAAAAGGCCGCTGTGGTGGCGCTTACAACCGACCTGCGTCCATCTAAGGAAATGGTGGAGGAATTCGCCCGCCGCAGGAAGCGCGTACTGCAACTGGTAAGCGAAATACCGGGTATCGAGTGTACCGAACCCGAAGGCGCGTTTTATATTTTTCCGGACATCAGTTCCTTCTTCGGCAAGACCGATGGAAAGACCGTCATCTATACCTCAGGCGATTTTTGCATGTACCTGCTCAACAATGCGCACGTCTCTTCGGTAATGGGTGAGGCCTTCGGCAATCCCGATTGCGCCCGTTTTTCATTTGCAAATAGTATGGAGAATATTGAGAAGGCGTGGGCGAGGATTAAAGTAGCATTAGCTAAACTGCAGTGAGAACAATTTGATAATTTGGTAATTTGATAATTTGGCAATGATCCTAATGAGTAAATTCATTTCGCATCGGAGCACGCCTAATTATCAAATTATCAAATTGCCAAATTAATCATCAGCCTCTCGTGCAGCTTCAGCACCTGCGGTATCACCATCCGCCTTTCATCATTCATGATCACCGCATCGCATAGCTGCATCTTCATTTCCTCGTCGAGCTGGCGACTCATTCGCTTCTGCACTTCTTCCCTCAGCTGCATATCTCTTTTCATGGTTCTCTTTATGCGCATAGCCACGGGTGCGGAGACACCGATCACGAAGTCGAGGAATTCAGCCGAACCACTCTCGAAGATCAGCGCAGCCTCCTTGATAGCATAAGGAGAGGTTTGCTTTTTCATCCATTCGTTCGCGTCGTGGATGGTTGCGGGATGAGTGAGTGAATTGAGCAGATCTAATTTTTCTTTATTGCCGAAGACAATGGACGCGAGATAAGCGCGGTTGAGTACTCCATTTTGATAACTTTCCCCGCCAAAATGACGACGAATGGATTCCTTCAGCTCCTCGTCGGTATTCATCAGGTTCCGGGCGGCCACATCGGCATAATACACGGGAACGCCGAGTACCTCGAAGATGCCGGCAATGGTGCTCTTACCACTGCCGATGCCGCCAGTTAGACCGACCCTTAACATGTATTGAATGCTTTTAAGGAAACCTGCTCCGTAAATATAAAAACAAAACCGGATGACAACACCCGGTTTTATTCTATTCGGACCATGGGTCCTTATTATTTCTTTTCAGCCACCGCTGGCTTGTTCAGGGCTGCTGTCCAGTCCATACTGATAGCCGATTTCTCGATCTTGATATAGCTGCCAGGGCTCACTTCGATATTGAGGGTTCCGTCTTCATTTACCTTATTGATAGTGCCATGAATGCCCGCGATGGTCACGATCTTCGAGCCCTTATCGAGGTCCTGGATGAATTTTTTCTGATTTTTCGCGCGCTTCGCCTGGGGGCGTATGAAGAATAACCAGAAGGCCAGGATCATCAATCCGAGGAATATCGGAGTGGTCATTGACCCGAATGGACCCGATGGTTGTGGAGTCGCCTGAAGGAAATGGATGTAGTTCATTTTTAGTTGTTGATTTTATTGTTTGACGCTGGAATCTCCGAAAGCCTTTGCTTCACAAGAGAATTTTCTAGTTGATGCGATCCTCGTTAGTAGATCAGTCGGTGATCTCTACTTTAAAGGTCAGTATATGTTGTTGTTCGGGTTTGGTATTTGCATTTACATATACTTCTTTCCTGGCTTCGCCATGCGGACGGCCCTTGCTGTCGAACTTGGCCCTCACAGTTCCTTCCTCACCCGGGGCAAAAGGCTTGTCCGGTTTCTCAGGCACCGTGCAACCGCAACTGGCAGAAACGTTTTGGATGATAAGGTTCCTATCTCCCGTATTCTTGAAACGGTAGCTCACCTCAACCACCTGGCCCTCCTTCACTTTTCCGAGCTCCTTGACGGTTGAATCAAGCCATTGTATTGTTGTAAAATTAGAGGAGTCATTTACCGCCTTGTCCTTTTCTTCCTGGCTCAGAGGCTTTCCCGCCTTCTGGTCGCTGCCCTGGCAGGCAACCAGTCCCGCAGCAATGGAAATGATCAATAAGAGTTTTTTCATAGCTCGTAATTTTCAGATTTGCAAATGTAAGTCAAATAGCAGAAAAGGACGGAACACCTTAACATAAGCTTTGCAAGCGCGGCCTAACCCTTCTTATAATCCACCTTGTGCAATTTACCCTGTTGCAAAAGATCTTTGTGTATATTATCGAGGATACCATTAACGAATTGCCCGCTCTGTTGTGTACTGTAATCCTTCGCGAGGTCGATATATTCATTGATGGTCACCTTCGGTGGGATCGTCTCGAAATACAGGAACTCCGCTACTCCCATCTTCATGAGTATCATGTCCAGTGCCGCGATCCTCTCCGGATCCCAGTTCTTCAGCTTCGGCACAATGATGGTCTGCAGGTGCTCCGTCTTGTCGAGCACGGTTTGTAACAAAGTCTTCGCGAATTGCGCCTTGTCTGCACTTATCAGTTGTTTGAAATCATACGAGCCCGGCTTCTGGATATAACCCACCAGTATCTGTACGATCATCTCACCATCGTCGTCCCAATTGGAGAAATTCTCCTCCATATGTCCCACGAATACTTCGTTGGCAAGCAGCATGTCATTCAACAGGAATTCAATGATCTTTTTTTCCTCCTGTTTATCGCGCGCCTGGTTCAAGATATATGCGGCGTAGGCCGGAGTCTGCACCCATTCGAGATATATTTTTCGCACGAGTTCCGTGCTTTCGCCCTGCGACTGGCGGAGAATGGTCTCGGGTTTGACCTTACTGATCTGCTCTTTCATGGCTGTATCCTCCAGCATCTTCCAGAGCGTTTCATTTCCCGCAATTTTTATATTCACATTGAGATCGGCTGCACTGGGAAGGTGTTTGCTCGCACGTTTATGCGCTTCGGTCTCCGCATACCGGGCTACTTCGGTGAGGAACCAGGTCAGGTAAACAAGGAGTGAACGGGTCTGATCGAAATGTTGCTGTAGTATTCTCTGTGGCTCACCGGGTTTCGTTAGATCTTCCAATGTTTCGACTGTATAAAGCGTCTGCATCACTTTCACCCGGATATTACGTCTGCTGATCATTTTGAGATAAGAACTTTTTGAAACCGCAAAGATAGGCGTTTTCCTTTTTTGATCTCGGCTGAAGGAGTAAATATTATTATCCGGCCAACATTCATTCTATTGAGTATTCATCTTTAAATTGCTAACTTAACTGTCAATAACCACCTGTAGCTGCGCGCTGATCCAGATGGAGAACAAATAGTTTTTTTCAATTCCAGGCATTATCCTTTCAAGTGCAAAGAAGTATGGCTGAGGCAAATTTTGAGAATGTTTTTTATTTGTCCCCCTTGCCCATGATCATCCTCCGGGGACCGGACTCTATTATTGAATCGGTCAATGACCGGATGATCGGGCTTTTAAATAAGCCGGCTACGGCATTGCGGGGCCATTCTTTCCTTTCCATTGTCGCCGCCGAACAGGCCGATTCAGTTTCCCTGATCCTTTCCAACATGTATGCCCCGGGCAAGACCGCTCACCGGGAAGAAAGCCATGCCCACGATATCCGGATACTCTATTCCGGCAGCGAGTTGCACTTCACCCTTCAGCCGCTGCGCGATGCAGGGAAAGTAACAGGCATATTGGTTAGCGCTGGTCAGGAATATCAGCGTGTGAAGTCAAACAGCAGCCCCTTCCGGAATATGGTGATGCAGGCGCCGATAGGGGTTACTATCCTCAGAGGACCTTCCTATATCGTTGAGATGGCGAATGAGCAATACCTGAAAATAGTGGACCGCCAGGAAAAACAATTCGTTGGCAAACCCCTTTTCGATGTGTTGCCGGAAGTCAGGGACCTCGTGGCGCCCTTGCTTCGATCTGTAATTGAAACCGGCGAGCCCGTGCATGGAGATGAATTCAAGGTCGTTATCTTCCGGCAGGGAGAAATGCAGGAGACCTATTTCAATTTCATCTATCAACCCTTAAAGGAAGAGGATGGCCGGATATCGGGTATCATTGTCGTGGCAAATGAAGTGACCTTCCAGGTGAAGGCAAAGCATGCCCTTGCCGAAACGGAAAAGCAGTTTCGTAATCTCGTCATGCAATCCCCGGTAGCCATGACCATCTGGAGAGGCAGGGACTTCATCATTGAAATGGCGAACCGCGAGATGTTCACTACTATCTGGCGCAAAGAAGAAGAAGATATCATCGGGAAAAAAGCGCTGGACGTTTTCCCGGAGCTGAAGGACCAGAAATATCCCGAATTGTTAAACAGGGTGCTGCATACCGGCTCACCGCATCGTGAGAATGAATCGGTAGCATATATCCAGGGTGATGACGGTATGCGCAAGTTCTACCTCGACTTCGAATATGCTCCTTTGCTCGAAACGGATGGCATTGTCTCCGGTATCATGATCACGGTAAACGATGTCACGGAAAAAGTGGAAGCCCGTCACAAAGTAGAGGACGCGGAGTCGAGGCTCCGGCTGGCTACCGATGGCACAGGCCTTGCCACCTGGGACCTCGATCTCAATTCCCGGCACATCATCTATTCCTCCCATCTTGTTTTGGTCTTCGGGCAGGAGCCAGGCACCGAACTAAGTCATGCCGCCATGCGCAGTCTCATTCACCCGGAAGACAGGAAGGAGATCGTGGAGAAGGCATTCGAGCAAGCCATGCAAACGGGAATATATCATTATGAGGCGCGGGTGGTATGGCCAGACAAGAGCGTGCATTGGATACGGACGCAGGGAAAGGTGATCTACGATCACGGGCATAAGCCGCAGCGTATGCTTGGAACAATGATCGATATTACAAATGAAAAGACCGCCTCCGGGATACTACAGGATAGTGAACAGCGGCTCAATATGGCAATCGAAGCGGCGGAACTGGGAACCTGGGTATTGAACCTTCGCACCAGGGAGGCGCAGTATTCATCCCGTTACCTGCAGATACTCGGCTTTGAGGAGAGTGAAAGACCCAACCATAAGGAAATACTGGAAAGAATTCACCCCGGGGATCGCCCGGCACGGGACATGGCTGTGATAGAAGCCATGCGTACGGGTCTCTTCAATATTGAAATGAGGATCATCCGCCCTGGCAATAATATCGGTTGGATAAAGGCGAAGGGAAGCCTCTTCTACGACGAGAAGCGAACCCCCGAACGCATGCTGGGAACCATCATGGACATCACCGAACAGAAAGCCGCATTCAACAGCCTGCAGGAAAGCGAAGAACGATTCAAGATGGTAGCAGACACCGCGCCCGTCATGATATGGATGTCGGGAAATGATCGCTTCCTCGATTTCTTCAATACCAGCTGGCTCACCTACACGGGACGGCAGATAGTGGACGAGGTCAACGACGGCTGGAAGGAAGGCCTTCATCCGGGCGATGTGGCACGTTGCGCGGAGCTATATGACCGGTCGTTCAATAACCGGATCGCCTTCCATATAGAATACCGCCTGCGCAGACATGACGGCATCTATCGCTGGATATCGGACAATGCCGTTCCCCGGTACACGCCCGATGGGGAGTTTGTCGGTTTCATCAGCGCATGCATGGATATCGACGATGAGAAGCGGTTCAACCAACGGCTGCAGGCAAGCGAACTGCTATTCAAAACGATCTCCAACGTATCGCCTGTAGGACTTTGGATGACCAATGAAAAAGGCATCAATACATTTGTCAACGATACCTGGCTGCACTGGACGGGAAGCCGCCCCAATGCCAAAATACCCAATAGCTGGGTGGAGGCACTGGTGGAGGAAGACAAGAAGAAAACGATACAGCAATTCGAACTCAAGGCCGCCAGCCTGGAGAAATTTTCTATAGAGTTCCGCTTCTATCTCTGGGATGGCAGCGTACGTTGGGGATTATCGGAAGGCTATCCTTATTATGATACCGATGGAAAATTTGCAGGCTATGCCGGATCGGTGACAGACATCACAGAACGAAAACAGGACGAGCTACTCAAGAATGATTTTCTCGCCGTCGCCAGCCACGAATTGAAAACGCCTATCACATCCATAAAGGCGTACACGCAACTATTGGCAAGGACCTACGACAACACCAACGATGCGTTCCTGAAGAGTGCATTGTCCAAGGTGGAAAACCAGGTAAATAAAATGAGCAAGCTCGTGGGTGATTTCCTGAATCTGTCCAAGATCGAATCGGATAAATTCAGGCTGAACAGGGAAGTGTTTACGTTGAATGAACTGGTGAATGAAGCCGTGTCCGATATTCAACTCGTGAGTCCCGCACACCTGATAAGCGTGGAGGCTCCGGGGATGGTGAGGATCGAGGCCGACAGGGAGAAGATCATGCAGGTATTGACAAATTTTCTTTCGAATGCGGTGAAATATTCGCCCGACCACCGGGACATAAGAGTGATCATTGAGCCGGGAGAGAATAGTGTCACGGTTTCGGTAAGGGATAAGGGGATCGGCATAAGGCAGGAGGAGCATGCAAAAATATTCCAGCGCTTCTATAGGGCCGAATCGAATAATATACAGGTCTCGGGCTTCGGGATCGGCCTTTATATTTCGGCCGAGATCATCAATGCGCACCAGGGGGAGATCGGGGTAAAAAGCAATAAGGCGGAAGGTTCGGATTTTTACTTTAAATTGCCGGTCACAGGATAGGTAATTTGACTACTTTTAGCGCCCAACTATAACTTTCAAGAATGACGAGGAAAATTATCATATACGACGACGATATGGATCTGCTGGAGGTCTGTTCCCTGATCCTGTCGGCGAAGAAGTTCGAGGTGGTGGTCAAAGACAAGTGCACCGACATACTGAACGATATCCGGGAACATCGTCCTGATGTCATTCTCATGGACAATTGGATCCCCGATATCGGAGGGGTGAAGGCCACGCGCCTGGTTAAAGGCTCCGAGTTCCGCGATATTCCCGTTATCTTTTTTACTGCCAATAATAATGTAGCTGAGCTTGCCGCCGAAGCCGGTGCGGATTACTCGCTACAGAAGCCTTTCGATATTACCGAGCTCGAGAATATCGTAAGCAATGCCGCGAACGGCCCACAAAAGACGGTGTGAGGCGTCGCCAGTTTCCTGCCGGCATTTATTTCAACCAACCTAGCATATGCTTGATGGGAAGAACCAACGTCAATACTGACGGATCTGAACTCTAAGTAGAAGATAGGGCAGGGGATGGATTGTGAATATCTCAAGGCTGATCTCCTCGAATCTTATGCGCCGTAATGGCCGAAGCAATGCCTTCAACCCGGGCGAGGCGTATCTTACTTGAGACCAATTAGATGAAAAATTGTCCTTTGTTTAGCAAACAGGCAAGAATTTCATGTCAACTTATGTGTAAAAATGAAAAAATGTCCTTTTTCCTCAAATGGCACATTATTCGTGTACTTTCGCTGTCCCAAATAAGGTTGGGCACTTCAAAAAACAAAAATCAATAAAATTATGGCTAAGAAAGTAAACATTACCCCATTGCATGACAGGGTAATTGTGAAAGCGGCGGCTGCCGAAGAAAAAACTGCCGGAGGTATCATCATCCCCGATACTGCAAAGGAAAAACCACAACGTGGTATTGTCATCGCTGCTGGTCCTGGCAAAAAAGATGAACCCGTTACTGTTAAAATCGGTGACAACGTCCTTTATGGTAAGTACGCCGGTACTGAAATCGTTGTTGAAGGTCAGGATTACCTGATCATGAGAGAAAGCGACATCTTAGCGATCGTATAACGCACAACCACCGACCGGCCTACTGGTTAACGGTGGTCATCACGAACATTTCGAAACTCAAAAATTTTCAAAATTAATATTATGGCAAAGCAACTCTTCTTCGATATTGAAGCAAGAAATAAGATGAAAAAGGGCGTTGACATCCTGGCCAACGCGGTAAAGGTTACTCTCGGGCCAAAGGGTCGTAACGTGGTAATCGAAAAGAAATTCGGTGCACCCCAGGTTACAAAGGATGGCGTGACCGTTGCAAAGGAGATCGAACTCGAAGATCTTATCGAAAATATGGGCGCTCAGATGGTGAAGGAAGTAGCGTCAAAGACTGCTGATATTGCAGGAGACGGAACTACTACGGCTACCGTTCTTGCACAATCGATCATCAACGAAGGATTGAAGATCGTGGCAGCTGGTGCAAATCCAATGGATCTGAAACGCGGCATCGACAAGGCCGTTAGGATCGTAGTTGAGAATCTGAAAAGTCAAAGCCAGACCGTTGGCAATGATAGCAAGAAGATCCAGCAAGTTGCGACGATCTCTGCTAATAATGACGAGACGATCGGCAAACTGATCGCCGAGGCTTTCGGAAAAGTAGGAAAGGAAGGCGTGATCACGGTTGAAGAAGCAAAAGGAACCGATACTACTGTTGAAGTAGTTGAAGGTATGCAATTCGATCGCGGTTATATTTCTCCCTATTTCGTTACCAATAGCGAAAAGATGGAAGTTGAATTGCAGAACCCTTATATCCTTATCTACGATAAGAAGATCTCTGCAATGAAGGATATACTTCATATCCTCGAAAAAGTAGCTCAAAGCGGCCGCCCTCTTCTCATCATCGCAGAAGACCTGGAAGGTGAAGCATTGGCTACACTGGTTGTAAATAAACTGCGCGGAACGATCAAGGTTGCAGCTGTTAAGGCTCCCGGCTTTGGTGATCGCAGGAAGGAAATGCTTACAGACATAGCTACTCTTACTAAGGGTATTGTAATAAGCGAAGAACTCGGACACAAACTGGAAAGCGCAGATCTTACTTCGTTGGGTCAGGCCTCTTCAGTGACTATCGATAAGGACAACACAACTGTTGTTGGTGGCAAGGGTGAAAAGAAAGAAATCCTCGCCCGTGTTAACCAGATAAAAGCACAGATCGAGAATACAACTTCCGATTACGATAAAGAGAAATTACAAGAACGCCTGGCTAAGCTGGCTGGTGGTGTTGCCGTACTTTATATAGGTGCAGCTACTGAACTTGAAATGAAGGAGAAGAAGGATCGCGTGGACGATGCATTACATGCAACGCGTGCTGCAGTTGAAGAAGGTATCGTTCCTGGTGGTGGTGTTGCTTATATCCGCGCTATTGAGAGCCTGGATGTAAAGGTTCGCGGACAGATCGAAGATGAAACGACTGGTATGGCCATTGTGAAGAGGGCTCTTGAAGAACCGCTTCGCCAGATCGTAGCCAATGCGGGTATCGAAGGTTCTATCGTTGTACAGAAAGTGAAGGAAGGAAAGGGTGACTATGGTTTCAATGCAAGGACGGAACAATACGAGAATCTCCTGAAGGCCGGTGTTATCGATCCGACCAAGGTGACGAGGATCGCTCTTGAGAATGCCGCTTCTATTGCGGGTATGTTGCTGACTACCGAATGTGTAGTTGCCGACAAGCCGAAGAAGGAAGAAGCGCCTCATGCACATGGTGCTCCCGATATGGGTGGAATGGGATACTAATCCTTTTCGAAATAATAATAAGGTCCCGCTCTTTGGAGCGGGATTTTTTTTTGGGGCTATGGCACCTTGTTCGGGTTGGCAACCTCGCAAAGCGGTTGGCAACCTCGCAAAGTGGTTGGCAACCTCGCAAAGCGGTTGGCAACCTCGCAAAGCGGTTGGCAACCCCGCAATGCGGTTGCCAACCCTCCATTCACCCGTTCCTGCCGATTTTCTCCACACTGCTTGCAACAGCCAATTTATTGTTACATTTATAAACTTAATTCCACTCAAACCCGGACTATGAAGAAAGTATACCTTGTAAGCCTACCCCTTATTGTTTCTCTATTCTTTTCATTTTCCCTATTTAGCCAGAATAATTTCTTTACCGACATCACCGATGGCAGTCTCTCCCGTTCAACCGGGCAAAGAGTCATTATCCCGGAAAAGTTTCGGCCTATGTCCCTCGACCGCAACGGCCTGAACGCCTTCCTCACCTCCCTGCCCGCGGAGAAAGATCTCGCCAATAAAACGATGGCCCCCACCATGCTTATGCCTATGCCCGGTGGTGGTACGGCCCGCTTCAGGGTCTGGGAGAGCTCCATCATGGAGCCAGCTCTCGCGGCCATGTTTCCCTCCATCAAAACATTTTCCGGCCAGGGCATCGATGACCCCACCGCCACCATTCGTTTCGACTGGACCGAACATGGCTTCCATGCCATAATACTCTCCAATTCCACGGGCGATATCTTCATCGATCCCTACCAGCGGACCGACCTCGATCACTATTCCGTTTATTTCAAGAAAGACCTTAAGAATATACACAGCTTCTCCTGTCAAACCGAAGACGAGGTGGCCCGGACCGTCGATTCAGCTTCCGGGGCCCGCGGAAACGCCGGTACCTGTGCAGGCACCCAATTGCGTACTTTTCGCCTTGCGCTGGCCTGTACCGTTGAATATTCAGCCGCCGTTTCCAGCCCGAGCGCTCCTACTATTCCCCTTGTCTTATCAGCCATCGTCACGGCCATCAACCGGGTCGATGGGGTATATGAGAAAGAAGTGGACGTGCGACTCGTATTGATCGCGAACGAGCAGAATCTTATCTATCTCACCGGCACCGACCCCTATACGAATGGCAACGGTACTACCATGCTAGGCGAGAACCAGGTGAATGTCGATGCGATCATCGGCGCCACGAATTACGATATAGGCCATGTCTTCAGCACAGGTGGCGGAGGCATCGCTTCCTTGGCCGTTCCCTGCACTCCCAATAAGGCGCGCGGTGTGACCGGCCTGCCCAATCCCACCGGCGACGGATTCTATATCGATTTTGTCGCTCATGAAATGGGGCATCAATTCGGCGCCACGCATACTTTTAATTCCACCACCGGAAATTGCGGAGGTGGTAACCGTTCCGCCTCTACAGCCGTAGAACCCGGTAGCGGGATCACGATCATGGGCTATGCCGGCATTTGCCTCGCCTCCAACGATCTTGCCCCGAATAGTATTCCAACCTTTCATGCAGTAAGCTTCGATCAGATAAATACATTCGCCGGCGACCCGACGAAAGGAGGGAGCTGCGCCGTGCTGACGGCAACCGGGAACAATGTTCCGGTCGTAAATGCCGGCAGCAACTTTACCATTCCCGTCTCTACACCCTTTGTACTGAGTGGCACCGCCACCGATGCCGACGCCTCGGACGTACTGACCTACTCCTGGGAAGAGATAGATGCGGGGCCCGCAGGCAACTGGAATACCCCTTCGGGGAATGCAGCTCTCTTCCGTTCATTCTTACCTACATCCACCGGGATACGATATTTTCCAAAACTCTCCGACCAGGTAAACAACACGACGACCATCGGAGAATTGCTTCCTTCGTATAGTCGAAACATGAGTTTCAGGCTTACCGCACGCGATAACCGCGCAGGCGGAGGCGGTGTTTGTTCTGCCGACATGCAGATGACTGTAGATGGGGCAAGCGGACCCTTCGTTGTTACGATACCTTCCGCCACCGGTATCTCATGGCCCGCAAACAGCGCCCAAACCATCACCTGGAATGTCGCCAACACGAATAATGCACCCGTGAGTTGTTCCAACGTGAGTATCGAACTATCCACCGACGGCGGCAATACGTTTACGAATATCTTACTGGCAAGCACTCCTAACGACGGCTCGGAAGTAGTTACTCTTCCATCGGGAACCTCCACCACCGCCAGGATAAGAGTGAAGGCTGTTGGGAATGTGTTCTATGACATGTCTAATAACAATTTCACGATATCAGCACCTGTGCCCGGTTTTGATTTTTCGAGCCCTGCCACTACGGCTGTGCCCTGCGCTTCGGCAACACCGGCCACTGTTTCGCTTGGCGCCACCTCGTTCCTGGGCTATACAACACCGGTAGCTCTCACCGCCGAAAATGTTCCCGCGGGAACATCTGTGCTCTTCGGAACAAACCCTGTCATACCCGGGAATTCGACATTGATAACATTACAAAATGCAAATACACTTCCCGTCGGAACGTATACGATTACCATCAAGGGCGTATCGGGAGCCATTACACGCAACCGTGTACTTACATTCAATGTGCCGGTCGGCGCGGGTCCGGTAGTGACCACCGCTCCGCAATCGAAACAGGTGTGCAGCGGGTCGCCCGCCACCTTTACCATAGTCACATCTTCTGTTGTTTCCGCCTATCTATGGCAACAAAGCTCGGATGGAGGAAATTCATTCGTGGATATTGCCGGCGCCACCACCGCCTCACTTGAGATTCCATCGGTGGCAACCACGCAGAATAGTTACCAATACAGGGTTGTCCTCACAGGGCAGTGTAATATTACTACGTCGGCAGCGGCCACATTGACTGTGTACACCCTGCCGAAGGTAGACCTGGCCTCTAATCTTACCAGTCTTCTACCCGGCCAGCAATCCACGCTTACAGCTACGATCACGCCTGGATCTACGCCCACGATTACCGCCACCTGGTTCCGGGATAATAACTCGCTTGGGCAGATCCCGGGCAATGTCTATACCACTAATGTCACCAGCGGCCTCGGCGCCTACCAGGTGAAACTGCTCGATGTGAATGGATGCACGAACCAATCCGCGGTGGTTACTCTTACCGCGCAGGCAAGTTCGAGACTGTTCATTTACCCGAACCCGACTGCCGGCCAATTCGTGGTCTCCTATTTCAATTCAGGGGGCGGCGCCACCAGGAGATCCGTCACGATATATGATGCAAGGGGTGGGAGGGTGTTCACTAGTTTCTTCGACATAACCGGGCCTTACCAGCTCCTGAATATTGACCTCACACGGCAGGCCGCCGGCGTTTATATGGTGGTTGTGGGAGATGCCGCGGGAAAGAAGATCGTTGAGGGCAAAGTCCTTGTCAGATAGCAATGAATAAATTCAGATATTAGCACCCGTAACCGGCCCTGCCATGCAGGGCCGGTCGCTTTCGGGGGAAACTTCCCTAATTATTAAGTCGTCCGACCTGTAAGATTTCATACCTTTGCGCCTTCAAAATTCATTAGAAAATGATCAGTGTAAAAGACCTGAAGCTGGCCTACGGCAAAAGGGTACTCTTCGAAGAAGTGAACCTCAATTTCATCAAAGGCAATTGCTATGGTGTGATAGGGGCCAATGGCGCAGGGAAAAGTACTTTCCTGAAAATATTGAGCGGCGAGATCGAGGCCAACAAGGGCTCGGTGAATATCACCCCCGGCGAACGCCTGGCGATCCTGAAGCAGAACCAGTTCGAATTCGACGAACAGACCGTTCTCAACACCGTCATGATGGGGCATACCAAGCTGTGGTCCGTATTGAAGGAACGCGAAGCTATCTATGCCCTCGCCGATTTCACGGAAGAAGATGGCATGCGCGCCGGTGAGCTCGAAGGCGAGTTTGGCGAAATGGGTGGCTACACCGCAGATAGCGACGCCGGCACATTGCTCGGAGAACTCGGCGTAGACGAAGAATTTCACTATTCATTCTTGAAAGACATCCCTTCCAACCTCAAGGTACGTGTGCTTCTCGCACAGGCGCTGTTTGGCAACCCTGATATTCTCCTGCTCGATGAGCCTACCAATGGATTGGATATCGAGACGATAAGCTGGCTGGAAAACTTCCTCGCCGACTATGAGAACATCGTACTCGTTGTAAGCCACGACCGTCACTTCCTCGACGCCGTATGCACGCATGTAGCCGACGTGGACCGTCAGAAGGTCAAGATATTCACGGGTAACTATACATTCTGGTACGAGTCATCGCAATTGATGGCCCGCCAGGTGAATGATAAGAATAAAAAGACTGAAGAGAAACGCCAGGCGCTGATCGATTTCATTGCACGGTTCAGTGCCAATGCCTCCAAGAGTAAACAGGCCACATCCCGTAAAAAAGCGCTTGAGAAATTATCGATAGAAGAAATAGAACCAAGCTATCGCAAATATCCGGGTATCATTTTTCAGCAGCTCAGAGAGGTCGGCAACCAGATACTGAACATTGAAAAGCTGACCAAATCTGTCGATGGCAGGCTCTTGTTCAACAATGTCACTTTCACCGTCAACAAAGGCGATAAGATCGCATTGTTGAGCCGCGATCCGTTGGCCGTAACAAGCTTTTTCAATATCATTACTGCAGACACGATCGCCGATAGCGGTTCCTATGAATGGGGCAGCACCGTCACGCACGCTTATCTTCCCCAGGAGAATGCACAGTTCTTCAATGGTGAACTAAACCTGATGGACTGGCTTCGCCAGTATGTGCCACCGCACGTAACGGATGTGGATGAACCCTTCCTGCGCGGCTTCCTCGGAAAGATGCTGTTCAGCGGAGACGATGTGCTTAAGAAAACAAATGTGCTGAGTGGAGGAGAGAAGGTGAGATGCATGCTTAGCCGGATGATGTTGCAGAATCCCAATGTGATCCTGCTCGATCAGCCAACCAATCACCTCGACCTGGAAAGTATTCAAAGCTTCAACGAACAGTGTACCGACTATAAGGGGATCATTCTACTGACAACGCATGATCATACCTTCATGCAGACCGTCGCCAACCGGGTGATCGAACTTACACCGAAGGGCATCATCGACAGGCTAATGACATTCGATGAATACCTGGCGGATGATAGGGTGAAGAATCTGAAGGAAGAGATGTACAGGTGATCTTGCGGCTAGGGTTCATGCAAATTTGATAATTTGGTAATTTGACAATGTGCCAATTAATCGTGCCATAAGAAGTCCTTGTGTCCGCTGTGCCTGCTTTGTGTTCCCCGTGGTTAAATTTATTCCTTCTCATTGTATCCTCAGGCAAATACCCAAAAATATCCCCCAAAAGAGTTCCTTTGGGCAGCTGTAAAAATACTGCCCCACCCCCTTGTTTCCCAGAAATCTTCTCTTTATCTTGGTCTTGCAAGCCAAGTTCTTTCTACCTTTTTTCTAACCTCCTTATCCTTCCTTTTACCCGTTAATCCTGTTGGGAAAGATCTTGTATCCGGGCCATAGGTATATTCAAGTTCGATTTTGGATATTCGGGTTGAAACCAGAAATAAATGATTTAAGCGTTCCGTCGTAAGGCGGGACGTTTTTTATTTTATCAACTCTGGCGTATTATCAACTCTTCATTATCTTAGATAAGTTGATAACTGTAGGGGGTTAACAAGCTAAAGCCTTATTAACTTATAACCTGTTAACCTGTCAACTTTCTCAACTTATAACCTATTACCTTATCAACTTTCAGCACATCAAGCCAACCTGAATTATGCACCAGGATTCTCTGCAGAAAAAAATTGGTTTTTGGTCGGCCACTTCCATTGCCGTGGGCAGCATCATCGGTGCGGGTGTTTTCATGAAGCCATCTACCATGGCGGCTCAACTCGGATCCCCCATTTGGCTGCTCGTTGTCTGGATAGTCGCGGGATTATTTTCGCTGTTCGGCGCACTCATCTTTGCTGAACTGGGCGCCATGATCCCGGAGACCGGCGGCATCTATGTTTATTTCAGGAAGATCTATGGTGACTTCGTCGCATTCCTCTATGGATGGGCCGCATTCTCCGTTATCAATACGGCAGCGGTCGCCGCTATTTCATTCGTCTGTGCACAGTACGCAGATTATTTCCTTCACCTTCCGAGATTCGATGCGGTAATCGAACAAAGTATGACCTGTCACATCCCTTTCATCGGCGACCTCCACCCGCTCGAGAACTTCGGCGTGAAGTCCCTCGCCGTATTCCTCGTTCTCATTCTCACCGTATTGAATTACCGCAGCGTAAAAGCAGGCAGCAGCTTCCAGGTTGTTTCCACCTTTCTCAAGATGGCCGTAATAGGAGCGTTGATCATCGGGATATTCTTTTCGGGCGAGGGATCGCTATCTCATTTTGTAAAAGCCGAACATCCAAAAGAAGGATTCGGTCTCATTAGCGGGATCATTGTCGCCATGACCGGCGCCTTCTATGCCTACGATGGCTGGATCAATGTGACCTTCATTGCCGGAGAAATAAAAAGGCCGCAGAAGAATATTCCGCGAAGTCTCATACTGGGCACCATTGCCTGCATCGCAATTTATGTACTCGTAAACCAGGCCTATCTCTATGCATTACCCGTAGAAAGGGTAGCCGCATCGCCGCTCGTTGCTGCAGATGCTATCGCGGTAGCGTTCGGAAGCACCGGGAGTGCTATTGTAGCGGCCATGATCGTCATCTGCACTCTCGGAGCCGTCAACGGGAACATGATGGCAACCTGCAGGATCACCTATGCCATGGGACAGGACAAGGTATTCCTTCCCTGGACGGGTACAACCCATCCGCGCTATCGCACACCGGGAAACGCACTATGGCTTCACGGAATATGGACCAGTCTCTTTATTATTTCTGGTTCGTTCGACATGCTGGCCGATATGTTCGTCTTCATCACCTGGATCGCATACCTCTTCGGCGCCGTCGGCGTGTTCCTGCTCCGGAGGAGAATGCCCACGGCCGAACGCCCATACAAGACCTGGGGCTATCCCATTGTCCCATTTCTCTTCATCCTCTTCTCCGCATTTTACGTGGTCACCACTTTGTGGAATGATATTTATAACTACATCCATCATAAGCAGCCTGTGATCAATTCGGTGCTTGGGCTCGCCATCACGGCCCTCGGCTTACCTTTGTATTTCTATTACCGGCGCATGGAGAGAAAGAAGCAGCTCTCCAGTTGAAAAAAGTATTCATCTTAAAAACACACAGACATGAAAACAGCCATTGTGAGCGGAGCCTCCGGAAATCTTGGTCACGCAGTGATCACAAAATTTCTCGCCGGCGACTATAAAGTAATAGGAACTGTTACGGTCAATGAGACGCTTTCATTCTCTTCGAATAAAAATTTCGAAGCCGGTGTAGTAGACCTGACCAATGAAGAGGCCACAAAAACATTTATGGATTCCATTCTGAAGAAGTATAAGAAGATAGACGTCGGCGTGTTGACCGTCGGCGGTTACGCCCCCGGTAAAATAGCCGAGACAGGGATCATTGCAATACGCCAGCAATTCATGTTAAATTTCGAGACTGCCTACAATATAGCACAGCCATTATTCGTGCATATGCTCAAGCAGGGGAGTGGAAAATTATTCCTGACAGGCGCAAGAACGGGTATCGAAATGCGCTACAGCAAAGGAATGGCAGCATACGGTCTTTCGAAGTCACTTCTATTCCGCTTGGCCGAACTGATGAATGAAGAAGCAAAGGGAACTGATGTCAGTGTCACTGTTGTTGCCCCTTCCACCATCGATACTCCACAGAATCGGAAGGCAATGCCCGATAGCGACCCTGCTAAATGGGTTAAGCCGGAAGACATTGCCGGCATGATCTACGCAACTGCGAGTTCGGAATTCTCCGTTGCAAAAGAAATGGTTATCAAGGCCTATAATAAGGCATAAACTGCATTCTCATGTAGTATTGCGGAATTATTTCCCCCGTATCGGAAAACAGGGAATTTGATTTCGCGCGCATATTATAGTTTACGCTCATAGCAGCTTCTTACTCCTTCTCTCGTATTGATTTAAATGGGGAATATTGGAACTGGCAGCATCTTTGTCTAACCAATATCAACATCTTAAACCTGTACAATTATGAAACCGAAAAAAATTATTTTGTTGGCCACCCTGTTATCAATGTTTGCAGTCTGCAGTTATGCGCAGAAGTCATCTGCAATAATAAGGGGCGGTGTAAACTTCGCCAACGTATCCAATAAGGACAATGGTGGATACGATGATTCGAAGATGCTGACCAGCTGGCAAGCAGGTGTAATTGGAGACTTTAACCTTACAGAGTTTCTTGCCATTCAACCTGGATTGCTATACAGCAGCAAGGGCATCAAGTTCGAAGGCAATGGCGAAACACTCACCTTCAATCCACAGTATCTCGAATTACCAGTAAACCTTGTCTTTAAAACTCCTACCGGCGCCACTAAGTTCTTTGCAGGTGCGGGTCCATATGTTGCAATGGGAGTTGGAGGAAAATTTAAAGGAGAAGGCACTGTTGATTTCGAAAGGAAGATCGATTTCTCCGATGACGACCCACTTACTGGCGAGGAAGAAGACGCCGGTGCATTTAAAGTGAGACGCTTCGATTATGGTCTCAATGGACTCGTTGGTATGGAAGTCAGCAACCTGGTGTTCACGGCTAATTATGGATTAGGTCTTGCAAAGATCCAGTCCGGTTCCAATTCGAGCGCCGATGATGCCAACAAGCATCGCGTCCTTAGCCTTACGCTTGGATTCAAATTCTAACAATTTTTTCAGCATTGTGTTTTTTAACAACAGCGTCCTTTATGGGCGCTGTTTGTTTTATTATTCGTACAAGGATAGCCGGCAGCCAGTGTTATAACTAATGCCTATCTTGCGCTCCTCGATACAAACAACTCCTGTTATGCGCTGGATGAAATGGGCGGGACTGCTGGCCGCCATATTAATGATCTGTTCGTGTATGATGCCGTGGGTCTCGATACCTTTACGGAATATCGTTGTAAGTGGGGTAGAGGCGGCACACACTGATTTCGGCAGGCCCGGATACCTACACTTGCTGCTTACTGCAGTATTCATTCCTTTCAATTTCATCCCAAGGATCTGGGCTAAGCGAAGCAACCTGGCGGTTACCGCACTCAACATGGCCTGGGCCATCCGAAATTATTTTATCATCACAGCGTGCAGGGAGGGGGAGTGTCCGGAAAAACATGTGGCCATTTACCTCGTGCTCATCGCTGCCTTTCTCATGCTGATCGCTGCGCTTTTTCCTGACATGGCAATGCCGGCCGATAAGCAAAAGGACTGATATAGTCGACAAGATTCAATTTCATCAATAATTTTTTTTGAGAAATTTGCTGTTATAGATTTTTTTTATTTATATTCGACATCTCAAAACCTTCCCTCGAATTTTCTTTTCTTCCACTCCCTTATAAAACTATCGAACCTGGTTGTATTGTCTGCTCTGACGACGTGAAGATGATTTCCCAAAAAGTTTGGTGTGATGTGATCAGCAGGAGCTGTGCTTAATGTAGAAACTCCTTGGATCGTGGGCTGTATTAGCCTGACTGACCATGCTATGCCGTTCCACTTACGATAGTACATCTGACCGAAAAACCGTTTAACAGGATTTGTCCCGTCACCACCGGGGCAAATCTTTTTTTATGCCTGTCCTATTGCTCGAAGAGCTTGGCAACACCAAAAGCGGCCGCTGCAGCCAATGCGCCTATCAGAGTAACGCGGATAGCTCCCCACCAGGCATTGACGCCTGTGATCTTACTTTTAAAGAATCCGAAAAGGAAAAGAAATACCAGCGTAACCGCCACAGAGATCTTCAGCCCCTCCGCCGGCGTGGTCGTGAAGAAATATGGCGATAGTGGCACCAATCCCCCGATGGCATAGGATAACCCGATATTCAGGGCAGACTTCGTAGCCCTCCTGGGATCGGGTTTGTCGAGACCCAATTCATACTTCATCATGAAATCGACCCACTGCTTCTTGTCCTTCGAAATCTCCTCCGCGGCCTTCGTTTGCATTTCCGCACTCAGGCCTATGTTGGCAAAGAACTCCTTTACTTCCTCCTTTTCCTTCTCCGGTACAAGCTCCACCTCCTCGTTTTCGCGCCTTAGTTCTGACTGGTAATGATCGATCTCCGTCTTCCCGGCCAGGTAGCCCCCGAGGCCCATGGCAATGGAACCCGCTGCTATCTCGGCAATGCCGGCGATGACAATGATCGAATTGCTCGAGACCACACCGGTGAGACCGGCAGCCAGGGCAAAGGGCACGGTAAGGCCATCGCTCATGCCGATAACAACATCCGTCAGGAAATCGCTGCTTCGAAGATGCTTCTCCTCGAGATGGTGATGCTGGTGGTGATCGTGTGTATCCATAAAGTTTGTCCCGCGTATTTCGTTCTCTTAAAATATGTCGACCTATGTATTTTCTTACCGGTATTTTTTTTGCCGGGAAGGACGGTAAGAATGTTCTTAACTACGGTCGGCCTATGTATTCTCTTACCGCCTTCCCGTTCTTACCGGCTATTTTTCCTTTTAATGTATCACGGTATCTTTTTATTTTGCCGGCAGGACGAAAGGGTAAACCACCTTACTCGTATCAACTAATCAACTTTTCCCCCCACCTTCCCGTATCAACTAATCAACTTACAACTAATAAACTTCCCACCTGCCCCAGGTTCTTACCTGCTAATCTTCACGCCCAGCATGCCGAATCCATATGCATCATTGGCCAGGGTGATCACCGGCTCATTGAAGCCGTTATCCAGGAACCATTCCCTCACCTGGCCAGGTTCGTGGTAGTGCCGGTAGCGGGGCGTGAATGCATCGTAAATATTGATTCTTATCTCCTCCTTGCTCCGCTTCGAATTCCCGCCCTTCCTGATCCGTGAAAGAGTGAAGAAGAATTGGGTGATAATTGCTACGCAGACGCGTTGGATACGAGGCCCCGATCGACTGATAAAGAAACGGAAAAGGTCGAGCCACCATAGCATGAACGAACGCCATCCTTTCTGTTTCTTATAGACGAAGACGTATAGCCTGCCGCCGGGCTTGACAAGATCCGCCAACGAGCGGAATGAACGCAGCGTATTCTTTGTATGATGGATGGATCCATTGGCAATGATAATGTCGAACGAGGCCGGAAGAAAGGGAGGGTGATCGAAGTCTCCCTGGACGAACTGAACATTGTCGGTTCCTGCGGGCAAATGCGGCTGGCGGTCGATGCCTACCACCTTCGCGCCTGTCTCCGCGATCGCGCGGGAAAGTTGCCCATTGCCGGAGCCGGCATCCAGCACAATGAGATCCCTGATCGAATCTGCAGTGGTTCGTGTCTCATCGAAGAAACGGACCAACCGCTCTGCCGCGGTCATGTCCCAGGTCCTCTGCTGGTCCGTAGCGGCATGCTCCTTCCATTCTTCAGAGAAGCTCCACGATCCCGCTTCATTGCCGACGGTTATGGCCACCCATTTTCCCTGGGCAGGCTTTACGAGACCGGGAAGCAGGATGTTATTGAACCAGGTTAAGGACATGAAATTTTATTTACCGGGAAGAAACAACATTAACTCTTAAGAATATGTCGACCTATGTATTTTCTCACCGGTGACTTTTTTGCCGGGAAGGACGGTAAGGATGTTCTTAAGTTCGATCGGACCATGTATTCTCTTACCGCCTTCCCGTTTTTACCGGCTAATTTGCATTTAATATTTCACCGGTATCTTTTATTTTTCGCGGGTAAGGCTGAAGAGTAAACCACCATTCTCGTATCAACTAAGCAACTTATTACTTGTAAAATTCTCACCTTGCCACACCTTCCTGTACTCGGCTAATATTTCAACGATGAGGCAGCAAGATAAACCGACGTTCGCCTTATCAACTAATCAACTTAGTAACTTATAAACTTCCCATCGGGCCGTTCTCAAGCACAGGCCTCTTCATTCTACCGCAGGCAAGATAATGAATCGCCAATGATTGAAACGCATTCCGTCACCTGCTCCTTTGTGATCAGCAGGGGAGGCGCGAAGCGGATCTTATCTCCATGTGTGGGCTTGGCAAGCATCCCGTTTTCCTTTAAGCGCAGGCAAAGTTCCCAGGCGGCATCTTTATCGTGGTGAGAGATCACGATCGCATTGAGTAGTCCTTTCCCTCTCACTATGGAGATGAATGGTGAATTCAGATCGAGCAGGCCATTGCGCAATACCTCGCCCATCGCCCCAGCATTCTCCGACATCCTCTCGTCGCGGAGCACCTGCAATGCCACCATCGCCGTCCTGCAGGCAAGCGGGTTGCCGCCATATGTCGAGCCATGCTCGCCCGGTTTTATAGTAAGCATGATCGCATCATCGGCCAGCACGGCGCTCACGGGCAGCATGCCGCCGCTCAGGGCCTTGCCGAGAAGGAGAATATCGGGTCTCACCTGTTCGTGGTCGCAGGCCAGCATCCTGCCGGTGCGTGCAAGGCCCGTCTGAATCTCATCGGCAATGAATAAGACATTCGCCTGTTCACAAAGTTTTTTCGCCCTGGCGAGATAGCCCTCGGTGGGCACCACCACACCGGCTTCGCCCTGTATCGGTTCAACCAGGAAACCCGCCACGTTCTTATCCGAAAGCGCCTTCTCCAAAGCGGCGATATCATTATAGGGAATGCAATTGAACCCCGGCAGAAAAGGCCCGAAATTAGTAGTGGAGGACGGATCCGTGCTAAAGGAAATGACGCCCATGGTCCTCCCGTGGAAGTTTCCTTCGCAGACAATGATGACGGCCTTGTTGGGCTTGATTCCCTTCACTTCATAGCCCCATTTCCGGCAGAGCTTGATCCCCGTTTCCACGGCTTCAACGCCCGTATTCATTGGCAGGACCTTATCATAACCAAAATAATCGTTCATGAATTTTCCATACTCACCCAGGAGATCGCTATGGAAAGCGCGGCTTGTCAGCGTAAGTTTCTTTGCCTGCCCGGTAAAGGCCTCTACGATCTTTGGATGACAATGCCCCTGGTTAACGGCGGAATAACCGCTGAGGAAATCATAGTATCTCTTTCCATCCGTATCCCAGACGAATACGCCTTCGCCGCGATTCAGCACGACAGGAAGCGGATGGTAATTATGTGCACTGTATTTTTCCTCGAGATCGAGGTAATGCTGTGTCGCTGCCGACATGTCTGCTATTGATTGCATGATAAATTAATATTGAATGAAAAAGATCAGGACGCGGTTCATTAACCTCCCGGTTGGGAGGAACACGGCCTTATCCTCGATGATTGAGAAGATCGAGGTTCAGCTTAAGAAAGAAAGATATGTTGGAAAGCTGTAGGATAGTCCGAAATTTGTCGCAAGATACTCAATTTTATCGTGAGATTAAACTGGAAAAATGAGCTATAAAATTCCGGACGGCACCCGCATCGGGCACGTTCACCTCAAGGTGTCTGACATAGAGAAGTCATTGAAATTCTATCGCGATCTGTTGGGCTTCGAGGTCCAGCAGCGTTTCGGGGATAGTGCCGCATTCATTTCGGCGGGAGGCTATCATCATCATATCGGTCTCAATACATGGCATAGCAAGAATGCGGGTCCTGCTCCGCATCGTGCAGCCGGACTTTATCACGTGGCCATTCTTTACCCTACCAGGAAGGATCTCGCCGTGATCGTGAGGAAACTGATCGATGCAAGTTACCCGCTGACCGGGGCATCGGATCACGGAGTATCCGAAGCCATCTACCTCGACGATCCGGATGGCAATGGAGTAGAATTGTATTGGGACAAGCCAATGGAGTCATGGCCGCGCGATGAAGAAGGGAATATCGCAATGATCACCGATGCGCTCGATCTCGTGCAACTCTTAAGCCTGGCGGAGTAATCGCCGCACATAGTAATGATCGGGAAAATGCAGGGCTGGTTCTGCGTCCCTGCGAAACAGGCCGAAGACCGTACTACCGCTTCCACTCATAGATGCATAGACGGCGCCGGCACGGTAAAGTTGCTCCTTGATTTCCGCCACTCCCGGATGCTGTTTGAAAACAAATGCCTCGAAATCGTTGATGAGTTCTTCCTTCCATGTCTCTATGGGTTGCGCGATGATTTCCCTTATCGACTTTGCAGGGAGAGCAGGATGAATATTTGCAAAGGCATCGGCCGTTGAAATATGAATACGCGGGTTGACAACCACGAAATAATAAGGCGAGAGATCGAGGGCAACTCTTTCCATGTCCTCACCTCTTCCTGTTGCATACACTGGCTTATTGATGATGAAGAATGGGCAGTCGCTGCCGAGTACAGCTGCATGTCTCAGCAGAGTCTGCTCATCGAGATCGAGTTTAAATAATCGATTTAGCAATATCAATGCAAAGGAACCATCTGCGCTACCGCCTCCGAGCCCGGCTCCAACCGGGATGGCCTTATGCAATTGCATGGTGACGGCCGGCAGCTGGGAAAAATCCCGGCTCAGTAATTCGTAGGCCTTCATGCAAAGATTGTCGGCGGGATCACCCGCTATGCTGTCGCCGGTGACGGTAAGCCCGGCCTGCTTCGGCGAGACAGCACGGATCATTTCCAATACATCAGACAAGGGCAGGGGATGAAAAACGGTTTCGAGGTCATGATACCCATCATCCCGTTTGCGCAGGATGCGGAGGCCGAGATTTATTTTTGCATTGGGAAATACGATCAAAAGGGGTGGAGTTTATTATCACTCGATAATGAAATAGTATAGGATGGTGAAATTTAAAGCCTCGACGGAATCCGTGACCTGATCCTATAGATAAATTGAATTCACGACTGAAAGATCATCGAATTCGTCTAGCGATTCCTCTTGCGGCTGTTTATCTCGTCGCGAATAGCGATCGCGCGGATGTAATCTTCGCTCTCCAGCACTTCAGTCAGCAGGCTTGTCAGTTCCTCGGTGGACAATGTCTTCAGGTCCTCGTTGCCGGGATTGCTGCCCTGCTCTTCTACCACTACTTCCTGCTTGGCCTTCTTCTTCTTGCTGCCGGCCGTTCCGGTGTCTTCCATGAGAATGCCGGCGCTTTCCAGGATGTTCTCATAAGTATAGATCGGGCATCCGAACCGCACAGCCAGTGCAAGGGCATCGGAGGTACGGGAGTCGATCTCGATGGTATCATTCTCGGAAGAGCACACCAGCTTGGAATAGAAAATGCCCTCCTGCAGGTCGCAGATGATGATCTCATGCAGATCGATGGCGAAGGCATTCAGGAAATTCTTCATCAGGTCGTGCGTCAGGGGGCGACTGGGGTTCATTTTCTCTAGCGCCACTGCAATAGCCTGGGCCTCAAATCCACCTATTACGATGGGAAGGCGGCGTAGTCCGTTGACTTCTCCCAAGACGACTGCATAGGAGTGCGTTTGGGTGATACTATGAGATAAGGCGACTATTTCCAGTTCTATCTTCTTCATAAAATATGACACGAAACTAAGACTTTTGAACAAAAAAAAGCCCTAAAAAAGGGGGTAAATACAGGAACCAATAAGGAATTCAAAGGCTTCGCCTAAATACAGGAACCACGAAGGCACAAAGGGCGCAAAGGGCACAAAGAAATACAGGCGTTATGCATAACACGCACCATTGGTACATTAGCAAATTACAAATTGGCTAATTGTATTCCTTCGTGGTTCAATTCAGGAAACTCCTTTCAATTTCTTCACTTCCTCGGTAAACTTCGGAACTATCTCGAATGCGTCCCCGACAATTCCATAGTCCGCTGCCTTGAAAAATGGAGCCTCTGGGTCCTTATTGATCACAACGATCACCTTGCTGCGGTTTACACCCGCAAGATGCTGGATCGCACCCGAGATACCTATCGCGATATACAGGTTTGGCGCTATGGCAAAACCCGTCTGTCCTACGTGTTCATTATGTGGCCGCCAATGCGCATCCGCTACCGGCCGGCTGCAGGCCGTTGCCGCATGCAATACCTTCGCAAGGTCTTCAACCATTCCCCAATTCTCCGGCCCCTTCAGTCCACGCCCTGCACTCACTACGATCTCCGCTTCCGTCAATGGAACTTCTCCGCTTGCCTTGGTGGTGTTCGTCACTTTCACCTTCGGCGCTTCTATCTTCGCGGCAAAGCTGCTCACCTCTGCTACACCGCCAATTTCTTTTACGGGGTAGGCATTCGGATTAAGCGAGATGATCTTCACCGGTGTCTTCACCGCAATATTCGCGAAGGCCTTTCCGGAGAAGACATTCTTCTTCACCGTTATTCCTTCTCCCGTTATTTCGGGGAGAGCAATCGCGCCGGAGACGAGCCCGGCCTTTAATCGCACCGACAAACGCGGCGCTATCGCTTTTCCATTCAGGTTATTCGAGAATATGATCACGGTGGCGCCACTGGCCGTTGCCACCTGTGCAATCACATTTGTGTACGATTGTGCATCGAGCGTATTCAACTGGGCATCGCTGACGTGGTGAATCTTCTTCGCACCGTATTTACCGAGGGCGGCAAGATCGCCGGATACTGCGCCCAATACTACTGCCTCTGCCGTGGTCCCGGAAAGCTCGGCCACCTTTGCGCCGTAACATAGCGCCTCGAGGGAAGATTTCTTTACCTGGCCATCCGTCGTATCCAGGAATATTAATACAGACATAGATTAAGTTTATCGTTTCGTATAGGTTGATTAATTAGATGGCCTTCGCCTCTTCGTGAAGTAGTCTCACCAATTCCGCTACATTGTCCGCCGCCACGAGTTTCACACCGGCCTTCGGGGCAGGCAGATCAAAACTCTTCACGCTTGTAAGCGCCTCCGCTGCTACCGGCTCTATCACTTTCAACGGCTTCGTCCTCGCAGCCATGATGCCACGCATATTCGGGATACGCTGTTCCGCCATTCCCTTCTGTGCACTAACCACCAGGGGCAGTGCCACCTGGTTCACTTCCTCTCCACCCTCAATCTCGCGGGTGATGGTGGCAGTTATGCCATCCAGGTCGAACTTTGCGGCCAGTGAAACATAGGGGAGGTCCAGCATTTCAGCGACCATGCCTCCGATCGAGGAACCGTTGTAATCGATGGTCTCCTTGCCGGTGAGAATAAGATCATAGCCACCATCCTTTGCAACGGCGGCAATCTGCGAGGCGATATAGAAACTATCGTGACTGTCGGCATTAACGCGGATTGCCTCGTCGCCGCCAAGCGCAAGCGCCTTGCGGATGATCGGCTCGGCATCGGCTGTCGCAACCGTTACAAGATGAAGTACGGCGGATGGATCCTTTTCCTTTAATTCGATGGCGCGGACAAGCGCATACCACTCATCGTAGGGGTTGATGATCCATTGAACACCGCTCGTATCGAATTTCGTGTTGTTGGCAGTGAAGGCTATTTTTGCCGTCGTATCCGGCGTTTTCGTGATACAAACCAGGATTTTCATATAAATGTTTTTGAGGGGAGACCGGGTATCGTAATTAGTTGTTTATGCAACTAAAACAAAGATAAGTGATGAATTTTTAAATCCGGGCATTCCGGCAAAATTTTTTATTTAGATGGATCGCATCCCGAAGCTCAAAGAATTGCTCCAGCTCACACCGAAGGATAGCTTTCTCCGTCATGCCCTGGCGCTCGAATATATTAAGCTCGGAGAGGATGCATTGGCCCGGGAGCTTTTCGATGGGATACTGTTAGATGAACCTGGTTATGTGGGCAGCTATTACCATCTCGGTAAGCTACTCGAACGCAACCAGGAGATCGATGCCGCTATAGCAATTTATGAAAAAGGAATGGAAGAAGCGATGAAGGCGGGAGAGAAGCACGCTTATGGAGAACTCCGTGGAGCACATGAAGAATTGACTCTTTGACTACAATTACAATGGCATGATTATATTATGTAATTTTCCATGTTACATTATTTTTCACTGAAAAGTTTCGCCGCATTTTTATACTTACAATGAGCCTGCTCAAAAACTTCGAAGGTTTTATTAAAGACAATAAACTTTTTTCCTCCAGCGATTCGCTGATACTGGCGGTGAGCGGCGGAATCGATTCCGTTGTTCTCTGCGAGTTGTGCAGCCAGGCCGGCTTCTCCTTCAGCATCGCACATTGCAATTTTCAATTGCGTGCAGCCGAAAGCGAAAGAGATGCCGGGTTCGTCCAGTCGCTTGCCGTACGCTATAAGGCGCCATTCCATATTCAGCGATTCGAGACGGCTGCCTATGCTGCGGAAAACAAATTGTCCATCCAGGTTGCCGCCCGGGAACTCCGGTACAACTGGTTTGCTGAGCTGCTTGATCAGGCAAAGGAAAACAACAACAGTAAATGGATACTCACCGCTCATCATCGCGACGACAGCGTCGAGACCTCGCTGATGAATTTCTTCAAGGGCACCGGCATCACGGGGCTGCGTGGAATGCTACCGAAGAAAGACAGGATCGTCAGGCCGCTGCTGTTTGCAGGCAAGAAAGAGTTGATCGACTTCGCGGCTCAAGAGAATCTTTCCTGGGAAGAAGACAGTTCCAATGCCGGAATAAAATACACCCGCAATTATTTCAGGAATGAAGTGATCCCACTCGTCTCGAAGATCTTTCCCGAAGCCGAAGCAAATCTCGCCGATAACCTCGCCAGATTCCGTGACACGGAAATATTATATCAGCAGGCCGTTGCCTGGCATAAGGAACGGTTGATTGAAGTAAAGGGCTACGAGGTGCATATACCCGTATTAAAATTGAGGCAATCGATGCCGCTGAATACGATCGTCTATGAACTGATCCGGGAGTACGGTTTCAGCCCGCAGCAGGTGCCTGCGGTGGTGGCTCTCCTGGATAGCGATTCGGGAAAATATGTTCAGTCGCTCACTCATCGCGTGATCAGGAACAGGAAGTGGCTGATCATTGCGTCGCTGATGACGGAACTGGCCGCGACGATACTCGTAGAGGGAGAGGGCACCGTGGAATTCGCCCACGGCATTATTACCGTTGGGAGAACGAGTGTACCCACCGGTGACCTTACATCGATTCCGGATACGATCGCCCATCTCGATGCGGCCCTCATCCGTTTTCCGCTGCTGCTCCGTCCCGCCAGGCAGGGCGATTATTTCTATCCGCTCGGGATGAAACGGAAGAAGAAGGTCTCGCGGTTCCTGATCGACCGGAAGGTATCGAAGACCGATAAGGAGAAGGTCTGGGTGCTCGAGATGGATAAGAAGGTACTCTGGGTGCTGGGCATGCGCATAGATGACCGGTTCAGGATCGGGCCTTCTACGGCAGATGTTTTACGGATAGAGCTGAAGTGATAAGCGATAATAACAATTCCATTGTGTAATAAAAAAAGCCCCAGGTATACCAGGGGCTTTCATCTTTATGATAAGAGCAATTAGTTCTTGAAGATCTTGTAAGCCTTGTCCTTGATCTTGAGAATGTACATACCCGTAGGCAGACTTGCATCTACCTTTATGGCATTGGAACCGGACAGCTCAAACTTCAACTGTGCACCGAAGGCTGAGTACAACCTTACGTTGCTGCTGTTGATATCGGCGGAACTGATCCCCGTGATCTGGATCTCATTGGAGAAAGGATTGGGGAAAAGGGAAATCTTTCCTGCTGCAGACTTGCTGTCGTTCACATAGATCACTTTGGAATAGGTGAAATGACCGTCGATGTCCACTTGTTTCAGGCGGTAGTAAGCAATATCGGTTGCCTTGAAGCTGCCGTCTGTGAAAGAATAATTCTTCACTTCCAGCGTGCTTTCAGATGCGGCTATCTCACCCACGGCAGTATAGTTCCGCGCATCTGCGCTCTTCTCTACAACGTATTTGGAATTGTTGAGCTCATAGGAAGTCGACCATTTCAATTCCGTTCCCTGTGCCGTGATCTTTCCTGTGAAGGAAGTAAGCTTAACGGGCAAGGTAATAGGAGTGGAGATAGTCACCGTTGTACAGCTCGGCGTTCCGGCTGGCAATACCACGGAAAGAACACCCGTGATCGGCCCGGATGAGCAAGGGAAGACGATAAAGGCAGTTCCCATGGCATTCGCCGAGCCCTGGGCCACGAAGCCACTGGCATTATAAACGCTGACGTTGGAATTGGCGATCGCAAACTGGACAAAGACGAAGCAGTTAGTTCCTCCGCCGTTCAATACTGCGGCCGTCATTCCCGCAGGTCTTGGACATTGTGCCTGTGACTGGGTACTGATTGTGAGTAACGCAAAAACTGACAGGAACACGAGAGTAAAATTTCGCATACGCAAAAAAGTTTAAATAGTGATTAGATAGAAATACAGGACACAGTATTCATCATCCGTTACCGGATGTGCAGGCGTACAAAAAAATAAGAGGAATTTGGTGGGATATTGAGACAGTAACGTAACAGTGACTAAAATGAAACAGTCAATAAAAATAAGGAAAACTACGTGTCTGCCAAAAATGTTTTGCTAGCTATTTAATAGTCAACGCCAGCCATATGTAAAATAGAAGTATATCTGCATATATTAATACAAATCAATACATTATAATTTATGAATTAAGTCGTGCATTGCACAGTCAGGTTCACGACCTTGCCTTCCGAAGCTTTAGCGCAGGCAGGTTCACGTTTCACTATCGCGTTTGAAAAAGCTGATCAAAGCTCATATTCCTTATCTGGTTCACGAACTGCTCAATGATGGGATAATTGGAAAATAGTTTGCACGCCGCTATTACGAACAACACCCCGAAAAGGGCTCCCCAGATATGCGCCGAGTGATTGATATTTCCACGTCCCTTCTTTGCGAGCAATGATGAGATGACGAGGTAGAGGAGACCGAACAGGAAGCCGGGAATGTACACGGGTATGAACAACAGGCCCATTCCTCTCATCGGGTCGAACATCATATAGGCAAACACGACCGCCGATACGGCGCCGGATGCACCGAGACTCCGGTACTGGGCGTTTTCCCGGTGTTTCAGGTAAGTGGGGATCAGGCAAACGCCCAGGGCGGCGATATACATCAGGATATACAACAGGCCGCCCTTCGAACCGAAGATCTCCTTGAAAATGTATTCCACCCCATCCTTTCGCTGGCCGGCGCCAAACAGGTAGAGGGCATACATGTTGAACAGGAGATGCGGCCAGTCGGCGTGAATCAACCCGCAACTGAAGAAGCGATACCACTGCCGGCGAAAGGTTACAGCCGGCGGATAGAATATCAGATCGTCAATTACCTTATGATTGCTGAACCCGCCGATCGAGACCAGCGCAGTCATTCCTATAATAATGAGAGTCAGGGATAGTGTCATCAAGAGTTTATTCGGGGCCGAAAGTAATATTATTTGTGGTGATATTTCTCATTCCTGAGTATCGTACAGGCCCGGTACACCTGTTCGGCCAGTATCAACCTTACCAATTGGTGGGGGAAAACGAGTGTTGAAAGACTCCATTGGAGACCGGCTCTCTTCAATACGGATTCGTGTAATCCGAACGCTCCCCCTATCAGGAATATTACCCTGCGTGTGCTATCGTTCGCTCTTGCCTGCAGCAAGTCGGCAAGGCCCTCGGAAGACAATTGCTTCCCTCGTTCTTCCAGGGCCACCAGGTAATCGTCCTTGTCGAGCAAGTCCAGTATCGATTCGCCTTCCTTCTTCTCCAGTTCCAGTTCGCTCATTGACCCGGCATTCCTGGGCGAAGGAATGATCACCCATTCCACCTTGAAATAATTGGAAATGCGTTTAGTGAAATCATCAACGCCGGCCCTGACATACGGCTCGTGTGGTTTGCCCACCGACCAGAATTGTAACTTCATAGAACGTTTATTAAAAAGCCTTCTTCGGCTCTTCGGCTATTTGGACTTCTGTGACAGGGCCATACTTCTCCGCGATCTTCCTTATATCCGACGCCTTGCCGACCAGGATGAATTGCAGTTTATCTTTCGGGAAATAGGTATCGATTATCTCTTTGGACCTGGCAAGGGTCAGTCCGTCCACGTTCTTCTGGAAATTATTGATGAACGATTCGTCGAAATTGTACCAGAACATCTGCGTAAGTAGTCCCGCCAGTTGCCCGCTTGTCTCATACCGCGGAGGGAACTGTCCCTTTACATAATTCTTCGCAGAGGCCAGCGATTTCTCATCGACGCCCTGGTCGTGAAGCTTCTTCAATACCTCGAGGGTCTTGTCTATTGCCGGTTCGGTGGTCTTGCCCGCAGTGAAAGT
>Ga0193753_10000583_pt1 | contig 35269 bp, 30 predicted proteins | sample H1c2metaG_FD_144925 | JGI IMG/M metagenome (GOLD analysis project Ga0193753, IMG submission 144925) | Soil microbial communities from a riparian zone of the East river system, Colorado, United States - H1c2 | ecosystem: Environmental > Terrestrial > Soil > Riparian zone | place: USA: East...
ACGTCAATGCTTAACCAATACGTTATGAAAACAAACGAAAAACAATCGGTGCGTGTATCGAGCAAGACCACGCAGAAGAGCACTACAAAAGGGCCTAAGACCAAGCGCAATTCGCCACGTAAGGGAATTGAGAACAGGGACCTGAACGGTGAAGAAGGACAGCAAACGAATGTGGAACGCGATGAAGACTGGAACATAAAGAAAGACGATAATTCCGGTAAGGTCAGCGACGTTTCGGTGGAAGAGGAAGAGGACCGAGAGACCTTGCGTAAGATTGATGATACCAATCCTGATGCGCTTTAATTAACTACTTACTTGCCTCACCTTGTTCATGTGTCTTGAGCATGGCCAAATGTTCTTTTAATCCAGGAAGCGTGGCGGTGATCCATTCCTTTAACTCTGGATCCTCTGTTCGGTCCCTTCGTGTTTCAAAATTGTTAATTGACTTTTCGTGTCTGTCCTTCATAGCGTCGGTCCATGCCATATCAAATTTATCGACGCTCTTTTCCTCCAGGTTCTTCATCTCCTTTGCATCTGAAGGACCCTCTTCCAACGGTACCGCAACGCCACGCTTATCAGCATAAGCTTTTAACCCTTTTAATATGTCGGTATGATTCTTTTCCAATTGTGCGGCCATATCCTTTACTTTTTTATTAACCGACTTATTGTTGGCCAGTTGCGCGATCTTAATTTCTGCATAGTTGCTGGCCACTTCATTTACGATGAAGTCAGCGTCCTTTTCTTCCTTCTTATCGGTAAACGTGGAGTCATTGGCGTCTTTTGCAACCTCCACACTTGCAGGATCCTTGAGTGAATCTTGCTTGTGTCCGCATGCCGTCATGGACACAATGAGCGTGAAAATACTCAGGGCATCCAACAGTGATTTCTTTTTCATATTAGTTCGTTAGGTATAATTGTCACTTGCTGAAAGCAGTCATCCCCAAAACCGTACCACGCGCGTAGGGCAACCACTGGCGACAGTGAGGGCCAAGCGTTCACAATATGATCGGGCCAAAAATACATGTTTAAACATATATACTAATTCTCCGTGACATTCCCTGGAACGATCCAATCCATTCATTGAGTTGCGCCGTTAATTCAAACGGAAATAATTCCGTTTACCAAATTGCCCGGAATGGCCGTTCCAAATGAGCAATAAAAGCGATATAATGGAGGTGTAAATGCGGCTTCCCCCATGCGCTTTTTTCACATTTTGCCCCTTTCCCGTCAGTTTGGAGATCGTTCCAATGCAAGGGATATCGCCTAGGCCGCGACTGGTTGTAATTAATATTAGAACACATGAATGGCAATAAGAACCCCTCCATATTCCTTGCAGACGACGATGAGGACGATTGTGTGCTTTTTCGCGACGCGTTGAAAGAATTGGGTCAAGGTGTGGAGCTCATCATTTCTTATGATGGCGAAGAGTTGATGAAGAAGCTCCGCGAAAGAGTTCCGCCGGAACCCCAGGTTATTTTTCTCGACCTGAACATGCCGAGGAAAAATGGATTGGAGTGTTTGCAAGAGATCAAACAAACACAAAAGTTAAGGAACATCCCTGTGGTGATCCTGTCGACTTCATCGCTAGAGGATTCTATCGTCGAATCGTACGCGAACGGTGCAAGTCACTACATTACGAAACCGGGAACATATTCAATGCTTAAGAAAACGATCCAAAAAGTATTAGCCATTGACTGGTCAACACGTGCGCATGTTCCTTTCGACAAATTTCTGCTGCAGCCTTAATGTCCCATCGTAACTGTCCTTAGGGGTAGTCCACAATATTTTTTTAACTTTCCCGCCAGGTTAGGACGACAATATGCGACGGACAAAAGTAGCCATCCTCGGAGGCGGATTTATCAGCGATATACATCTGGAAAGTTATCACCGTTTCATACCCGAAGCGGAGGTGGTAGCGATATATGCACGGAATCCCGTCAAGGCGAAAGCTATGGCGGAAAAGCACAAGCTTGCAAAATGGTATGACAACATTGATAGGCTTCTTGAGGAATCAGGATGTGAGGTGGTTGACATCTGCTTGCCAAACTACCTCCACGCTGAGGCTACCCTCAAGGCGGCTAAAGCAGGGAAACACATCATTATCGAAAAGCCACTGGCCGTTACGTTGGAAGAGGCTGACCTCATGATCGACGCTTGCAGCAAAGCTGGGGTTAAGCTAATGTATGCGGAAGAGCTATGCTTTGCGCCCAAGTATGAACGCGTGCGGCATCTTGTCAACGAGGGAGCAGTAGGTCAAATTTACATGCTCAAACAAGCTGAGAAACATTCCGGCCCGCATACCGATTGGTTTTATGACGTTGCATACTCCGGCGGCGGTGTCCTTATGGATATGGGATGTCACGCCTTTGGATGGTTTTTCTGGATGCTTAAAAATGCAAAGGTCAAGAGCGTGACCGCTAGCATGTCTACCGTTTTACACAAAGGTCGAACCGTCGGTGAAGACAATTCCATTGTCATTGTTGAATTTGAAAATGGCGTTACGTGCGTCGCCGAAAATAGCTGGGCGAAGCACGGTGGAATGGATGACCGGTGTGAAATTTACGGGACTGAAGGGGTGGTATATGCCGACCTGTTCATTGGAAACTCGGCATTGACCTACAGTAAAAACGGATATGGCTACGCAATGGAAAAGGCCGATACAACGGCAGGATGGAGCTTTACCGTATTTGAAGAGATTTTTAATCAAGGCTATTTATACGAACTAAAGCACTTCATTGAGTGCGTTCAACAAAATAAGACACCCTTGGTCACGGGCGAACTTGGCCGCGCCGTGTTGGAAGTTATCTACGCCGCGTATGCGTCCGCCGGGGAGGGAAGAAAGATAAGCCTGCCCTTTTCTCCAAGGGTAAGCAAACCCGTTGACCTCTGGCTCAAACCCTAAGTTTTCAAAATCTCACATTTACCCCATTGCAAGGCCTTTTTTTTTCAGTATTGTTAAGTTAATATTACGCCAATGTTAAAAAAGTAACTTTGCGTTAATACTTACTCTGTGGTAAAGTCCTCTCTATTTCTCATCGCCATCTTCACAGTTAGTCTCCAGACCCTATTTGCACAACAAGATGAAAAACAGGTTGTAAACCAGGCCATTCAATGGTTTAGCGTCAACTCTAATATTGCATTAACCAAACGCTTCTCACTTTACATCGAAGGACAATTCAGGCAAGTGGGAACCTTCGATCCCATGCAGTACCAGCTCCGCACGGCAGTCGACGTCAAACTCAATGATCATTTTTCCATCGTGCCCGTTGGATATGTTTACACCTGGAATTATCAGTATGGAAAGCAGCCGGCGGCTTATAAGAACAACGAACATCGCTTTTTTCAACAGGTGGTTTATAAACATTCGTTGGGAATAACGAAGATCGATCACCGCATCAGGATAGAAGAAAGATTCGTTCAGCATCATCATACAAATACTGACGGCGAAATCGTCGATGATGGTTATGACGTCGAACTCTACCGGCTGCGCTACCGACTCATGGCTCGCGTGCCGCTGAACGCAAAAAAAATTGAACCTGGCACATGGTTTCTATCTGCTTATGACGAAGTATTCGTGAGTTGGGGCTCGCCTGTCACCTATCATAAACCGGATCAGAACCGGCTATTCGCAGGCATAGGCTTTCAGTTTGATAAATCGACGACCTTACAGGGTGGTTTGCTGTATCACATGCTCATTAAAGGCAATGGAACTATGCAGGAAAATAACGTTGGGCCTCAAGTAATGCTCACGTACAATCTGGATTGCTCCAAGGCGCATTAGCACGCCTTTTATCTTCAAAAAATAAAATCCATCTTAGTAGAAACTTCCAACATTGTTGCTGGCCCTGGTGCTTGCTCTGGGCATTGTCGTCGATATAGCTGCGCAATCCGACTTTCGGCATTCAAACGCTCGCTATTACGGGGAAAGCGGAAACTTCTATTATAAGAATTATACTACCAAAGAATACAAGGGCTCTACTCAAAACTGGTGTCCTGATGACCTTACCGGCAAGATGGTTTTCGCCAACGGAGATGGCGTCTTGATCGGTAGCGTACCTCGGCCTCAGCATCGTAATCACTGGCATGTAAGAGCAGCGCCGATCGCAGGTTACTAACGCGGCCAATAGTGAGGCAACGCAAATCGCAATGCCTGGCCTCAACTAGATATCCAACCAGAAGATTATTAAAGTTTAAACAAATAAAATAACCCTCACACTTATGAAAACTAACATCAAGTCAAGAGAACTCTTATCCCCGTACTCGGAACCAGGCTTTTTGATCAGCTTTATCATCATAACCCTTTTCGGGCTCGCCCTTGCAAGCTGCGGCAGCGACGATGAGCCGACAGAACCCGATACACGGCCGCAATTTGTCGGCGAGTATGCAGTTGAGGAAGTCAACCCTACAACAAGTGCCGAGTACGCGTATGACATCACCATCGTCAACGGAGCTAATGGAGACCTTGAGATTTCAAATTTTGGCGATGTATTCAATGTGCCAGTGAAGGCAACTGTCAAGGGAACCGCTTTGACCATCAAGTCACAAACCTTTAACGGGTCTGGCGGGCATACAGCCACAGTGTCGGGCTCAGGAACACTGTCCGGGAACACCCTGACGTTTACTTATACAGTGACGGGATCCGCGGATTATTCCGGCAATTGTATCGCCACCAAAAAATGATGATTCTGCCGTAAAAAAAGCCGGCAATGTCGTTGCCGGCTTTTGCTATTCTTAACCTACTACATTTTTGGTGGAATAAGCTTATAAACAACGGGCGTGACGATGCGCGACAACAAAGTAGAACTGATCAAACCACCGATAAGAACGATCGCGAGGGGTGAGATCAAAGGATTCACTGAAAGCGCAATGGGCAATAATCCTCCGATGGCAGTCATTGAAGTCAATACGATAGGGAGAAAACGTATCTCACCAGCCTTACGAATAGCGTCGTCGACCGAAGACCCGGCCATTCTCAATTGATTGGTGAAGTCAACAAGCAGGATGGAATTTTTTACCTCGACACCGGCAAGTGCTATCAGTCCGATGATCGCAACAAAGGAAAGCGGGTTACCTGTGAACAATAGACCCAGCACTGCCCCAACAACGCCGAGCGGAAGCACGCTTAAGACGATCAGCATACTTTTAAAAGTTTTGAACATCAGTATCAGCACGGCAATGAACATGAAAACAGTAACGATGATAATTGTTCCTAAACCTCCGAACGATTCATTGCTGGCTTCAACCTCGCCACCCATCATGAAGCTGTAGCCAGCAGGAAGTTTGGTGATATTCATCTTATTGACTACGTCAGAAATGACTTTGTCATTTAGAAATCCCTTCTGCACAAAGGCTGAGACCGACACCATGCGGTTCTTATTATAATGATCAATGCTGAGTGGTGAAGATTCCAATCTTAAGCCAGCGATCTGCTCCAGCGGAACTGCTGCCCCCTGGCTATTATTAACAAAAAGGTTTTCAAGTGAGGTCAGCGACGCTCTTTCCTGCTTCGGGGTTGTAAGGAAAATATTGTAGTCATCCCCCTCCGCATCTGAGAATTTCCCCATGTCCAAACCCGCTATCGCTAGCCTTACGGTCCGGTCAATGTCAACGGTGTTTATACCGGTCATTCTTGCCTTGTCGTGATTAATGGCAACGCGAATATCGCTTTTCAAATTGCTGACTGGATTATTGACATAAATAGTTCCGTTTGTCTCTTTAAGAATCTTTTCCACACGCAGGGACAATGCTCTTAATGTATCAAGATTATCGCCGAACAACCTAACCTCTATGGGCGCTACTACTGGTGGACCTTGTTCAAAATTCTTGACCTCAATCTTTGCGCCGGGTGCGTGTTGAAATGCTTCGCGCAGTTCATTGATGATCTCCAGTTTCCGGTCCGGCGCTGTTGTGCTCTCGAGTTGGACGAACGTTTGTGCAAAATCAGTGCGCTCATTTTCCTGAACTACATTGTAGTAAACCCGGGGATTGCCCTTGCCCACGTTAGTAGCATAGTAAGTTACTTCCGGGATCTTACTGACGGCTTCATCGACTTGTGCTGCCACTGAGTCCGTTCGGCCAATGTTGGTTTGAAGCGGTGTGATCGTGTTGATAATGAACTGGGGTTTTTCAGACGCGGGAAAAAGTCCAAACCCTACCACTGAAAAGAGTTGTACAGCTCCAAAGAATATGATACCGGCGGCCACCAGGGTGGTCTTCGGATGACGCAAGGCAACGTCGAGCAACCGGGAATAACTTCCATGGATCAACCCCTGCAGTCCACGCATGAAAATGTTTCCACGCGCATCTTCGTGATTCTTTAGCATGCGACTGGACAAGAACGGGATAACAGTAATTGAAACCAGCATAGAAGCGAGCACAGACATGATCACAGCGAGCGGAAGACCCCGGATGAAATCACCGGCACCTTCGGGCAGAAATACCAGCGGCATAAACGCGATGATCAGGGTTACGGTGCAACCAACGACCGCAAGCCCAATCTGACGTGTTGCCTTGATCGTCGCGTCAAATCTCGAATGACCTTCGCGCATCCACCGCTCAATGTTCTCGACGACCACTATGCTATCGTCTACCAGTAAACCCAATGCCACGACCAGACCAACGATGCTAAGTTGATTCAAGCTGATGCCCATGATGTTCAGCATGACGAGGCCGATGGATAATGATAAGGGTATAGAGATCATCACGATCGTTGCAGCCCGCAACCCTAACGGGAGGAGCGTAATGGATACGAGGAGTATGGCGATCAGGAAGTCTTTACCCAAACCAGCAAGCCTGCCATTAACGTTCTCTGCCTGATCGAAATGGTGCACCATGTCAATGTTGGACGGAAGGCTGTTGGCAAAGGCTTCAAGAACGGGTTTATATTCCTTCTGTGTTTGACTAATGTTCAAGCCCGGCTTCTGCGCCGCCACCACAAAAACGCATCGATGTCCGTTCAACCGGGTGATGTGTTTGGTTTCGTCAAATGTCATATAAGCGTCGGCGACGTCTTTAAGGAGGATGTTTTTCCCATTGCCCGTGTATACCGTTGTATTGCGGATCTCCTCAAGGGAAGTATAATTACCACTCGTTTTAACACTGAATGATTTGGACCCGGCCTCGACACTTCCACCGGGTATGTTTGCCATCTCACTTTGCAGACTTCCCGAAATTGCTTCCAATGGAATATGCATTTGCGCAATCTTCTGAAGTCGCAGCTCAACCCGGACGATCTGTTCGGGCAATCCCTGGATCTCAACATTTTTGAGTTTGGGAATCCGTTCAAGTTCGTCTTTTAATGCTTCAGCATAGTGCTTGAGATTGGCGCGGGAAGCATTCTCCGAGATCAGTGCGATCTGCATAATGTTTACGTCTGACGGTTGGAATTTATTTATGTCTATGCTAAAAATATCCTTTGGAAGGTCTGCCCTGAGACTATTTACTTCCCGTACCAATTCCTGGTATTTGTCATCCGGATCGCTCTCATACTTATACTCCACTCGGAGCACTGCAAGACCATCGCTGATCGTGGTTTTGATCCGTTTCATATCCTCCAACCCATTGATCTTCTCTTCCAGCACATCGACAACAAGGTCTTCCATGTCCTTGGGATTCGTACCGGGGTAGACAACGATAATGGCAAATTGTGGCGCCTCTATTTCAGGGTCTTCGCTGCGCGGCATGGTTAGCAGCGTCGTTATTCCGACAGCAGCCGCCATCAGGAACATGATGAGGGTAAACTGATAATTCTTGACCGCAAATTCTGAGATCTTCATAAATTCTATTTTATGATTTGAATAGGTGTGTTGTCAGTGAGATAAGCGCTGCCCGACACGATCAATGCCTTGGCATCTTCCAGGCCGCCGCTAATGCGCATGGTCTTATCGTTAAACGATTCAATTTCTACGAGTTGCTTATGGGCGGTCTTATTGTCATTGGTGATAAACACGTAGCCCTCATTTCCATTCGCATCAAGAACTGATTCATACGGAACGCTCCACGAAAATATGTTACCCCCCGACTGAAGCGTCGCTGAGCCAAACATTCCCGTTGCCAGTTTTGAGCCGTCGTGTTGTATGGAAAGGTCGACTGCAAAGACGCCCGTTGCCGGGTCCGTCGTTTCACTTTTGCGTTTTACCGTTGCCTGCAAAATTTTTTCCGGGATGGCATCCAGCCTCACCGTAGCTTTATCTCCTACGTTGACCAAGGTCCATTGCTTATCGCTGACTCCGACTTTAAGGATCCAATTACCAGCCGAGACAGCATTGGTGAGCAACACCGGGTCACCGGTGCTAACAACCTGTCCCGTGTTTACAAACTTCTTTAACACAAATCCATTGGCAGGCGCGTGAATTTCTGAGTGTGCCCTGTTAAAGCCAGCGGCATCAAGCTGCTGTTTGGCAACGGCCAGGTACGTCTCAGCATTCTGAAGTTGCTCCAGGGTTGCCACACTGTCCCGATAAAGGTTCGTCAAACGCTGGTGATCCCGAAGCGCTTTTTCATAACCGAACTTAGCCTGCGCTACGAACGTATTAATTTCGGTCAGGTCTAACGTAGCTAAGAGCTGGCCTTTGGTGACAGCATCTCCTTCTCTTACCAGGACGCTGTTCACGACGCCGCCCGTTTTAAATCCCAACGTTGATTCTTCGTTGGTGGTAAGCTGACCAGAAACGTTGATCACAGAAGTTTTACCTGATTTTGCCAGCGACACTACCTTAACAGGAATCGGGTCAGACCCTTTCGGGATGACGTTAACTGCACTCTTTCCGTCAGTGCAAGATTGAAGAAAAGATGCCAGGCTTAAGATGACTATGGTTGTCACCGCTGCATGAGTTTTAGATTTTTCCATATATGAAGAATGTTTATTTTTCAAAGTTGTATGAGGCGGTTTCACGTTCGAGCTTTGCCGCTGCGGTAAGCATTCCAAATAATTTCAGGCTCTGCTGTAGCTGCGACGAAGTCAATTGATTTCTTGCGTCGAGGAATTCAATGAGTGTGTTAATCCCCTGCTGATAACCTTTTTCGATCAGGTTGTAGTAGCTCTGCGCAGACTTGGACTGTTCGCGGGAGGCGGCGTAATTCTGGACTGCAGTCTGAAGGTCATTGGAAGCAACCGTAACCGCCAGGCTTAATTGTTGGGTGGCATAGCGCAGACCCAAATCAGCCTTGTTAACCTCAAGCGTATTTTGGCGTACAGCGGTAACGTTACGGAATCCCTGGAACACCGGCATCGTTAACTGAACACCGAACAGGTAGTACATGGAATTGTGATTCCATTCCCAGTTGGAGGCCTGCGAACCGAGATCGAGAAAAGCGTTGACTTTCGGCAACCGGGCAAGCTTACTCATTTTCACGCCAGTCTGCGCGATAGTCATCTGCGCACGGATCATTTGTAATTCTTCCCTTCCATCGATAGATAATACCGGCGGGAATTGTGAGGGATCATCTGTGGTAACATACTCCGTGCTGACGTCACTATCCAGGTCGCGGTTCAACAAAAAGTTGAAGTACTTTTTTGCGTTGACGGCCTTGTTTTCAGCGCTTGCCAATGAAGCCTTAACTCCTTCGGCTTCACTTTTGGATCGCAAATAATTTGCGGGCACGGCCTTCCCGTTTCTCAGCAATGACTCATTCACTTCAACATTTTTATTGACAAGCTTAAGCGCACTTTCAAAGATCTTCGCGGCGGACGTTGCACTGAGGTAAGTGAAGTAAGCCTCCTTGATGTCGTACACCAACTGTCGCCTGTATGCCGCTAGCTCGTATTGCTTTATGGCAACCTGTTGACCCTGAATAGACCTGTTCATATACAGATCGGTGTTTACCAGGGGAACTGACGTGCGAATGCGTCCGTCATAAAAGTTCTTCGGGAAGAAGTTCTGATTTACGTTCGCAATTTGCGGAAATGCGTCGCTCTGGGTGATCTGGTTTAGCGACGCGTAAACCGGATTTAATAAATCGCCCACCGGGATTGCAATGCTTCTCCCGCCTTCGCCCGACGTGTAGTCACCCAGTATGTTGACAGAAGGAAGAAAATAGCTTTTGGCAACCTGAAGAGATTGTTGGGCCTGCTCCCAGGAAATGCTTTTCTGTTGCAGCACCAGGTTGGAACTGAGTCCTTCGCTGATGTACGAATTCAATGCTGACTGCGCACTTAACGGTGATGCCATCAAACCGATGAACAGCAAGGTCAGGCTCGCAAAGAGGGTCTGAATTAGCGTTTTAGTTTTCATTGAACATATAATTTACAGTGTTAAGTATTAGGGCAAAAAAATTTATTGTGTCTTATTCATATGCATGCGGTCTAGCATCTCAACAATTATTTCCCCGGCCCTAAAGCTGAGATCCTTTTGATTCTTCTCAGTAATCACGGAACAGCGCCCTCGTATTTCAAGAGAACAAATTCCGTGTACCATAGACCAGCAGGTAAAGGAGAGTATTTCAGGGTCCATGCCCTGGAAATAGCCCTGGTTAATGCACTCCACCAAAGTGCCGCTCAAGGCGCCGAATGCCTTGTTTCCTTCCTCCCATTTCTCCTGATCGGCCTCCAGGGCATTCATCGGTGACCTGCTGATGAACATCAGGTCGTAGTATTCTCGGTTTTCCAGCGCAAACGAGATGTATGCTTTTGTAATGGCCTTTAGTCTTTCAAAGGGATTGGCCACATTTTGCAGTGCGCGCAAATACTGGTTGAGGATCGTGAATCCCTCGCGATGAAGGGTGTAAAAGATATCGTCCTTATCCTTGAAATGTAAATAAATAGTAGTCGGGGAGTATTCTATGCGTTCCGCGATATTTCTGATCGAGGTTCCTTCAAAACCGTGCTCAATAAAAAGATCACGCGCCGCCTCCAGGATCCGTGCCTTCAACTCCTCTTTCTGCCGCTCTTTTCTCTTTGCGATGGTCATAATTTCTTTATCGACGTTTAACTTAACGATGTAAAGTAACTTATGGTTGGTAATTTTTGCAAGAATTTTCCCTTATTTTTTGGGATGCCGCTGTTTTATGGTGAAATAGACCAAAGAATCACCCGCATCGGGAATGTACTGGTGCGCAAGCATGGCGGGAATCACGATGAAATCTCCCGCGCCAACTTTCCTGTCCCTTTTATCCGTAATCTCACCTCCCAGCCATTCCTGAGCACCCGGTTTGCCAGTCTGTTTTGCTCCTTTCAGGACAAAGCCGCTCCTGAGAATTCCATGACCTGACCGGATAATGGCCACATCGTCAAATTGTTCATGAGCCTCGACGTCGCCGGGCTTGACCCTAACAACCACCAGGTATGATTCCTTTTCGTTGCTGGCCGCCAACAACCTTCCAGGCTTTTCAGGTGTGTGGGTCGAGCGGGCGGCTGAATCTACTTGCGACCGGGTAAAGAAAACTACCGAGTCGGATTTAGCTTGCTGCGCTGAAACGTTGGAGGCGACAGTGCACACGGAACATGCCGCGATTAGCAATTTGAAATTAAAGTTGGTCATGATAGTTGCGTTGAGTGGGACCGGAAATTTCAAGGTAAATAAAGCGAATTTGTATTCAAAGAAAATGCGTTGCTGCTGATAGCGCGATATGCTGGAAAGTTTTCATTATGCATTAATTTCACCATATGTCGCCGTCGTGACTAATGTACATGATCCGAAACACACCTTTGCACTGTAACTTGAGTATGACATCCAAAGAATCAATTCGATGCTGCTCGTATTGCAAACAGAAACGAAAGTGAATGAAGACGATTAATATTGAAAGTAACACGCTAACGAAAATACATCCATCATGAAAAATGTAATCATTACAGGCGCTTCCGGAAATCTGGGCAAGGCAGCTGTAGAAAAATTTGTACGAGAAAAGTATAAAGTAATAACAACCGTTACTCCAGGAAGGCCCCTTGGGTTTGAGGTCGACCGCGAAGTAGAAACATATGAAGCCGACCTGACCGATGAATCTTCGGCGGGCAGGTTTGTTGAAGCCATCATTGCGAAACACAAAACCATTGACGCTGCACTGTTGCTGGTTGGCGGCTTTGCACCCGGCGGTATCGATATCACGGATGGAACATTATTAAATAAAATGTTCACCCTTAATTTTAACACGGCCTACTATGTTGCTCGCCCCGTCTTTCAGCACATGTTGAATCAATCCAATGGAGGCAGGATCATTTTCGTGGGAGCTCGTCCCGGGCTGGAAGCCGGCGCAGCAAAAACATCCCTTGCATATGGTTTGTCCAAATCACTCATTTTTAATCTGGCCAATGTTCTGAATGCGATGGCAGCGCACAAGAATGTAACAGCTTCGGTGGTGGTACCGAGTACCATCGATACGACAATAAACCGTCAAGCAATGCCATCAGCCGATTTCAAGACATGGGTAAAACCGGAAGAAATTGCTGACGCCATGGCCTACATCTGCTCTGATGAAGCCAGTGCATGGAGGGGAACAGTACTTAAGCTATATGGAAACGCGTAATTGAGTGATAAGTGAATAGTGCCCTCCTTCGCGAAACGCTACAGCGGACGACGAAAGGTGAAATCGTTCTTTTTAATTTTCGTCTTAAACATTTTAATTAGAATCTTAACTTCGCTTTAGATTAGTAACTGCATTTTCCACTTTTCACTATTCGCTTTTCACTTTTCACTCTCTGCATTTAGTCACCATGTCCTCTAAAGACTGTATAAAGGAACCGTTAGGAGTCATGTGCTATGAGTTGTGGGGCGGCAGCGTGGTCACTTTTTGATTCGACGGCTGGGATCTTATCCTTAGGGATCAGCAGTTGGTGTTCCAACGTAACCCTGAGGATCTCGGCAACACCCCAGGCCTGTGCGATGCAACCACGCGGTGTGTAAGGAGGATCGCCGTCGAATATTTCTGAGACGGTTCCGATCCCTGCTTCATTAAGGTGCTTAAGAAACGTGTTGACTATAGTGATCGCTGATTCTCGTGTATTGTTCAAATTCACATAGAATAATGCATCGATGTAGGCACCTAATAAAAAACTCCAGACTGTGCCTTGGTGATAACTGCCGTCGCGATTCCAAACATCGCCCCCATAGGTGCCTTTATACGCAGCGTGCTTTGGCGAAAGACTTCTCAATCCTTTCGGTGTTAACAATTGTTCCGTTATTGCGCTGAGGATTGATCTTGCTTTCGATCCTTCGATCAATGGATATGGCAAGCTCAGTGCATATAGTTGATTCGGACGCAAATCATCGTTAGCGTGCTCACCGTCGATGTAGTCAAATAAGTATCCGTTTTTTTCGCTCCAGAATTTTTCATTGAAGCTGGCATACACCCGTGAAGCTTTTTCACCGTATTGCTTAGCCTCGTTCCTTTTTCCGAAGTCAGTCGACAATGCTTCCATGGTACGCAATGCATTATACCATAGAGCGTTTATCTCCACAGGCTTCCCTCTTCGGGGTGTGACCACCCAATCGCCGACCTTGGCATCCATCCACGTCAATTGAACACCTTCCTGGCCGCCGCTTAGCAAGTCATCTTCTGGATCAACCTTTATGTGATACCGCGTGCCTTTGTAGTGCCAATCAATGATGTCCGATAGCACTGGTAACAGAGATCTTATAAATGACCTGTCATTTGTGTATTTAAAATATTGCTGGACCGCATGAAAGAACCAGAGTGTTGCATCAATCGTATTGTACTCCAGGACTTCCCCATAATCCGGAAAGCGATTCGGAAGCATCCCCTCACACACATGGCTGGCAAATTGTTGCAGTATAGACTTGGCTTCCTTTAACCTTCCAGTCGCCAGCGTCAGTCCAGGCAAAGCGATCATTGTATCTCTTCCCCAATCCGAGAACCAATGATATCCGGCAATAATTGTGTTTCTGTCACCACGTCTTACAATAAATTGGTCAGCAGCGAGTATCAGCCGCTCTATGGACTTATCGTACGAAAACTCCTTAATGGCCTTTTCCCTTCTCTTTTGCTCTGCTGCAAACAGCCTGAATGCATTCCTCCCGGCCGGATTTTCTGTTGACACAATAATTCCAACCGTATCGCCGCGCTTTAACTTTATGGAAAATTTTCCGTGTGAATATAAATCTTCCCTAAAGTCCGTGCCGCGGTATTGATCGATGGCGTATTCGTAATTGTAGTACCATCGCTGATCTTCAATAAATTGGGAGCGGGGAACGGCGATAAAGAATTCGGTCCCTCCTTGATAGTTGAGGGTTCTGAAAATGCCCTTATCGAACAGGTATTGTTTTCCGATGTTGTCGTTCGCATGCGCGAGGCTGTGAAAATCCCGCGACGAGGCCAGTGGTAGCAACTCCAGGGTTATGGGCTTGCCAGCTTCCAAAACCTCATATAGAATCAACGTGGTATTTTCTCCTTGCAGCGCGGCGATTGTTTTCTTGAGCGCAACATCACCTGCCCTGTAATAAAAAACGGGAAACATGTCACGACTAAAGCGCTCCAGGTATTTGTAGCCATTAGGAAACACTGCACCTGGATATTGATTGGCTCCAAGCTCATATCTGATCGCTTGTCCCCCAACGGCCGTTTCATTGGTCACAATCGTTTCGTCAAGCTTCGACAGCAACACCGTCCGACCTACCGGTGGATGAAGGGCGGCGACCAACAGGCCGTGATATCTGCGAGAGTGCGCGCCAGAAGCAGTTCCACTTGCATAGCCGCCCAATCCGTTGGTTTCAATCCATTCGAGGTTTCTCGCTACATTGAAGTCTGAGAGAATTTTTTTTTCGAATTTCATCGTGCTATATATTTATTCCATTACGAAAGGTCTCTTTTGGACAAGCCAGCACGTCGCGAATTGGTTCACATAAACCCTGAAATATCGTTTGTTTTATTTCTCCTTCGCGGCTGAATTAACTTTGCGATGAGACCCGTCCATCCAGTTTGGTGCGTGGCTCCCACACCCCGGCCGGTATCTCCATCGAAATATTCATAGAACAAGATATGATCGCGAAAATTTTCGTCGTCTTGCAACTTCTTGTAGGGTCCATAGACCGCCCTTTGGCCATTTTCATCCCGCCTGAAGATGTTGATCAATCTTGCAGACAGGTCATCAGCAATCTCTCTCAACGTTCGCAGGTTGCCGGAATTAGTAGGGTGCTCGATTCTGAAGTCATCTCCGTAATAATGATGGAATCTTTGCAAGGATTCAATGAGCAGATAGTTCACGGGGAACCAGATAGGACCTCTCCAATTAGAGTTCCCACCAAAAAGGGAATTGTCTCCTTCCGCAGGTGTATACTTAACACTAAATTCATTGCCGTTTGCCAATAGCTTATAGGGATGTTCGAGATGATATCTTGACATGGCGCGTACACCATATGGTGAAAGAAACTCACTTTCATCCAGCATCCGTTTGAGCAGCATTTTCATTCTATGACCCCTAAGCAATGAAAGCAAATGCCTTTCGCCCTTCCCTTTCTCCTCCCACCGTGATATCAGGTTGGCGAGGTCGGGTCTGTTCTGCAAAAACCACCGCAGACGTTCGGTGAATTCCGGCATTGCGTCGAATATATCCTGGTCCAGTACTTCAACAGCAAACAACGGTATCAGGCCTACCATCGACCGGATGCGCATAACCGTCCGGTTGTTGTCAGGGGTATGGAGCACGTCGTAAAAGAACTCATCATCGGCATCCCATAGATCCAATCCTTTATTTGACATCGCACCGGCGATGTATAGAAAATGTTCAAAGAATTTAGTCGCCAGGCTTTGATACGTAGGATTTTCTTTTGCCAATTCGATGGACATTCTCAACATGTTGAGTGTGAACATTGCCATCCAGCTTGTTCCATCTGATTGCTCGATATAACCACCCGTCGGCAACGTGGCACTGCGGTCGAAGACTCCGATATTATCCATCCCAAGAAAACCGCCTTGAAAGATGTTGTTGCCATTCATGTCCTTCCTGTTAACCCACCATGTAAAATTCAACAAGAGTTTATGAAAGACCTCTTCAAGGAACCTGCGGTCACCTTTACCTCCCTGCAGCTTCTGATCTATCTTATAAACGCGCCAAGTAGCCCAACCGTGTACCGGTGGATTAACATCGCCAAAAGCCCATTCATAGGCAGGCAGTTGACCATTTGGATGCATGTACCATTCTTTGGTGAGCAGCACCAGTTGCCGCTTGGCAAATTCAGGATCTACCATGGCCAAGGGGATGGTGTGGAAGGCTAGATCCCAGGCGGCATACCATGGATATTCCCACTTGTCGGGCATGGAGATGATATCGGCATTGTTCAGGTGCAACCATTCGTGATTACGCCCCTCCTTTCGCTCCGGTGGCGGCGGTGGTTGGCCCGGATCACCTTTTAGCCAACGCGCTACATCGAAAAAATAAAACTGTTTGCTCCACAACATCCCGGCAAATGCCTGGCGTTGGATTGCGCATTCATCCGCGTTCTTTATATCCCGCTGCATATCGCGGTAAAATTCGTTAGCCTCTGATTCCCGTTGTTTAAAGGCCGCTTCAAAATCACCGAAGGGCTTAACTGGATATGTCGCGGATAATCTGAGCCGAATGATTTTGAATTTCCCTGCAGGGATGTTCAGTTCATAGTTAAAGGCCGCTTTGGTGCCTCGGGGCACGTCGTTAATAGCGTCGCCCTTTCCATCAACAATAAAGTCATTGATGCCATCCTTACACGTGTGGCTCACGGGAAAGTTGTAAAGACGCTTTGTGTTGGTTTCATTTTCACAAAATAATGCTGCAGGCTCTTCATCAGCAAGGAAGTAGTATCGGCCAAGTTCGCGATGGGTGATCTCAATACAACCATGATCGTCCCTGTACATCTCGGGTTTATATTTGTCTTCATTGTATGACCATGTATTGCGAAACCAAACTTGAGGCAGAACATTTATAGCTGCCGTCTCAGGTCCTCTGTTGTGAACGGTGAGCTTGATAAGGATATCATCGGTGTCAGCTTTTGCATATTCAAGCGATACATCGAAGTATCGGTCATCGTCAAAAATTCCGGTGTCGATAAGATCAAATTCTGGATCCAACTTTCCACGCCTCTTATTTTCATCAACAAGCCTTTTGTATGGAAATTCCTGCTGCGGATATTTGTACAGCATTTTCATGTATGAATGGCTGGGTGTGCTGTCGAGATAGTAGTAATGTTCCTTACAATCTTCGCCATGATTCCCCTCATGCCCGGTTAGTCCGAAGAGACGCTCCTTGAGGATGGGATCTTTTTTATTCCACAATGCTAGCGCGAAACATAGCAACTGCTTTTCATCACTGACACCACCAATACCCTCTTCACCCCATCGATAGGCTTTACTCCTTGCTGCGTCATGTGAAATGTATTCCCACGCGCTTCCAGATGCGCTATAGTCTTCGCGAACCGTTCCCCATTGGCGTTCCGTGAGGTATGGGCCAAACTTTCTCCAGTTCTTTTTCTTGTCACGGTCATCCAGAAGGCGTTGTTTTTCTGCAGTCATAAGCTAGGTTGAAGTGAGGCGTGCACTTAAAGATACTTCAATGCCAATGAAAATTCTCCGTCAATGTCGGTGACATTAACGGCAGCGCGGCCCACACGCCACCGCGGACTCATAACTCATGACTCATAACCCATAACTCTCACCCGTTGTCCTCAAATCCAGGATACAGCAACATACCGCCATCAACAAAGAGTGTGATGCCATTCACATAGTCAGAATCGTCTGACGCCAACCAGACGGCAGCACCTCCGATGTCTTCAGCTTCACCTATTCTCTTTTGCGGGATGAGTTTCATCAACTGCTTGTATGACTCCGGCGTTTGCCATGCTGCATGATTTATGGGAGTTCGAATTGCACCAGGTCCAATGCTGTTGACCCTTATTTTCATTGGTGCGTACTCCTGCGCAATGCTTTTCATCAGCATCATCACACCACCTTTCGATGCAGCATAGTTCGCGTGACCGGCCCAGGGTATCACTTCATGCACAGAACTCATGCAAATGATCTTGCCCGCAGCTTTGGACTTTTCTGGCACAACGCCCCTTCTTAGAAATTCCAAAGCCGCTTCCCTGGCGCAAAGGAATTGTCCGGTCAGGTTGATACCGATAACCCGGTTCCATTCTTCCAATGACATCTCGTGAAACCTGGCATCTTTTTGCAGGCCGGCATTGTTCACCAGGATGTCAACCGTTCCAAATCGTTTGAAAGTTTCCGCATACATCCTCAGGACGTCCTGTTCGTTGCTTACATCTGCTTTGATCGTTATCCCCGTCCCACCGGCCCGCTGAATTTCATTTAAAACCATTTCTGCCTTCTCAGGACTTGACGAATAGTTTACAACGATAGCGGCGCCTTCATTGGCCAACGCTTTGGCTACGCCAGCACCGATGCCAGAACTGGCGCCAGTTACCAAAGCGATTTGTCCTTCGAGCTTGCGATTCATATACAAATCTAAGGAGAGTTATGAGTTATGAGTCATAACCCATGACTCTCATCCATAACTATTTGCTAGTCAATGCAACCGATGCATTTGCCTATTGCAACGATTGAAATAAAAACCTACATTGAGCCGCCTTAGCCTATGAATAGACTTGTACCCCTACTGTTGGTGATCTTATTTGGATCATCATGTTCAAAACACGAATCTCCCGTCGCCGGCTTTGTGATTCACGAACAAGCGTTAGCCATGGCTGCCTCCAGGTGCCAAAATGCGCAGAAGCTGGATTGGCTGGTGGACATCATCGAGCGGGCCGAACAGGATGTTCAATTCAAGGGATCCATTTATGCCATCGCCGTTAACACGGAAACAGTATTCCTCCACCAACCTTGGATCAACAACTGCTTCGGTTGCAATCTCTACAATTGCAATGGCGACGCACTAACATTATCCGAAGGCGACAGAACAATGGTTCTCGCCGGGGTCAGCGATGAAAACCTAATCTTTACGTCTTTTCAATAGGAGAAGAGAGTTATGAGTCATAACTCTATTTTAAGTTTGTCTCAAATGAATATGTACCAGATCCTGTTTCAACGACGGCATATCCAGAGGCGAATTTAACGGGACCGGTGTACGGTTTTCCGCTCTCAAGCAGCTGACCTCCTTTTTCGGCCGGGATCCAAATTTCACCCCGAACATTCCCAGGTATGGTGACATCCATGTGGAATTTACCACTATCAATTTTCCAGGCAGACAGTATATTCCCGTTGATTGAATGATAGCTTCCCTTTGCCCATCTCATATCACCCGCCGGCTGGGGTTTGATCAATACTTTTGTAAATCCAGGTGCAGCAGGGTTGATGCCCAGGATAGAACGGTAGAACCATTCGTCAATACTGCCGAACATGGGATGGTTTTGCGAAGGCGCGTTATCGGGATATTCCCACGACTCCCATAATGTTGTGGCACCCTTTGCCAGCATGAATCCCCAACCAGGGTAATCCTTTTGATTGGCTATAGTGTATGCTACCTGTGGCATATCGTTGTTTCGCAATACATCAAACATCATCATCACTCCAAATATTCCGGACGATACGTGCCAATCGTGTCGTTCGAATTCATCCATCAATACCTTCATCGTTTTTTCCTTTTCAGGCGTCAATCCATACCATAATGCAAATAGCTGGGCTGATTGTGTACTGTTGTCAAAACGTCCTGTGTTTGGGATCAAGTATTTGTCGACTATCGCGTTTTTTATTCTGGTTGCAAGCTTGGCATACTGTAGTGAATCCTCTTTCTTACCTAGTATGCCAGCAAATTCACCTGCAAGTTTGACATGATGATAATAAAATGCCGCTGCGCTCAACGCTTCTGGCTTGGGATCAAGCGCGACGTGATCGCTAATGTCCCAGTGAAACAATCCGTCAATCGCCTTTTCATCCAAGAAAGAAATCTGCTTTACCACCGCAGGATAGTATTCAGCTATGATACTTTTGTCTCCATAGAATTCATAGAGACGCTGCTGCAGATAGGTGAAGGCCAACTGCCAGCCTAGCGGGCCGGATTCTCCGCCAACGCCTTTGTCATGGATCCCGGTATATGGTGCGATCTCTGTGATCCCTCCGTCGGTTTGCTGCTCATTTCCGAAGTCGCCAACTGCTTTGCGATAAAAGTTGCTCATGTCATAGTTGTACAAATACGCATTTGCTGTGGTGACCATGTCTGCACCATATCCCATCTTTTCCCGTCCTGGACAATCCGATTGGACGCTGAATACATTGCTCAGAAACGTCCATTGAATAGTTTCATGCAGCTTGTTGAACATGTCATTGGAGCACGCGAAACTTCCAACGGATTGGATATCTGAATTCATTCGTAAACCTTCAATGTCATTCAGTGTCAGCTTACCGGGCCAGCCCTTGATCTCAATAAAACGAAAGCCGTGAAATGTAAACCTGGAGTTCCACGTTTCTACGCCTTTGCCTTTCAGGGTATAACTATCTTCCTGCCATGCTGTGGCTGGGGCCCCTGGTCCGCCATTGAGGTGCCACATCTCCTTGATCTGGCCGGCCACCGTGGTCAAAAAATTTAACGTACCATCATCGTGCAGCGCTTCGCCAAACCGCATGCTGATTTTTGTTCCCGATGGTCCGCTGACTTTTATGCGAGCCGTTCCCGCAAAGTTTTGTCCCATATCAACGATAAAGACCCCTGGCTGGGGCGTGCTGATGCGCACAGGTTTGACGATCTTCGTTACTCGAACAGGGGGCTGCATTTGAGCGTGTAACGTCCCCGTTGGACCTTTGGCAATGCTAGCTGTTGTCCAGGCTTTTAGAATTGCTCCTGGACTGCTCCACTGGCTTTGCTCCAAACGCGCATCGTAGTGTTCACCCAGATACACGCTGTTGCGTATAACCGGACCGGGAGCTGTCTGCCATGATTGGTCGGTCCCGATAATTTCTTCCGACCCGTCCGTGTACTTCAAGTGGATCTGGGCCTTGACGCATGGCCTGTCCGTTTGCTGGAAATCCCGAAGGTTGAATCTTCCGAACAATCTCAGCGGCAACGGATTCCACCAGCCGTTTCCAAGCATTATGCCAGCCACATTCTTACCTGTTTTTACCAGCGGCGTTATGTCGTGAACAACGTATAACACCTCTTTCTTGTGTGTGGTCCATCCTGGATCAAGGACATGGTCGCCAACTTTTTTTCCATTCAGGTATGCTTCAAAATAACCGAGGCCAGAAACGTATAGCCTCGCCGTGAGAACCTTCTTTTTAACAAGTATCTCCTTCCGAAACAGCGGCATCCGGTCGTCCTTATAAAAGTCTTCATCTCTGTCGAACTGCCGGCTGCCATCGTTTATCCAATTCGCTTTCCAGTCGTCCTCCTTTAGCATGGCCGTTTCGAAAGACGCTGGAGACGTCCAGGCTGAAACGTTCCCATCCTGGTCATGAACACGAACTTTCCAAAAGTATTTTGTGAAGGATCTTAAGGGCTCGCCATCATAGGCTATGTGAGTAGTAGCCGCAGATCTCACAAGACCTGGTGACCATATATTTCCTTCACCCTTATTAAGATCACCCAGATTATCGCTTACCAATAATTCGTACGCGACTTGAGATTGATTTCTTTCCGACGAATTTAATGACCACGCGAACCTCGGATTGGTAGCATCGATGCCGAGGGGGTTGACAAGGTATTCACAAGTTAGGCGTTCCGGATGCAATGCGCCGTGAACGTCGACCGTCAGCCAGGAAAGACAGACAGAAAAAAAGAACATGCCGACAATTTTTTTCAAGATGCTACGATTACATATCAATTTGGGCTTAATATTACAATAGAATCGTCATGCACTGTCCTGCTTGTTACCGAACACAAAAATCTATTGCAACAGGACCGGCGCTTGAACCTCAATATTTTTGTACAGCCTTTATGAACCTAAACATATTCAAGGATTATTCATTACAGTCGCGTGCGACTGCCGATTTGATTGTCGATTACATATCTGCCAAGCCACAGTCATTAGTGTGCCTTGCGTCGGGCCATACACCCAGGGGTGTATTCGAATTTCTTGTCGATGACGTAATGGCAAAGCGCGTCGACATTGGCAAATGCATTTTTGTCAGCCTTGACGAATGGCTGGGGATTCCAGCAAATCAAAAGGGATCATGCCGTGCTATGGTGGACGATGATTTCTTTACACCACTTCGCATTCCCGACAAACAAATTGCTTTTTTCGATGGAATGGCGAACGATCCAGCCGCGGAAGCTGATCGTATCAACAAGCTCATTAAGGATCACGGCGGATTGGACATCATGCTGGTGGGTGTAGGTACCAATGGCCATATTGCTATGAACGAGCCGGGCACATCATTTGATATTATGGCCCACGTCAGCACGCTGGCTGAAGAAACAAAATCCGTTGGACAAAAATACTTTACGGAAAACACCGTGCTCGAAAAAGGCATAACGCTTGGACTTGGCCAATTCAGGCAAACCAAGCTACCCATTCTCATGGCGAATGGAACAAAAAAAGCACCCATTATGGAAAAGATCATGGGCTCTAATGCCACAGAGAGTTTACCTGGTAGTATTGTTCACATTATGGATCATGCTTGGGTTATGCTTGACGAGGCCTGTTACACCAAGGCCAGGCATCTCAGCTAAAAGTTATAATCCCGTTGCTACTGATGTCTTACCGCGTTTTGCGATCAACCCCTTCCTGATCTTCTGACTTCTGAAAGTTTCAATAGGATCAATGCTGCCACCTACCTGCAGCCTTGCCTGGTTCAGCAATGGCCGCACATCTGTTTGAAATGCTTCTTGCAATATCTGCTCGCATGCTACAACATCATTCTGCTGTTGTGCCACTTCGAGCGCATCAAAATCAACAAGCAATGCTTTCGCGTAGGCTGAACGAATATTTTCCAAGGAGTTCATCAGATCTTCGATAGGATCTTTCAGGTTATGACTGGCATCGATCATGTAAGCAACAGTGGGATTCTTTACGTCCTTGTCGTTCGCGCCAGTGACCAATTCGTGAAAGATCAGGAACAGCTGATAGGGTTTTATGGCGCCGGTGGTGAGATCGTCATCGCCGTATTGCGATCCGTTAAAATGGAATCCTCCTAGTCGTCCGAGGTGAAGAAGCCTGGCAACGATCTGCTCAATGTTGGTGTTTGGTAAGTGATGACCGAGGTCGACCAACACATTGGCTCTCTCACCACAGGACTGACTCAGTTGAAAAGAGGTTCCCCAATCGGGTATGACCATTGAATAAAAACTTGGTTCATATGGTTTATATTCGATCAACATGTTCCAATCGTGCGGCATCGCTTTGTAGATCTCCTTTAGCGAATTCAACGTCCTCGAATAGGCTTTGCGGAAATGATGCTGTCCGGGAAAATTGGATCCATCAGCTAACCATACCGTCAGAACTTTGCTGTCAAGCTTCACACCGTGATCAATAACGGCGATATTGTGTTCAATCGACTGTTTCCTGACGTAGTCTTCCGTATGGCAGAGCGATCCGAATTTGTAGCTGTGGGCTTGCGAGTGCTGATCCTGGAAAGTATTGGAATTAACAGAATCTATGGAAAGACCATTCGCAATCAATAGTTGTTTAATGGCTGTGATGTCCTGCGGTATGTCCCAGGGAATGTGCAATGAAATAGAATTGGCAGATCCAGTCAGCCGATGTATCAAGCCCACGTCCTCAATTTTCTCCTCCAGGTTGCGCGGTTCACCGCCGGCTGGAAAACGTCCAAACCTCGTCCCGCCTGTTCCCAGCGCCCAGCTAGGAATGGCCACCTGAAATGATGAGATGGATTCTATGATCTTGTTGAACGATGTGTCGCTAAGGGACAAGGCCTGCCTGAGGTAAGCGATCCCATCGTGGTGGTTTTTGAGTTGCTGCTGCGTTGCACCTTCCACTGCTGAAACATTCATGCGCAATTTGCGTTGGTTCGAGGTAAGTTATAGAATTCCCTAATCCTTTGCCATCCTGTCGTTTCAGGCATGATATTACAGGACAGTCATGATCGGGGCATTAGTGTATTTAAGCTGTAGATTTGGGTATTAATAAATTGTACTTTAGGCCGTCGTTCCGTCAAACGACGGCCAAAAAGTATCTGGGAATCTAAAAACAGACCGCACTTCATTTCTCCCTTATTCCGCATTTGAAACAAGCGCTTTGAACCGAGAATCAGTCACTCTGATATTTGACATTGGGAAAACCACAAAGAAGGCTCTCATTTTCGACAAAGCCTTCCATGTTCGCGAAGAGAAAACCGAGACTTTCAGAGAAATAGAGGACGACGACGGTTTTGCAGCTGAAGATCTTGACCGCGTCTCTGATTGGGTGACAGGGACTTTTCAGGAATATATCCATCATCCATCCTATCAAATTACGCATTGCAATATTTCTGCCTACGGTGCCAGCTTGGTGCATCTCGATGCTCACGGCGATCGAATTAAACCCTTCTATAATTACCTCAAGACTTTTCCTGCTTCAACTGAGCAAGCGTTCCGGCAGCGTTATGATAAGAGCGGGGAGATATCTGCGATAACAGCTTCACCTTTTCTTGGTTTGCTGAATTCAGGTTTGCAACTGTTCTGGCTTAAGTCCGCCAAGCCGGCACTATTCGATCGCATAAAAACGTCACTCCATTTGCCGCAATATTTTACTTACCTCCTGTCTAAGCAAAATATTGCGGCAAATAAAGGAAGAAAACCTGGAAAAGCTTTTTCCGCCCCTCCATCGCGCTGACTATGAACTGAGGATAGAATTCAATGGCCAGCCGATCGGTATGGGTATAGGTGTACACGACAGCTCTGCCGCCCTCATGCCCTACCTGGCAACGCAACGGTCACCGTTCCTGTTGCTTTCAACCGGCACATGGAACATTTGCTTCAACCCATTCAACCATGAGTCCCTTACGCCAAGGGAACTTGCAGCAGATTGCCTATGCTTTCTAACCTATGAGGGCGATCCTGTTAAGGCATCCAGAATTTTTCTGGGTCATGAACACGAGGTGCAATGCAACGCATTGACGAAATTTTTTCAGGTACCGACGGACGCTTTTAAGAACGTCGCCTTCAATGAGGACACCTACCAAACGTTGAATTCCGAAGCAGCTGATCGTCGGCCGTTTTTTCCCCTGGACATGACAGGCACAGGTCCCATTCCTGAGAAACCTCTGGACCAAACAAATCTTGCAGCATTTCAAACATTTGAAGAGGCTTATCATCAACTGGTGCGCTATCTGGTAAAATGGCAGTTGCTTTCCATTGACTTGATTGATCCTCAGAAGCAAATCAGGAACATCATTGTCGTGGGCGGTTTTACCAAAAACAATCTGTTTCTCGATATCCTGAAACGCTCGGATAATAGTCGTAAAGTCCTGATCTCCGATCATCCTCGGGCAAGTGCGTTAGGTGCCGCTTGGCTTGTTACAGGCAAAACCGCATATGAGGGCAAGGCAGACTTGCTTCAGGTCAATTTTGCGTAAGCTCATTGGAAGCGTTGAGTTCATCGAATCACGTTTGGCAGCACGCCATGCAATTCAAGAATGTGTGCATACTCTTCCTGAAGCGTTTCTTTCGTATGATGTTCCTTCTGGTTGACAATGTATTCAAACACCCGTTGCACCTGTGACTCGCTGACACTGAATGCAGCGTACCCCGGCTGCCACGAAAATTTCTGAATACACAATTTATTCTGGTTGATCCAAAGTGACGATCCCCCTTTGACCTTTCGCACTATTTCCCCCATTGATCGGGCGGGATTCAGCAGAAAGAGAATATGGATGTGGTCCGGCATGCCGTTGATGATGCGGACCGGGCATGCGAGCTCGAACAATTGATCATGTATAAAATTCTGAAGACGACTTTCCAATGGCGCCGTTATGAGTTGCCTGGCTCCCTTCGTGGTGAAGATGGCGTGGATCCAAATTTTTGTGTACAGGTCGCTCATGGAGAATCTAATATAGAAAATACTGCAAATAGTGCGCCCTCGTTGTGAATGACCATAGCCGATTTAGCCGTCTATTTTATATTGTTTTAAACAACCGGGCACATTACATTTAACGACCGGCAACCTTATCATGTCCACAAAGCGATGTTACACCGCGTAAGAATATTGAAGTTACTGATCATTCTAGCCCTTTGGTTTCCAACGTTCTCCACTGCGTGTAGCCAGAGCGTGCTGATCTCCGGTGATAAAGGACCACCTCCGGTAAGATTCGGAATTACAGCTTTAGAAAATAGCCTGAACAATACGGGCTATCAGGTCCTTGGCTCTGCAGTAAGATCAAGCAAAGATTCCGCCGTATTCGAGGTCGAAGTTCAACCGGACGCAAAAATTCCCGCGATCAGCCATGAAGGATTTAAGATCACGGTAGCAAAAAACAAGATCGGAATAATTTCGAACGATCCTGTTGGCGCCATGTATGGACTGTTGGACGTAGCCGAGCAGCTTTCAAATGGAACGAAGCTTGCTCAAATTCGGACCAGCCATGTCAATCCACACTTTCAGGTGCGCGCGTTGAAGTTTAACCTTCCATGGTCCTCGTACAGGACGGGTGCGGTCATGGAGCAACACCAGCAGACGTGTAAGGATCTTGAGTTTTGGAGATCATTTCTGGATCAAATGGCATCGAACCGATTTAATGTCTTGAGCTTGTGGAGCGTTCATCCTTTTTCATTCATGGTGAAGCCAGTAAACTTTCCTGCAGCCAATCGCTTTTCTGCCGCTGAAATGGCTGCCTGGAAAAAATTCTGGACAGCATTATTCCGAATGGCAAAGGAGCGAGGAATTGAAACATACGTGGTGAATTGGAACATAGCTGTTTCCCCGGAATTCGCCCAAGCCTATCATGTTAAGGAAAGGAATGATACGGCCTCAATTATAAAGCGCTATACTCGGGAAGTCGTTGCCCAGGTCATCAATGAATACCCAGATCTCACGGGTGTAGGTGTCACCTTGGCGGACTGGATGAGCAATTTCAAATCTGCCGGTTCAACGCTACCGGAGATGGATGCCCGGAGCCGTGAACAGTGGATAGCCGACACCTTTATCCAGGGCATCAAAGATTCATCCCGTCCTGTAAAATTCATTCATAGATCGGTACTTTCCGCCGATCCGCTGGAGATGAGGAGAACGCTGAACAATGCCGCCCTGAAGGACCCTGCCCTCGTTGAGATCAAATTCAACTGGTCGCATGGTCACTCGACCACGACACTGGCATTGACGCACGATTCCCACTCCGGTAAGATTGATAAACGATACTGGGATCCCAAGCCCACAAACTACAATGTAGAGTGGATGATCCGTAACGAAGATTTTTTCATACTGAGATGGGGACAATCCACCTTTATCCGCGAACACATCAGGAAGAACAGCGATGAATTTGTCAATGGTTATTTCGTGGGGTCTGAAGGTTATATTCCAGCCAAAGACTTTTCCCATATTCCTTCAATTCATCAATCCTGGAATTATGCATTTGAAAAACAGTGGCTGTTCTATCAAATGTGGGGCAGACTGTTGTACGATCCAACTGTGCCGGATGAAATATTCGAAAAGGCATTCGACAGACGCTATGCCGGCGGGTCAGGGAAGGACCTATTAAAAGCATCTCTCGCCGCATCCAAGATGCCTTTGCGTTTTGCCTCGTTCCATGCGGGAACGTGGGATTACACATTGTATTCCGAAGGATTCCTGGCTCCTTATCCCGCGAATGATGCAGGCTTTGATGCGAAATCTGCTTTTGTTTCCATCGAGGAACTGATCAATCATCCAACGCTTGACACTTCATATTTGTCAATCAAGGAGTATGTTGCCATGCTGGACAATACCAGGGATCCATTAAATAAGATCACGCCCATTCAATTGGCGGATTCCCTGGCCAAAGATGCGGCTTTGGTAAGCAATATTGTTGGGCGTCTTCGCGGCAACAAAAATCCCACCCTGCAGTGCGAACTCGACGACCTGGAAACGTGGGCGTACCTAAGTCTTTATTTTTCCGAAAAGCTTCGTGCCGGCGTATCGCTTCAAACGTTCCGTGTGAATCATGTTAAATCGTTTCAGAAAAATGCAATTTCCAATCTTACACGCTGTCTCGAATACTGGAAAAAAATTGCCGAGATCACGAGCCGCCACTACAAAGAAGTTCCCTATGTAGATGACCAGAGCATGGAACGGCAACCGGACAACGACGCGCATACATTTTCATGGTTGAAGTACATTCCGCAGGCTGAACGCGACATCAAAATCGCAAAAGGAGAGTTATGAGTTATGAGTTATGAGTTCCACGGTGCCGTGGAGGGCACGCTTGCGTTGATGTCATCGACATAAACGGATTTACTAAATTGATAAGGGTAACCTTAATCTAGTTCTTAAGTAATTCGACGGGCCGTAAGGCCAGAGGCCCCCTACACGGGGGCCCCCCGAACTCATAACCCATAACTCATAACCCATGACTCTCATTTTCTTATATTGAGGAATAATTATTTATAAATATGAAACTAGCCTGTTTGTATGTAGTCATTGCGCTTGCCGCCATTTCATGTTCTACTGACCATCCAGCCGTCAGCTCCAAAAGTGTGGATAGTGTTATTGTGACCAAGGCAAAGTTTCCCGCGCTAGCAAAAGACATGACCATTTATGAGGTGAACATTCGTCAACATACGCCGGAAGGAACATTCGTTGCATTTACGAAAGATCTGCCGCGGCTCAAACAACTTGGCGTCGACATACTCTGGATAATGCCAATACAGCCCATCGGTGTAAAGAACCGGAAGGGCACTTTGGGAAGCTACTATTCCATTCGTGATTATAAATCCGTCAATCCTGAATTTGGCACTTTAGATGATTTCAAATCATTTGTTCGCGAGGCTCACCAACAAGGGTTCCAGGTAATCCTTGACTGGGTGCCCAATCACACCGCATGGGATCACACATGGATCACCGAACATCCGGATTACTACATGACGGATAGCGCCGCCGCTGTTGTGGGTAAAACATTGGGCGTTGAAAAAAATTACTACAATAAGAAAGGCGTAGGCAATCTTGTGTACGAATCCAACTGGGATGACATTGCCCTTTTGAACCACTACAATCCGGAAACCAGAAAGGCCATGATCGATGCTATGGCCTTCTGGATAAAAGAAGCAGATATTGATGGATTCCGTACGGATCATGCCGGACACGAAATACCCATGTTCTTCTGGGATGAAGCTATGGAGGCGCTTAATCCCATGAAGGATTTGTTTTGGCTGGCAGAGTGGGACGAACCGAGAATGCACATTCGTTTTCATGCCACGTACGATTGGACCCTGCTGCATTTAACGAGCGAAGTGGCAAAGGGGAAAAAGTCGGCTGAAGACATTCATGATCACATCCGCCGAGATGTTGCCCAATATGGTTCCAGTGCCTTCCGGTTGAACATGATCAACAACCACGATGAGAATTCCTGGCAGGGCACCGTTCGTGAACGTTATGGAGCAGGTGAAAAGGCGTTTGCAGTATTCTCTTTTATCGCCTATGGCACACCTATGATTTACAGCGGACAGGAAGTTGGATTGGATAAACGCTTGAAATTTTTTGATAAGGATACTATTTCATGGGAGGACCCTGGAAAATATTTCGCATTCTACCAGAAGCTCAATGAGATCAAAGCTGCCCATCCCGCGCTATGGAATGGCGGATACGGAAGTATTCCGGAGAAACTGGAAGACGGAAATAAAAATGTATTTTCTTTCACTAGAAAAAAAGATCAGGACGTTATTGTCGGAATCATCAATATGTCCGATAAGCCCCAATCGATCAGCGTTAACGTTCCAGGTTTGGAGGGATTCAAAGATGTCATGACCGGCGCAACCCTATCCTCCGGAAAAGTAAACCTCACACCGTGGCAATACCAGATCCTTTCAAAACCGTGACCTTGAACAATCGAGATAACCGACTCCGGTATTTACACTTTACACAGCATGACGCATTAGCATAACTGTGAAATTCAGCATGCGGATCATGCATTCGCCAGGCTTCGGTCAAGATGAACATAACCACCATCGACGTGTATAAGTTGTCCTGTAGTGTGACTCGACCGTTCCGACAACAGGAAGGCTACCGCATTTGCTATTTCCTCCGATGTTGTCATCCTATTCCCCAATGGAATTTTTGATCGGATCTCGGCCAGTTTTTGCTTCGGATCCGGCAATGTTTCAATCCACTTTTCGTACAAGGGGGTCCAACATTCTGCGACAATAATGGCATTTACGCGAATGTTATACTTCAGCAATTCTACAGCCCACTCCCTTGTTAGTCCATTGCGCCCTCCATTAGCCGCGGCATAAGCTGAAGTACCACCCTGGCCTGTTTCCGCTGTCTTGGAACCGATGTTCACGATCGACCCTCGTGAAATTTTAAGCGCGGGCAACGCGTGGTGCGCCATCAGATAGTAGTGAACCACATTCTTATGGAGAGACGCCATGAAGGCTTCATAGGTTCCATGTTCCAGCCCGACACCATCATTGACACCCGCGTTATTGACGAGGCCGTGAATCTGTCCAAATTCCTTTAACACTGAAGCGACCGCTTCTTTTGACTCCGTGGGATCTGTCAGTTCTGCAACAACCTGAAAGGCTTTTTTTCCCGAGGCCTGCAATGCGGCAACAACCTTGTTATTGTCAGACTCACTTCTTCCTACGACAACTGGTATAGCACCCTCGCCTGCGAGCACTTTGACAATCCCCTCGCCAATGCCTTTGGCACCGCCGGTGACAATAATTATTTTATCTTTTAGTAACAGATCCATATGTCAAAAGTTAAAGGTTGTAAAACTTAGACGCAGTTCCCCCATATAAAGCGTTTTGTTCTTCAATAGAAAAGCCTGAAAAATAATCCTGGACAATGTCCACCACTTCGGTGTAGGTGCCTGCGACTGTACACACTGGCCAATCGCTTCCGAACATCAGGCGCGATGTACCAAAGCCTTGTAATATCACGTCCAGGTAAGGACGGAAATCAGCCTTTTCCCAATCCTTCCACGCTGCCTCCGTGACCATTCCGGAAACCTTACAATACACATGGTCATACTTCGCCAAAGATGTAATATCCCGCTTCCAACCCTCTATGTTTTTATTCTTGATGTATGGCTTAGCGAGGTGATCGATGACAAATCGCTGAGCGGGGAACGACTCAATCAACAGCCTTGTGAAATTCAATTGATCAGGATAGATGAGCACGTCATATGCGAAATCAAAAAGTTGCAAGGCACCGATACCTCTTTGAAAGGCCGGCCGAAGCATGAAATCGCGCTGGGGCTCGCTTTGCAGAACATGACGAAACCCTTTTAGCTTCGGAAACTGGCTTAACTGTGCCAACCGTTCTTCAATATTGTCATCCTGCAGATCAACCCACCCTACAATACCTTCAATGAAATCATATTGATTGGCGAGTGAAAGCAGAAAATCATTTTCCGCTTGTGATTGGTCTGCCTGAACGCTGATGCAACCGTCAAATCCATGTTGTTCGAGCAGCGGCTTGAGATCCGTTGGATAAAAATCGCGCTGGATAACACGCATTGTGTCGTCTATCCATGCATCGCGAACCGGATCGAATTTCCAAAAATGCTGGTGTGCATCGATGCGTTGCATACCCTATCAGAGCTCAAAAAACTTGCGCATTAACATCCATTTCTCACCTGGTTTTGCAAAGGGCAATGGCTTTTGATACTTCCACATCAGTTTTTCCCACTCCTGCACTTTCGGGTTGGCGGCGTCCTTTTCGGCTTTGTCATCAAGTAAAAAAATATCTTCCGTGTCCATGATCATGAACATCCGGTTGCCCACGCGGTAAATGTCCATTCTGGCGACGCCGGTACTCGTTATACTTTCCCTGACCTCGGGCCATATTCTGGAATGCCAATTCTCATACTCCGCAATCAGAACGGGATCATCCTGCAGATCAAGGGCAAAGCAATAGCGTTTCATCGGTATGTGTATTAGATAAATTTCATTCCCTCGTGTTCCAGCTTGTTATACTTGCCGCGATCAAAGACGTAATAATATGCGCCTTTCCTTGACGACTCTTTCTCTTTTTCTTCCAGTTTATTTAATATTCCCAGTGACAGGATCTTTCTCGTGAAGTTGCGCTTGTCTATCGGTCCTTCGTATATGGCTTCATACAGGTTTTGTAACTGCGGAAGGGTAAATTTTTGTGAGAGCAACTCAAAGCCTATGGGGTGATTGGCAACTTTCTGCTGCAACCTTTCTTTTGCTTTCGTGACCATTTGCCTGTGATCGAAAATCAGTGTCGGAATCTTGTCGAGAGGGAACCATCTGGCCTCATGATCGTGCTGCAGCTGGTCGCTGTACTCGGCAATATTGATCAAAGCATAGTAGGCAACGGATACGACACGACCGGCAGTATCTCTGTCGACATCACCAAAGCAACGCAATTGCTCCATGTAAATGTTAGACAAACCTGTGAGCTGATGCAATACCCTGGAAGCGGCACTTTCAACGCTTTCATCATTGTTCACAAAGCCGCCCATCAATGACCATTTGCCCATTTCCGGCTCGAACCCGCGCTTGATAAATAACGCCTGAAGCTGCTTACCATCAAATCCAAAGATAATGCAATCGACCGCGAGCAAAACCTTATCGTGACTTTGGTATTTATCAAGGTTCATAGCGAAAGAATGGAAGGTTTATCCATAGTGCATGAAAGTTACTGCATACAACCTGGCTTCAAAACTTTGCCAGAAAACTTTTTTGCTACACTATTGTGGTTATCCTGGCGCATTTCTCGCCGTTGTGTAAGCTACCTGTAATAGGCCTCATTCCAACGGAGCATATTCCGGAACGAATAAAGCTCAGTTTGTCTATTAATGGGAACATACTCGATACCAGCGATCTCTGCGAAGTCTTCCATGTACTCTGAGGAAAGGTTCTGGCTGTAACATGTGTGATGCGCGCCTCCAGCATAGATCCAGGCCGCGCATCCGGTATACATGTCGGGGTACGGTTTCCAAAGCACGCGGGCCACCGGCAATTTCGGAAGGGGATGCTCGGGTACAACAGCCTCCACCTCATTGACTAACAACCGGAACCTGTTCCCAAGATCAATGATTGATGCATTCAACGCCTGGCCTGGCCGGCTGTTGAAAACCAACCTCACCGGATCAGCCTTACCACCAATGCCTAAAGGATGTACTTCGCATGACGGCTTACCATCAGCAATTGATTCACAGATCTCAAGCATGTGCGCACCCAGAACCATGGGATTGGCTGGATCGAAATGATAGGTATAGTCTTCCATAAAAGAATTCCCTCCTTTCATTCCCGAGCCCATTACTTTCATTGCACGCACGAGCGCCGCAGTTTTCCAGTCACCTTCACCCCCAAAACCATAACCTTGTGCCATCAATCGTTGCACCGGGAGACCAGGTAACTGGACCATACCATGGAGGTCTTCGAACGTGTCTGTGAAACCCTTGAACTTCCCTGCCTCCAGAAACTGCTTGAGGCCTAACTCGATTCTTGCCGCTTCAATCAGAGATGAACGTTTTTCACCGTTTTTCATGAGGGATGGCGAGAGCGTGTACGCATCCTCGTATTCCGTGACCAAAGTTGCAATTTCTGGATCGCCGATCTGATTGATGACCTTCACCAGGTCGCCGATCCCGTAACCATTGACAGCATATCCGAACGCTATTTCAGCCTCAACCTTATCGCCTTCCGTGACAGCAACGTAGCGCATATTGTCTCCAAACCGGCAAAAGCGCGCGCCTTGCCAGTCATGCCAACCCGCCGCCGCACGCAACCATACACCTATACGCTGATGGACGCCTGTGTCCTGCCAGTGACCAACGACAACTTTGCGGCTAAGGCGCATGCGTGACAGTAGAAAACCGAATTCGCGATCACCATGGGCACTTTGGTTCAGGTTCATGAAGTCCATATCAATGGTGCTCCAGGGAATATCTCTGTTGAACTGCGTATGCAAATGAAGCAACGGTCTGTGCAAGATCTTGAGCCCACCGATCCACATCTTTGCTGGAGAAAATGTATGCATCCACGCGATCAGCCCTATGCAGCTTGGGGCGCTATTGGCTTGCTGACAAATGGCGTATGTCTCCTCAGGAGTTTTAAGGACAGGTTGCCAAACGACCTTTACCGGAATTTCAGCGCTGTTGTCAAGTGACCGCGCAATCTGTTGCGCGTGCTCCGCCACCTGCTTGAGCGTTTCCTCACCGTAAAGCGATTGGCTTCCAGTAATGAACCAAACTTCAAGTTGATCCAATTTTCGTATCGTGTTATTCATCAAGTAGTATGTTAACAGCGTAGTTGACCTATGCAGACCAAATGTTTTTAGGCGAGCAGCCGTCTGTCTTTTAGCTAATTAAGCAAGCGTGGAAAGACAGCATCGAAGCTACCAGTTTGCAGTTTACGATTCAAGTTACTGACCGTAGTATGAGTCTGGTCCATGCTTTCGTTCAAAGTGCTTGTTGATCAATGATGTCTTCAGTTTTGCCGCCTCTGGATTGATCTGTTCTGTCATGTATGCCATCGTAGCAATGGCTTCCAATATGGCACTGTTATAGACCGCCTTATCTGCATCTTTGCCCCAGGTAAATGGAGCGTGGCTACCTACCAACACCATTTCAACTTCTTCGGGTGATAACTTCCGTTCCCTAAAGCAATTGACGATCTGATAACCCGTCTCATATTCGTAGTTGCCTTTTATTAATACGTCGTCCATGGGCGAAGCACACGGTATGTCTACGGTGTTGTGATCGGCGTGCGTCGTGCCATAGATCGGAATATCGCGTCCGGCCTGTGCCCACGCCGTTGCATACACTGAGTGTGTGTGGCAAATTCCTCCGACATGCGGCCAGTTGCTGTAAAGTACAGCGTGGGTCAAGGTATCGGACGATGGTCTGAGATTTCCCGAGATTACTTTTCCTTCAAAGTCTACAATCACCATCTTATCCGGTGTAAGCTGATCATAGGGTACGCCACTTGGCTTAATGGCAAATACACCCAAAGAATGGTCAGCAGCACTAACGTTTCCGAATGTAAAAATGACAAGTCCCGATGCCGGCAACCGCATATTGGCGTGAAAGGCCGCATCCTGAATGTGTTGGTATCTGTTCATACGGTAATCTCCATTTGCTCACGGGCAAGCACTGGATTTTTCTCCAATAATTTACCTAGCGCTAAATAACGTTGATACCGTCGCTGATAGATCCCGGCGGGGCCTGCGTCGGGTTTGTACTCCATGTCGAATCCTTGACCCATGGTTTGCATGGCCTGCTGGACGTCAGGATAAATTCCAGCAGCGGTTGTAGCAAACATCGCTGCGCCTAGCGCGCATGTTTGTTCCGAGCGATG
>Ga0193753_10000584_pt1 | contig 35247 bp, 33 predicted proteins | sample H1c2metaG_FD_144925 | JGI IMG/M metagenome (GOLD analysis project Ga0193753, IMG submission 144925) | Soil microbial communities from a riparian zone of the East river system, Colorado, United States - H1c2 | ecosystem: Environmental > Terrestrial > Soil > Riparian zone | place: USA: East...
GGAGGGAGCCGTGGGCGTGAACGACGACGTAATTCAAAGTCGTCCCCACTTGGAATTACGTCGTCGTTCACGCCCACGGCTCCCTCCGCGTTAGAAACGAACCCGAATGGCTGCTCGAAAATGTGCGCGCGCTCAGCGACGTCCACGAAAGCGAGCGAGAAATGCCGTGGCGCGTGGCCGACGCGCCGCCCGAGTTCATCCAAAATTTGTTGAAGGCCATTGTCGGCGTCGAATTGACGATTAGCCGGCTCGAGGGCAAGTGGAAGGTTAGCCAGAACCGTCCGATTGCCGATCGCGAAGGCGTCGTCCGCGGCCTCGAAACCCTCGATTCACCGGCTGCCAGCGGCATGGCCGAATTGATAAAAGCCAAGCTGGATATGTAATTTATATAACGCAACCACTGGCTCGAAGAGAAAATAAGTTGGATCGTAACGAACCGCGGACCCCGCTATTCCGTCAAATATCATATGAGCGTTGTGGCACAACTACCGTCCACGAATGTGGGCCTCTGGCGTGAATATCGGCAGGCGTTCCAGGAGTTTGCCCGCAAGGCTCAAAGCGTCCAGTCGCTGAAGGACGCACTCAATCCGGCTCGCGCCTCAATTGACGACGCGTTACTTGAGCTCGAGCGTGCGCGCCTGCACTACAACAACTGCCGCGATGCGCTGGCGTCCGCGCTGCTGCCCAATTCGAGGCTGGCATTTGCGGCGCCACGCGAGCACGTCCAACACATCCGCGAATTCGCGCAGCTACTCTGGGATTTCGACGACCGGCGTGAAGGCCGAGCCGACGACAATTGGTATCGCGCCGAGAAGATCGTTAGGTCGGCGGTGGCGGAAACGTCCCACCAGTTAACCATCGCCTGATCAAGCGACAGGTGCATCGCCTCGAAACAAAAACAATTTGGCTCGGAATCGGTACAACTCTATCCGGGACTTACGCCCACATCGGTACTGAAATGAAACAAGCCGTAGAGTTGGCGATTGAAGAGAGGAACGCCGCCGGCGGAATCTGCGGCGCTCGTGTATCTCCGCAAACGGCGGACGACCGATCGAACGAGAAGACCGGCGAAGAAGTGGCCCGGCAATTCTGTGCGCAAGCTGATCTCCTCGGCGTAGTTGGGCACTACAGCAGCGACATTAGCATTGCGGCATCGGAGATCTATCACAAATGCGGCCTTGCAATGATCGCGCCCATTGCATCCAACCCGGCTCTCACCGATCGCGGCCTTGCAAACACTTTTCGATTTACGAATCGCGACGATTCGACCGGTCAGGCGATCGCGGGATATCTTTACAAAGAACTTGAAAAACGCCGCGCGGTATTGGTCGAGAGCCAATACGCGTATGGCAAAAGCATGAGCGATGCGTTCACGCGCGCATTTCTGAAAATCGGAGGCGAGGTTGTAGCACGACGGGCCGTGACAGTAGGCGAGCGTGATTTTGGGCCGCTGGTGAGCGCGTTGCCGAAGGAGTTCGACGTATTGTTTTATGGAGGAGCGTTTGAGGGCGCTTTCCTTCTAAAAGCCATGCGGGAGAGTGGTCTGACGCAGCTTTTCGCAGCCGGTGATGGCTGCTGGGACATTACGAATTTCGTGGAACCAGCCGGCGATGCAGCACGCAAGGGTGAAGGTGTATTGGTGCTGGCGGCGACTCCGGAGATTGGCCGCGTCCCAGGTTCAAGGGAATTCTCCGAACGCTACCACGCGCGCTACGGACCGATTACAAATTACGCCGCCAACTCCTATGACTCAACCTGTCTGCTGCTCGAAGCCATCGAATACGCGGCCGAAAGTAAGAACGCACTACCCAGCCGGAATGATGTAACTGCGGCGATCCGCACCGTTCATTTCCAAGGCATTGCCTATCCGGGACAAATCGAGTGGGACGCCAAGGGCGACAATATCGCTGCGGTGACGGCCCTCTATACGGTCACAGACGATAGGTTCCGGCAGATTGCGGAAATCAGGCGGTGGTGAGAAGCGTAGTTTGCCAGCGAAACAGGAAAAAATGGCGGCCGCAGAGAGCGCAGCGGTACGGCCGAATGAGCCAGCGAAGAGCTCTTTCGATCGCATTTCGGCTGCCGACGCTTCTAAATTCAATCGACCGGCAATGCGGGCAGCGCACGGAAAACATAGTGACTAGATCTCGTTTTCGGCTTGGACGACGAGAGGCCGGCGCAGCGACTTCCTTCGCCGCATCGCCGCATCGCGCGCCTCGGTGCAATTGTGCGTATAGAGACGCATCTCTTCCTCGGTAAAGGTCGTCGCGGACAACTGCTCGCCTTCACCCGCGCGCTCCAGTAGCCCCCGGCACAACAGCGGGAGTTCCTGCACGCGGATGCCATGCTTCCTCGTAAGAGCAAGATCGGCTCGGACCGTAAAGGCGGTCCGAGTTTTGTCTGCTGCCGTGCCTTCAAATGCAAACACCCGGAATCCCGTGTCTTGACTGAATCCTAAGAGACTGAATTGCATAGTAAAGCTCCTTATGGAAATGGTTACAGTGTTATGGCGGGAAGTGCGATCCGCTTGGCGGAGTCCGGGTCGATCATCAGTTTCATGCGAGCCACCAGCGCCTTTCCGAGCTTGATTTCTCCGGAGTTAGACTTGTGGCCCGGCATCTTAGGGTCGATGAACTCCCTCCGAAATAGCTGATCCGATACCAGCGTCGTCAACAACTCCAGTTCTTCCAAGGTGAGCTTCAGCGTGATGAGGGTCATCCGATTAGTTACCTGAGTCGTCCACAATCGAGCAAATCATGGCTTCCGTCGTCAGCATGAGAGAAGCGATCGAAGAAGCATTCTGCAGAGCTGTGCGGGTCACTTTAGTCGGATCGATGACGCCGGCCTTCACCAGGTCTCCATACACGCCGGTAGAAGCGTTGAAACCGAAGTTCCGATCGCTACTGGTCTTGATCTTCTCGACGACGATGGCGCCTTCGACGCCGCCATTGAGAACGATCTGGCGGACGGGTTCCTCGCAAGCGCGGCGTACGATCGTAACGCCGAACTGCTCGTCGCCTTCGAGCTTCAAATCCGCCAGCGCGATCGACGCACGCAATAACGCAACGCCGCCGCCCGGTACGATACCTTCTTCCACCGCCGCGCGGGTGGCATGCAGAGCGTCTTCGACGCGCGCCTTTTTCTCTTTCATCTCGGTTTCAGTCGCGGCGCCGACTTTGATGATCGCCACACCGCCGGCCAGCTTCGCCAGGCGCTCCTGCAGCTTCTCGCGATCGTAGTCCGAAGTGGTGTCCTCGACCTGTGTCCGGAGTTGCTTGATGCGGCCTTCAATACTCTTCTGCGTTCCGGCGCCGTCGATAATCGTGGTGTTGTCCTTGCCCACCGTAACGCGTTTGGCGCGGCCCAGATCGTCTAACTGAACGCCTTCGAGCTTGATACCGGTCTCTTCCATGATGGCTTTTCCGCCAGTCAGGATCGAAATATCTTCGAGCATCGCTTTACGGCGGTCGCCGAAGCCCGGCGCCTTCACCGCGCACACATTGATGGTCCCTCGCAGCTTATTCACTACCAGCGTGGCCAGAGCTTCGCCCTCGACATCCTCGGAGATCACCAAGAGCGGCCGGCCCGCGCGAGAGATTTGCTCGAGAATCGGAAGCAAGTCCTTCATGCTGGCGATCTTCTTTTCGTGAATCAGAATGTAAGGATCTTCGAGAACACATTCCATGCGCTCGGCGTCGCTCACAAAATACGGCGAAAGGTAGCCGCGATCGAATTGCATGCCATCCACCGTCTCGAGCTCGGTGGTCATGGTTTTGGATTCTTCGACCGTGATCACGCCGTCTTTGCCGACCTTCTTCATCGCTTCGGCGATGACGTCGCCGATGGTGGAATCGCTATTGGCGGAAATGCTGCCAACCTGCGCGATCATGTCGCCGGAGACCGGTTTCGATAGCTTCTTGATTTCCTCAACGGCCACTTCGACGGCTTTATCGATCCCGCGCTTGATGGCCATCGGATTCGCGCCCGCGGTAACCGCCTTGACGCCTTCACGGAAAATCGCCTGCGCCAGAATCGTGGCCGTGGTGGTCCCATCACCGGCAACATCGGAAGTCTTCGACGCGACCTCGCGAACCATCTGGGCGCCCATATTTTCGAGCGGGTCCTTCAACTCGATCTCTTTCGCTACCGTGACGCCATCTTTCGTGATCGTGGGCGAGCCGAACTTCTTGTCGAGAACAACATTGCGGCCCTTAGGGCCGAGCGTCACTTTCACTGCGTCGGCGAGTTGATTGACACCGCGCAGGATCGCCTGGCGGGACTCGTCACTATAAACAATCTGTTTTGCCATGGATGGTTTCCTTTTGAATCGAATTTGAATTAGCTAGCGTTCTTAGCGGCGTGAGCGCCCCCGCTCAGAACGCCGAGGACGTCGTCCTCGCGCATGATGATGTACTCCGTGCCGTCCAACTTGGTCTCGCTACCGGAGTACTTTCCAAAGAGGATGCGGTCGCCGACTTGGACATCGAGAGCGACCAATTCGCCATTCTCAAGCCGCTTGCCGTGGCCGAGGGCAATCACTTCACCTTCCTGGGGCTTCTCTTTGGCTGAGTCGGGGATGATGATGCCCTTGTATGTGGATTCTTGTTCTTCTATCCGCTTCACCAGGATGCGGTCGTATAGGGGTCGAATATTCATGATGTTTTTTGAGCCTCCTTCAGGCTATTTAGACGCGCGCGTATTCACCGCAATCGAGGGGATGGAAAGCCGTGACGATCTCTTCCAGTGAACCCACGCCCAGATCGCGGCGCTCGCGCTGCAGACTACCGCAAACCCAAGAGACCAATACCCGATCGGGCGTGAGCTGAGCAAAACCGCCGGACTGAAGACGAAGGCTATGGCAAGCAGCGCGACCGTCACGGTGTAGTCATGGCCGGTGGACTTCAGACTTGAGTCAAACATGCAACCTCCCCGGTTGTAGGAACGCTAACGCTAAGGAGGAGGGGAATCAAATCGCGTGACTTAGTTCAAGCGACCTGCGGGCCGGCAGAAGTGCCTATCCGTTAACTAATATAAGTTAAGTTGCTTTACTTGTCAAGCCACAAGTGGTAATAGTTGTTCAAGTTGCTTTACTTGCGAGAGTTAATTCCAGGCAGGCGAGGGTCTCAGTGGACGTTCCGCTAGTAATCAAGCATCGCTTAAAGGAGCTGGGTCTCGACCAAAAGGACCTTGCCGCTGCCGCCCAAGTCACGGAATCCTACATTTCGCAATTGCTGGCAGGGAAGAAGGCTCCGCCAGCGCCTAGCCGCACCGACATCTATGAGAAGATGGGCAAGTTTTTGAAGCTCCCGAACGAGGAACTTTCGAAGCTGGCTGAGTTGCAGCGGCAGGAAGACTTAAGGAAGAAGATAACGGAGCCGCCCAAGCCTCTATTTGAAGAATTCAGAGACCTGATTCTCCGCAAATGCAGCCCGGAGAAGCGGCAGGAGATACGCAGGATTTTCGAGAAAGAGCCATTCGGTGAACTCGAGCGCTTAATCACGCAGAAGCTCTTGGATGTAGCGAAGCGAATCGCCAGAGAGGAATTGGAAAGTGAAGAGTGGCTGCGTCTGATAGCGCAACTCAGCGACCGGAGCTACGAGCAGACGCGGGTGGCGATTCTCGAGTTTCTCGACACGGACGTCTTCCATGTCTCGGTTGAAAATTGCGTCTCGTTTCTGGATCCGCTCATCGAGTCCTGGGACATCGACCTGAAGACTTTCGACATGGAAATTGTTTTGAACCGCCGGCTGGCCGTCGGTCGCCCGAAGCGATTTGAATTCGTGGAAAGGGAACCTCAACAGCTTTTCGGCGTAGAGCCTGGGTTGGAAGAGTTCCTGCGGGATGCGTGCTTAAGCGCCGATGCCACCGAAGAGGAAATCGAGTTTCTGCGAAGGTTGACGTTCAGCGGAAAAAGGCCGACACCGATCTACTATTACCGGGAGCTCCAGAACCTTAGAGACCCGCTACATTTCCGGACTGCATGAAAGAAAGTTCTAAACTTCGTAAAATTGCTTTTGTCGGCGACTATCTGCCGCGAAAGTGCGGCATTGCCACGTTCACGTCCGACTTGCTGGCGGCGGTGGCAACCGCGCATCCGCAAAGCCAGTGTCTCACCGTATCGGTGAACGATATTCAAGAAGGGTACGAGTACCCGGAGGAAGTGCGCTTCGAGATTGAGGAGCAGGACCTTTCCTCTTATCTACGCGCTGCGGACTTCCTCAACATCAGCAATGTCGACATCGTCTGCCTGCAGCACGAGTTCGGCATTTTCGGCGGCCCAGCCGGCGGTCACATCTTGGCCTTCCTGCGCGAATTGAGGATGCCGGTGGTCACCACGCTGCATACCGTTTTGCGCGAGCCGAGAACGGACCAACGACGCGTGATGCAGGAGTTGATCTCGCTTTCGACGCGGCTCGTTGTCATGGCGGAGCGTGGGCGGCAGATGCTGCAAGAGATTTACCATGCCCCCGCGGCCAAAATCGATCTGATCCCGCATGGCATTCCCGACGTCGGCTTCGTGGATCCGACATATTTCAAGGACCAGTTCGGCGTAGAAGGCCGGGTGGTGCTGCTCACGTTTGGACTACTCTCGCCGAACAAGGGGATCGAATACGTGCTCAACGCCCTGCCGGATATTCTGGCGGAGTTTCCGGACGTTGTTTACATTGTCCTGGGCGGCACCCATCCCAACGAGTTGCGCGAACACGGGGAAGCCTATCGGCTCAGCCTGGAAATTCTTGCCAAGAAGAACAAGATAGAGAAGAACGTCGTCTTTTACAACCGGTTTGTGGACCTCGAGAACTTGAAGGAGTTCATTGGCGCGGCGGACCTCTACATAACCCCTTACCTCAACGAAGCGCAGATTACGTCGGGGACGCTGGCCTACACTTTTGGCTCCGGCAAGGCGGTAGTTTCCACGCCCTACTGGCACGCGGCGGAGCTATTAGCGGAAGACCGCGGCGTATTAGTGCCGTTTGCCGATGCCCCGGCCATAGCACGCGAGGTGATTGGCTTACTACGCGACGACACGCGCCGGCATGGTATGCGCAAGAACGCTTACCGGATCGGGCGCGACATGATCTGGAGCAACGTCGCGCAGCTCTATATGCGCTCGTTCGAATTGTCGCGGCTGGAAGGCGCGGCGCTCTCCCGGAAATCTCTGCTCACAAAAACACTCGACCAAAGGCCGCGCGAGCTACCGGAATTGAAGTTGGATCATCTTTCGCAGATGACCGACTCAACCGGGGTTCTCCAACACGCCGTTTTCAGTGTCCCGAATTTTTCCGAAGGATATTGCACGGACGATAATGCGCGCGCGTTTATCCTGACCGTGCTGCTGGATGAACTGGGGGAGGACCAGGAACACGGCCGTGCCATAGCCACCACTTGCGGCGCTTTTCTTCATCATGCGTTCGACACAAAGAAGAATCGGTTCCACAATTTCATGAGCTTTGACCGCCGCTGGCTCGACGAGCAAGGCTCCGAGGATTGTCACGGGCGAGCGCTCTGGGCATTGGGCATAGGCGTGGGACGTTCTCCGTTCCGTAGCTTTCAGATGATGGCCGGACAGCTCTTCGCGTTGGCGCTACCGGCGGTGACGGAGTTTACTTCGCCGCGCGCATGGGCGTTTGGCCTGATCGGCATTCACGAATACCTGCGCCGGTTGAGCGGCGACAGCCTGGTCAACCAAACCCGCGAGGGCCTCACTTCCCGGCTCGTGGATCTTTTCGACAGGAATGCCGGGCCGAACTGGCGCTGGTTTGAAAAGGAACTGTCGTACGACAACGCGAAACTCGCGCATGCCTTGATTCTGAGCGGACGGGCAACCGGACAACAATCCGTGTTTGAGCGAGGACTCGATGCACTGCGCTGGCTGACGGAATTGCAAATGTCGGAGAAGGGTCACTTTCGGCCCATTGGCAGCAACGGATTTTACCGCCGTGGCGGCAAGCGCGCCAACTTCGACCAGCAGCCCATTGAGGCGCAGGCGACGGTGTCCGCGTGTCTCGAAGCCTATCGCGCCACATCGGATGTCTGGTGGTACGAACAGGCGCAACGCGCTTTCGACTGGTTTATCGGCTGGAACGATCTCGGTTTGGAACTCTACTCTCCCGAAACTGGCGGCTGCCGCGACGGGCTGCACGTGGATCGGGTCAACGGAAACCAGGGGGCGGAATCCACTCTGGCTTTCTTGCTATCGTTGGCGGAAATGCGCCTCGCGCAAAATATGCTTACGAGTTTCAAGCAACCGATCGCCGTCGAAGAGTAATTTCATGTCAATCGACGTCAAACGTCAGGCCATTGTCCTGAAGCCCGACCAATCGCGCGTTCTTCTGCGGCCGTTCAACCCGGGAGATCCGGCGCGCATCGGCAGGATCGTCGCGAGGATCATGTCGCTGCCGGAAGAGCAAATCGGGCCCTTGCTGGACGAAATCTCCGCTGACTTTTCGCAGCGCCATGAGCAAATCCGCAGACTGTTTCTGGAACGATTTGAACTAATCGCCAAGTTAGTGACTACAGAAGACGGAATCTCCGAACAAAGGCGGTTGTTGATCGGCTCCTATTTCCTGGCCGAATATTCTCTGGAATCCGCCGCGCTATTCAATCCGTCCATCGTTCCGGACCCCGATCAAACTAGCCTGCCGTCCGGCGCTCTGCGATTCATTCTCAGCTTGCGAGCGACTGGGGAGGGACACGTTTCCTCCATCACTTTTCGCAGCGGCATCATCCATGCCGATCATCGGATCGAGGTATGCACCGCCGCCGGCTTCCTCACCGAGCCGCGCCAAGTGCCAAACCCGCTGTATGAGAAGCCGCAGTTCACGAAGAAACTCTCTGAGCTGGGATTGGCCAGCGAATTCACCAGCCGGGTCATCGGCAAGCTCGGCGCGTTGTTTACACTCGAAGAACTCCGGGCAGGCCTGCAAAGCGAAGGGGAGCAGCCCGGGCTGCCGGATGAAGCGGTGAACGCAGACCAAGACGCCGCGCGGGGGATTTGGATGCTTGCCCGGTCCAACTACGAAGTCACGTTCCAGCCCGAACAGTCGCTATCGGAGCGCATCATCTTTCCGGCGACGCCCTCGCAACGAAATGGAATTGAAGACGCGCGCTTCGTCTGCTTCACAGACGATGACGGCACGCAAATCTACTACGCCACCTTCACGGCGTTCGACGGCAAGGTCATCATGCCGCAGTTGGTCGAGACCTCGGACTTCCTCTTTTTTCGCTTCATCACGCTGAACGGTCCCGCCGCCGAAAATAAGGGGATGGCGCTGTTCCCTCGCAAGATCAACGGTCTGTATGCGATGCTCTCCCGCCAGGACAACGAGAACATCTATGTCATGTTTTCCGATAGTGTTTACTTCTGGCACGAGCGCCAGGTGCTGCTGAAACCTATTTTTCCTTGGGAGTTAGTCCAGCTTGGTAACTGCGGGTCGCCTATTGAGACCGATGCCGGATGGCTGGTCCTGAGCCATGGCGTCGGCCCCATGCGGAAGTACTGTATTGGCGCGTTCCTGCTCGACCGCGACGATCCTACCAAAGTGATCGGCCGTCTCAGCGAGCCTTTGCTCAAACCCAATGAGAACGAACGGGAAGGCTATGTGCCCAACGTCGTCTATACATGCGGCGCTCTGGTTCACGCGGGCGAATTGATTATTCCGTATGCCGTGGCCGATCACGCCACTAGTTTCGCGACGGTCCCGCTCAAAGACGTGCTCGCTGCCATGAGTTAGTGAATCGCCGCGGTATGAGAATAGCTATCTTGTCGCCGGTAGCCTGGCGAACGCCTCCTCGTCAATATGGCGCTTGGGAAACGGTCGCGAGTAACATCACCGAGGGACTTGTTAGCCGCGGCTGGGACGTCACTTTGTTCGCGAGCGGAGATTCCGTAACCTGCGCCCGTCTACATTCCGTGGTTGACCAGGGCTACGAAGAAAATCGGGCCGCCGATCCTAAAGTATCCGAATATCTTCACATCTCGGAAGTGTTCGAACATGCTGCTGAGTTTGATCTCATCCATAGCCACTATGACTTCATGGCGCTGACTTACTCGAGACTAGTCAAGACACCGGTTCTTACTACGATTCACGGGTTCTCGTCGCCCCAAATCATGCCCGTCTATGGGAAGTATCGCGACGGATATTTCGTTTCCATCAGCGACTCCGATCGCGCGCCGGGGTTGAACTATCTTGCGACAGTCTACAACGGGATCGATCTCTCGTTGTATCCGCTTCAGAAGTCCAGCGGTGATGACTTAGTCTTTCTCGGCCGTATTCATCCGGATAAAGGCGTCCATCTGGCGATCGAGGTTGCTCGACTGAGCGGCCGGCGTCTGCTCATCGCCGGCATTGTCCAGGATGAATCTTACTTTCGGCAGCAGATCAAACCGCACATTGACGATCGCAACATCTGTTATCTCGGGCCGGTTGGTATAGCGGAAAAAAATGAACTGTTCGCGCGCGCCCACGGTTTACTGCATCTAAACACCATCCCGGAACGGTTCGGACTGGTCTTGGCTGAAGCGAATGCAGCCGGTGTGCCAGTTGTCGCCATGGACCTGGGCTCCTGCCGGGAAGTGATCCAAGACGGCAAGACGGGATTTCTGGTCCACAATGTGAACGAAGCGGTACAGGCCCTGGAACGTCTTCCTGAAATCGATCGCAGCGCCTGTCGGCAACGAGTTCAGCAATGCTTTTCGATCGACACGATGGTCCGGGCGTACGAACGAGTGTATTCAACAATTTTTGACCTGGAAGAAAAGAGACAGTCATGAAGCCGGATATTGTCAGGCGCTATAGCCACAATCCCATCCTTACTAAGGCGGAGATCCCTTATCCGGTGGAAACGGTCCACAATGCGGCGGTAGTGAAGCATGAGGACGAATACATCATGCTCTTCCGCTCTCATCTCCGTACCGGACGCTCCATCATTGGCTTGGCGCGCAGCCCCGACGGATTCCACTTCACTGCTGATCCGCAACCCTTTCTGACTCCCGCGCGGGACGGCCCATTTGCCGCCTACGAAGAGTTCGGAGTGGAAGATCCACGTGTAACTGGGTTCGAAGGCGAGTACTTCATTACTTACAGTGCCTATTCGCGAAATGGAGTGCGGATCGCCTTAGCCAAGACGAAGGATTTCAAGCAGGTCGAACGAGTCTCGCTCATTACGGAAGCGGACTATCGGAACGTGGTGATCTTTCCGGAGAAGTTCGACGGACTGTATGCGCGGCTGGATCGTCCGCATTCGGAGATCAGCCCTTGGTCAATCTGGATCTCTTATTCTCCGGACCTGCGTTTTTGGGGCGAATCGCAGCTCATCATGAAGCCTGAGCCCTATCACTGGGATGAAATGAAAATCGGTCCCGGCGCGCCGCCGATCAAGACGGACCGCGGATGGCTTTCCATCTACCACGGAGTTTTCCAAACCATGGATGGATCGATCTATCGTTTGGGAGTCGCTCTTCACGACCTGCGGAACCCGGCAAAGATCATCGGCGTGGGAGATTCGTGGATCTTGCAGCCGGAGGATCCGTGGGAAATAACCGGCTATGTCCACAACGTCGTGTTTACCTGCGGAGCCGTTCCGGAGCCTGATGGAACCGTGAAGATTTATTGGGGCGGCGCAGATACTGTCATGTGCGTCGGCGAGGCGAATATCTCAGATCTGGTCGACCTTTGCGTCGAGCACGGGAGAGTGGCCAACCCCTAATCATTCGCTGCATCCGCCGAGCACATCGGTAACAGCTCGAAGCGAAGCCGCCGAGTTCTCGAGGCTCCTGAGTAACTGACTCAACGAGTTCAGATCCGTTGTAGCAGGCACGGGAGGAAGCTGTACCGGTTGCACGCCGGCGATCCCGAAAAATGGGCTCGCCAGTTCAACAACCGCCTGAGCGGACTCGATGGAGGCGAACAAGCCCGCCGCCTGGATTTGTGACTTCTTCTGTGCGCCTTCGAGCGCCTTAATCAAATCTGCGTTCCCTGCCGCCTGCGCGGAATTCAGTTGACTGGCCAAAGCCGTTATGACGGCAACGATACTCTTTAATTGCCCTATGATGCAATTCAAAGCCTGAAGTACCAGACACAGTAGGTCCCGTACGAATGGCAAGACGCTAAATCCGGTGGTTACCTGTGCGCACGGCGTAAGCGCCGTGGCAACCTTTAGGAACTTCACTGCGCTGGCCGCAAGCTCCGGAGTGCGGTCTAAAGCTTTGACGACATCCGTCAACGGGCCGACGAGTTCCAGCAGCTTCAGCAGACACTGCGTGCTCGCCAGATAGGAAGCAACAATGGGCAGAAAGCTAAAAATGCGTGAGCAATCGCTCGGGATATCGCGGGTCGGATCGGTCGGTGCGACCAGCGTGCCGCCCGTTGGGAGCCGGATCTTCAAGATGTGCCTCCGTTCAAGCTGCTCGTTGATTGCAACGAGGCGCAAGTTCACGAACGAGCGCATCGCGGCGACCGATGCGCTCGCCAGCCGAGCATAACTCGAATGTGAAACCAGTGGGGTTTTGAGCGCTCAGAACGGTGCCAACTTCTTTCAAGTGATCCAGAAGATGCTCCCGTATGTTGTTGCCCTGCCCAACAAACAGCCACTCTCTGGCATTAGATAGACCATACACTCCGGGAGACGCCGGCGCATTATTCTGAATGGACGCTACGTTAAAAGAGCGGCCCGCGCATTCTCTAAACGGCATTTAGTACTCCTTGAAAGTTGTTCCCAGGTGAACATTCGACGTGACGGAAGGCTTTCGAGCGGGCCGGCGAGGAGCCTTTCTCATTGCCTTCTCTGCCGCCTGTCTCGCGCGCTCTACCAGTAGCGGGCGAAAATCAGATTCGAGGACGCGGTAATGCCGGAACCTCTCCAAAAAGCTTCGCCCTCCGAAAGCGGCCGCTGCGAGAAGGCTAAGACAAAACGTCGGCCCATCTTGCACTGGAACGTGGGTCCGAGACAAAAGTAGCAAGTCGATCTCGATTGAAAAATCAATGGGAGGGCTAAGTTCTTCAATGCCACGAAACCTAAAACATCTTGTGTCGCGGTCGTGCGTAAAGCCCTGATACGCAAAATGCATCGTCATCGCCTTGCCAAGGTATAGGTTCCGACCCTTAAAGGTGGGTCCAGTAGCTGGAAGATAGCCTTCCCAGGCTCACTCCCTTGTTTCGGCAACCGAACAGGCGCCCTGAGGGGTGAACTTATATTTCGCTCCTGGTTTGGCCGCCGCGATGGCCCGAGTACGGCAGATAGTAAGGTGAGACAGAACAGAATCAACGCACGTTTGAACATAACAACCTCCATAGATTGGCTAGGCTAAGAGGTTAGGCTTTTTCAGACGAGCTGACTTAGTTCAGACGGGTCCGCGGACTGAGCAAGAGCGCACGGTCATTAACTAGAATGACTGAAGTTAGAGTAGTTGTACAGCTATTCCGAAAACGGAACGCCAAATACTAACACCGCGCTCGACGGCGGCCGTTTTGCCTCTCCAACCACATTCGCCACTTTCCCCATCTCCTTCCAAAGGGCTAGCGCGGGACCGTTCATATAAAGCAATCGAAACCGATCTCGTGAATCACCTCTTTTGGAGTAAATACTAATGACCCGCAAAAGGCGAGTTTGCTCCGTCTCGACCAGGTAGGGACCGATAGCGATCGCCGGAGCATTCCCTAGATCGGCTATTTCAGTTGCCGTCAGAGATAGTATTTGGTAGTTCATTGCTGCGCTGACGATTTCCGGTATCGCTTAACTTCCGATAATTAAGTATAACGGCAGTCTAGTCTGGATTAACCTTGACAGACCATAAAAATTAACTTAATATAGTTAATGACTGAGCACTTCCGCCCACTCTTCCGATTTCTGAACTAAGTCCGTCATCGGAGCCCTCTCTCTTAGCCAACGCAACACTCTTCAGCGGGCTTCCTAAAGGAGTGGACTCATGAACAAACTACCTCTGTTGCTTCTGCTTCTTTCGCCATTGTTGCCTGGAGCCGACCTCTCGATATATCGCGGTTTTCAATTTGGCATGAGCCTGAACGCGGCGGTCAAACATTCGGGAATGGATGCTTCGGAAGTGACATTAGTCCATGAACGGCCTGCCCGAATTCAGGAGCTAAGCTGGCGGCCAAGCCGGTTTTCTTTGAGCGATACGGACCCGGTGGAACAGGTCGCGATGAGCTTTTATGACGGCCAGTTGTTCCGGATGGTCATCAACTACAGCAGCGAGAAAACCAAGGGGCTTAACCCCGAGGACATCATTGAAGCCGTTTCGACGCAATACGGCGCCGCCGCCCCTCTGGCGGTGAAGACCCTGCTTCCCTCAAACTCCTTCAGTGAAGGGGTAACGGTCATCGGTCGCTGGGAAAACGCCGACTATTCGTTCACGCTCGTCCAATCGCCTTACGGGTCGACGTTCGCGCTGATTGCGTTTTCTAGGCGGCTCGACGGTCTGGCTCAGGCGGCGATCACTGCCGGAATTCGTCTGGACGAGCAGGAAGGTCCTCAGCGGCAAAAAATGCAAGAGCGCGACGCTCGCGTTGAGCAACAGAAAGTAAGACTTGTGCAGCAGGGACACTTCCGGCCATGACAGGCAGAATTCGCGCCGGCGCCATGCTCGTCGAAGATGGCACGACGACGCCGGAATCGCTGGTCTTCGACACCGAGCAGTATTCGGCGAATTGGTCGTCCATCCTCAAACCCAGTGCGGCTCAATTGGACAGGGAACTCCAAAGCGCAGGTTGGACGTTCTTCTATATGGCTGGCGCGATTCACGTGAGCGGCTTCGGCCTGAGCGACCAATCCAGAACAGATCGTGCCGTGGCGCACGCGATAAAGGCCGTGAAGCTGCAGAGCTGCAACTGCTTCGAGATTACTCAAGTGCGGCGGGGATCATTCTTCGGATTGCCCTACACGAGTCTCATCGCACACGCCCGGCAGATTCAGAAAAGTCGAATGCTTCATGATCCATCTCGAACTTAGAAAGAAAATTGTTGTGATGTCTAGTGCAATGTTCGCCAGCCTTCACGGGAAGCTATACACCTTCGCCGGTGTCTTCGGAGCGATAGTGTTGATCTTCGCGAAGAGAAGACCCGGAGGATCGCCGTTCACCGCTTCACAGCTCGGTTCCTGCCTGTAAGAATTGAGGGAATGCGCAATTTCGGTTTGATCGGCGGGCTGGGCCCGGGCGCAACCATTCACTACTATCGCGAGTTGGCGAAGGCGCAATCGGGCGAATTCTTGATTGTGCACGCGGATATGGAGCGCGTGCGCGGATACGTCGAACGTGGAGATCGCGACGGATTGGCCGGCTACTTCGCGCCCATGATCGAGCGGCTCGCGCGCGGCGGCGCCGAAGTCGCGGCGATCTCCGCCGTTACGCCTCACATCTGCATCCGCGAACTCGAAAAGATCTCGGTACTTCCGCTCGTGAACATCATCGAGACAACCGGAGCGGAAATTCGCTCGCGCGGTTATAAACGAGTGGCGCTATTCGGGACGCGGTTCGTCGTGGAATCGCGCATGTTCGACATGCTCGACGGAGTGGAGGTCGTCGTACCGGAACAGGTCGAAACTATTCACTCCGCCTATATGAACATCGTGAACGGTGGAACGGAAGATCGGGTCACACTCACGCAAATTGCACGCCAGTTGCCGGTAGATGCCATTGTGCTCGCGGGAACCGACCTCGCGCAGGTTTTTGACGAAACCAATACGGAGTTCCCGCATGTCGATTGCGCAAAGGTACACATCGAGGCGATCTTACGTGCGCTTACTCGTACTTGACCATCTGCTATCCTTAAGACTCAGTCACTTCAAACGAGAGCGAGGTCCAGAATGATGTTCACTGACTTTCCCGCGAAAAACAGAAAAATTCGACTCTCGGCCTCCTCACAGCATTAACTAACTCTAAGCCGCTTCACTGCTTGTGAGTCCCAATCCTCGAGGCTGAGCCTCAACCGCTTTCGCTATACGTGTCGGCTGGCGGCGTTCGTCGAATTTTCCACCCAATTCCTGAATTTCTTTGCGTCTGCGGATGTTTCGATCCGGCAGTCGCTTGATCCTAGGCCACTCACAAAAAAGGTCACGGTATGTTTCGTCGTCTCAGCACAAATGTAATATCGGAAGTCCTGGTCTTCCTCTACGGCCATTGGAAGCGCGAGTGGAGAATAGTCTTCCGGATCGCGGTCGGTATGGTCATCGCAACGGTCGCCGATCTTTTCTTGCCTGTCTTCTCCGGGCGCTTGGTGGATGCCATCGCCCCGCACGGCATATCCCGCGAACAAGCGTTTCACAGCGCTCTATACTCGATAGCCGCGATGGCTGTCTTGGGCGCGGTGCTTATCGTCGGCCGGCACGTCGCCTTCATCCAAGTCTCCCGCCTGACTGTCCGGCTCATGTCCCGGATGGCGTCGGACGCTTTCTGGCGCGTACAGCGTCTTTCCACCGATTGGCACGCCAATACTTTTGCGGGATCCATTGTGCGCCGCGTCAGCCGCGGCATGTGGGCGGTCGACCTGATGGACGATACCCTTCTGACTGCTTTGCTGCCAGCGCTAGTGATTCTCGTCGGCGCCTCGCTTGTTTTAGGCGCGCATTGGCTGAGCATGGGCATTCTCGTGGCCGTGGCCGCGAGCTTGTACGTTGCGATCTCGATTGCGCTGGCGGTTGGCTATGTAGCGCCGGCAGCCCGTTTGTCGAATGCGTGCGACACGCGCGTGGGCGGCTCACTGGCCGACTCTGTCACCTGTAACGCAGTCGTTAAGTCATTTGGGGGCGAATCCCGCGAAGACTTGCGTCTCGCCCGCATTCTCGCTAAATGGAGCGCGCGCACGTTCCGGACCTGGACTTTCGCCACCTACAGCGGCACCGCGCAGCTCACTCTATTGCTCGGGATGCGCACGCTCGTGACGTTTTACGCGCTCATCCTTTGGTGGCGCGGCCTCGCCACTCTAGGCGACGTGACCTTCATCCTGACGAGCTATTTCATCGTGCACGGGTATCTCCGCGATGTGGGTCAACATGTAGCGAATCTTCAGCGCAGTGTGAACGAAATGGAGGAGATGGTGCGGCTGAAACGTGAACCTCTGGGCGTTGAAGACCATCCGCATGCGCAGCCTCTTGAAGTTACGGCGGGCGCGATCGTTTTCGACCGCATCACATTCCAGTACGGCCGGCATCTGACGCCCCTGTTCAGCGAATTCTCGGTAGATATCCGGCCCGGCGAGCGTGTCGGCCTGGTCGGCCATTCCGGTTCCGGCAAAACGACCTTCGTCAAGCTCCTTCACCGGCTTTACAACATCAACAAAGGTCAAATCTTGATCGACGGCCAGGATATCGCGCACGTCACACAGGCCTCGCTGCGCGCGCAACTGGCGCTCGTCTCGCAGGAGCCGATTCTGTTTCACCGGACGCTCGCCGAAAATATCGCTTACGGCCGCCCGGACGCACGCCTCCGCGATATTGAAGAGGCGGCCTGCCTCGCAAACGCTCACGAATTCATCGTCCGGCAACCGAAAGGGTACGCAACGCTGGTGGGGGAACGTGGCGTGAAGCTCTCCGGTGGCGAACGTCAGCGCGTCGCCCTGGCTCGCGCGTTCCTGGCCAATAGTCCCATCCTGGTGCTGGACGAGGCCACCTCGAGCCTCGATGCGGAATCGGAAACCGCGATTCAGGATGCGATGGTCCGTCTCATGGCCGAACGCACGGCCATCATCATTGCGCACCGTCTCTCCACTGTGCGCGCGCTCGATCGCATCCTGGTCTTCGACCGCGGCCAAGTGGTCGAAGAGGGAACCCATACAACACTGCTGCGCAAACTCGGCGGCACTTACAAACGCCTATTCGAAAAACAAGCGTTGGGGCTGGTCGCCTATTCGGAATTGGAAGTTTGACCTGTGAACGACATGAGCGCCTAATTCAGCTCCCGAATCCAGATATTCCGGAAACTGACCGGCTCGCTCTTGTCGCCATGCGCCTGCAATTTTATCGGCGCGGTGTCGTATTTTTTGTAGAACGGCTGCCCGATGAACCGCGTCTCGCCCTTCAACTCAAAGTGATTCTCCACTAGCACTCCGTTGAACAAAACCGTGGCATAGGCGGGAGTTTTCACCGAGCCGTCGGCCTGGAACGTCGGTGCGGTCCAAATCACGTCGTAGGTCTGCCACTCCCCGGGTTTGCGATTCGCGTTCGCCAGCGGAATGGCTTGCTTGTAGATGCTGCCGGCCTGGCCGTTGACATAGGTCTTGTTGTTGTATGAATCGAGAACCTGCAGCTCGTATCCCCCGTCGCCCGGTCCGGTGGAAGCGAGAAACACGCCGCTGTTGCCACGCGCCTGATCGCTACCGGTGATGTTCTCCGGAATTTTCCATTCGATATGGAGCTGGTAGTTCTTGAAGCTCCGCTTCGTCTCGATGTTTCCGACGCCTTTGGTCTTGTTCACTGTCAGCACGCCGTCCGCGACGCTCCATTTTGCCGGCGACTTGTCCTGAGCCGAGACCCACTCGTCGAGGTTCTTGCCGTCGAACAGCACGATTGCGTCCGAAGGCGGCGCCGTCTCGGTCGCCCCCGGTGTCACCACCTTAGGCACCGGCTCCCATATTTCCGTATCTTCATGCTTCGGCGCGGGCGTCTGTCGTGCCGAGAGGGGAGCAGCCACGGCGATCAGGGTCGTGAGCGCGAGAAGTGTCGAAAAGTGAATGCGCATGATTTTAGATGATCATACATCCATGGAAAGAGGAGAGCTTACGATGCGAGTTTACAGAGTCGATATACCCACGGGCCGTTCCAGGCAATTGACCCTCCGCGGCAGAAGCCTTCCGTCGGCCAAGCGCTCGTCAGAGTGCATGCCAGCGGTGTCAATCCGCTCGATACCAAGATTCGCGCCGACCAAGCTCCGCACGCGAGGCAGCCTTTACCTGCCGTGCTCGGAATGGATATGGCAGGCACGGTAGAAGAGGTAGGCGAGGGCGTTACCGCGTTCGCGTCAGGAGACGAAGTGTACGGAATGGTGGCGGGCGTTGGAGGATTCCGGGAACGCTCGCCGAATTGGTTCTCGCCGATTCCAAACTACTGGCACGAAAACCAACAAATCTTTCCATGCGCGAAGCTGCCGCTCTGCCGCTCTCGGCAATTACCGCTTGGGAAGGACTGGTCGATCGGGCGAACATACGTGCCGGTCAACCCCTGGCCGCGAAAGCGACAATCGGACGAGCGGGGCAAGCTCGCCTCCTGGTCTGCTGAAATCGAGCGTAACCGCATGCCGGCCTTTGGTGGGAACCTCTTCTATTAAGACAGCCCCCAAATCATACATTCATGTTAGTACTAACATGAATGTTGTATTTGCATGTTACTAACATCGTAATAATTCTGGCATTGCATTGCGCACGAAATAGCCATATACTTTTTCACAGCGCATTAGCTCAATCTCAGAGCCGCGCTTGTTAGTTGCATAGGGTCTTGCTCTCGCCGAGACACAGTGTGGATTGCTGTTTAAATCTCAAGGTGTGAGTGAATTCTATGAGGAAAACTACTTTCGCAAAGGCGGCAAGCCTTTGCTGTGCTATTGCTCTCTGCTTAGCATTTTCAATATCCGCGCTCGCGCAGTCGGATGTAGGCACAATAACCGGATTCGTCCGCGATCAATCGGGCGCGGTTGTGCCAAACGCCAAAGTGACCGTCAAGAGCGAGGCCACGAACGAGGGGCGTGTCGTCACCACCGACGCGAGCGGCCACTACACGGTTCCCAATCTTCTCCCCGGGCTCTACACGATGAGCGCCGAGGTAAGCGGGTTCAAGAAATTCAACAGTACGCACAACAAGCTGGAACCCAACTCCACCGTTGCGCTGGACGGCAATCTTACGGTCGGCGCGACCAGCGAAACGGTCGAAGTGACCAGCACGGCGGAAGTCTTGCAGACCGAATCTGGCTCGGTGCAGAACGAAATCACCGGCCAGCAGATTCAAAATCAGGAATTGAACGGCCGCAGCCCCATCTATTCCGCGCAATTCCTGCCCGGCATTCGCAGCACTGCAACCCTGGGCGATAAGCAAGGCCTGGGACCGGCGGGGCAACCTTTTTCGATTAACGGATCGCGTTCCTGGGACACCATGGTTACTGTCGACGGCGCTCCGGCTTTGCGCACGCGCGCAAACGGCGCGGTGATTGGCGTGGGCAACGTGGATTCAACGCAGGAGATCCAGGTTCTTACCGCGGACTACCAGGCCGAATACGGCCGCGCGGCGGGCGGCCAGATTCGCATCGTCTCCAAGAGCGGTTCCACGGACTTCCACGGCTCCCTCTTCGAGTATTTCCAGAATTCCGACATGAACGCCAATACCTGGAACAGGAATCTCAGCCCGACGACTAACTTTGCCGCGCCTTACCGCTATAACGAATTTGGATTCGCGGTTGGCGGTCCGGTGGCGATTCCGGGCAAGTGGGACAAATTCCGCGAGAAGTTGTTCTGGTTCGTATCCGAGGATTGGCTGAGACAGCGATCGGTAGATACACAGACTCAGGCTGTTCCGACAGCTTTGATGCGCCAGGGCAACTTCAGCGAGCTGCTGAGTTCAAATCCCTGGTATAGCGGAACGCATCAACTTTACTATCCCGGAACTTGCTCCCAAGTGGGCGCTGCCACCTGCCAGCCGATTCCGAACAACGTAATTCCAACCAGCATGCTCAGCCCGAATGGCGTGGCCATCCTGAATGCCTATCCCGCCGCGACCGCGGGCTATCTGCAGGGTACGCAGAATTGGGTCGCGCAGGCCAGTCATCCTTACAATCAGCGCAAGGAGTCTCTCAATTTCGATATTCTGCCGAACGACAAGAATCACATCGCTTTCCGCAAGAGCGATCTGGCCTATTTCGAATACCAGCCGTTCGATCAAGGATCGGGACTGACTCCGAAATATTTCAACCGGCCGAATCAGTTGAACACGCTGTCCTGGCAGTACACCATCAGTCCGACGCTCGTCAACGAAGCTCGAGCGACCGTTAGCTTGGACGATGTTTACATTCCGGTGAACACAGCGGCGGCTGGCTTCAATGCCCAGAGTTTGGGCATCGACTTTCCCTACATATTCAGCGGAAAGGACGTTGCCCACAAAATCCCCAATGCCACGCTGAACGACAGCTTTTATAATCTGTCGGGCGGTCCTTACCCGTCGCACTCGTCCGGGCCGATTTATACGGCGTCCGACAGCATAACGAAAGTGTGGGGCAATCATACTCTCAAATTCGGCTTCCTGTTCGACTACGACGGCGAAAACGATGGCGACCAGATCAACGTAAGTACGGTTCCCGGCGGCGCCAATAACCAGAACGGTAACTTCGTATTCACCGATGCCGGCACGGGCGCAACTTCGGGCGTAAGCATTGCCAATCTCGCTCTCGGCTACGCGGATAGTTACACCGAGATAGGCCCGCGTGCTTACACCATTTGGCGTGGTTCGATGTTTGAAGAATTCGCGCAGGACTCCTGGAAAGTAACTCCGAAGCTGCACATCGATTACGGCGTTCGTATCAGTACCATGACCGGTTACCGCGCCTTGTGGGCAACCGCCGATTACTTCAATGGAGCGCTCTATAATCCCGCCCAAGCGGTAACCATCAACTCGGCCGGAAATGTGGTCTTGGGATCGGGGAATCCTTATAACGGCGTAGTCATCCCGGGATTCAGCAGCTTCCCGACCTCAGCGACGGGGCGTGTGCTGGCGGCAACTTCGCCCATCTGCGATGGCGCTTCCTGTAGCCCTCTTTTTGCGCCAAATCTGTCTAAGTCCTATATCAAAAACGTGACTCCGATCCAACCGCGCCTCGGCATTGCGTATCAATTCGATGCGAAGACTGTTGTCCGCGCCGGCATCGGCGAGTTCGCCAGCCGCATGCCGCTGATCGACAACATTTTCCCGGGCGGCAATTCGCCGTTCCAGCCATTTGTAACAGTGAACAATGTGCAAGTGGACAATCCCGCCGCCTCACTGAATTCCTCCACTGCGGCGCCGCTCACGATCACGACCCTGAATCCGAATCTGAAGCAGCCGATCGCATGGAACTGGAACCTTACTTTCCAGCGCGAGCTCTTCTGGAATTCTACGTTGTCGGTCGCTTATGTGGGACACCGCGGCTACCACGGCTGGGACGTCTACGACCTCAATCAAGCCCCGGCCGGCGCGATACAAGCGAACCCAGGCGTGAACATCAACGCCCTGCGCCCGTACAAGGGCTTCGCCGCTATCCAGGAAGAGGAGAGCGTGGTGAACTCCAAGTACAACGGGCTCCAGATTGGCTGGAGCCGCCGCCTCACCGCGGGCTCGATGTTCCAGTTCAGTTACACATTCTCGAAGAGCATGGACAATAGCTCTAACTATCGCGATATCGTGCCGGACACTTACAACACCAGCAACCTTTGGGGGCCTTCCGAGTACGACGCGCGGCACATGATCGTCATCAATTACCTGTGGGAGATTCCGGTTTTTAAGTCGCAATCCACTCTCGCCGGCAAGTTACTTGGCGGATGGCAGCTTAGTGGCACGATCCAGTTTCAGACCGGTTCGCCTTGCGGTGTTGGAACCAACAACGATTTCGCCGGTGTCAGTTCAACCGATCTTGGCAGCTTCGGCTGCGGTTCCCAGGGCCAGTTCTGGGTGCTCAACGGCCTTCCGCAGATCGAAGGGAACTTCGCGCCTGGCTTGGGCGCAAACGCCAATTCGCCTAAATATTTCACCGCGAACTACACGCAGCCGGCCGCGGGCACTTTCAACCTCCAACCCGGTGTCCGCGACAATATCTACGGACCGGGCTTTCAGGATTGGAACCTGGCGCTTTTCAAGAAGTTTGCCATTACCGAGCGGCAGGTCTTCGAGTTTCGCGCGGAAGCATACGACTTCATCAATCATCCCAATTGGGCGGCTATCGGCTCGACCGGCGGCCTGAACTTAAACCCGACATCCAGTACGTTCGGCGAGGTCACCGGTAAAAGCACTTTGACCCGCAACTTGCAGCTTTCGCTGCGGTATTCATTCTAAGCGTGAAGGCATTCGGAGATAAGGCGCGGTGGAAGCCGAGATCCCGATCCCGGTTCCCATCGCGCCATAGGCCACCAGATGGCTCCTCACGCGCGCCGTCTGGCAACCGCACTCGGCTTGCGCGGTCGGAACTTCTACCTACCGCCCTGTCGACGCTCCGCCGCCGCGCGCACCCGCGCGAACAAGCTACCCCATCCTTTGTCCACGTTACCGGCTCCGCCAAGTTCGGCGGGTATCCAGCCCGTCGCGCGATGCGCAAACTGTACTCTCGTCACGCCGCGTTCCACCGTCAACCGGTACTGCACGTTCGACATCGCCGGATACGACAGAAACAGCGGTCCATAGACTTCGAGTAGCGTAGGCGGTTTGATGGCCTGCACATGCCCCCAGAGATGTCCCGTATTATTCCCGAGGTCGCGATACCAGCGCCCGCCCGGCCAAGGCTCGATCTTCATCTGTAGCGGGTTTCCGTCCGGCGTTTCATTCAGCGGACCGATCTGTTCGAGAATCGTCTCGAACACAATCTCGATCGACGCTGCGATCTCTTCGTCCTTCACGACTTCAAGCGTTTGAATTGCTTGTTCCTGAGTAGTTGTCAACTTGATTTCTCCTTATTTTTCGCTAGTCGATTCTCGCGAGCTATTTGCTCCGCCATCTTGCGCTCAGCCCGCTCCTTGATGCGGTCGAAATGGTGCGCCCAGAAGCGCTCATACCTTTTCACCCAGTCGTGCACCGGCTTCAGCTCCTTTGGATTCAGTCGATACAGCCGAAGCTGGCCGCGCTTGGTCACCGACACGATTCCGACCTTGCGCAGCACGCCGAGATGCTTCGACACCGCCGGCTGCGGAAGCCGCAATGCCGCGACCACCTCGCCGACCGCATGCTCTCTGCCGTCCACTAGCGCCTCGATGATTTCGCGCCGCCGCGGCTCGGCAATCGCGTTGAAAACGTCGGTCGTGGTAGCGGCGCGCGGCATTGCTTCAAGTATATTCCGATATGGGAATATGTCAACGGGCAAAACACAGAACTGCGACCGTCCAAGAGCGGCGAGTGGTTAAAATTTAGCCGGATAGTCTACTAGTCGCTTGCGCATCGCAACAAGCAGTAGACCGATTCCCAAGCCGAAGAATGCCGAAGGCTCTGGAACGGCAGTCACGCCGGGCAAAGAATTTCCACTCAGGTCGTAAATAACAGTGCCATCGTGCACGATATTGCCGTTGGCATCCAGCGGCTCAATACTGATCAAGCGAGCCGTGCTTGAAAAGTCCACCGCTCCTGAGCTCGTCCCCGTCAGATTCCCATCGGATGTCAGGTTATCGCTGATTTCTGTCTCGAGGATGTACTCGAACTCAAATGGCTGGTTGAAGACGGGTACATTCATGTTGAACATAACCGTGGCGGCTCCGCTCGACGTGAGATTCGAATTAGGAGCCTGAAATATTATTCTGTCCGTTTCAGGATCTTCGCCTCCCGGCGCGTGGCAGAAGCTATTTGCTATCCCGCAAGTCTCTCCTATCAACGACGCTGCGGCGATTACATTGCCGCTCGTAACAATCGTTCCGTCTACGGTAAACGTCATTCGCAGCGCCGACACATCCCCGCCGGGAACGACGGTAATCACCTCATTCCACCAGGCCGATGCGTCAGGGCCGGGCGCAAGCGGCGTACCCTCACCGGAAAGAACCGGAACAGCGTAACCGCCGCAACTCGAAATCAGGCAGGTTATGCTTTCACTCACGGCGCTCTCAGCGTCGCGGGGAGCGGAGGATGCATACCCAGCCCAGGTTTCCTTGTAGCTGCCATCGGTAGCGAAACTGCTTCCGGAAATCGCGTACTCGGTCGTGCTGGTAGCAGCGCCGTCGACCACATTTCCCGCCACCGCGCCGCCATCCAAACCGAAATTCGCAACCTGCACGTGCGTGATTCCCATGCCATCCGCCCAGGCGCAGGCCGCGAGAATTCCGCCTATCAGAAGTGCCCGCGCACACCGCGACCTAGTTGAGAAAAATCGCCGCATCCAAACCTCCCGCACGGAACGCATGAGTATTTCATAGGCGGGCATTCTTGTAAAGCGCCAATTATCATTGGCTGTCACGACGACAACCTACCCAGTACCTTACCCTCCCCGTAAAGATTCTGATTTAACAAAACGCTAAAGTCCCGTACACTCAAACCTCACAGCGTGAATGGAACGCGGAGCGGCACGTAGAGGCGCGCCAGTAGCAATCGGCCGCCTGGCATCTGGCTCATGCACGCGCCCGGATCGGTTCTCGGAGGACCGATTTCGGGCATCGCCTGCTCGATTCCCGTCTTCGCCCATCACACCGATTGAGGTACTTTTATGAAAGGCAGAAGCTCTATCCCCTGAAAACGCCTGTCATGGACCCCGCGCCCGAATTAAGTCATCCGCTGAAAAGCGGTGCGAGGGATGTTTTTGTGCGCTACGCCGTGGCCGTTTGTTGTGTCGCCGCCGGTTTGGCTCTCCGTTTCGCACTCGCCTCAGCCCTGGGTCCGGCACTTCCGTATATCACGTTTTTTCCCGCCATCATGTTGGCCGCCTGGTTCGGAGGACTCGGCCCAGGCATTCTCGCCACGCTTCTTAGTCTCGTTTCCGCTTCTTATCTTGTTCTTGAAGCCAACGCTACCGGCGCGATCCTCTTCGTCGCGGTTTCGGTTTTCATCAGTATCCTCACGGAAGCTCTCCGCCGGTCTCGCGCGCGGAGCGATGAACGCTTTCGACAGCTTGCGCTTGAAACCGGCCGCCGCTCGAGCGCCGAAGAGGCCTTGGCCGAATCCAAGCGCGCCGTCGAGCGCAGCGAAGACCGCTTGAAACTCGCGCTCAATGCCGGCAAAATCGGAGTCTGGGATTGGGATGTCGTCCGCAACCGGATCGAATGGTCGGATCTCGTCTACGATATTCACGGTGTCGAACGCGGTACATTTCGCGGCGCCCTGGAGGATTTCGCCGAGCTGGTTCATCCCGACGACCGCGAGCGCGTGGATCAAGCCATTCGCGATGCGTTGGAGCGCGACATCCCATACGATATCGAGTTTCGTGTCATCCATCCGAATGGCGAAGTGCACTGGGTCTCCCCGGCCGCCCAGGTATTCCGTAATGCCGAGGGTGTACCCATTCGAATGCTCGGCGCCGTGACCGACGTCACCGCGCGCAAAGAAGCCGAGGCCCATCTGCTGCGCCAGTGGCACACCTTCGACACCGCTCTTTCGAACACCCCCGACTTCATCTACATCTTTGACCGCGCCGGCCGCTTCACCTATATAAACCGCGCGCTGCTGTCCCTTTGGCAAAGGCCGCTCGAAGACGCCGTCGGGAAAAACTTCTTCGACCTCGGCTACCCGCCGGATCTCGCCGCGCGCCTCCAGCGCCAGATTCAACAAGTAGTCGATACCAAAGAACCGCTGCGAGACCACACGCCTTTCACCGGCCCAACCGGCGAGACCCGCCACTACGAATACATCTTTGTTCCGGTGTTTGCCGCCGATGGACAAATCGAGTCGATCGCCGGCTCCACTCGTGATGTTACCGGTCTAAAGCGCGCCGAAGAAGATTTGCAGCGATCCAACGAAGAGCTCAAGCGAGTCAACCGTGAGCTCGAGGAGTTCGCCTACGTCGCTAGCCACGATCTCCAAGAGCCGTTGCGCACGGTTAATATCTACACCCAACTCCTTCTCCGCGATATCGGTCCGGAGCGCGAGAAGCTCGGCCAGTACGCCGGCTTCATCCAGCGCGGAGTCGTGCGCATGGAGGCGCTCATTCGCGACCTCCTCACCTTCTCTCGCTCCGTTTACCACGAAGAACTACTGGTCGGCACTGCGGATCTTGCGGCTTCGCTCAGCGAGGCCATGTCCGTTCTAAAAAACGATATCGAAGAATGCGCCGCCGTCATCACCGCCGAATCTCTGCCCGCCGTGCGGGGCGACACGTCCCAGATGGCCCATGTGTTCCAGAATCTTCTTTCCAACGCCTTGAAGTATCGGAAGTCAGAAGTGCCGCCTGCGATTCGCGTCTCTGCCGAGCCGGATGGCGGCCACTGGATTGTTTCCGTGCAGGACAACGGCATCGGCTTCGACCCGCGCTACGCCGGCCGTATTTTCGGGCTATTCAAACGCCTGCATACGAAAGAATACCCCGGCACCGGCCTGGGCCTGGCCATCTGTAAGCGCATCGTGGAACGCTACGGCGGCCGCATCTGGGCCGAGAGTACGCCGGGTGAAGGAGCTGCCTTCTATTTCGTGCTCCCGAAAGTCATCTCCGGCGCGATATGTCATAGTAACGATGTCTAACGTACTCGTGTCCATATATACAAGATGAAGGGGCGCCGTCTGCTGCATGTGGAGGACGATGACTCCATTGCATTTTTGCTGCGCGCCGCACTCGACGAGATAGGCGCTTCGATCAGCGTCTACCGTGTTTCCGACGGCGAACAGGCGCTAGCTTTCCTACACCGCTCCGGCGTATATCAAGAAGCTGCGCCGCCGGAATTGATCTTTCTGGATATCAACCTGCCGAAAGTGGATGGCTGGGAGGTGCTCCATGAAATTCAGCGGAACGAAGTTCTGCGCCTGATTCCCGTCATCGTCTGCAGTGCATCGCAGCGCAAGGAAGACAGGGAAAGGGCCTTGTCCGCGGGCGCTCGGCGATATGTTGTGAAACCCGCCAAATTCAGCCTCTGGCTCGATGAAGTCAAATCGGCCCTGACGAGTTTTCTGCCCGCCTTACCCGATCCATCGCTCACACTCCAGCCCTAGCGCAAGCCTCCTGTATCACTTTCTCTAAGCCCTCCAAATCCCAGGGCTTTTCGATGTAGTCTTGCGCGCCCTTCTTGAGACAGAGAACTCGATCTGCCTCACGCGCCTTCCCCGTCAGCACCACAATCGAAATTTGCTGGAATGATTCGTTGGCTCGTATAGCGGTCAGTACTTCCATCCCGCTCATTCCCGGAAGCAACAAATCCAACAGCACTAAGCGGACCTCAACCGTAGCGTCGGTCGAGAGGTTTTTTAGTATCGTGAGCGCTTCCGTGCCATCGCGGGCTCTTTCGAGCCGCACTTCCGGATGCGCCTCTCGCAAAAGTTCGCGGAGCACAGCATATCCCCCATCGTCATCCTCGACACTGACAACAACCGGCTGCGGCATTGGTTTAGCTGATGTATTGTAGCTTACGAATACGTCCGGCAATTTTTCATAATTATGTAACCGAGAAATCAGCAGCCTTCTTCGTCTTACGATTTCGAATGCCGCTGCATACCAAACCGTGAGCCAGGGATCCAGTCAAGCGCTTGGGGCAAATGCCGCTTTTTCCATCGCCATCCGTTCTGGCGCGCCCTCGCATTCTCTCGAAGAGACCCTTACGCATTGGTTCGTACAGTTTCGCGAGCCGCTTTTCCGCTACGCGCTGCTGCTTACCGGGAACGCCGGCGATAGCGAAGAGGCCGTCCAGGAGGCGTTTCTCAAACTGCATCGCGATCTGCTCGCCGGCAAAGCGATCGACAACGTGCGAGCTTGGCTGTTCCGCGTCGTCCACAACGCGGTAGTCGACCGGGGACGCAGCGCCTGGCGCGCGGAGTCGCTCCTCGAACAATACCCGGCTCCGGTGCTATCGAGTCCGGAACGGATTCTGTTGCGGAAGGAACAAGAGCGAGAGCTCGCCGAAGCCGTCGAGAGGCTTCCCGCGGTCGAGCGCCAATGCCTGTTTCTACGCAGAGAAGGATTCCGCTATCGCGAAATTGCATCCGTGCTCGACATGGGAGAAACAACCGTAACAGACAACATCGCACGCGCCATTGGGCGGCTGCATCGGGAGCTTCGTGTTCGGCCATCCAAGTGAAGCCAAGCATTTGAGCGAGAACGAGCTGGTCTCGTTCCACGACGGCGAGTTGTCCGCGCGCGCGGCGCGCCACGCCAGGCGGCACCTCGAAGCCTGCTGGGAATGCAGATACCGGTCCGAAAATATTCGGAGCACGATACTTCGCTTTGTCGAATATTACGATTCGGCTACCAGCGGCTTTCGGGCGCCCCATGGCTGGGAAGGCTTTCGGTTACGGCTCGCGCGGCAGGCGGCGGAGCGCCGGGAGCGTGGGAGCGGATGGAGCCTTCGCGTCTTGAAAATGCTGGCCCCACTGCGCGAGATTCGCGTGGCCACGACACTCGCGATCATAGTTTGCGTCCTCTACGCATTCTTCAGCGACGGCGTTCTGCCGGCCGCCAAGGCTGCGGAAATTCTTGGAGCCGCCGAACGGCGGCAGGCTCAGGCGTTTCACGATCTACCCAATCCGGTCGTGCATCAACGGCTGGAACTTTCGAGCAACGGACGGCGCGCCCACTGGGAGCTATGGCGCAGCGCGTTCGGACAAGAGCGGCGAAGCTCCTGGGCCGGCGACGACGCGCTGCGCGCCGATTTTCTGAACATCTGCGCCGCCAATGCCTGGGACGCCGATCGTCCTCTTTCTCCGGCCGCGCTGCTCGATTGGCGCAACCACACGCATGCCACGGCTGCGGAGGTGCGCGAAGACGACAATCGGCATTCCGTGTCCATCCGTTTGCGTGCCGGAGCGGCGGGGCTCGGAGCGATTCGTGAAGCGTCTTTGGTTCTCACCGCAAGCGATTTGCACTCGGTCGAACAGTCCCTCCGTGTGGCTACCCAAGATGGCGAGCGCGAGTTCCGCCTTCGAGAGATCAGCTATGCGATTGTGCCGTACAGCCGGACTCCGTTCACGCCTCAACGGGAGAATATGACCGAAAATGTGACGTTGGCTCGTAGGCCCCTCGCTCCACGCTGGAGCGAAAGCGAGCTCGAAGGCGCGGAAGTTCGCGCGCGCCTCGCGCTGCGGAAGCTGCATGCCGATGTCGACCTGACGCCCCAAATTGAACGAAGCGGCGGCCGCGTCGCCGTGCGCATGTTGGTGGACAACGAGCGCGAGCGTCGCGATATCGCTGCGGCGCTCTCCGCCATTCAGCAGGTGGCCGCGCAAATCTGGACCCCCGAAACCGCGCCCCGGTCTTTCCGTTTCTCAGAAGGCGCCGGCCCTGAATCCAACATCCTTCATCGCACCGAACCCGCTCGGTTGGATGATCTTACAAAGTGCTTGGGCTCTTCCGAGGCGGCCGCCGAATATGTCGACGGCGTACACGTCCGAGTGCGCGCGTTGCTCGTGCCCGCGCTGGCCCTCGAGCGCCTGGCGCAGCGTTATAGTGGCAGCGCCTACCTCAAAGTGCCGGCGGAAGATAGAGTGGCGCTCGACTCGATCGCCGCCGAATATTTGAGCGACATCGAACGCCGCTCCGCCGGGCTGAAGGATTTGCTGCTCCCTCCATTTCAGGCGTGTTTTCCGGGCGAAACCGAGCCGCCCGTCGCTGCCAATACCGCTGAAACGTGGCGCATCGCCGGGCTTCGCCTGGCGCGCGAGACCAGAGACCTGGACGCCGCTTTCAATCTGCTTTTTACCACTCAGGTCAGCGGACGCGCGTCCGCTCTTACATCGCCTCAGGCAATCGATCGCGTTTCGCGGTTAGTCAGCTCACTCCAATGAACACAAAAATCGACCGCCGCACTTTCTGCGCCACCGGCTTCGGACTGCTCGCCGCATCGCCCTCCAGCGTGCGCTTCGGAATGATTGCCGACATCCATCACAACCGGATGCCGGGAGCGCAAGACCGGCTGAACGCATTCCTTTCGGCCTCTGGCAACCGCTCGCTCGACTTTCTCATTCAGCTCGGCGATTTCTGCGACGGCTATTCGTTCGCCCTCACGCCGGAACAAAAAGAATTCTTGAAGACCTGGCACGAATTTCGCGCGGTCAAATACAGCATTCTGGGAAACCATGAGATGGACCACGGCGGCAAAGCTCAAATCATGGATCGCCTGGAGATGCCGAAGAGCTATTACTCCTTCGACGTGAATGGATTTCATTTCGTTGTCCTCGACTGCCTGCACGTCAACGATAACGGCAAGATAGTCGACTATGTCAACGGCAATTACTTCAAACGTCCAGCAAGCGAAATCAACTTAGTCGACCCGGCGCAATTAGAATGGCTGGCTGCCGATCTCAAAGCCACATCGCTCCCTACAATAGTTTTCACGCACCCGTGCGTCAATTCCTTCTGGTATCCCGGAGCCGAAACCACCCGCGCGAACGTGCGCGACATTTTGACCCGGACGAACCGGCAGGCGGGCTGGCAGAAAGTGATCGCCTGTTTCAGCGGCCATCATCATGTGGATCATCATTCGGAATTAGCCGGCGTCCACTATCTGCTGGTCAACAGTGCCTCCTATTACTGGGTAGGCCCCGCTTATGGATCGCTCGCAAAATATCGCGATCCTCTCTTCACATTTGTCACTATCGCGTCATCCGGCTCGCTTACCATCGAAGGCAAGAATAGCGTCTTTGTCCCCCCGACGCCGGATGAGCTTCATCATCCCGACGCGCCGCATCTTACGGCTTCCATCGAAGCCCGAAACATCAGATTGGAACCGCGGCCGTAAAAGGGCGGCATCATCACTTATGAAAACCAGAACACTACAACTGTGCCTGCTCGTCGGCGCGACCTGTTGCTCGCTCCACGCGCAAGGCATTCGAGCTTCTATCTACGGAACCGTAGTGGATCCGTCCGGCTCGGGCGTCCCCGGAGCGACCGTGCGCGCGGTTCACGTCGCGACCAATACTGAAATGACCTTCGTCACGGATGCGGCCGGCGCATACGACTTTCCACGCCTGGTGCGCTTCGGCGAATATCGCCTGGAGGCCGAGGCGAAAGGCTTTCGCAAGCTCGTAAGAGAAGGTGTGAATATCGTTGTCGACCAGCGCGCGAAAGTCGATTTGCAAATGGAGGTCGGCAATATCGCCCAGGCTGTCGAAGTGGTTGCCGACGCTTCGCTGCTCGAAACGTCGAACTCGACGCCCGGCCAGTACATACCGAAAGCGCTGATTGAAGCGCTGCCGCTGCTCAACCGCATTCCGCTTTCGCTCGTGCAGATCTCCGCTGGCGTGATCCCTCAATCCACATTCGGCCCGGTCAGTATCTACGACAGTACTTCCCGGCCCTCGGTCTACAACATTTCGAACTTTTCCGTGAACGGATCGCGCGGCGTCACCAACGAAATCATCGTCGATGGACTCTCCGTCAATGTGCCGGAGGGAGGAAATTCGGGCGCGGGCACCGATGGCCCCGCCGTCTACCCGACCACCGAAGCGACCGAAGAGATGAAAATCCTGAGCAACACGTTTTCCGCCGAATACGGAAAGTCCGGCGGCGGAGTCGCCGTGATGACGCTTAAATCCGGAACCAACGGCTTTCATGGCGGCGTATTCGAAGACTTTCGCAACGACAAGCTGAACGCGAATCCGTTCTTCAGTAACTCGACCGGACAAGGCAAGGCGAAGTTGCGCGAAAATATTTTTGGCGGTTCGTTAGGCGGGCCGGTTTGGAAGAATCGCACGTTCTTCTTTTTCGACTACCAGGGATTCCGTCAGGTGTCGCAGGGGCAGCCGACACGCAGCAGCTTGCCGACCGCACAAATGTTGAACGGCGATTTCTCGAACCTGCGGAACACCACGGGCGGATTGATTGCGATCTTCGACCCGTTGACCGCGGATTCCGGAAGGGCGCGCACCGCGTTCACCGGCAACGCCATCCCCATCACCCGCATGGACCCGACCGCGCTCAAAATACTTTCATTCATTCCGAGCCAACGCCGATCGGCGGGCGATCCCTTCACCGCGCTCGGCAACAATACCTATGCCAATCCGGCGGCCGACGACGAGAATCAATGGGATCTGAAGATCGATCATAATTTTCGCGAGAATCAGCACTTAGTGGGCCGGTACTCATCCTGGACCATTGGGACCAACGGAGTTGGAACGCTTCCGGGCTCGAGCGATTCGAATCCAAACCCGGCGGATTCCGGACTCATTCCGCTTCACCGGAAGAGCTATCAGGGCATGCTCGCCTATACCTGGACAGTCAGCCCTCGATCTATTTGGGATATTCGCGTCGGCTATCAACGATACGAATCGTCCTCGACTAACGAATTCGCCTGCCAGCCGCTTTTCGATTCTTGTACGAAACCCTTCGATCCTACTCAGGCCGGTTTCCCCAGTTACATCTCTAAATACTCCGGGCTGCAAGGATTTCCTACCATCACCTTCTCAGGCGGCTATCAATCGTTTGGCATTGGGAACAACCAGTGGTACACGCCGGGCAGTCTGGTCGGACAGACCACCTGGTCCCAGATTATTGGCCGGCATGTCCTGAAAACGGGTTTTGAATGGCGGCGTCAGCGCTATGTGCGCATCTCCGGCTCCGATCGTACCGGCAGCTTTTCGTTTAGCGACGCCATGACACGCAAGATCAGCAACGTCTCCGACCCGAATAACAGCGGCAACGCCATCGCGTCATTCCTGCTCGGATATGCCAGCTCGGGAAGTATTTCGCAGCAGTTACTGACCGACACCGTGAGCGACTATTTCGCCGGCTTCGTGCAGGACGATTTCAAGATCTCTCCCAAGCTGACGTTGAATCTCGGGCTCCGCTATGACGTGTTCGTCCCTCTCCGGGATCGTCACTCGGCAATCTCGTTTTTCAATCCGAACGTCGTCAATCCTCTGAACAGCCAGATCAACCGTGCCGCGGTGCCCGCGCAAATGAGCCAAACCATCCTGGGCGGAGAAGAGTTCCCGAATCAAGGGCGCCTGCAAGGCGTCAATAATACGATGTCCACGCAGTGGAAGAACTTCGCGCCGCGCATTGGAATTGCCTACCAGGCAACCGCGCATACTGTGGTCCGCTCCGGATTTGCCATTCTCTACCACTCGCAGTTAGGGGAAGCGAGCGTCGTTCCAAGCGACAGTTTTTCGGCCTCCAACCAGATGCTGACCACCGTCGATGGAGCGCGGCCATTCGATGTTTTGTCGAACCCTTTTCCCAACGGATTGATTTATCCGACCCAAGGGTCGCTCGGCTATCTGACGAACGCCGGTCAGACGGCCTACGCGATTCTCGGCAGTAACAGCTCGAAAGTGCCGTATCTGTTGCAGTGGAATCTCAACATTCAGCACGAGCTGCCGGGAAAAATCCTGGCGGAGATCGGCTCCACGGGCACACTGGGACGCCAGTTGAATCGCCCGCCGGTCAACATCAACGAATTGGCGCCGCAGTACGTGAGTCTCGGCAATCAATTGAATCAGCTTGTGGCGAATCCGTTTTATGGCTCGGCCGGTATCCCGGCTGGTTCGATCCTGTCGCAAAAGACCGTGCAGCTTGGGCAGCTCCTGCTACCTTTTCCCGAATTTACGACGGTCACGGCGTATGACCGCAATGGCGCGAAATCCGCCTATCACGGTGTGACGGTGAGAGTGGAGAAACGCTTCTCGCAGGGGCTCACGCTGATCGGATCTTTCACCGGCTCCAAGTTGATGGACAATTTCTCCGGCATTCCCACCTGGCTCGGCTCCGGCCCCGCGCGCGATCGGACCTATTACGATACGCGTCGCGAATGGTCGATCAACGAGGAGGATGTTCCGCGCCGCCTGGTCGTTTCTTACAACTACGAACTACCGTTCGGCGCCGGTAAGCCGTGGTTGACGCACGGGATTGCGAAACAAATCGCCGGCGGCTGGCAGCTCTCCTCCATCCATACGTTTTCCGCCGGCATCCCGATCCAGGTCGTTGGAGGGACCGCCTATCATTCTTTTGGCGCGGGGACACAGCGGCCCAATAGTACCGGCAAGAGCGCCGGTCTCAGCGGCCCGGCCGAGGACCGCTTGAACGAATGGTTCGATACGTCGCAGTTCACAAATCCGGCGCCCTTTACTCTCGGCAATGTTGGCAGGGTCTTGCCGGATGTCCGCACCGATGGCCTCACGCAGTGGGATTTCGCCATCCGCCGGCGTTTTCCCATCGCGAGCGAGCGCTTTCATCTCGACTATCAGGCGTTCTTCAAAAACTTCCTCAATCACCCCGACTTCGCACACCCGCAGCGCGACTTCACGTCTCCCGATTTTGGGCGAGTGACGGCCACCGCCGTGACGCCAAGGCTGATTCAGATGCAATTAGCCTTGCGATTCTGAATCATGCTGCTCGTTCTGCTGGCCGCGGCTACCTGCCAGCAATGCCACCCGCAAATCGCAGCTAGCTACCAACACGTCTCGATGTCGCAGACGTTTGGCCGCGTCGACGCGCGGCCATCCATCGAAGACTTCACGCACGCAGAG
>Ga0193753_10000585_pt1 | contig 35246 bp, 32 predicted proteins | sample H1c2metaG_FD_144925 | JGI IMG/M metagenome (GOLD analysis project Ga0193753, IMG submission 144925) | Soil microbial communities from a riparian zone of the East river system, Colorado, United States - H1c2 | ecosystem: Environmental > Terrestrial > Soil > Riparian zone | place: USA: East...
GCGAACGACACGTAGTCGGCGATCGGCACGAGCAAACCGCCCGCGCCCTCCACCAGCAACGCGTCGGAATAGTGGCTGGCCGCCCGCACGGCATGATCGAGCAACGCGAGGTCGATCGTCGTGCCTGTCTTCTGTGCGGCGATCAGTGGCGCGAGCGGCGGTGCAAGAACGATCGGCGCAAGAATGGAGAGCGGAAACGCGCCACCCGCCGCGCGGGCGAGTCTCGCCCCGTCGCGCCAAGGATCGTCGGCGTTCACGCCGGTCTCGATCGGCTTCATGGCCGCCACGCGAAGGCCGCGCCGTTTGAGCGCACCGGCGAGTCCGCAGGTGAGCAGCGTCTTCCCCACGGCGGTGTCTGTGCCGGTGATGCCGAGTCGAATCATCGAGTCTCCGCGAACCGGGCGATGGTGTCGTACGCCAGCGTGAGGTCGGCCTCAGTGGCGCAGTAAGGTGGAAGAATGTACACCGTGTCGCCGAGTGGGCGGAGGAGCACGCCGGCCTCGAGGGCGAATCGGCGGAGGGCTGGTCCCGTCGCGCTGGTGTAACCTGAATCATGCGATCGCACTTCGAGCGCGAGCACAGTGCCGAGCACGCGGACGTTCTTGATGTTCGGAACCGACGCGAGTCGTGCCGCCGCCTTTGTGTGAGCCCGCTCGATCGATCGGCGCCGTTCGGCCGAGCGATCGTCGAGAAGCGCCAAGGACGCGAGGGCCGCCGCGCAGGCGATCGGGTTGGCGGTGTATGAGTGTCCGTGAAAGAGTGTTTTACTAAAATCCTTCGAGCGGAAGACGTCGAAGATCGCTTCGGTCGCGAGCGTCGCCGCGAACGGGATGAAGCCCCCGGTTATCCCTTTCGAGAGGCACATGATGTCGGGCGAGATGTTCGCGTTGTTGCACGCGAACAGCGGTCCTGTGCGTCCGAAGCCGGTCAACACTTCATCCGCGATGAGGAGAATTCCATGCGCAGTCGCCAGTTCGCGCAACCCGCGGAGCGCATCCGCCGGCCACATCCGCATGCCACCCGCGCCCATGAGCATGGGTTCCACGATCAGCGCCGCAATCTCGTTGCCTCGGTGCGCGATGAGCGTTTCGAACGCGGCAACGACATCGGAATCCACTGGATCCGGCAGCCGGGCGACCTCGAACAATTGTGCGGCGAACGGCGCGGTGAAGAGCCCGCGACCACTGACACTCATGGCGCCGAACGTGTCGCCGTGGTAGGCGTTGTCCATCGCCGCGACCAGACCGCGCGCCTCCCCGCGGTTCTGCCAATACTGAAGCGCGATCTTGATCGCGACCTCGATGGCGGTCGATCCGTTGTCCGAGAAGAAGACACGCGACAGACCGGCCGGCGCGCGCGCGACCAACTCCGAAGCGAGACGAGCCGCCGGTTCGTGCGTGAATCCGGCGAAGATCACCTGTTCGAGCGTCGCGGCCTGTGCGGCAATCGCAGCCGCGATCTCCGGCTGTGCATGGCCGTGCAACGTCACCCACCACGACGACACGGCGTCGAAAATTGCACGACCCGACTGGTCGTAGAGATAGGCGCCCTGGGCACGAACGATCGCTAATGGTTCGTCGGCGGTCTCGTGCTGCGTGTACGGATGCCACACGTGCCGGCGATCGGCGGCGCCAATGTCGAACGACGCCGGCGTCATCCGCGCACGGCAACCGCGAGAGCGTCCACGAATCCACGAATGTGCTCATCCGTGTGCGCGGCGCTGACGGTGATGCGAAGGCGCGACGTTCCGTCGGGAACCGTGGGCGGACGCACGGCGCCGACGAGATATCCGCGCGCAGCCAATGCCGCCGCGACTCGCATGGTCGTGGCTTGATCGCCCACCGAGACCGGCACGATGTGCGACTCGATCCCCATTGGCGACAGGGCGGCACCAATCAGCGATTGTCGAAGCGATCGCGCGTTGGCCGCGAGACGTTCCCTGAGCTCCGGCTCCGCGCCCACGATGCGCAATGCCTCGCGCGACGCCGCCGCTTGGGCCGGCATCATCGCCGTCGAGAACACGAATGACCGTGCGCGATTGAGCATGTAGGAAGTCAAACTGGCGGATCCGTAGACGAACGCGCCGGCAACGCCAAACGCTTTTCCCAGCGTGCCGACCGCGATGTCGATGTTGCCGTGCAGCCCGGCCGCACTCGCGCTTCCCCGCCCGCCCTCGCCCACGGCGCCCACCGCGTGCGCATCGTCAACGTAGGTCCACGCGTCGAAGCGACGGGCGAGATCGACGATCTCCATGAGAGGCGCTGTATCGCCGTCCATCGAGAACAAGCCATCGGTGACGATCAATGCTCGCCGAGCCGAATGGCGATGCCGGTCGAGCAACGATCGTAGAGACTCGACGTCGGCGTGCTGATAGACGTGGATCGTCGCGCGGCTCAGGCGACAGCCGTCGATGAGGGATGCGTGATTCAGTGCATCCGCGAAAATGGCATCGTCGCGACCAACGATGGCCGGAATCAATCCGACATTCGCCGCATACCCCGTCGAGAATGTCAGCGCGCTCTCGGCGCCGAGAAAATCGGCGATCGCCTGCTCGAGCGCTTCGTGTTCCGCATTGTTCCCGGCGATCAGCCTGGCCGCGCTGGAGCCGACACCCTGTTCGCGAAGGGCGCGCGCCGCGGCGTCCGCCAATCGCGGATCGGACGCCAAGCCCAGGTAGTCGTTCGACGAAAAATCGATGGCCGGGCCGTGCGCTGTTTCGACGACCGCACCGCGCCGGCGAGACGTAGTGCGGAGCGTTCGCTCGAGACCCTGCGCGCGCAGTGCCGCAAGTTCGGCGCGAAGTGTGTCGTCCATGGACGCCTGTGCGGACGTCGGCGACGGTGAGAATGCATTGGCCACGACTCACGGTAACAAGGCGGTGGACGAATCGCCAATGACGACTGTGTTCGGCGATCGCGTGCCTTCTTCGAGTATCACAGCGCATCGAACGCGCCGATGGAAATTTGTTTCCTCTTAGTTTCCCGGAAGGGTTGTCTCGCCGGTGATGATTTACGTAAGTTGACGCCGCGCACACAGGTGAGGACGGCACCATGAGCTCTCGGAATCTCCCCCCCGAAGACCGTCCGGTCGCGGCGTTGCTCGCGCCCGATATCATCGCACTCCTCGAAGAGTCGCCGTCGACGCTCGCCGTCGAGACCGAAGAAATCCATCCGGCGGATCTCGCCGATGTAGCGGAGTTGCTCGATCGCGACCAACTGAAAGCGTTCCTCGACGCCCTTGGGCCATCACGGGCCGCCGACGTCCTCGAATACCTCGACGAGGAGCTGAGAACGGAGTTCCTCGAGGCGATCACGCCTCGACAGGCCGCGGAGCTCGTCACGGAGATGACCCCGGACGACCGCGCGGACATTCTCGACGAGATCGACGAAGAGCACGCGGAGGAAATCCTCTCCGAGATTCCGAGTGAAGCGCGGCGCGTTACGGAACAGTTGCTCGCCTACGACTCGGACAGCGCCGGTGGTCTCATGACCACCGAGTTCGTCTCGGTCTCGGCGGACATGACCGTCGAGAATGCGCTGGAGAATGTGCGTGCCGTCGCGCGGTCGGGGAAAAAAGAGGCGATGCACAACATTTACACGACCGATGCGCAGGGTCGCATCGCGGGCGTGATGTCGCTTCGCGAGCTGCTCGCCGCTCCATCGGGCGCGAAAATCAGCGATATCGCGTGGACCGAGGTCGTGAGCGTGCGGCCCGACGCCGACCGCGAAGAAGTCGCGCGCGTCATCGCCAATTACGACATGGTCGCCGTGCCGGTGGTCAGCGAGTCCGGACACGCCATGGGTGTCATCACGGTCGACGACGTCATCGACGCGATCCAGGAAGAACAGACCGAAGACGTTCAGAAGTTCGGCGGTATGGAGGCGCTCGACGAGCCGTACATGCAGATCGGGCTGTTCGCGATGATCAAGAAGCGCGCGGGATGGCTCAGCATTCTCCTCATCAGCGAGACCTTCACGACTACGGCGATGCAGCACTTCACGGACGAGTTGAGCAAAGTCGCCCTGCTCGGCCTGTTCATTCCGCTCGTCATGAGCGCGGGTGGAAACTCCGGATCACAGGCGACGTCGCTGATCACTCGCGCGATGGCGCTCCGAGAGGTCGAGGTGCGAGACTGGTGGCGCGTGGTCGCGCGGGAGCTTCCCTCAGGAATCATCCTCGGCTCCATCCTCGGCGCGATCGGAATGATCCGCATCTCGGCGTGGCAGTGGATGTTCCAGCACAACATCGCGCTCGGCTACAACTACAACTCGCTCGGCCCCGACAAGCTTACGCCCATCCCGGGCACGTGGAAGCTGATGGCGCTCACCGTCGGGTTCGCGTTGGTGGGCATCGTCACCTTTGGGTCGCTCGCGGGATCGATGCTACCCTTCATCCTGAAGCGGCTCGGCTTCGACCCAGCGAGCGCGTCAGCCCCGCTCGTCGCCACCCTCGTCGACATCACCGGACTGACGATCTACTTCGTCGTGGCCCTGATCATCCTTCACGGAACTCTGCTGTAACGATCCGGCACTCGACGGACCCCGGACCGTGGCGCTACCTTGTGCGGGAACCCCCGACGAGGCTGGCGATGACGCGGCTGACGCTGACGATTGAAGGAATGACCTGCGAACACTGCGTCCGCGCAGTGCGCAACCGGCTCGAAAAGACGCCTGGCGTCAAAGCGGATGATGTGCAAATCGGCCTCGCGGTCCTGGACTACGACCCCGCCGCCACAAACGTCGATGACATCGAAGAAGCGATCGCCGACGAAGGCTACACGGCATTCGTCGCCGAGTAATGCGATGACGCTCGCCAAAGTAGCAGGTAGAGTGCTGGTCTCGCTCGTGGCAGTCAGCTCGGCAGCCGGGGCGCAGCGCGGAAAGAAAGAGTTGCCCGAGTTCACGAAACAAGGTCTCCTCATCGTGAATTTTACGCCCGGGCGCGGCGCCGACATGCGCCTCGCCCGACGCGCCGCCGACGCCGTGCGCGACCACATCGACAAACTCGCGAATAAATCCGAGCTCGAAGTCATCGACGGCGAGAACATCCGGCTCAAGACTGAACGCGCCGGATATTCGCCTGACACTATTTACGAGTTGGGTGTCATCCGCGCACTCGGCCGACAATTGCGCGCGGACGAATACGTCGTGGCCAACGTCGTGAGTGACGCGGCCGGAACGAGGCTCACCGGCCGGCTCGTGCTCATCCGCGACGAGAATCTTCACGAGCCCATCGCGGAGGTGAGTGCGCCAAGGCTCGACTCGGCGGCGCAGCTCTTCGCCAAGCACTTGGCGGCCGCTCGGACGCAGCTTCTGCCTGAACGTCGCTGCGAGAATTTTCTTCGCGACGGGCACGGCGACCGTGCATTGGCCGCGGCGAGAGAGGGCGTGGCGAGCTATCCAAAGGCGATCATTGCACGAACGTGCTTGGTATGGGCGCTCAAAGCGACGCATGCGCCGGCGAACGAGATCCTCACGGTCGCCAAAGAAATTCTCACGATCGACCCGAATAACCCGCATGGCCTGGAAGCGGGCGCACTCGCGCTCGACTCGCTGCGGCGGCATGACGAAGCCGCCGATATGTGGTTCAAGTTGGTCGCGCTCGATACGGCCGACCTCGAGATCGCGACTCGCGTAGGCTATGCGCTTCTCGACGGCGGAAATGCCAAGCGTGCCGAACCGTTCATTCTCAAGCTGGCGGACAGTCACCCCGACGACATTCGCCTGCTGCAACAGAAGTGGCGCGTCTCATATGAGAACAAGCATTGGCCGCGGGTGATCGAGGCCGGCGAGCAGCTGATCGAACGCGACAGTCTCGCGCGCGCCGACTCGACGTTCTATCTCAGGCTCGGCACGGCGTACCGCGCGTCGAACATGCCGTACAAGGCGATCGAAATCCTCGCGCATGGGGTGAACACGTTCCGCAAAGACGTGCGCATGTATTCGCTCTACACGCAGTACATCAAGTCGGAGTCCGACAGTGTGCTGTCCCGCGGCCTCGCGCTCTTTCCCAAGAGCGCCGATCTGCTCGCCATGAACGCGAAGGAGCTGCGCGGCAGGGGCAAGCTCAACGAATCTCTCGACGCAACGAAACAGGCGATCGCGCTCGACTCGACGATGTCGCAAGGACAACTGATGGTCGCGCAGCTCGAGATCGAGCTCGGACGTCCGGACAGCGCGCTCTCGTCGCTGCACAACGCCGTGACGCGAGGCGAAGATTCGTCGCTCGTCGCCCAGTTCGCGCTGTCGAAGGGCAATGGCTTCTATCGCGCCGCGAACGGCACCAAAAGCTCGGGCGACTTCGGACTCGCGCTCCGGTTCATCGCCTTCGCCGACAGTGTGCGGTCCAGCGTGCAATCGAAATTCTTGGTCGGCGCGGCGGAGTTCGGATTGGCGCAATCAGCGTTTACTGAAGCCGGAAAGCTCAAGGACAAGGTCGAAAGCTGCCGTCTCGTTCAGTTGGGTGCCGGCATGCTCCCCATGGCGCGGACGGGCTTGGAAGCCGGACAAGAGGCGTTTCCCGACGCGGCGAAACAATCGCTCGAGTTCATCGGGCAGCTGGCGACATACGCGGAGCAGGCGCAGGCGGCCTACTGCACGGTCAAGCCGTAGACCGTCGCGCAATCGTCGGCGACGATTCAGTCGCCGACCGCCTCCAGCTTGCGATCTGACGGCACCGCGACCGACTCGCGACTCGCGTTCGCCCCGCGATCGTCGAGCATGCTGATGATGCCCGTCTCGAGCCACGAGTGCTCGCCGCGCATCACCGACTGCGCCACGCGATACATCTCAACGTCAAAGTTCCCGTAGAATCCGTCGAAGAGCCGATCGATACGCACGCACGCCGCACGACAGAACAAATCGGCGAGCGACGTTGCCTCGGCGTTCCCCTGCTTCGCGAGCATTCGTGCGCGCACGCAGACCGCCGACATCGCGAACAATTCAGCGCCGATGTCCACGGCGCGAAACAGAACCAATTGTCGCCGCTCGAGCTTGGGACCGAGACGCACCATCGCGTGAAAAATCGCGCGGCCGAGTTTGCGCGCGTGACGCTCGGCGTAGCGCACATGGCGCGCGAGCTTTCCGAATTCGCCGTAGGAGCCGGGAACCTGCCCCTTTCCGACCCATCGCGCCGGATACCACGCCGGATAGAACTTCATGACGCGCCCGAACGCCGCCATCTTCTCCTTCCTCGACGACTCTTTGTCGACGAGCGCGAACGCCGTCTTGAAGTGATGATCCACCGCCTCGCGAGCGATGAACAACCGCATGATCTCCGACGAACCTTCGAAGATCAGATTGATGCGCGTGTCGCGCATCGCGCGCTCGATGGGAATGGGACGTTCGCCGCGTGCGCGTAACGAGTCGGCGGTCTCGAATCCGCGGCCGCCGCGGATTTGCAGCGCGTCGTCGACGATCCGCCACCCGTGTTCGGTGTTGTACATCTTCGCAATCGCCGCTTCGAGCCTGATGTCGTAGTTGCCATGTTCGGCGAGGCCCACCGTGAGTCCGGAGATCGCCTCCATCGCAAAGGTATTCGCCGCCATCATTGCGACTTTCTCGGCGATCGCCTCGTGCTTACCGATCGGCGCGCCCCACTGCACACGCTCGTTTGCCCACGTCCGCGACGCTTCGAGCAACGCCTTGCCTCCCCCCGCAACACTTGCGGGGAGCGTCAACCGCCCGGTGTTCAACGTGATCAACGCGAGCTTCAGTCCCTTGCCTTCGCCCCACAAAATGTTCTCGCGCGGAATTTTGACATTCGTGAAACGAATGACGCCGTTCTCGATCGCCTTGAGTCCCATGAAGTGGCAGCGATGCACGACTTCGACGCCGGGCCACGCCGCCTCGACGATGAACGCCGTGATCTGCTTGCGCGGTTTGCCATTCACGACAACGTCCGGCGTGCGCGCCATCACCAGAAACAACTCGGCGCGCGTTCCATTGGTGCACCACAGCTTCTCTGCGTTGAGAATGAAGTGCTTGCCATCGGGCGTTGGCTCGGCGTGCGCGTGCATGTTCGCCGGATCAGAGCCCGCGTCGACTTCCGTGAGCGCGAACGCGCTGATCGCTCCTTTAGCCAGTCGAGGGAAGAAGCGTTGCTTCTGCTCGTCGCTGCCGAACAGCTTGAGCGGCTGCGGAAGACCAATCGACTGATGCGCGGACAAGAGCGCCGTGATCGACCCGTCTTTCGACGTCACCATCGCCATCGCCTTCACATAACTGGAATACGAGAGACCGAGGCCTCCGTACTCCTTCGGAATCTTGATGCCGAACGCGCCCATATCGCGCAATTCCTGCACGTACTCTTCGGGAATGTCGCCCGTGCGGTCGATCATGTCCGAATCGACCCGCCGCAGAAATTCCTCGAGCTTGTCCATGAACGGCTTCGCGCGTGCCGCCTCACTCGGATCCTCCGCTGGATGCGGATGAATCAGGTCGAGGTGAAAGCGGCCGAGGAACAGTTCACGAACGAAGCTGGGACCCGACCACTCGTTCTCGCGCGCCGCCTCAGCGACGTCGCGCGCTTCTTTTTCGGTGGCAAGTCCGGCCACGTGCTGTGACATGGATTACTCACTTGTGGACCGACATGGAGCAACTATTCGGACGCAACGGCGATGCCGCCTTCCGGGCTCCGCTTCCTACCCCCGTATTATGCATCCTCCGCGCCGAAAGAGGGCATTCCCCCGCCCCAGGCTCGTCGATCGCCTCGCCGAAGGGCTGTCGACGTATTGTCCGTTCTTGACCCTCACAGCCCTCTCGCTTCTCATCGCGAGCTCGGCCCTCGAAATTCCTCATCCGGTCGCAATCCTCGGCGCCGTCGCTCTGGGCGACGTCGCCGTCAACGTGCTTCGCTGGCGCCGGCGTCCCGCAAAGCACCGAACGCACTCGGCTAGGACCGCGACGAACGCCCCTGTTTGATCACGATGCCGGCGCCGACGAGGGCCACCGTGGCGAACGCGAACCACTGAATCGCGTAGCTCAGGTGCGGGCCCTCGTCGAGCGGCGGAATCGACAGTCGCGCGACTCGATCCTGCGCATTCGCCGAGTCGCCGAGCGCGACGACGTAGATGGGACTCACCGGATATGGGAGCGTCTTGGCGATGACGTCATACGACAAGTGCGCGATGACCTGCGGCTTGTTGGCGTAGCTAGAGCCGCCGGTCGATGGAAATTCGTCGGCGTAACCAACGAAGACCGAGTCGCGGTCGTGCCATTTGCTCAAATCGAGTGTCGAGCCGTCCGGCGAGTACACCCAGCCGCGGTTCACGATGATGGCGGTGTCGCGGCCGGGAATTCGCACGGGCGTGAACAGGTTTACTCCCGGTGATCCTTTGTACGTACGTACTGCGAAAATCAGCTCATGCTCGTAGTCCGGGACGCCCGCCACGCGCACTCGCATGAAACGCGCGGCCGATGTGTCGCGGGGCAACTGCGCCGGCTCGATGGCTGCAGTGGAATAGCGGCCACTCACCAACGCGTTTCTTGCCCGTCGTTCCTGGCGCCGATGCAACTGCCAGAAGCCGAGACGCACGCAACCTGCCGCGGCGACGACGGCCATCGCCACGAACAACCAACGCCGAACGCCGGTCAACGAACGTCCACGTCGAACGCGCCGGTGAGCACGTGCTGCTTAGGCTTCACCTGCACCCAGATCCGATATCGGCCGGGTTTAGGAAACTCATATGGAAACGACAGCGCGCCGGACAGCGACATCGCCGGCATGGAGTCAGGACGAAGTGATGCGATATTCAGACGACCACGAGCGGTCGTGTCGCCGCGGTCGCGCAATGCGAACACCTGTTGCGACACGGAGGCGATCGTTCCCATTGGATGCAAGTGAATGAAGACGGAAGCATCGTGGCGCAGGACGACGGCATGCGCCGCCATGCCGAGAGACGGCTGAAGCGGCACCGTTGAGCCAGTGCTGTCGCGCACAGCAAAACGTAGATCGACGGGCTGGCCGGACACGAGCGGCGTTGCTCCACCGGTCCATGCGAGCGAGTACGAATCAGCGAGCTCACGAACCGCACCGTCGACGAGCGGCGTGACGGATGACGTCCGATCCCAGCTGTCGTCGGCGTCTGATTGCAGCACAGAGCCGGGCGCGGCGGGAATGTCCACTCTACTCGAGACGGTGAGACTCGTTCCGTTCTCGAGGGTGATGTCGCCGAACAACAGGTAGCGTCCGGCCGGCGCCCACGGCAACTCGGTCAAAAATTGGAGTGAGTCGATCTGGATGGGATGCAGGTGTGAGAATATTTGCATTCCCGTGGTGCTCACGAGGAACAAGTGCATCATCTTGCCGTGATCGGGCACGACCGGCGAGAAGATCGCATGGAATTGCGCAGTATCGCGGACCGCTAGCCTCAACGTGCGATGCGTGGAGTCGACGGAGACCGTCGCGACCGCCGCGGGCGGGCGAAACATCGTCCGCTGGTAGTCGCCGTCCACCGCACCCCACCATTTCGCGCCGCCGAACAACGCCAATGCAATCACGGGCGCTGAAATGAGCATTACCAAATTTGCTCGCCGACGCGTGGGCGCAGTCACCGGTTCACCAGCGGGAACGAGACTATCGCCGGCCGCCGCCCGCACGATGGTCAGCAGCCCAGCCACCAACAACACGGCGAGCACGACGAGAATTGCGCCAAGTGCCGGTGGAAGATCGAGTCGGCCTGTGGCGAACGCATTGACCGGAACAATCGCCGTACCCGAGCCGCGCGCGCCGCCGACCGTCACGTAGACGCTGTACGATCCGCGCGACATCAGCCAAACGTGACCGCTGTAGATTGGGTCCTTGCCTGGGACTCGTGCGGCGTCGTCCGCCTTCGGCGCGCCAACGGCACCAGCGCGCCAAAACACTGGACGCAACGCGACGCGATCGGCGTCTGCCGCATCCACGCGCACGATCACTTCCGCCAATCCTGGAACAACGTCGGGCGGACGAACGATCACGCGAACGGAGTATGGTCCCGCAAGTCCGTCGAACAGCACGTTCGGGCTGCCGACGTGAGCAGTCGCGATCAATGCAACGAGGATCGCGAAGGCGACGCCGGAAAATCGCTTCATCGGCGAACCTTCGTCATCCACCGGCCCCACCGCAGCCCAAGCACGCTCGAGAGCGTTGCGACGCCAAACACGACTGCGAGTCGCATCACGAGCGGCGATGCATTGGCCGGCGTTGGATCGAACCGCTTCGTCAACGCTTCGTACGCGGGATGCATCCAGTAGACGAAGTTGTCGGCGTTGAAGATCGGACCTTGCGCGAGCGGACTGTATACGAGGAACGTCGCAAACGGCCACTGAACGGCGACGAACGCGACCAGGAACACCACCGCGACTATCGGTGCGAGCACCGCGACGCCAAATCGATCTCCGGCGCGACGCAGCACGACGTCGATGGCGATGGCCGGTGCGATGATCAGCAGAGGGAACGACAGCGCAACCATGTGCGTGATGTGCTGGTAGATCGGTCCAAGCTTGGGCGTTGCAGGAAACGCCTCGACGATCCACATGAGCAGGATCATCGCCAGCGTGTACGCCGTGGCCGCCGCCGTCGCCGGCCAACGCAACTTGATCGCTCGAGCCATCGACGTCAGACCGAACGGAAAGGTCGCGGCGATCACTCCATAAAAAAGTGTGCTGTGCATGAAACGACGCTCGCTGAATTCCGTGAGGAACAGCGCGAAGTTCATGATGAACAAGCCGCCCGTAGCCGCGAGCGCCAGCGCGAGTCGGCGCCGGGCGTCTCCCACCGCGCGATTCTGCTCGGCCAGCGTGAGCAGCAATGCACCGACGACAATCGCGTAAATCCCCAGCGCCAAAATTACGTGAGGAGGACTCACGATTTTCACATCGAGTCCGTACGCGTTGTGCCACCAGTTGTCGAATGGCGCCGACGCGAGCATCGCGCCGCAACCCCAAACGCAGATCCACGCACCGAGCGGCGCGCGAAATCCCCAAAAGCTCACCCCGGAATTGCGCTCCGCCTCGCTGCCGCCAAACGTGGTTTTTAGCGCGACGTAACCCGAGCTCAGACCGGCGATCAATCCGCCCGCCTGAATGAGCAGATGCGCCGGCGTCCAAAACGTGTCGCGGCCGATCGACATGTGCCAGGAAATGTCCCAGTACACCCCGACCATCACGCACGCAGCGGCGAGGACCGCGATGTACGCGTGCCACAATGACGACTGGCTCGCGACGGTTTCGTCGCTCGTTGTCGCGCTGCCGAACGCGCGCCGTGGTTCGATTGCAATGGCCATGATTGAAAACTAGAACAAACTCATTTGTTCGCCGAGGTTTTCCGGCTCCACCGCAGTTTGGCCGATCAGACGCTGCAACTCTCTCGCCGATTCCGGGGAATGGCCGGCAAAATGGTTGTTGACATAACCAAACACCTCGCGCCCTTGCTCGGCGTACGGCCAAAGAACGCTGGTCCACAGTTCCAATTCACGACTCCGGTCGATCTGAATGCGCGAATAGTCGACGATGCCTTGGTCCGGACCCATCCAGCGCACGTAAAGAAAGTCGGCGGTCGCGCGCGCGGCGAGGCCGAGCATCTGCTTTCGCGGGAACCAACGTCCGTCGCTCAACGCGAGCGCAACATTGTGTTCGGCGAGCAATGCGAGAATGCCGTCGTGAATCCAGTGGCGCTGCCGGAATTCGATCGCGAACCGAATATCGCGCGGCAGCTTGGGCAGAAATTGCGCGACTGCCGGCAATTCGTTCGGTCCGAAATCCGGGCCGAGCTGGATTAAAATTGGTCCGAGTTTGTTGCCGAGCTCGCGCGCGACGTCGAAGAATTCGGCTGCCGCGTCGTCGGAATTTCGGAGGCGACGCTCGTGCGTGATCTCCTGCGGCAGCTTGAGGGAGAAGACGAAATTCTCCGGCGTGCGCTGCGCCCAACTCCGCACCGTCTTCGACGCCGGCGTGGCGTAGAACGTGGAATCGACCTCGACCGTATCGAAGGCGCGCGCGTACACCGAGAGAAAGTCGGCGGGGCGCGTGCCCGTCGGATAAAACGGCCCGACCCACGCGTCGTAATTCCATCCCTGTGTTCCTACTCGAATTGGCGCGGCCATAGCATGGAATCGGCGCGATTGTAACGGGTGCGTCAAGTGCAAGCAGCGGCTATGCGGTCTCGTTCTTGCGCCCGTACCCTCAGTGAACTCCTTCCGGGGACGACCATGAGCAAGGAACACGAAGCCGACCGCGACTCGATCGACGGCCGCATTGAACGCGCCAAAGACGCAGCGCTTGGCTCGCACGACAATCATCCGAGCGTTGGGGACGAACTTGGCGAGGCCACGGGCGGAATCTCTGGTGTACTCGTTGGCGCCGGAATTGGATCCGCGGCGGGCCCCGTCGGCATTTTGATCGGCGGAATCGCCGGAGCGATCGGCGGCTGGTGGGCCGGACGCGCCGTCGCCGAAGCGGCCGGCGCGCTCACGCGTGAAGACGAAGAGTATTTTCGCGCGCACTATGACGCGCAAACGAATCGCCCCGTCGATCGCGCGTATGACGACGTGCGCCCCGCCTACTACCTCGGACACATCGCCAGCTTCAATCCGGATTTCTCGCCGCTGGACTTCATCGAGTTCGAGCCCGCGCTTGCGCAGGGCTGGTCGCCGTACGCCGACCGCCACGGTTCATGGCAGACGGTTCGCAACTACGCCGCCGAGGGATTTTCTCGGGGCAAGTCGAAGCTCGACGATGCTGCGCGGCGTGATCAAGGTTTCATCAAGGGTGAGCTCGACGAACGACGCCCTTAGTCGTACGACCACGATTAGCGATACGTCTCGAAAAACCCGGTTCCGCTGCCGGCGATCGGTTTTCCGCCAACGCGCCCGCTGATCGTCATCACACCTTTCATCTGAATGAAGTACGGGCGCGCGATGCCGCGCGCGCTCAACCCGTCGCCCCGTTCGGCGCCCGGACGGCGTGTGTCGGTCGCCATCGCGTCTTCGATCGCCAACTCGATGCGTAAAGTGTCATTCCCGCGTTCGTCGATCATCGTAGCGTGCGCCGGGACTTGTATCGATTGGCCGCCGACGTGAATCACACGCGCGTCGTCATACCGAATGTCGCGCGGACGAAAGAGCCCGAGGAATCCGAGCGAGTCCACGACATACGCGAACAGCGGCTGCGACGACACAGCACTGTCCGACGGTTGAACTCGGCCATACAGAACGGTGTATGGGCCGGCGCGCGCGGCGCCCCATTCCCAGGTAACTCCGCGCCACACGCCCCAGTTGTGATCGTGGTACGATTGCGCACGCGCGAACTGCTCGCACGCACTATTCACGCAGATCGATCCCGTCGCGTCGGCGCGCAGGCCAGGAACCACGTAGCCCGACACCAGCTCACCGCTCGATAACGCAGCGCCGGGAAAGAATGCACCGGGCGAAGGCGAGACCACCAAGTTGACCTCGATCGCCGCCGATCCACCTTCTTCCTGCGCGCGCGCGCGAACGGCGTATCGACCGTCCGAGAGGACAGCGATGCTCGACGCTCCCATCGTCACGTCCGCACGCGTCGTCGAGAAATGCACCGCACTCTTCGGAACGTTGGCGACGAATCTCCTCCGACCGCCGCCTTGCTCTTGCAGTGTGATGAGCACTTGGCCGCCCCATTGTCCGTCGGGCACCTGGCCGCCTACGATGAACGAGATGAAGGCCCATCGCGATCGATCGGCCGACACGACGTTGAAGTAGTGCCACTCCGCCCAGCTTGGATCCTTGCGCACGTCAACGGGCGGAAGGTGAAAGTGATCGATCGTGTGACGCAGCTGCTCCGGCAACGGATCGCGCCACGATTGATCAGGCCCGTCGTCTGACCAATCGCCCGCCGAGAGCGCGGGCATCGCGTTCACGCCAGCGGTGCGCGACGGAATCTCTCCGCTCGCCATCACCGGGATTTCGCGACCGTCGCTCAAACGAGCGTACAACAATTTGCCTTCGATCTGCGGTGCGACAACCGACACCTGCGACGAGAGTCGCGGCGACGCGAGCAATTGACTGTAGACGAACCGCGCGTGGTCGATGGAGAAAAACATGCCCCCGAGCCCGCCGGTCTTCATCACCTCGACGTCGATACCCTCGGGAAGGACGGTCACTTCGCCGCCTCCCACGAGTTTTTCGTCGCGCGCTTGCGTCAACAGCGCTTCGCCGATGGACAAGAGCACGATCATCACCGCGACGCCCAAGCTGTACCCAAACAGCAGAAACGCCGACCGCCACGGCCGCAGCACCAGATTGCGAAGTGCGAGCAGCTCGATCATTGCGCGTCTTGTCGATGGTCGTCCACCACGACCCCGTCGCGCATGTGAACGACGCGGCGCGCCGCTCGCGCCAATTCCTCGTCGTGCGTGACGACAATGATCGTCGTACCATCGCGATTCACCTGCGCGAGCAACTCGATCATGTCGGTGCCCGTCTTGGCGTCGAGCTCGCCGGTCGGCTCGTCGGCGAGGAGTATCTGAGGCTTGTTGGCCAACGCACGCGCGATCGCCACGCGTTGCTGCTCTCCGCCCGACAACTGCGCCGGACGATGATCGCGTCGCGAGCCGAGACCAACATACGCGAGCAACTCGCGCGCTCGGTGCAAGCGATCTTCGCCATCCAGCTTCTTCGCTTCAGCCATCGGCAGCTCGACGTTCTCCATCGCCGTCAACGCGGGCATCAGGTAGAAACGCTGAAACACAAACCCGATGTTGTGCAACCGAAAGCGCGTCGCCTCACCGTCGCGCATTCTGTCGACGCGCGCGCCGTTGATCGTCACAGTGCCGCCCGACGGCCGGTCGATGCCACCGAGCAGATTGAGCATCGTCGACTTGCCACACCCCGACGGGCCCACGATCGCCACGTAGTCGCCGCGAATGACGTCGAGCGAGACGCCGCGCACGGCGCGCACCAGCTCGTCGCCCATATGATATTCGCGGCGCAGATCGCTCGCCGAGAGAACGATGGCGTCGCTCATGCGACCGCCTCTTCACGCAACGTCACCGCAATGGGCAACGACGCACCGCGCCACGACGGATACACACCGGCGAGAATTCCCGCGACGGTGAGTAGTCCAAGCGCCATCCACGCGTCGCGCGCTTCGAAGACGAAAAAGTGCATTGCCGCAGGCAACCCAGGAAACGACGACAGAATGGAGTCGAGATAGCGCGCCGTGACCAAGCCGAGTGCGAGACCACTGAGAGCGCCCGCGACCATGATTGCCACGCCTTCGAGCACGATCTGCAGCACGATGCGCTGGCGCGCCACGCCAATCGCTCGCATGACGACGATCTCTCCGAGTCGCTCGTTCACCGACACGGTGACGAGCGTGGTGACAAGCAAGAATCCGACAGCGAGACTCACCGCGCCAAGGATGAACGCCAATTGACGGAAGTAGCTCAGACGCTTGTCCACTTGGAGCATCGCTGTCTCGATTGAAACCGCCGACACGCGAGGCAGCGCCGCCTTGATTTGCTCGAGCACGGCGTCGACGGACGCCCCATCGCGTGCTCTGATCATGATCAGCGATGCGCGATCGAGGGAACGGCTGCCTTGCATCTCCTGCAGCGTGGATAACGGAACGGAGACGATGAGCTGCCCCGCCGCCATGTAGAGAAAGTGCGCTCGGCCGACCATGGTCAGCGTTCGACGCCCGGCGAACGACCGCAGCTGCGCGTCATAACCGGCCGCGGCCGACAACGTATCACCGATGCGCAGCCCGGTTGCTGTTAGAAAGTCTTCGCTCGCCACAACGTCGTTCGGCGCCCCAGGCAAGCGGCCTTCAACGATCTCATAGTCACCCTGCACCGTTGGATCGGCGCCGATCGTAGCCGCCGTAACCGCGCGTTCGCCAACCTGCACGTGCAACTGTCCGCCGAGTACGGGACTAATCGTCCCGACGTCGGGCATCGCGCGGAGTGTGCGCACGACGTCACTCACATCCGGGATCGTCGCGTCGGTGTCGAACGGCATCGTACCCTTGGGAGCGATGCGCAGCTGAAATCCGCGGATCGATAAGAGCTCCTTGAACGACGCGCGCATTCCGGTCGACAGCATCACCATGTCGAGCAGCATCGCTGCCGACACAGCGACGCCGAGTATGGCGAGCAACGTTCTGGTGCGATGGCGCGAGAGCGTGGCCCAGGCGAGTCGAAGGAGCATCAGGCGGTGGGCGCGGGCTCGAACGGCACCCGCGGTTCGCGGCGTCCCGTCAACAGCTCGAGCGGTGGCGTGCGCACCAATCGCTGCGCCGCGAGAAATCCGGCGATCAAACCCAACACGAGTGACAGCGATACTGCCAACGCCACGATTCCCGGCGTCACCAGCGCGAAGGCCAACGGCGTGCGATACACGCCGCGATAATGCCAGTTGATGATCTGCGCGGCCACCCAACCGAGCACGACACCGGCACCGCTGCCTATACTCGCCATGAGCGCCGCTTCGACCATCACGCCGCGCACAATCGACCGCGACGAGATCCCGAGGAGACGAAGTGCGGCGACGTCGCGCCGGCGCTCGTCCACTTTGAGCAGCATGATGCAGAGAAGAAAGATCGCGCTCGCCACAATCGTGATCACCCCGATCGCGCGATGAAACCGGGTCACCACGGCGAACGTGCGCGACGTCTGCACGGCGATGTCGCGCGAGCGAAAGCCCTGGAAGCCAAACGCCGCCGCGTTGATCAGGCGAATCGCCGAGTCCGCGGCGCCAGGCGTCGGCGTACCCACGGCGAATCGGTCGACACGATCGCCATAGCCGATCAGGGTCTGCAACTGGTCGAGGTGCATGCGCACCCGATATTCCGCGCGCGCCACCTCCGACGGATCGGCTCTCCGGCGCACGAACGCCGATACGAACACGGTGTCACCCACGCCGCCGGGCGTGCTCGAAAGGACAAGGCGATCACCGATGAGAATTTTCGCGTCGGCGGCGAGCCGTTCGTCGATCGCAAGAGTACGCGGCGAACGCCGCGGCGGCGTTGAGTCGATTGTCTGACTGATCGTTGGTATCAGGGCTGCCACGAGCAGCGCGATGATCATCGGCGAAAGCTAACCTCACTCACGACAACGCCCACGATCACACAAGCCTCGCCCAATCACTCCGGGCGAATTGGTGTGACGAGAATCTGGTTCGCCAACGCCGGACCGATCGACTGGACCACTCGGCCCACGCGCAGGCTGATCGGTCCATCGAATGGAGCGCGCGTCAACACTTCGATCTTCTGCCCCGGCGTGATCCCAAGCTCGGCCAAATATCGAAGCTGCTCGGCATTCCGATCGCCGACACGTTGCACGCGAACTCGCTTGCCGGCCGCGATCGCCGCCAGCGGCACGACCGGCGGTTCGTCGAGCGTTCCCTCGCGTGTTGGAATGGGCGCCCCATGAGGATCAGTGGTCGGCTCGCCGATGGCCGCGGCCATACGGTCGATCAATTCGTCCGACGCTGCGTGCTCGAGGCGTTCCGCTTCGTCGTGAACGCGGTCCCACGGATAGCCGAGTGCCGATGTGAGATACGATTCGATGATGCGATGCCGCCGAATCGTTTTGAGCGCGGCGCGACGGCCTGCCTTCGTGAGACGAACGCCGCGGTAGCGTTCGTGCGCTATGAGTCCGTTGTCGGCGAGACGTCGAATCATTCCGCTCACCGACGGCGCCGCAACACCGAGCTCGGCAGCGATCTCGTTGGTGCCGGCGATGCCAACGCCCGCCTCCAGCTCGAAGATCACCTTGAGATAATCCTCGACTGGAGCGGTGAGCTCCTTGAGCGCTTTGACCCCCGTCATGAAACCGCGACCTGTGGGCCGGACTTCCGGTCGCCGCGTTCGCCGCGCACGAGCAGCACAGGGATGCGCGACTGGTGGCGGACTTCGTTTGCCACACTGCCGTACAACATGTCCTTGATGAAGCGGTGGCCATGCGTCGACATGGCGATGAGATCGCAATGCTCGCGCGCCGCGGCGTCCGTGATCTCCTTGGACGGCTCACCGCCAGCGAGGAGGCATTCGACTTGAAGGCCGTCCGCCTCGAGCGAGGCGCACGTGAGCTCGAGATATTCCCGATCGAGCCGCATCTCCTCGGACTCCCTCAGGTTGAGTTGCTTCACATTGCGCGCGGCCCAACCGTCGGCGACATGCATGAGCACGAGCGATGCGCCGCAGGCATTTGCCAACATGCGGACGTGTTCGACGATCGCCACGTCATACGCAGAATGCTCGAGAGGCACGAGGATGCGTTTGTACATCAGCGCGCCCAGCCTTGAAAGGTTTGAATGAGCAACCAAGCGTTGAGCGCGGCGATGACGAGTGCGACCAACCACGCGAGCGCCTTGAGCCACGCGGGATTGACGAACTGCCCCATTTTTTGTGGGTCGGACGTGAACATCACCAGGGGGAATACGGCGAACGACAGTTGCAAACTGAGAATCACCTGGCTGAGGATGAGAAGCTTGGCTGTTCCGCTTTCACCGTAGAAAATGGCGACAAAGATGGCGGGCACAATGGCGATGAGCCGTGTAATCAAACGCCGGAGCCACGGCCGAAGGCGAATATTCAGAAAGCCTTCCATCACGATCTGGCCGGCGAGCGTACCGGTCAGCGTCGAATTCTGGCCCGATGCCAAGAGCGCGAGCGCAAACGCCGTACTCGCACCCGCGCCGAGCAGCGGCGTCAACAGTTTATGGGCGTCCTGGATTTCGGCGACTTCGGAATGGCCCGACGTGTGAAACGTTGCGGCGGCAATGATGAGAATCGCCGCATTGATGAAGAAAGCGATGCTCAGCGCGATCGTCGAGTCGAAGAACGCGAAGCGCACTGCTTCCGCCTTTCCTTCGTGCGTCTCCTCGTACCGTCTGGTTTGAACGATCGACGAATGCAGATACAAGTTGTGCGGCATCACGGTCGCGCCGAGAATGCCGATCGCCACGTAGAGCATCCTCGGGTTGGTGATGACCGACGGCGTCGGAACCAATCCCTTGGCGACGGCAATCATGTCCGGCCGCGCGAGAATGATCTCGAACAAGAAGCACAGGCCGACGGTCGCGATCAGTGTGATGACGAGCGCTTCCAGCAGGCGAACGCCGCGGTTCTGCAACATGAGGATGAGCAGAACGTCGAAACCGGTGATGAGCACGCCGATAGCGATCGGGATGTGGAACAACAAATTGAGGGCGATGGCCGACCCGATGACCTCGGCCAGGTCGCATGCGGCGATGGCGATTTCGCACAGCACCCAGAGGAAGATCGATGCGCCTCGCGAGTAATGATCGCGGCACGCCTGCGCGAGGTCGCGTCCCGTGACAACGCCGAGCTTGGACGCGAGGCCCTGGAGCAGCACGGCCATGAGATTCGACAGCAAGACGACGCTGAGCAGCGTGTAGCCGAACTGTGATCCACCGGCCAGGTCGGTGGCCCAATTGCCCGGGTCCATGTAACCGACGGCGACGAGATATCCCGGGCCGGCGAACGCGAGGAGCTTTCGCAAGAAGCTCCCGCTGCCCACGGGTACGGTCCGATAGACATCCGCGAGACTCGGCGCAACACGCGAACGGCGCCACCCGATGGCCGATTCGTTATCCGGCGCCGGTGTCTCGTGCGGAGGTGTGATTTTGGAAATTGCCACAGTACTTGATTAGGTGAGAAGGAATCACAAATTAGTCTCACCTAAATCATGATCTAGTCTTGCGCAAAACGCAAGTGCCGTTTAACGGCGTGCCATCTCAGCGTGCCAGATCGCGAATCCATCGGTCGATGCCGTCCGTGACGCGCGCATCGGTCTCGCCTGGATAGCCAAACGCTTCCTGCGGAGGAATTCCGGGCGGCACGACTTTGAGCATGTGTTGCACTTCCGGAACGAACAGAAAATCCGTTCGCGCCTCGCCATCTGGGCGCGCTTTCAGGATGTCGCGCAGTGCCTCACCATGATGTGTGGGCACTGAGCTGTCGTTTCCGCCCTGGACCACGATCACGCGCTGCGTCATGGCGGCGGCCAACGCTTTCGGATCGGTGGCGTCGGACTCGCGCATGTAGCGGCGAGCGTCGTCGGGCATCGTCGCGAGCGCGGCGGCGCCCATTCCGCTAGGTGCGGCAAACTCCGCCGGCACCGGCTCGCCACGCCGCACATAGCCAATCACCGCGTCGAGCCTTTCGGCGGCCGCCGGCAGTTCGGCCGGCGGAGTCATGGCGCCGATCTGCTCGCGCATGATCTCGAGAATCCCCACCGACGGTCCGGCGAGTAACACAACGCCGTCCAATTCACCGGCCCGCTGGGACGTCGCGAGCTGACTCACGATCACTGAGCCTTCGCTGTGACCCGCGCCTACGACTCGTGCAACGCGAACGCCGCGCGACTCGAGCTCGGCGCGCATGGCGGAGAGCGCGGCATCGGCGATTATGAGGCGGCCCGCCCAATTTCGGACCGCAGCCGCAGGTTCGGCATCGGTCGCGACGCTTCCCGTACCTGGCCCGAGTTTGGCGAACCGATATACCGCGTGACCGCGGGCGGCGAGTTGCCGCGCGAGATGAGCGTAGACGCTGGGGAACGAATTCCAGCTCGGATAATCGCCGTTGACGTCGCTGAACAACGATCCGGGAACGAGAAGGATCGCGCTTTCGAGTCGCGCCTCATTGCTGTGCGAGACCGGCAGCGTGAGCGCGGCCGGGATGTTCCATCCGGACACCGCGAGCGTGCAGGCATGTTCGATGTATGATGTCGTGTCAGTCATGCGAGACATCATAGGTCCTCACGCTACGTGAGGATCAAGGGGGTTGAGGCCCGCGCGCGGCTCTTTCGAGAATTGGAATCGCCTTGGCCAGTGTCGCCCGGTCCGCGGCCGATATGTCGGCCAGCGACGCGGTGAGCAGCGCCACACGACGCTGCCGGCCGTCCTGCAACAGCCGCGTGCCGCGAGCCGTCGCCCGCACGCGAACGATCCGTCGGTCGTCGCCGTCGACTTCGCGCTCGACCAGGCCTCCCGCCTCGAGCATTCCCACGAGTTTGGTGATCGTCGGCGGGCGTACCTGCTCGGCTGTGGCGAGTGCGCCGAGTGTGATCGGGCCGCCGAAGACGATCACTGAGAGCGCCGAGAGTTGCGGCGCGGGCAGCCCGGAGGCGTCGTCTTCGCGGCGGAGCCGGCGGAGCAGATGAATCGCGACCGAATGGAGTCGGTCGGCGAGGTCGGCCGGGGTGGAGGACGCGGCGGATTGCTTCCCTCTTGCGGAACGAGCTGGCATGGCCAATACTATTATTTAGCTAGGCTAACTAATGAACACGTCGTTAGCTCACCTAACTAATCACACGCGCGGACCGCGGGCAAGGTCCGCCCCAGCCCGTCGCCGCGAGGATCCATGTCGAATCTCAGCCAGTCCCGTATCGGACAGATCGCCGTCGTCTGCAAGGACGTCGCGCGCGCCACCGCCTTCTACCGCGACGTGCTCGGCCTTCAATTCCTCTTTGCCGCCGGACCCAGTCTCTCCTTCTTCGACTGCGGCGGCGTCCGCATCATGCTGAGCACCGCCGAGCAGCCCGAGCACGACCACCCGGGATCCATTCTGTATTTCGTCGTCACGGGAATCGAGGCCACGCAGCGCGACCTGAGCGCCAAAGGCGTCGCATTTGCCAGCGCCCCGCACATGATCGCGCAGATGCCCGACCACCAGCTTTGGCTGTCGGACTTCACCGACACCGAGGGGAACACCATGGCGCTCATGGAAGAGAAGCGCTGAAGTCGAATCGGCGCCGCGTGCCGGCATTTTCTTTGGGCGAGCCGTAACTGCTCGGGAAAGACACTGACGGACGGAACGAACACAAACGGAAAGAATTTTAGCATTCGCTGAACGAGCCCCGTGCCGCTTGGACGCCCCACGCATCAAGGCACGTCTCGCTTCTTTGACCTGCGCCTGCACGCCGTGCGCGTGTCCGAGATCCGTCTCGGCGGGCCCAAAGACTTTGCGCTCGGCGGTGCGACGCGGCGTCCACGAACGCGGAGCAATCCGTTCTTGTCCGTTCACTCCGTTCGTGTCCGCGTCCCAAAAAATGTTACCGCCTTCCCTGAGAAGGCACGAGCGATTACTTCGCGGCCTTCGCCAAACACAGACCGAGCTTGAACGGCGGCAAGCCCGCGCCTTCACGACGCAAGTCGGCGTGAGCAGAATCCTCCATCGCGGCGAGAACTACCGTCCCGCTCGCATCGGAACGGAATTGCGTTCCGTACAGCTGCTTGCGCCCCCACACCAAACGCAGCCGGTCCTCCAATGTCGCGACGTCCGCGGCCGGCGACTCCACCGGTCCAGCTTCCATCATCCGGTGCAGCGCGGCGCGTCCCAAACCGGTGTCACGCTGCGCCAACAAGTAGACCGCGTGCGTTCCGGCCGCACCGACCACGCTCTTCGTAGGCCACGCCGAACCGCGCGTCGACGCCAACTTCTTGAGACGCTGAACCATGTCATCCGCATCAGCGCCGAGGGGCTGATCGCGCCCTTCGACCTGGACGCCGAGTTGTGCCGGGGCTTTCAACGGCGCCGTAAGGCCCGTGGCTTTCAGCAGCGCCGTGCGCAGCGTGTCGTCCGTCCAGCCGCCCTTTGAGTCGTCGAAAGATTCAGCTTGGCGTTTTACCCACGCGTCTGACGGATTCACGTTGCACGCCGTCTGCGCGGTTTTTGTGTCCGGACGCGGCACCGGCCGCGACCCCTGCGCAGCGAGCATCGGCGGCAAGGCGACGAGCGCTACGAGCATTGCAATCTGTCGCATCGTCGTTGTCCTCACTTTGCCATTGGCGTGACGGTGAAATCGTCGAACTCGGTCATGCTATCGGTCTTTGACCACACCCCAATCTTGCCCGACACCGGCTCGGGCAGCGTGTACTCGAGCATCAGTTTGTCGTCGAGATAGCTCTGCAGCGCCGTGCCGTGCACGCTGATCTTGATCGTATGCCAGGTGCCAAGCTCCAACGGCACGAGCTCGGGCGCGCGCTTCACGAACTTGCGCACGCCCTTGTTGAAGGTCCACAACACGAGATTGTCTTCCGTTCCGTTGTAGCGGACCGTGAGATAGTCGCCGTTCGCCTTCACGTTGAACAACACTCCCGCGCATCGGTCGAGCGTGCCGCCAACCATCTGAAAGCGCACCGAGATATCCCCGTTCTCGAAGTTGTCGAGTCCCTTGTAGACCGCGATTGGGAAATAGGCGAACGCCTTGATGCTCTCGATGAACTCTTCGTTGCGCGCTCCGTAGAGCTCTCGGGCCTTGTCGGCCAATCCGCCCGCGGGTTGTCCGCGTTTCCATACGCGTCCGTCGATGAACAGCACGTTCTTGCCCGCCTCCCGCGAGACCACCCAACTCCCGACGACCGGCGCAAAGGTCTTCGGCTCGCGCCCGGCCGTCTCTCCGGCAAAGGACACGTGCTTGGTCGCATCCGCCGATTTGGTTTGGGCCGACAGCGGGAACACAACGCCGGCAATCATCGACCCGGCGATCACCGCGCGGCGCGTCTCTCGGTAGGCCTGTACGAAAACGCTCATGCTCGTTCTCCAACTGTTTGAAGTCGTGTCAGCCTCGGCCGACGCACCCACCACCAGAGAGCGACAACCATGCTTGGCCAGAACAAGAAGAATACCCACGGAGCCAGCGCCGAGCGCGCCGCCAACGGATACCCTGAATACGCCGCCCCGTTTTCACTCGTTGGCGCCACACGCCCGACAAGCGAATAGATCGTCTCCAGCACGATCTCTTCGGTGCTCGAGCGGGTCATCGCCCGCTTGCCATTCAACTCGTACCACACCTCACCATAATGTTCGCTCGGCCGCTCGAACAATCCACTGCGGCTCTCGGCCGCGTAGTTGATCGACACCGAGGCCATGGTCCGGCGCAACTTCGCCAGCACACCGCGCTCGAGATCGGCCAGACGCGGATCCTCCGCCGCGAGATACACCGTCACCTTGAGTGGCTGCCGGATTTGCTCCAATGCACGTTCGTCTGCGGGCGGAAATGAGTTCCGACGATCCTCGCTGACGTCTCGACTGACGTGAATCTGCGCCGCGGCGACGCACGCGACCGCGACGCCAACGATGATCGCCGCGACCTGCCCCGCGCGACGAGCCAGCCGTCTTCCCTCTTGCAACCACGCACCCGCTACGCCGAGTCCGCCTGCACCCAACACCAGCAGGATGATCACGGTGGACACCCGAAGCTCGCCGTGCTCGAACACGCGAAGGGCGGCGGACGGCGTGTACGCGGCGATCGCCGCCACCATTCCTCCGCGCGCGGCCGCAACGTAGTCGAGCGCCCATGTCCCAAGCGTGACCGTGAGCGCGATGATCGCCGCGCTCGCAGCACTCGTCGCGAGCGCTCCGGCGGCCGCCGCGACGCCAATCGTCAACACACCGCGCAGCACGTGACCGAGAATGACCGTCCATGTTTCCGGCCCGTAGAGATGTCCGCCCATCATTCGCCACAGGAGCAACGCGAACGCGCCAACAAGCCCCGAAAAAATCCACGCGACCACAAGCGCGACGGCCTTCGCGACGACCGACATCGTGAACGACGCCGGCAATTGCAACGTGAGCGCAAGTCCGCCCGTTTGCTGTTCGACCGCGATCAGACGAATTACAACGAACGGAAAAAGCAACGTCGCCGCGAGATCGTAGGCGCCGAGGACCGGCACGACGATGCCCTCCAGAGGACTGAGTCCCTGCGACAGCGCTGCCGGACCACCACCAATGCCACTCGCCTCGGCGTAGATACCCACCGACGTCATGAACGCATGGCCCACGAGCGCCCCGATCACGAGCAGGAGCAACCAATACGATCGAGAAGCCGCAAGCTCGCGCAGCTCTTTTTCGATGAGCCAGCGCGCGATCATGTTTTTCGCACCCGAACAATCGTGGCGTCAAGTGAGCGCAAGAAACACCTCCTCCAAACCGCCTTCGGACAACCCTGCTTTGGATCGCAGCTCGTCGAGTGTTCCCTCGCCGGCAACGTGGCCGCCGCTCAACAACACGAGGCGGTCGCAGATCCGATTGGCGTCGCCGAGTTGGTGGATCGACAGAAAGAGCGTTCGTCCAACCGCGGCGTGGTTCCGGAGCACGCCCATGACATCGCGGGTCTGACGCAAATCGAGACCGTCGAATGGTTCGTCGAGCATGAGGAGTTTTTGCGGCGTAAGCAAACCCACCGCAAGCATCACGCGCCGATGTTCGCCCTTGGAGAGGTCGCCGAGTCGAGCGCCTCGAAGGACGTCGAGGCGGAGTGAATCGATGACGTCGGTGAGATACTCGCGCCGGACGCCGTTCACGCCGGCCGAAAAGCGAAGGATCCAGTCGACGGTTTGATCCGGGAAGGGACGAATGCCGTCGGGGACGAAGTAAAGAAATTGTTTGCGTTCGTCCGATCCAATCAGAGTCCCATCGTGCGTCACGGTCCCGACGGTCGCCGGCGAGAGGCCGGCCAGGCATTCGAACAGCGTCGTCTTGCCTGAGCCATTCGGTCCGATGAGCCCGAGAATTTCCCCGGGGCGAATGGAGAAGCTCGCGCCCTGGAGCGCCCAGAATGCACCGAAGCGCTTGGAAAGGTTGTCGACTCGGAGGACGGCCGGACGCTCGGCACCCTGCCGGAGGGTGGGTTCGGCGCGCGACGCCGGGGACGGCGAGGTCATGGATGGGTATTCTCGCCCCTCGAGCGGCTCCGTGCAATGTCCGTCCACCGGGGGGCGGAGCCCGCGTCATCCCAATGCCAGCGACAATCCGGTCGTCGGCGTATTAACGTTGGATCGCGACCGGCCTCCGCGCCGCTCGCGAAGGGTACCTCTCTCTACTCATTCCCCCCTCGAGAGCTTATGACGTCATCTCCAGTGCGCCTCGTCCTCCGCGCCGCATCGAGCGCCGCAGTGGCGGCCGCGCTCATCGTCGCCTCCGCGGCCGGCGCGGCGGCACAACGCGGCAGCAGCGTTCGTGGCACGGTCTCTAATGCGCAGACACACGCACCGATCATGGGCGCGCGCGTGTCGATCGCGTCGCCGGAGCGCGTCGCCATTACCGACGATCACGGCACGTACATCCTCCGCGACGTCCCCGCGGGCAAGTACACGGTATACGCGAGCGCCATCGGCCGATCGCCGGACAGCAGTTCCGTCACGGTTGCTGCGGGCGCGTCCGCCGCGCTCGACATCTCGCTCAAGGAAGGATCGCTGCTTCTTTCCAGCGTCATCGTCTCGGCAACACGCACCGCTGAGGACGCGAGCAAAGTCGCGTCGACCGTGAACGTCCTCACGCCGGAACATGTCCGTCAGAGCCCGGCGCGCGAGTCGCAGGATCTCCTGCGCGAGATTCCCGCGGTCGAACTTCCGCGCACGAGCAGCCTCGTTGGCGGCACCGCGCAGATCGTCTCGATCCGCGGCGTGGACGAAGGACGTACGGGCGTGCTGTTCGACGGAATTCCCGTCAATGATGCGTGGGGCGAGTGGATCGACTGGGGGCGCGTGCCCAAGAGCATGCTCGATCGCGTCGAAGTGGTCGAAGGCGGCACGTCGAGTCTTTACGGCAACGGCGCGATGGGCGGCATGATTCAATTTTTCTCGCGGCCGTTGTCGCCGGGCGCGATGAGCGTTTCCGTCGACGGTGGCAGCCGCGACGCGCGTCACGGCGCCTTCTCGGCGGGCGTTCCGCTGATCGGGGCGTTGACGGCGAATGTCATTGGGGACTATCAGGAAAAGGGCGGCTACAACCAGATCGATCCGGCCAAGCGCGGAGCGGTCGACGTCGCCTCACAGGTCATTCAACGCAACGCGTACATGCGCTTGAACTACGCGCCATCGGCCAACTGGTCGGCGTTCGCCACGGGGCACTTGTTCGGTGACTCCCGCGGCACGGGAACGCCGCTATCCTATGCGAACCGAGATCAGAAGAATGTGGACCTCGGCTTCAACTACGGCACATCGGGTTCGGGCATGCTCACGGTTCGCGCATTCGACGGACGTCAGGAGGAAGCGCAGCGCTCGACGGCCATCCGCGCGGGCGGGCGAGCGCTCGAGGACAGCAGCCTCACGGCGAAGATCCCCAGCCACGATTGGGGTGGCTCGGCAATGTGGACGCGCAGCAACGTCGCGATGCTCGAGTCGTTCAGTGTTGGTGGCGACGTCCGTCACTATCAGGGCGACTTCAACGAGGTCGATTTCGGCAGCTGCCCGGGCGCGGCCTGCGGCACGGTGTCCCGCTTCGTCTCGTCGGGTGGCGCGCAGACGTTGAGCGGCGCGTTCGTGCAGGCGATTGCGAATCCGTTCACGCCGCTGCGCATCGAGCTGAGCGCGCGCGTAGACCGCTGGGACAACAGCGACGGGCATTCGATCGACAGGACGCCGACGACCGCCGCGAACACGAAGGCGTATCCGGACAGCAGCAAGACGGCGTTCTCGCCGCGCGTTGGCCTCCACTATCAGCTGCTCTCGTCGCTGTCCTTCCACGCGGCATACTACCGCGCGTTCCGCGCGCCGAACCTCGCCGAGCTGTATCGCAAGCAGGTGGCCCCGACGTCGATCACGATTCCGAATCCCTATCTCTCGGCGGAAAACGCCGAAGGTCGTGAGGCTGGTTTCGACTTCCAGCCGATCGACTGGCTGCAAGTCAAGGGCACGTGGTATGTCGCTGACTACAACAACTTCAACGTGCCGACGAACCTGACGGCCACGACGAACCCGCCGCGTCCGGCCGATTGCGGCGCGGTACAGACATGCCGCACGCGACTGAACGTCAACAAGTCGCGGAGCGAAGGCGGCGAGGCATACATCGCGTTGCACCCGATCCCACAGCTGTTCGTGAGCGGCGCCGTGAGCTACGACGACGATCGCCAGCAGTCGGGACTTCCGATCACGGCGACCGACGAGACGAAGCCGCACATCAACCGCGTGCCGTCGCCCAAGCAGACGCTGCGCGGTACCTGGTCGTCGGCGATGCTCGGCGACTGGACGGCGATTTGGCGCCACGAGGGACACACGACGACGTTGCAGGGCGTGTGGCTCGAGCCGTACACGGTCGTAGACGCGAACGTCCAGCGCGACATTTTGCCGGGGATCCGCGGGTTTGTTTCGGTGGAGAACATCGGTGACAAGCAGTACCAGATCAATCTGTCGGCGGCAGGCGCGGCGGGGATCGCGTCGATCGGCTTGCCCCGAACAGTTCGAGTGGGGGTAGAGGCGTACCGGTTCTAAAGGCGCGAACTAAGAACTGCAATGCGCTGAGCTCATAACTTTTCCGCTTGTAGCTCTGTGCTGTACGGCGACGGGACTGATCTCGACGTCGGCCGACTGAGTGAAAAAGACGCAGCGGGAAGGGTTGAAAAAGGGGTCGCGCGAGAGCGCGGCCCTTTTTTGTGCAGCCTGAGACGGCAACTATATCCATTGACAATATATCCACTGTGGCTATAGTGTGCAGCCATGACTACCGACCGTGCCCTCCCAGACGACCTGCTCCCGCTGCCCCCGGCGACGTTTCACATTCTCATGGCGCTGACCGATGAGGACCGGCACGGCTACGCGATCATTCAAGATGTGATGACGCGAACCGGTGGCGAGCTGCGCCTCAGTGCCGGCACCCTCTACCGCTCGATTCAACGAATGCTCGAGCAAGGGTTGATCGTCGAAGCGCGCACGCGCCCGGCGCCCGCACTCGACGACGAACGCCGGCGCTACTACTCCATCACCGCGTTCGGCACCGCCGTCGCGCGCGCCGAAATGCGACGCCTCACGCAACTCATCCGCTTGGCGCGCGCCCGCGGCCTTACGCCGGAGACGGCATGATGCGTTTCTATCGCGCGCTCCTCCAGTTGTATCCGGCATCGTTTCGAACCGAATACGGCGACGAGCTCGCCATTGCCTTCGCGACACAACGCGCCGGCGCGCACGGACTCCTCGGAGCGATTGCCACGACGTTTCTCGGCATCGGCGACGTGGTGCCCAACGCCATCGCCGCACATTGGGACATCTTCCGATACGATCTGCGCTACACCCTTCGATCGTTGCGGCGCACACCAGGCTTCGCGATCACCGCGGTGCTCGTCGTCGCGCTCGGCGTCGGCGCCAATGCGGCTGCGTTCTCCGTCGCCAATTTCGTCCTTCTCAAACCGCTCTCGTTTCCGGATCCCGATCAGCTGGTGAGGCTGTGGGAGCGGACGCCGGGATACGGCGCGATGGAGCTGTCGCCAGGCAACTACCGCGACTGGAAGGCGGACGCCAAGTCATTCACGATGATGGGCGCATTCAACGGCACCGCGGTGAATCTCACCGGATCGGGGGAGCCGAGGCGTCTCCAGATCGCCGGCGTGACGTCGGACGTGTTCGCGCTGCTCGGCACTCGAGCGCTGATCGGCCGCACGTTCACCGCCGGCGACACGGTCGCCGGCCAATCCGTGGTTCTGAGTTATCCGCTCTGGCAAACGCAGTTCGGCGGCGAATCGAACGTGCTCGGCAAGCGCGTCGAGCTCGATGGTCGTCCCTATTCCGTGATTGGCGTAATGCCCGAGAGTTTCCGGTTTCCAACGCGCGATGTCGAGTTGTGGACGACGCTGCAATTTGGTGCGGCAGACTTCGAGAATCGCGCCGACAACTACCTGGAAGGTGTGGCGCGACTGAAAAACGGCGTCAGCGTCGCGCAGGCAAAGGCGGAGCTCGACGTCATCGCCGCGCGCCTCGAACGGCAGTATCCGAAGGAGAATGAGAAGACGGGCGCGACCCTCTATCGTTTCGCCGACGAGCTGAGTGACCGCACGCGCATGCTGCTCTACGGATTGTGCGGCGCCGCGCTGTGCATTCTCCTTCTCGCCTGCGCCAACCTTGCCAATTTGCTCATCGTGCGCGCCGTGGGCCGAGCGAGGGAGATCGCCGTGCGGACCGCGCTCGGCGCCGGGCGCGAACGATTGGCGCGTCAGCTCGTGACGGAGAGCACGATGCTCGTCGCGCTCGGAGCAGTGGCCGGCGTGGCGGTGGCGGTTCTCACCGTTCCGGCGTTGGCGCGCCTCGTGCCCGATTCGCTGCCGATTGCGCAGCAGCCCACGCTCGACGTGCGGATGCTGCTCCTTGCCACTTTGCTCATCTCGGTCACGGGAATCGGATTCGGCGTGATCCCCGCGCTCCGGGGCGGCGCGCAGGCGCTGAGCGGACTGCGCGACGGCGCGCGCGCGGGCGGAGGACGCAAGCAGCGCGTCCGCGCCGTGCTGGTGATGATCGAAGTCATGGCATCAGTGGTGTTGCTCATCTCGTCCGGCCTGCTCATGCGCGCCATGTGGCGGCTGCAGTCGCTCGATCCCGGTTTTCGCACTGAGGGCGTCTTGGCGCTTCGAACTGCGCTTCCGACGCCCAAGTACAACGATCCGGTCACGCGATACGCATTCTACACACGCGTTCTCGACGGCGTGCGCGCGCTGCCGGGAGTGTCGAGCGCCGCGTACATCAGCGGGCTGCCGATGGCGATGAGCGGCGGAGTCTGGGGCGCGGTGATCACTGGTCGCGAGGTGATTCGCGACGCGTCGAATTCAGCGACACTTCGATATGCAACGCCGCAGTTCTTCGCGACGCTGGGCATTCCGCTGCGCCGCGGGCGTGATATCGCCGAGACAGACGATGCCAACCAACCGTTCGTCGCCGTAGTCAGCGAGTCGTTCGCCAATCGCTATTGGCCCAACGAAGACCCGATCGGGAAACATTTTCAATTCGCTCTCAGCGACCGCATGGTCGCGGGCGTTGTCGGCGACGTTCGCCATCGCGGCTTCGAACAGACGAGCGAGCCGCAAGTGTACGTGCCACCAAAACAAGTTCGAGCGAATTTCCTCACCTATTACTCGCCGAAAGATTTGGCGATTCGCTCGACGTTGCCCACCTCGCAATTGTTGCCGGAGATTCGCCGCATCGTTCGCGATGCCGATCCGCTGCAACCGATTTCCAACGTGCACACGATGGATGAGATCGTGGCAAGCAAAACGGCGTCGCGACTGGCGCAACTTCGCGTGCTCGGCATTCTCGCCGCGATCGCCTTGCTGTTGGCGAGCGTTGGCATCCACGGGCTGTTGTCCTTCGCGGTCTCGCGTCGCACGCAAGAAATCGGCGTTCGCGTCGCGCTCGGCGCTCAGCGTTCCGAAATACTTTCGATGTTTCTGCGCGAAGGATTGCTGCTCGGTCTTGGCGGTGTGTTGCCGGGCGTCTTGATCGCGTATGCGGCGGGGCGCGCCATGGAAGCGCTGCTCGCCGGAGTGCACCCGGCCGATCCACTCACCATTTCCATCGGCGTTGCGCTCGTCTGTTTGGCGACGCTTGTCGGATGTCTGCGGCCGGCGCTTCGGGCCTCACGCATCGACCCGATCGAGGCGCTACGGTCCGAGTAGCTCGACGAATTGCGTGAGGGCGCGGTGCGTCAATCCCCACACGATACGATCGCCGTGGCGGAACACATCCACCTCGCGCTCACCAACGTTGCGAATGGGCACGAAGCCCTTGCCCCACGCCGCCGTCTCGCGAATGGCGGCGAGCGGCACCCAAAACACCTCGGCGACTTCCGCGCTTTCGACAATCGTGACGTCGGGCTTCACGACGGCGACGAACGGGCGAATCACGAGCGGCGGAAGGCTCGGCGTGCGCGGACTGATGTCGTCGAGTGTGCCGAGTATGCGTCCGTCGCGCTCGAGATCGACGCCGGTCTCTTCCCACGTTTCGCGAATGGCGGTGTGTTGGAGGTCGCGGTCGCCGGGATCCATCCGCCCGCCGGGACAGGCGATGTGACCGCTCCACGGATCCTGCTCCATCTCGGCGCGCTTGATCATGAGCAGCTCCGGTTCGCCGCCGCCCGAGGGGCGGAGTACGAGCGCGATGGCCGCGTAGCGCGTGAGGCCTTCAGCCTCGAGCGTGTGCCCGGGACGCTCGGCGAGGCGTTTCGCCAGGCGAGCGACGTCCGGTTGGGCGAGAAGAGTATCGAGTGCCGTCACCGTCAATCCACATCACCGCCGGCCTCGACCCAACCGCGAAAGCCGCCGGACATCGACGCCACATTTGAATACCCCATTTCGCGCAACGTATCCGCGGCGTACACCGAACGGTTCCCCGATGCGCAATACACGATGACATGCGCGTCGCGAGGAATCTGCGCTTCTACTTTCGACTCGAGGTTGCCGCGCGAGATGTGCAGCGTGCCGGGAATCTTGCCGAGGTTCACTTCGTGAAGGTCGCGGACGTCGAGCAGTGTGATGGCGTCACCGCCCTTCTGCATGTCCAACACCTGTTGCGGCGTGACTTCCGTGATACGTGACAGTGCCTCGGCCTTGAGTTGAGCAGCCGTCTTCATTCGAGGTCCGAGTGCGGGTTCATGTGAGTCTACGAATTCTGGTCGATGATGAGCTGTCTGGCGTCGGCGTCGAGCTCGGCGATGGCACCCACGGGAAGCGTCCATTGATCTCCGACGTGCCCGACTGGAATGTTAGCGATGCATGGAACGCCGCACCGCGCGGCCACTTCGTGAAGCAGCTCGCTCAGCGGACGCGATTCTTCTTGCGCATCGGTAGCGCTGGGAATCTCGGTGAACTGACCGAACGCTAGGCCGGCGACGCGGCCCAATCCGCCGCTCAGCCGCAGTTGCGTCAACATTCGGTCGACACGATAGACCGATTCGTTGACGTCCTCGAGAAACAGGATTGCTCCCTCGAGCTGAGGCGCGTACGGCGTACCAATGAGCGACGACACGAGCGCGAGATTGCCCCCGATGAGGCGACCGCGCGCTCGCCCGGCGTGCAGCGTTTCGCCATCCTGCGCGGCGAGCACATACGATCCACCGGCGCACACGGCCTGCTCGAGCCCTGCGATGCTGAACGGCGTGAGATGCGCGCGTGCGGTCGGGCCGTGAAAGGTGATGAGATCGGCCCGCGCGCCAATCGCCGAGTGTAGGGCGGTGATATCCGAGTAACCGATGAGCGCGCGGGGCCGGCGGCGCCAGGCATCGTAGTCGAGAGCGTCGAGCAGGCGCATGGAGCCGTAGCCGCCCCGAATGCACCAGATGGCATCGATCGAATCGTCGTTCGCGGCGGCGTTGAGGTCGGCAAGGCGATGCTCATCGCTGCCGGCGAGGTAATGCTTCCTCTCGCGAACGTGCGCACCCACGACGGGGTCCCAACCGAGCGCCCGGGTCGAATCGACTGCTCGTTTGACGTCGACATCACCGTGCAGCGGTCCGGCCGGCGCGACCAGGGCGACGCGTGAGCCTGCTGCGAGGAGGGGAGGAGGGCGCATGCTGCCCATGTACGCACATGAGCGACGACCAGTCAACTCGACGGAATCGCGAATTTCTGGCACTTACCCTGCACGTTTTCTGTTCGTCGGCGACGCTGGAAGAACAGGGACGCCGACTACAGACTCATTTTCGCTGGGAGGAAAACCATGGCAGATCGCCCAAACAAGCAACGCGATGGTAACAACGACATGTCGAGCGATTCGCTCACCGACGGTCCGAACCGTTCGGGAAGTGATCGCAGCTCCAGCAATATCGGATCGCGGCCAAGCACCGACCGTGGATTCGGCGCCTCGAGCAGCGACAGCGATTCTCGTGGCTCGAAGCCGGACATTCCGCGGAAGCGGCGCTTGGATGACGAAGCCGACCCGAGTGACATCGACCCTGAGGATTCCGAGGAGTTCGGCCGCCCATAGAGCCGTTCGGAAGGAACAGTTCGCAACACGCGCCAAGGCTGAATAGCTTTGGCGCGTGTCGCTTACTACTCGTGTCTTGATCGCACTGACTCTGGGAGTGGGCGTCGGCCTGCTCCTGAGCACGGTCGACGTCGGCATTGCGATGCGTGTGGTATCGGTCGTCGAACCGGTCGGAACGGTTTTCGTCAACGCGATCCGCATGACGGTGATTCCCCTCGTCGTGTCGAGCCTGGTCGTCGGCATCGCGACGTCGCAGAGCGGCGCAGCCGTCGCCAAGCTCGGTGGCCGCGGAATCATTGTTTTCTTACTACTACTGTTGGCATCCGGACTCATGGGCGCGTTCGTCTCGACGCCCGTCCTGATGCGCGTTCATCCCGACGCATCGACCGTTGGTGCGATGCGGTCACGCGCCGAGTCGATCGCCGGCACGCTGGCACCAAGTTCCGCCGTGCAATCGCCGTCCGAATGGATCGTCTCGTTGGTTCCGTCGAATGCGATACGCGCCGCGGTCGATGGGGCAATGCTGCCGCTGATCATCTTCGCGCTGTTGCTCGGCCTTGCATTGATCTCGGTGCCGGAATCA
>Ga0193753_10000586_pt1 | contig 35230 bp, 26 predicted proteins | sample H1c2metaG_FD_144925 | JGI IMG/M metagenome (GOLD analysis project Ga0193753, IMG submission 144925) | Soil microbial communities from a riparian zone of the East river system, Colorado, United States - H1c2 | ecosystem: Environmental > Terrestrial > Soil > Riparian zone | place: USA: East...
TTGCCCAAAATCAATCCGCGACGGCAGTACGGTACGAGCGGGGAGTCGGCCGAGCCGCCCGCCGAGCGCAGCGACCAGGCGGCCGAGCCGCCGCCGAGCCGCGAGCCGCCGCCGAGCCGCGAGCCGCCGCCGAGCCGCGAGCCGCCGCCGAGCCGCGAGCCGCCTCGCAGTGCCCCGCCGCGACGCGAGGCGTCAGGCGCATTCGCGATCGCAGCGGCAGAACAGCGCCGTGAATCAATTCGGGCGCGGCATCCCGGCCGTCCACGCCGTGCCGTCGGATGTCCGCGCCGCGCTGCCGTGCGGCCCTCCCCGCGCGGCCCTCCCTCGCGCCCTTCGCTCGCGGTTCCTGCGTCCGCCGCGGAGAGGCGGTCGATCGCTTGCGGCCTCGGCGCGGAGAATGTTGCCGCAATCAAATCGGCGACACCGCGGTCCGGGGTCCGACGTGCCCGGGCCCATGCCTTCACTCCGATCTACTCGGCCGTCATCGGCGAGACGTGGCGCGTGGCGATCGCACCGATGGTCGCAGCTCAGTCTCGAGCAGGCTCGCCGGCCAGCCGGACGGGGTGGATGGCGGCCCGGCGCGCGGCGGCCGCGTGGTCGGAGGAGGGTGGCGCATGGGAGGCGTGAGCGGTTTGCTGCGCGGTTTCCGCAGCACGTGACGCTGCGGGTGGTGGAGGGCGTGAGGTCGCTGCGCGGTCATGGGTCGATGAGGATCGTGCGGCGCGCGATCCTGGCCGGGGGGCACCGATCGGACTTCCGGGTCGTCGAGTTCAGCGTTCAATCCAATCACGTGCACCTGGTGCACCTCATCGTGGAGGCTGGTGGCGCTGCCGGTCTCTCTCGCGGGATGCTCGGCCTCGAGGTCCGGCTGGCCCGCCGGCTCAACCGCGCGTTCGGTCGCCGCGGCAAGCTGTTCGGCGAGCGCTACCACGCTCGCTCGCTGAGGACTCCGACGGAGGTCCGCCATGCGATCCGCTACGTGCTCCTCGATCACTCGCATCACGTCGGCCGGTTCGCGTTGGCGCTGGATCACTGTTCGAGCGCGCTCTGGTTCGACGGCTGGCGCATCCCGGTGTGGCCACGCGAGGCCTGGCAGGTGGAGCTCCTGTCTCTTCCCGGACCCACGTCCGTGGCGACGGTCTGGCTTCTCACCACCGGCTGGAAACAGCGCGGCCTCCTCGATCGCAACGAGATCCCCGGCCGCCACGAACGCCTCGTTGATGATCAGGCGGGCGGCGTCAGGAGCTCGAGGTGCTTGCTGCGGGGTGCCAGGAGGAGCATGACGACGAAGCTGACGGCGCCGAAGGGGAGGAAGTGGAGGACGTCGCGGTGGACCATTCCCAGGACCAGGCCGTCGACGGCGATGGTTTCGGTCAGGGCCCAGGAGAGGATGGCCAGGGTGGTGTAGCGGCCGGGGCGGATGCGGCGGCGGACGGCCGATACGGCGACGAGGGTCGCGGCGGCGATGACGGCGAGGACGGCGGTCGTGGTCTCGGGGACGTCGGTGCGGGGTTTGGGCGCCCAGGCGACCACGGAGTCGGGTGGAGGGGGGCGGGTCACCATCGCGACGACGCCGCCGTACACGAGGACGCTGACCATCATCGCGGCGTGGACGATGCGGAGGACGAGGAAGAGGTCGCGCGGCGTTTGTCGGGTGGGACGTTCGTAAGCCACGTCGCGAGCGTAGCGCATGGAGCGCTTCGGTGATGGTCGGCTGTCATCTTGCGCTCCACCTCCTGCGCGATCGCCGACACGGCCCGACAGTCGTTCTCGCTGGTCGAACGTCACCGCGCGGGCCACGATGGTGACGTCCACGCCGAAGGGGGAATCATGGGCCGCTTGGACTGCGATGGTCTGATCGATGACTGTCGATTGCTCCTCCTGACCAGCGCGCTTTGCCTGGTCGGCTGCAGCGCCGGGCTGATCGACGACGGTGTCGATCGCGATGAAGAGGTGGTCGCGGCGGAGGTGCCGCCGCGCAGCTGCGCCACCGCGCAGCCGACCGAGACGCTGACGCTTCCGTCGGCGATGGCGGACAGGGCGCTGGTCGGGCCGCGCGGAGGGCGTGGGGATCGGCCCGATCCGGCCGACCTCATCACCATCCCGGTCTACGTCCACGTGGTGTCGGCTCTCGGCGGCGAGGGGGAGGTGTCCGACGCGGCGATCGCGGCGCAGGTGCAGGTGCTCGACGCGGCGTTCGTCGCGACTCGCTTCCGCTTCGCGCTCGCCGGCGTGAATCGCGCGGTGCGCAACAGCTGGTTCGAGATGACGCCCGGCTCGCTGGCCGAGTCATCGGTCAAGTCGGCGCTCCACCGCGGCACCGCCGCCGACCTCAACCTCTACACCGCCGGCCCCGCCGACGGACAGCTGGGCTGGTCCAGCTTCCCATCCGACTACGAGCTCGATCCGATCGACGACGGCGTCGTGGTGTTCCACGGCTCGCTGCCGGGCGGGAACGCGACGCCGTTCGACGAGGGGGACACGGCGACTCACGAGGTAGGCCACTGGCTGGGCCTCTACCACACGTTCCAGGGCGGCTGCGACAAGGCCAACGACTTCGTGCCCGACACGGCGGCCGAGGCGGCGCCGGCGTTCGGGTGTCCGTTCGGGCGCGACAGCTGCACCGGAACGCTGTTCCCGGGCCGCGATCCGGTGGAGAACTTCATGGGCCTGTCCGACGACGCGTGCATGGTGGAGTTCACGCCGGGGCAGGCCGCGCGGATGGAGGAGCACTGGCTGGCGTATCGCGCCGGGCGCTGACCGCGGCGCGGCGCTTCCGTTGACGCGACCGCTCGCGGCCCGCCGGCGGTTCGTGGCACGCTCGGCCTCGTGAGTCTCGCGCTGCTCGCAGGGGTCTTCCTCGTCGTCCTCGCGCTCGGCTACCGCTTCTACGGGGGCCTGATCGCCCGGCGCTATCAGCTCGATCCGGGGGTGAAGACGCCCGCGGTCCGGCTCGAGGACGGGCGCGACTTCGTCCCGACGCGCCCGTTCTACCTCATGGGTCAGCACTTCTCGGCCATCGCGGCGGCCGGCCCGATCGCCGGCCCGATCCTGGCGTGCCAGCAGTTCGGCTGGGGGCCGTGCGTCCTCTGGATCGGCTTCGGCGTCATCTTCATCGGCGCGGTTCACGACTTCTCCGCGCTGGTCGCGTCGGTCAGGCACGACGCGCGCTCGATCGCCGAGGTCGTGAGAGTGCACCTGGGCCGCAACTCGTGGCTGGCGATCATGAGCTTCATCTGGCTCGCGCTCATCTACGTCATCATCGCGTTCGTCGACCTCACCGCCGGCGCCTTCACCAGCAAGCCGGGCCCGGCGACCTCACCCGACTTCAACCCGGGCGGCGCGGTCGCGCTGGCCGGCACGACCTACATCGGTCTGGCCGTGGTGATGGGGCTGGTCGACAAGTTCCTGCGCCCGCCGCTGTGGCTGCAGACGATCATCTTCGTGCCGGCCACGCTCGTCCTGGTCTGGCTGGGCACGCACATGTCGCAGGTGCTGCTGTTCAGCTGGACCACCTGGGTGGTGCTGATCCTCATCTACTGCTTCGTCGCCTCGCTCGTGCCGATGTGGGCGCTGCTGCAGCCGCGCGGCTACCTGGGCGGGTTCGTGCTCTACATGGCCCTGGCGGTGGGCGTGGCTGGCATCTTCTTCGGCGGCTTCGAGGTCAAGCAGCCGGCCTTCACCGGCTTCCAGTCGAGCGCGACCGGCGCGCCGGTCGGCTACCTGTTCCCGTTCCTGTTCGTGACCATCGCGTGCGGCGCCTGCTCCGGGTTCCACGGGCTGGTCTGCACCGGCACGACCTCGAAGCAGATCGCCACCGAGACCGACTGCAAGCCGATCGGCTACGGCGCCATGCTGCTCGAGGGCTTCGTCGCGATCATCGCGCTCGGCACCATCATGATCGCCAGCAAGTCGGAGATCGCCGGGCTCAAGCCGGACGCGGTCTATTCGCTGGGGCTGGGCCGGTTCCTGACCTCGCTCATCGGCGAGCAGCACGCCGCCTTCGCCACCACCTTCGCCGCGATGGCGCTGTCCACCTTCATCTTCGACACGATCGACGTCGGCACCCGGCTGGGCCGCTACATCCTGCAGGAGCTCTTCCACTGGGAGGGCCGGGTCGCGGCCGCGGTCACGACCGGGATCACGGTCGGCCTGCCGCTCGTGGTCCTTCTGGGCACGGGGAGCGGCTCGTTCCGCACCTTCTGGACCCTGTTCGGCAGCTCGAACCAGCTCCTCGCCGGACTGACCCTGCTCGCGGTCACGGTGTGGCTGCGCCGCAGCGGTCGGCGGGCCTGGTACACGCTGCTTCCGACGGTCTTCATCCTGCTCATCACGCTGGTCGCGCTGGTGCTGCAGACCTACGACTACTTCCGACAGGGCGGCACCCTCGGGATCATCAACGGGGTAGTCGCGGTGGTGCTGATGGCGCTGGCGGTGCAGCTCATCATCAACGGGGTCCGCGCGCTGCGCGAGACGGGGCTGCCCGCGGCGCGCGCCGTGGAGTAGCTGGTACCGCGTCAAAACGGCTGAATCGGCGCGGTTTTCGCGCAGCGAAGGCGGCCCCGACCGCGCGCCCGCGGTCTTCGGACTATCATCGGTGCGTGGGCTCGAAGCGCGGCGCCGCCAGCGATGACGCTCCTCTTCGCGACGGCAAGGCCGTTCGCATGAAGAACGGCCCGGTGGTGCAGGTGCGCCGCCTGCACCGGCGCGACCTCAACAAGGTCTGGGAGTTCCTCAAGCTCAGCTTCCGCGACGTGAACCTCGAGACGGTCGAGTACCAGCGGCCGCGCAGCAAGAAGCGATTCTTCGAGACCTACGAGGAGGAAGGGGTCGAGCAGCTGCTGTTCGTGGTCGACGGTGAAATCGTCGCCTACACCGAGTGCACCTACGAGATCATCGGCAGCGACACCTGGATCAACCCGCGCTACTTCGAGAAGCGGGACATGCGGCCGCTGTTCGTCGAGGAGCTGGCGGTGCACCCGGAGTGGCACGGCCGCGGGGTCGGCTCGTTCGTGCTCGAGCAGATCCAGCACCTGGCCAAGGTGCGCGGGCTGACCCACCTGGTGCTCGAGGTGGCCGAGAACAACACGCACGCGATGCTGTGGTACCGCAAGCGCGGCTTCCGCAAGCTCGACGCCGCGGTGTTCATGGCCTACGCGGTCGACGTCGCGCCGGAGCTCCTGCCCCCGCGCGCGCTCGACGGCGAAGGAGAGGTCGGCGAGGACTCGGGCACCACGGCGATCGCCGCGGACGCGGAAGGCGCGGAGCCCGGCGCCGGGCCGGCCGCCGCGAGGCCGGGCAAGAGCGGCGGCAAGAAGGCGGGCAGGGGCGTGGGAAGGAGAACGGGCCGAGGCGCCGGCAAGAAGGCGGCGAGAGCTGCGGCCGCGAAGGACGCGGCGGCAAAGCGCGCGGCGGCGAGGAGCGCGGCGGCGAGGAGCGTGGCGGCGAGGAGCGCGGCGGTGACAGGCGTGGCGTCGAAGAGCGTGGCGTCGAAGAGCGCGGCGTCGAAGAGCGCGGCGTCGAAGAGCGCGGCGGTGACGGGCGTGGCGTCGAAGAGCGCGGTGTCGAAGAGCGCGGCAGTGACGGACGCGGCGTCGAAGAGCGCGGTGTCGAAGGGCGCGGCGGCGAAGGGCGTCACGGTGAGCCAGGCGGCTGCGCTGACCGGCGCTGCCGCGCTGGTCGCGCCGACGAAGGGGCCGATCGCGCCGATGACGCCTGCGACGGGCACCTCGGCGCTGATCATGCCGGTGAAGGGGACCGTCGCACCGACGGCAGGCGCGAGGACAGGGACATCTGGCGTGCAGGTCAAGGCGCCCATCACGGGGCCGCGGAGTGAGCCGAAGTCGGGTGACAGCGCCGGCGAGGCCGGCAGCGGCGACAGCTCGAATGGCCAGCGCCGGGGCGTTCGCGAGGATCCGGCGCCCGTGGCAGGGACACCGTCCACGCCGCCGACGGGCGGCCGCCGCCGGCCGTGAGCGCTGATCCCGGCGATCACGAGAGAGACGACGACGCCGGCCCGCGCGCCGACGAGCAGCAGGCCAGGGTGGTGAAGGACGAGCCGGGCGCCGGTGAAGCGGTGGGCGCGGACGATGCGGTTGGCGCCGCGATCTCCGGGTCGGCCGCTGCGGTCTCCGGGTCGGCCGCCGCCGTGGTCTCCGAGTCCTCCGCCGCCGCGGTCGCCGAGTCTGACGCCGCCACGGTCGCCGAGTCCGCCGCTGCGGCCGTGGTCGCCGAGTCCGCCGCCGCCGCGGTCTCCGGGTCGGCCGCCGCCGCGGTCTCCGAGCCCGCCGCCGTGGTCTCCGAATCCTCCGCCGCCGCGGTCTCCGAGCCCGCCGCCGTGGTCTCCGAGTCCGCAGCCGCGGTCTCCGAGTCCGCCGCTGCGGTCTCCGAGTCCGCCGCGGTCGCCGAGTCCGCCGCGGTCGCCGAGTCCGCCGCGGTCGCCGAGTCCGCCGCTCCGGTCTCCGAGTCCGCCGCTCCGGTCTCCGAGTCCGCCGCGGTCGCCGAGTCCGCCGCGGTCGCCGAGTCCGCCGCTGCGGTCGCCGAGTCCGCCGCCGCGGTCTCCGAGTCGGCCGCTGCGGTCTCCGAGTCGGCCGCGGTCGCCGAGTCCTCCGCCGCCGCGGCCACCGCCACCGCGGCCACCGCCACCGCGGCCACCGCCACCACCGACGCCACCGAGCCCATTCCCGACGTCCGGGCGCTGACTCCTTTCGGGCGGCTTCGGTTGATGCTTCGGGAGCCTCCTTCTCACTGGCTGACTCGGTTCGTCATCCTCCGGCTGCTTGGCCTCGTCTATCTGTTTGCGTTTCTGGCGCTGGCCCGACAGATCGTTCCTCTGGTCGGGCGGGATGGGTTGCTGCCGATCCAGCCGCTGCTCGACGGGGCGGCGGCGGATCTGGGGTCGGGGTGGCGCGGCTTCTGGCAGTCGCCCAGCTTGTTCTGGATCGGGGCGCCGGATGGTGTTCTGGCGGGGCTGGCCTGGGTCGGGGTCGGGCTTTCTCTGGTGGTGGTGGCCGGGTTTGCGAATGGGATCGTTCTGGCCGCGCTCTGGCTGCTCTACTTCTCGTTCGTCACGATCGGGCAGGACTGGTTTGCTTATGGCTGGGACATCCAGCTTTGCGAGACCGGGTTCCTCGCCATCTTCCTGGTCCCGCTGCTGGACGGTCGGCCGTTTCCCCGGCGGCGGCCTCCGCGGCTGGTCATCCTGCTGTTTCGCTGGCTGGCGCTTCGCATCATGCTTGGCGCCGGGCTCATCAAGCTGCGCGGGGATCCCTGCTGGCATGACCTCAGCTGTCTGGTCACGCACTTCGAGACCCAGCCGCTGCCCAACCCGCTCAGTCGCGCGTTTCACTCGCTGCCTGACGGGGCCAAGGCGTTCGGGGTGATCGTCAACCACGTGGCCGAGCTCATCGCGCCGATCTTCGTGTTCGGGCCCCGTCGAGTGCGGCACGTCGCCGGGCTGGTCATGATCGGCTTCCAGGTCTCGCTCATCGTCAGCGGCAACCTGTCGTTCCTCAACTGGCTGACCATCGTCGCGATCGCGGCCTGCTTCGACGACCAGCTCCTCTCCCGCCTGGCGCCTCGCCGGCTGCTGGCTCGCGTCGCCGCGGCCCGGGCCGCCGCCCGGCCGTCGCGCGGCCAGCGCTGGTGCCTCGCCGCGCTGTTCGCGGTGTACGCGGTGCTCAGCGTCCAGCCGCTCCTCAACCTGGTGTCGCGCGACCAGAAGATGAACTACTCGTTCAACCGCTGGCACCTGGCCAGCGCGTACGGCGCGTTCGGCTCGATGATCGACCAGCGCTTCGAGATCGTCCTGGAGGGCACGCTGGCCGCCGAGGATCCTCCCGGCGGCGAGGCGGCCTGGCGCGAGTACCAGCTGCCCTGCAAGCCGGGCGATCCGATGCGGCGGCCGTGCCTGGCCGCGCCGTACCAGTACCGGCTGGACTGGCAGATGTGGTTCGCGTCGCGCGCGAGCGTGCGCGAGTATCCGTGGGTCGCTTTCCTCGTGTGGAAGCTGCTGCGCGCCGATCCGACCGTGTTGCGTCTGTTCGACGGGAACCCGTTCCCCGACCGCCCGCCGGTCCGTGTGCGCGCGCTGCTCTACCGCTATCACTTCGCCGACCCCGACGATCCGGGGGGCGCGTGGTGGCGGCGCGAGCGAGTCGGGACCTGGCTGCGTCCGGTCGCGGTCGACGACCCCGAGCTGCTCCAGTTCCTCCGCGACCACGGCTGGCTGCCCTGAAAGGCTGGGCCCGCCGCGCCGCCGATCAGACCCGGATCTGCAGGCGCGGCACCACCACCTCGACGACGGCGTCGGGGCTGGCGGCGCGGCGCAGGCCGATTCGCACGGTGGTCCCGATCGGGCCGCGGATGGCCTGGATGGCGTCCTCGAAGCCGAGCGCGACCACGGGGCGGCCGTCGATCGACACGATCTGATCGCCGACCGCGAGCCCGGCCGCCTGGGCACCGCCGCCCGGCACGATCTGGTTGATCTGCAGCGCGTCGTCGATGGCCGACAGCGCGGCGCCGATCCCGACCAGCTCCACGGTCGGCTGCTCTCCCTCGGCCAGCGGGCGCAGGGCGATCTCGATCGGGCCGATCGTCGCGCCGTCGGCGATCTCGAGCCCGCCGATGATCGCGCCGTGGTGTCCGGCCGCCGAGGCGGCCACCGAGCGCCGCCCCGGCGCCAGCCCGCGCAGGACGAAGCGGCCGTCGGCGGCCGAGGTCGCGCTGGCGGAGAACGGGACCGCGGTGGATCCCTCGCCCAGCCCGCCCTCGACGGTGATGCGGGCGCCCTCGATCGGCCCGCCGCCAGCGGCGCGGACCAGGCCCGTCAAGGTTCCGCCGGCAGGCAACACGATCGCGACCGGGGTCGGGCGCTCCGGTGGCGCCACCGCCGAGCCATCGACCGGTCGCGACGGCGCGTGGCCATGCGCGCTGGCCTGGACCCGGTAGTCGCCGGCCTCGAGCCCGTCGATGGCGAACGACCCGGCGCTGTCGACGAAGGTGCGTGTCGCCGCGGTCCGGCCGCTGCCGAGCGCGCCGCTCTCGCTCACCACCACGGTGAACGCGGGCACCGGCTGGCCGGCGGTGTCGCGCACCGTGCCGGTCAGCACCGCGCCGGTGGTCATGACCAGCCGCAGGTCGGCCGCCTGATCCGGCGCGAGGGTGACCTCCGCCCGGGCGGGCGCGTGCACCTGGTCGCGCGCCTCGACCCGGTAGTGGGACGGGTCGAGCCCGGTCATGGCGAAGCGCCCGTCGGTGCCGGTCAGCGCGCGCGCCCCGGCGGCGATGTCGTCGCCGGGAAGGTCCGGCGCGGCGGCGACCAGCACCCCGGGCAGCGGCGCGCCGGCGCCGTCGACCACGATGCCGGTGAGGCGGGCCGAGCCGAGCGCGGTCGTGTCGCCGGCGCCGAGGCGCAGGACCAGCTTGCGGGTCGCGCGAGCCGCCTCATCGAGGACGGCCCGCCCGGGTGTGTGACCGGGCGCGCGCGCCTCGAGGGCGGCACCGTCGGGCGCGCGGAAGTGGAACTCGCCGCGGCGGTCCGAGGTGAATTGATCCGGTAGCGCCACCAGCTCCTGCTCGGCCGCCGGGGTGTCGATGATCCGGATCCGGGCGCCGGCCACCGGTGTGCCGTCGGGCGCGAGCACCACGCCGGTCCAGTCGATCGCCGGCGCCAGGTAGATCACCAGGTCGCGCACGCTGACCCCGGGCCGCGCGACCAGCTCGATCGGGCTGTAGCCCCACTCCGGCGCGAACGGCAGGTAGCCGTTGGCGGTGATGGCCGCGATCACGACCGGACCGGGGCGCTCCGGCTGGAACCGGAACCCACCGTCGGCCCCGGTCGACAGCGTGGTCGAGGAGCCGTCGGCCAGCGACAGCACCACCTCGGCGCCGACCACCGGCTCGCCCGACGACTCGCTGACCACGCGCCCCTCGATCGCGCCGGCGGCGGCGGTGGGATCCGGCTCGGCGCGCGCGGCGATGAGCGCCAGCGGGCGAGCATCGGGCCGCGGGGCCGGCGGCTCCGCCGTCTCCGCCCCGGCAGCGCGGACCGGGGCGCGCCTCGCCACGGGTGCTGGCCGGGCGCCCGGGCTGGCGCCGTCGCCCCCGCGCGCTCGCAGGATCAGGAATACCGCCACGGCGCACCCGACCAGCGCGATGGCGACCACCACCGGCACGGGCACGCGCCTGCGAGCTCTATCGGGGCGCATCGGCCTCCGACTATCGCTCGATCCGGCCTCGATCTGGTCAATCTGACCGGGTCGGGGAGTGGCACTCCTCTTGCTCCTCATCCCACGACGACCAAGGGAGAGACCCACTCATGGCGAAGCTCACGGTTGGAAAGATCGCGTTTTTCAGTGGCCTTGGACTGGGCGCGAGCATCATGCGGATCGTCGAAACCGGCCGAGCTGCCAGGATATACGGGCGCGACCCACGCGCCCGGATGTCGGCACCGCGCCGCGCGGCGAGCAACTGGCCGGACGAGATGGTGGCCGCGCGGGTGCGCGCTGCCGTCGCGCGCGCCGCGTCACACCCGCACGCCATCGACGTGAGCGTCGATCACGGGGCAGTGACGCTGTCCGGATCGGTGTTCCAGGACGAGCTCATCGCGGTGATGCGGCGGGTGGGGCGGGTGGCCGGGGTCCGGGCCATCGACAATCAGCTCGACGGGCGCGCCGACAAGGACAGCGATCCGCGCCTGGCCGGCCCGGTGCACGGCGAGGGCGCGCCGCTCGAGCGCGACGTGTGGCCGCGCTCGTGGCGGTTCACCGCCGCCGCGGCGGGGACGGCGGTCGGGGCCTGCGGCCTGTCGCTGCTCGGCCATCGCGAGGTCCGCTCCGGGCTGGTGCTGAGCGCGGCGGGGGCGGCGCTCATCGCGCGCGCGGCCACCAACCGCCCGATAGCCCACCTGCTCGGTTTCGACGGCCGCCGCGCGGTCGACCTCCGCGGCACCGTGCTCATCCGCGCGCCCATCTCCGAGGTGTTCCGGTTCTGGGCCCAGGTCGAGAACTTCCCGCTGTTCATGGAGCACGTGCTCGAGGTCAGCATCAGCTCGCAGGACGGCCGACGCTCGCACTGGCAGGTGCGCGGCCCGGCCGGCGTGTCCCTGCGCTGGGACGCCGAGGTGACCCGGCTGGTCCCGGACGAGATGTTCGCCTGGAAGACCCTGCCGGGCAGCCAGGTGGAGCACGCCGGCGCGGTCCACTTCGAGTCGATGGGCGACGACGCCACGCTCCTGCAAGTTCGCATGGTGTACGTGCCGCCGGCCGGCGCGCTCGGCCAGCTGGTCGCGGCGGTGCTGGGCGGCGACCCGGAGAAGCGCATCGAGGAAGACCTTGCCCGTCTGAAGTCCTTGCTCGAGGATCTCCACACCCTCGCGCCAGCCGGGTCCGAGCCCGGCAACGGAGTCGAGCCCCGCGCCTGATCCACGTCTGACGATGCGGAGCCCTGCGATGCCCCCCCGCCGATCCGCCTCCACCGCCGCCGACTCTCCCGCCGCCGACTCTCCCGCCGAAAAGCTCGGCGTCTATCGCGCCAAGCGCGACTTCGGGCGCACCCCGGAGCCGTCGGGCGGCGAGAAGGACGCGCGAGAGAAGAGCCCCGACCAGCTGTCGTTCGTGGTGCAGAAGCACGACGCCCGCCGGCTGCACTACGACTTCCGCCTCGAGCTCGACGGCGTGCTCCTGAGCTGGGCGATCCCGAAGGGGCCGTCGCTCGATCCGGCCGACAAGCGCCTGGCGGTGCAGACCGAGGACCACCCGATCGCCTACGGCGGCTTCGAGGGCGTCATCCCCGAGGGCGAGTACGGCGGCGGCTCGGTCATCGTGTGGGATCGCGGGGTGTGGATCCCGGAGGGCGACCCGCGCGAGGCGCTCCGGCGCGGTCGGCTCAGCTTCGCGCTCGAGGGAGAGAAGCTGCGCGGCAAGTTCCACCTGGTGCGAACCCGCGGGCGCGGGCGCGGCGACAAGGAGAGCTGGCTGTTCTTCGCCAGCAAGGAAGGACACGAGGCGGTGGAGCGGACCAGCCTGACCGAGCGCGAGCCGCGCAGCGTCATCTCCGGTCGCACCGTCGAGCAGGTGGCCGAGGACCGCGACCGGATCTGGCACTCGAAGCCGGTCGGCGGCAGCGGCTCCGGCGTGAAGGCGAGGGTGCGCGCGCTGGCGGAGAAGACCATGGCCGCCGCCGCGGCGAAGAAGAGCGCCGCGGCGAAGGGCGCGCCCGGGAAGGTGTCCACGGTGAAGGCGAAGAAGGCGGTGAAGGGGTCCACGAAGACACCACCGGCGAGGGCCGCGCGAGGCAGCGGCGCGGCCGCGTCGGCCAGCGGCTCGCCAGCGCCGACCGGCGACCTCGCCGCGCTCATCGCGGCGATACCGGCGCAGCTGTCCATCTCGGTCAAGCTGACCAACCTCGACAAGGTGCTGTACCCGGAGCAGGGCCTGACCAAGGCGGCGATCGTCGCCTACTACGCGGCGGTGGCCGAGCACATGATCCCGCTGGTCCGCGATCGCCCGCTCATGCTGGTGCGCTGCCCCGACGGGGCCGGCCGCCAGTGCTTCCATCAAAAGCACGTCGGCAAGGGGACGCCGGACGCGCTCCACCGGGTTCCGATCGAGGAGGGCGGCGAGGTGCACGAGTCGATGGCGCTCGACGACCTCGACGGCCTGCTCGCGCTGGCCCAGCTCGGCGCGCTCGAGGTCCACACGTGGGGCTCGCGGCGCGACGACGTCGAGCGGCCCGACCTCCTGGTCATGGACCTGGATCCGGACGAGTCGCTGCCGTGGGACGCGGTGCGCGACGCGGCGGTGGAGCTGCGCGAGCGACTGGCCGACCTCGGCCTGACCAGCTTCGTCAAGACCACCGGCGGCAAGGGGCTGCACGTGGTGGCCCCGTTCGCCCGCCGGATCGGATGGGACGAGCTGAAGTCGTTCACCCAGGGCGTGGCGGTCGCGATGGTGTGCGACCAGCCGAAGCGGTTCGTGGCGAACATGTCGAAGGCACAGCGCCGCGGCAAGATCTTCGTCGACTACCTGCGCAACGGGCGCGGCGCGACCGCGGTGGCGCCGTACTCGACCCGGGTGCGGGCAGGCGCCACGGTGGCGGCGCCGATCACCTGGGACGAGCTGGCGGCCGGCGTGCGGCCGGGCGACTTCACGGTGCTGAGCATGCCGGCGCGACTGTCCGCGCTGAAGAGCGACCCGTGGGACGGCTTCGACGAGCTGCGCCAGTCGATCGGGGCGTCGGCGCGCCGTTCGGTCGGCCCCGCCGCGGACAAGCCGTCGACCGCGCGCAAGCCGACCGCGCCGAAGCGCGCCGCCCATCGCTGATCGAGCAACCGGCTCCTGGCGATCGCGTCGGTCGGCGCGGCGTCAGCCCGCCGTGGTCGCGCCGCCGAGCAGCGACAGGACCTCGCCGGTCACGTAGCTCGAGTCGGCCGCCGACGCGAAGTAGACGTACGCCGGCGCGATCTCCTCCGGCTGGGCCGGCCGCTTCATCGGCGTGTCCTCGCCGAAGTGCGCGACCTCCTCGGCCGGGCGATCGGCCGGGTTGAGCGGCGTCCACACCGGGCCCGGCGCGACGCAGTTCACGCGGATGCCGCGCTCGATGAGGTGCTGGGCGAGCGCCTTGGTGAACGCGTGAATCGCCCCCTTGGTCGACGAGTAGTCGAGGAGCCGCTTCGAGCCCTCCAGCCCGGTCACCGATCCGGTCTGGATGATCGCGCTCCCCGGCACGAGGTGGGGCAGGGCCGCCTTCACCATGTAGAAGTAGCCGTGGATGTTGGTCCGGAACGTGCGCTCCCACTGCTCCTCGGACAGATCGTCGATGTCGTCGACGTGGGCCTGGTAGGCGGCGTTGTTGACCAGGACGTCGAGGCGGCCGAGCTCGCCGACGGTGCGCTCGACCGCCTGGCGGCAGAAGCTCGGGCTGGTGACGTCGCCTGGCAGGAGCAGCGCGCGGCGCCCCGCCTCCTTCACCGCCTTCGCAGTGGTGTCGGCGTCGCTCTCCTCGCCGGGGAGGTGGACGATGGCGACGTCGGCGCCCTCGCGCGCGAACAGCACCGCGACCGCGCGCCCGATGCCCGAGTCGCCGCCGGTGATGAGCGCGACCTGACCGGCCAGTTTTTCGGCCGCGCGATAGGCCGGGGCGCGGTAGCGCGGGCGTGGGCGCAGCTTCGACTCGAGGCCCGGTCGCTCGAGGTGCTGCTCGGGGAACGGCGGCCTGGGCTCTTCGATGGGGCGCTTCTTGTCGGCCATGACATCCGCTCTTGCACACCCGCTGCCAGTCGCGGCCAGCGCAGGCGGCCGGAGCGGTCCTCTCGGTGTGTCCAGCTCGCGCGGTGCGCGGATGCGCGCGCGACACCCACGCGGCGCCGCCGCGGATTGGCCCGGATCCACCGAGCTGGCCTCGCCCGCGGCCGGCGCGGTTGCCGCTTGCGCGGCCCGGGGGCCAGGGCGGATGATGGAGGGGTATGACCCGATCCGAGAGTCTCGGTCGGCGCCCCGACAGCCCCCCCATGGTCTCCCAGGACCGAGTCACCCGCGCGATGACGTCGGACGGCGCGTTCCGGGTCATCGCCGCGATCACCACCGAGACCGCCACCCAGGCGGCCCAGACCCAGGGGCTGGCCGGCGCCGGGGCGCTGCGGCTGGCCGAGCTCATCACCGGCGCGGTGCTGCTGCGCGAGACCACCCAGCCGGGCCGGCGGGTGCAGATCCTCATGCGGGATCAGCGGGGCGGGGTCCTGGTCGCCGACGCCATGCCGGACGGCAGCAACCGGGGCATCGTCAACCCGGGCGCGCCGGCCGGCACCGTGCCGAAGGTGCCGAGCGCGGTCAGCGACACCACCATGCAGGTCAGCTACACGATGCAGAGCGGCGCGCTGCACCAGGGGCTGGTCGGCGTGCCGGCCGGCGGTGACCTGTCCAACGCGCTCATGCGCTACATGCAGCAGTCGGAGCAGACCCTGACGGTGATCTCGGTGACCGCGCTGGCGGCAGGGACGTCCGGGGTGGCGGCCGCCGGCGGCTACGTGGTCCAGCTCCTGCCCGAGGCGGAGCGCCCCGCGCTCCAGGCGATGACCGAGCACCTCGACCGGCTCGACCGACTGCAGGAGCTCCTGGCCGGGCCGATCACCAGCTCGCGCGAGCTGGTCTCGTGCCTGCTCTCCGGCTTCGACCACGCCGAGCTGGCCGACTCGCCGCTCTGCTTCGGCTGCACCTGCAGCGAGGAGCGGGTGCTGGGCGGCCTGGCCCGGCTGACGCCGGACGAGCGGGCCTCGCTGCTCGACACCGATCGCGCCCTCGAGGTCCGCTGCGACGCGTGCGGCCGGCGCTACGAGATCGACCCGGACCAGCTGCGCGCGTACGTGGTCGCCCGCACCGCCAACTGACCGGCGGGCGCGCTACTTCTTTGGCGCGAAGGTGCCGCGCAGCCGGGTGCTGATGAGCGCGCGCTCCTCGAACGAAGCGACCAGCTCGTCGCGGGTCCAGTCGAGGGTGACGCCCGACAGCGGATTCTCGTCGAACGCGTAGAGCGCGAGCTCGTAGGTGTGCTCCTCCGGCGGGCAGGGGCCGAGGTAGCCGCGGGTCTCGCCGTCCCAGGCCAGGGCCTGCTTCGATCCGGCCGGAGTGGCCGGCTCGGCCACCTTCTCGATCCCCTCGGGCAGCGATGTCGCGTCGCCGGGGATGTCCCACAGGACCGAGTGGACCAGCGGGACGTCGAGGTCGGTCAAGACCAGCGCGTAGCCGGCCGCCACCGGGCTGCCGCTCCACGCCAGCGGAGGCGACAGGTCGGCGTCGTTGCAGGTGTGGCGGACCGGGATCGCCTCGCCGTCCTCGAAGGCGCTCGAGGTCAGGACGAAGAAGGTGAGGCCGGCGTCGGCCAGGGGCGGCGCGGCGTCGGCCTGGACCGCGGCGTCGATCGCCCCGCTGCCGTCGCCGTCGTCGTCGTCGTCGCCGCTGGCGCAGCCGGCGCCGAGCGCGAGCGCGGCGGCCGCGGCGACGAGGAGGGAGTGATGCGGGCGGGCCCGGCGATCCGGTCGAGTCGGCATCGCGCGATGGTACACGAGCGCCGCCGAAGCGGCCGGCGTACGATGCCGAGGTGCGGGCAGTGCGGGGAGGGCCACCGAGCGGGCGCGTCGCCCCGGCTCGCGCGGACGGGCCGGTCGACCGGCTCGACCTCGTGCTGGTCGCCGCGGTGTCGATCGGGTTCGCGCTTCCGCTCGCGCTGGCCCGCTACGCGCCGGGCGGCGACACGCCGTGGCACGCCGCGGTCGTCGCGGTGATGGCGGATCCGGATCCGGCCCGCTTCCTCGGCGCCTACGAGGTGGATCCGGGCGCGGGGGTCGGCTCCTACGTCGCGCTGTATCGCCTGCTCGGGTTGGCCGCCCGCGCGATCGGCGCGCCCGCCGCGATCCAGCTGCTCTGCATCGCGTCGGTGGTCGGCATGGTGTGGGCGGCGCGCTCGCTGGCCCGCTCGTTCGCCGCCGATGGCGCGCTGGCGATCCTGGCCGCGCCGGCCGCGTACTCGACCACCCTCGAGTTCGGGTTCGTGATCTACCTGCCGACGTTCGCCCTCACCCTGTGGCTGTGGGCGCTGGTCCGCGTGGTCATGCAGCGAGGCGCGCGGCCGTGGCGCGTGATCGCGCTGGCCGCGAGCTGGCTGGGCGTCTCGCTCTGCCACCCGTTCGCCGCGCTGGTGGCCGGCCTCGGCGCGGCGCTCCTGTGGCTGTGCGAGCTGTCGCGCGAGCGCGCCCGGCGAGCGGCGCTGGTCGCCGCGGTCCTCGCCGCCGGCGCGCTGCCCGCCGCCCTGGCGATCGGCGCGGTCGGGACCAGCGGCGGCAGCCGGATCGCCGCCGGCGCGAGCCTGTGGGATCGCCTCAACCTCCAGGTCTTCGTGCCGCCGCTCGAGTCGATCGCGAGCGCGCCGGTCCAGCTGATCGGCTTCGTCGACCCGGCGTGGCGCTACGGCCTGGTCGCGCTGCTCGCCGCGGTCGCGGTGGCGTGGCGCGTCCTCGCGCCGCGCCCGTCTCCGGCCGGTCACGACGCCGCCGCGCCCGCGGTCGACGGACCGAGCGCGTCGCGCCGGGCCGGGCTCTACCTGTTCCTGCTGCTGGCCGCGCTCTACCTGGTCACGCCGTTCACCTTCGAGTGGCCGCGCAACTGGTACGGCGCTCAGCCCCGCCTGGTCCCGCTGGTGTGGGTGGTCGGCCTGGTCGCGCTCCGCCCGGTCCGGGTCGGATGGGCGCGCGTCGCGGCGCTGGCGGTGTCGACCGCGGCGCTGGCGGCCCTCGCGCTCGGCGCGCTCGGGCCGCGCGCGGCGGAGGCGCGCGACCTCGCCGCGGTGCTGGCCCGCTCGGCGCCGTCGGCCCGCACCCTGGGGCTCATCGAGCAGCGCGCCGCGGTCGACCGCGAGCCGCCCGACTCGTTCCGCAGCGCGACCGGCTGGGTGGTGGCAGAGCGCGGCGGCTTCGCCTCTCACCTGCCGATCGACGAGAGCGGCGGGCTGAACAGCGGCCAGCACATCCCGGTCCGCCGGGCCGCGGGCGCGCCGCCCATGCCGCTCGCGCCGCCGATCTGGCGACCGCACGCGTTCGACTGGGCGCGCCACGCGGCCGGCTGGACCCAGTTCCTGATCCGCGACCTGGACCCGGCTCATCCCCGCGACTACTTCGCAGGGCACGCGAGCGAGGTGGTCCCCGTCGCGCGCGCCGGCCGCTGGCGCCTGTTCCGACGGGTCGAGTAGGATGGTTCGTTGAGCCGACGACGATCTCGCCGCGGTCTGTTCCTCCTGGTCGGCGCCGCGCTGCTCCTCGCGGCCGCACCGGTCGGCGCGCAGCCGGCCTCCAGCGCCACGGTCGCGGTGCCCGGCCCGTTCCTGGCCGCCTCGGTCGGCGCAGGCGATGTGGGCGACGCGGCGCCCGGCCTCACCGGCGGCACCTTCGATCTGCGCGGACACCTCGAGCTCGGCTACGGCGACGGGCGCTTCGTCAGCGGGGCGCTCTCGCTGGCGCTGGCCCGGGCCGGATACGCCAACCAGCTACCGCCGCCGGAGTCGGTCCAGCCCGACGCCAACCTGCGCCTCCACCGGATCGGGGTCGGCGCGCTGGTCGAGGGTCACCTGCCGATGGGGCGGTTCACCCCGACGGTCGGAGCCGGCGCCTACGTCGATCGCCTGAGCGCATCGGCCAGCGGCGCCGTGCTCGGCGTCCGCGGCGAGTACTTCGAGTCCACCGACGTGGCCCCCGGCTTCGAGCTGCGCGCCGGGCTCGACCTGCGCGTCCACTCCGCGGTCGTGGTCGGCCTGCGGGCCGGGTGGAGCTGGACCCGGGCCGACCTCGACGAGCTCACCGGCGGGGCGCGCTGGCTGTCCGGCCCCGGGGTCGAGCTGCGGGTCAGCTTCGACGTGAGCGGCTTCCGCATGGCCGACCCGTCGCCGCCCTGACTCACTCGGCCACCACCTGCGCGCCGAGGGTGCTGACTCGCTCGACCCGGACGATGCGCTGCTTGTCGAGCACGACCCGCAGGTGCTCGAGCTGCTCGCGCGCCGCCGCGGTGGGGCCGACCCGTCGGGCCACGAGCACCAGGTTCAGGTGATAGACCTTGGGCAGCGCGGCCAGCGCAAAGGCACCGCGGCCGGCGTGGTAGTAGGCCTGGCGGTCGAGCGGCTCGTCGAGCCGGACGCGGAAGTGGCGGAGGTTGAGCCGCAGGATGTCGCGCAGCCAGTAGCCGGGCGGCATCTCGCCGCTGTCGTCGACCTCCATGCTGATGAGCTTGCGGTAGTGGATGATCTCCTCACCGAACAGCTCCGCGCGCCGGACCGTGCGCCGCGCTCGCCGGACCGCGACCACCGACGCCGGAACGTCGCCCATCTTGAGGAAGCGCATCGCCTCGCGCACCCGGATGCGCACCATGCCCAGCCCGAGCACCGCCATCGACGGGCCGTGCAGCCACGACTTGTGGTCGAACTTGCGCAGCCGCCTGGTGAGGTACTCGTTGGTGATCGTCTTGATGCGGTCCTTCATCACGTACGCCAGCACCACGCCGGCGACCACCGCCAGCTTGGCCGACGCGCTCATCCCGGCCAGGGTGGCGGGCAGGCGGGTGGCGAACGCCCACACCGCGGCGAGGGCGGCGCCGACCGCGGCCACCGCGTTGCGCAGGTAGACGTCGTCCGCCTCGATCGCGCGGGTCTCGAGGTACAGCGCGTTGTGCACCGACTTCTTGAGATGCGAGAGGTAGTAGGTGAAGTACTCGCCGTCGCGCGGCTCCACCGAGGTGAGGCGCAGGTAGCCGTACTTGATCCGGTGGCGCGCCTCCTCGTCGGCCAGCCCGGCGACCAGCAGGCGCAGGCGGGTGGCCACCCCGCTGCCGTCGTGCAGCGCCGGGAAGTCCTCGGTCGACTGGACCAGCTCGGCCAGCCGCTCCTCGAGGAACAGGCTCATGTACTCGTCGGTGTTGCGCATCGCGTCGACCAGCGCGACGTGGCAGACCGGCTCGAACGGCCAGAACGCGGTGCGCAGGCGGCGGTAGGCGAGGAGCGCGCCGCGCGCGCGGTCGAGCATGGCCGAGACCGCGGCGATGAGCTCGGTGGTCGACTCGGCGCTGCCGGGGTGGTGGCGGCGAAACCGCCGGCGGATCGCGCGCGCCTCGTCCTTGATCGCCTCGGCGAACAGGTAGGCGTACAGCTTGACCGGCACCACCAGCGGCTGCGACGGCGGCGGCCGCCCGCCGCTGCGGAACGCGGCGACCGCCTCCCACAGGCGGTGGAGCGGGGACAGCCGCGCGCCCGGGTCGGCCAGCTGGGCCAGCGGCAGCGCCTCGGCGTCGAGCCGCATGTACGGGGTGACGTCCGCGTAGAACTCCTCGCGGCTGTAGTTCTTGCGGTTGAGCCCGACGTTGCGCGGCACGAACAGGTACGCGTCCATGTTGTACGCGTGCTTGCCGACCCCGCCGCCCATCGCGTAGTCGAGGCGGATCTCGAGCTGCTCGGTGTCGTGCAGCTCGATCTGGCTGCCGACCCCCGCCCCCTGTGCCTTGAGCTTGCTGGCCACGTGTCTCCTACGCCCGCGGCAGCGACATCCAGACCTCGACGTCGTCGCCGTCGCGAATGGCGCCGGCCTCGCCGCCCAGGCACGAGACCTGGTTGGACACCCACTTGGTCTTGACCAGCGCGCGCGCGCGCACTCGCATGCTGAGGCGCACCCGGGTGCGGTTGGGCTCGCCGCGCAGGCGGAGCGCGGTGCCCGGCTCGCTGGCCCCGACCGCGTCGACCAGCAGCCGGCGCAGCGCCGCCTCGACCCGGCCGCCGCTCTCGACCACCAGCGCCTCCGGCTCGGTCAGATCGAGCGCGAGCGACACGTCCTGGCCGGCCTGGGCCCGGGCGGTGCGGAGCGGCTGCTCGCACAGGTCGACCAGCTTGACGCATTCGATCTCGTCGGGGCGGGGCAGCTCGGTCGCGCGCGAGCGGTCCATCTCGACCAGCGCCTGGCCGAGCATGCCGGCCACCTGCCGGTCGGTCACCTGGCTGGCCACCTGGCGCAAGAGATCGGCCCAGCGCACCACCGACTCGGCCAGCGCGCGCCGCTCCTCGTCGGTGTCGCGCCACAGCACCAGGGCCGGCTGGGCGGCGCCGTCGGCGCGCGACACCGCGATCCAGCGGCCGCGGATGACGCCCTTGCGCCGCCAAGGCACCACCAGGCGCTGCTCCTCGCTGAGCCGGTTCTCCAGCACGCGGGCGACGACCTCGGCCTGCTCGGCCTGCTCGATGAGCTGGCGGGCCTGCTCCAGCTCGCTGGCCGGGGCCAGGTCGAGGATCGCGCGGGCCGCGCCGTTCACCACCTGGGGCTCGAGATCGCCGGCGTAGAGGATCGCCCCGACCGGGAGATCGTCGAGCAGCGCGCGCAGGGTCATGCGATCGGCGCCCGACTCGAGCAGGCGCACGCGCAGCTGGGCGGCCAGCTCCTCGAGCGCCGAGGCGACCGCGCCGAGCTCGTCGCGCGAGCGCACGTCCACCACGTGGCCGAGATCGCCGGCGGCCAGCGCGCGCGCGCCGTGCGCGATGCGGCGGAGCGGGCGCGACACCACGATGGCGGCGAGCAGGCTGAGGACCAGCGCGAGCGACAGCGCGGCGGCGCCGGCCTGGTCGAGGAACGACAGCACGTCGGACGCCGCCTGATCCGCGCGCGAGGTCGGCACCGCCAGGCGGATGACCCCGCGCACCGGGCCGTCCGCCGGGAAGCGGCGAGCCGCGTAGATCATGGTGTGCCCGGTGGTGGCGCTGTGGCGGACCGACGCGCCGCTGCCGTCGCGCAGCGCGGCGGCGATCTCCGGGCGGTCGAGGTGGTTGCCGAGATCGGCCGGGCTGGTCGGCGCCACCGAGTCGCCCAGCACCCGGCCGGTCGGATCGACCACCGTCGCGCGCACCGGCGCGGTGCGCAGGATCTCCTCGATGCGGGCGGGCAGGGCGGCCGGCGGCGCGTCGCCCAGGCGCTGGCCGAGCAGCGCGACCTGGGCGGCGAGCTCGTGCTGGAGCGCGCCGCGCACCTCGTCCTGGGTGCGGCCGCGCAGGATGAGGAACGCCGGCACCAGGACCAGGCCGAGCACGACCAGGTAGCTGAGCAGGAGCTTGAGGAGGAGGGGGGCGCGCAGGACGAAGCGCCCGCGCGCCGCCGGAACCGGCTCCTCGGGCCCGCCCGCCCCGCCCGCTGCGCTGCTCGCCACTTCCACGATCCGGCCAGTGTAACCCCAGAGTGCGCGCGGGTTGGAGCCGGCTCACCGGCTCGTGCGAGGATCCTCACCTCCGCGAGCGGGGCTCGATGGAGTGGACCAGGATCTCGGCGGCGTCGCGGACCATGTCCACGCGGTGGATGTCCACCCGGGTGACCGCGAGGCCGGTCCGCTCGCCGATGTCGGCGTGGAGCTCGAGCTCGTGGCCCGGCCGGAGGAGCTCGATCCGGTCGTAGTGCATCGGGGTGACCCGCCGCGAGCGGGCCGACCAGGACAGCTCCAGGAGGGCGGTCGCGCCCACGATCGCCGCGTTGACCGCGAGGAGCTCGGCGACGCTGATCTTGCGGTTGGCGGCGGCGTTGAGGATGCCGAGCCCGATGACGATGAACAGGTAGGTGAGGTCGACCAGGCGGATCGCCTCGGTGCGATAGCGCAGGATCCCGAACACGGCGAACAGCCCCATGGCGAAGCCGAGCTCGACGGTGACCTTGCGGAGCAGCATGCACAGGCAGAAGGTGATGATGTTGAAGAGGAAGTACGTGAAGACGTACTCGCGGTGGCGGTACAGCCGGAAGTAGACGACGCGGATCGTGATCGCCGCGAACACGAGGTCGATCGCCAGCCGACCGAGCAGCTTGAAGAGGTCGTCGTCGACGAAGGTCTGGGTGCCGAACAGGAGCTCCATCACGGGGTCACCTCCTCGATCGCTCGGAGAGCGGGTCTCAGGCCGCTCAGCCGCAGGCCGTCGCGGGTCAGCGCGAGCGCCGTGCAGTACTTGCTGAGCGAGCCCTGGCGCAGGTGCGCGCGCCGGAGCGCGGCCATGACGGGTGTGGTGAGGCAGAACCGGGGCTGCTTGACCTCGACGATCGCGGCGCCGGCCACCTCGGCGCGTCGGTCGGCGCGGACGACCTCGAGATCGAGATCGACGGTGATCCGCTCGTCGGTGTCGAGGCCGAGCAGGGTGAACCGGCGAAAATGGGTCCACACCTGGGGCACGAGCGCGCCGACCGGAAGCGAGGAGTGGGCGGCCAGGAAGGCGAGGCCATCGGCGCCGGGCGCGCTGTCCCCGTAGCGCTTCTCGAGCCGCCGCTTGGTGGTGACGAGCTCGCTGCGCCGGATCTTGAGCTCGAGGAAGGTGAGCTCCCGATCCGGATAGTGGCGGACCCTGACCTTCTGCCGCACCCGCCGGTGGCGGCGGTGCTCCTCGAAGCAGTGCAGGTCGGGCGTGTCGAAGTAGAGCGAGCGGTAGGTCATGAGGCTCGCGCCCGCCGCCTGCAGCACCGCGTAGTGCGGCGCGAGCGGGGCCAGGAGCTCGTCCAGGCGGCGGCGCGAGAGCAGGTACTTCGAGTCGACCCGCCGGAGCAGGGCCCGCCGGGCCAGCAGGTCGGCCGAGGCGGGCGCGAACGCGGAGACGACCGTCGGCATCGACGAAGATGCCGGGACACGGCCGAGGTCGGGGGGATCCGTGCGGACCTCAAATCGCCACATGGCCCGTGGGTGCCCGGCCGCCGTGATTTCTGGACTCGCCTCGCGGCGACGCCGACAGGTTTCAGGCGGCGGCGACGGGCGCCGCCTGCGCGAGGGGGTTTCTCGACCGTGGGGGATGGTTCTTCGGTCGAGCGGGCACCCAGCGGCATGACCCACGTCCGCCGGACCGCCGGCCTCCTCGCGATCGTCTTCCTCTGCGTCCTGGACCGGCCAGCGCGGCTCGCGCGAGCTCAGGCCGGGCCGGCGCCGGCCCAGACACCGGACACGGCGAAGAAGGGGAAGAAGAAGAAGCCCAAGGTCCGCGTGTCCGGGTTTCTGACCGTGTTCTACAAGTTCCGCATCGATCAGGACGGCGACGGCGCGGTGGAGCCGGACCTGTTCCGGCTCGGCAAGTCGCGGATCCGGTTCAAGGGCGACCTCACCGATCACGTCGGCTACACGGTCGAGGCCGATCCACGCTCGCCGACGGTCGAGGGCGTGATGCGCGACGCCTACATCTCCGTGCGGAGGATCATCCCGCACCACGAGATCCGGCTCGGCCAGCAGAAGACGCAGTTCGGCTACGAGAACAGCGAGTCCTCCACCCGCCTGTACACGGTCACGCGCACCGAGCTGTCCGAGAGCCTGGCCCGCGGCGTCACCCTGCGCGACATCGGCATCGGCGTCGTGGGCAAGTGGCCGCTGGCCGGTGGCTGGCGGATCGAGGACGCGGTGACCGTCGTCAACGGCGCCGGCTTCGGCGTGCAGTCCGACGACACCTCGCTCAAGAACGTCTGGGGCCGCGTCGGCCTCCGCTACAGGAGCGAGGACGACGGCCTGGTCGTCCGGCTGGGCGTGTCCGGCGCCATCGGCGATCAGATGGGAGAGGCCGATCCGGGCCCCCCTCCGGAGCCGGCCGAGCGGTTCCAGTTCCGGCGCCTGGGTGGCGACGTCGAGGTGGATCAGACGTGGATGTTCCTGGCCGCCGAGGTCGCGCGAGGCTGGGACGAGATCCCGGCCGACTCGGGTGAGGTCGAGAAATCGAGCGCCTACTACGTGATCCTGGCCGGCAAGACCCCGTGGAACATCGGCCCGCTGGTCCGCTACGACGTCTGGGACCAGGAGGACTTCCGCCGGCTCACCGCCGGCGCCTACTGGGGCGGGCCGGCCGACGCCGTGCGGGTGATCGTCCACTACGAGGCCTTCGAGGACACCGACGGCCGCCACGACGACCGCGTGCTCTCCCAGATCCAGACCGTGTTCTGACTCTCTAGCTCTTCCGCCCGCGCCGGGGCGGGCGGGCGTCGGCCGGCGCCAGGACGTAGGTCAGCGCGAAGAGCTGACCTCGCGCGCGCGACGGACCGCTCGACAGGAGGCCGCCGAGCTCGGCCAGGAGCTGGTTGACCCGCTCGAGCTCGGCGGGCGAAAGCCAGCCCTTCGACCGGCCCGCCCACAGCGCGCGCCGGCGCCCCTCCACCACCACGCCGGGGCGGGCCAGGCCGGCGCCGAAGTCGCGCTCGGCCGTGCGCAGCATGCTGCCGACCAGGCGGCGCAGGGCCGCGGCGCTGGCCCGGTGGCGGGGCCGGTAGCGCAGGCGGAGCGAGCGGCCCGGCGCCAGGGTGGTGTAGATGCGCTCGTCGCGGCGGCCGGCCGCGCGCTGGCCGGCCGCGACCACCAGGCCCGCCTTCACCAGGGCGCGCACGTGATAGTAGAGCCCGTCGGACGGCCGGCCCAGGCGGGTGGCCAGCTCGGCGATCGACGCCCGGCCGAGCGCCTGCAGGGTGTCGACGATCTCCTGCCGCGCCGGCGAGATCAGCGCGCGCAGCCGGGGCAGGGAGTCGATGACGGCGGTGGGCAGGCGGCGCCCGCGTCGAACCGGCTTGCTCATGGTTGAACGTCTACTACTACATTTCAACGATGACAGAGCCGGGCCCAGTCCGGTGCTCTACGGATCGAGGCCGGTCTGGCGCAGGGTGATGCTGAGGCGGCCGACCGGGAGCCCGAGCCCGGCCGGCGCGCTGCGGTCGAAGATCCGGGGGACGCCGTGGTAGATGCGCCGGTTCGGCCCGCCGAAGACGAGCAGGTCTCCCGAGCCGAGCTCGATGTCGGTGAAGGGCGCCGTGCGCCGGTCCACCCCGGCCAGCCGGAACACGCAGCGGTCACCCAGGCTGATGGTGACGACCGGGGCGTCGCTCGGCTCCTCGCCGTCGCGGTGGAGGCCGAGGTGAGCGCCGGGCCCGTACAGGTTCACGATCGCCGCGTCCGGCGCGTAGGCGGCCGCCTCGGCGCCCGGTCCATACGCCTCCGCGACGGCCCTCCGGCCCAGGTCGGCCAGCTCGATCGGCAGGGGTTTGACCGGCGCCCGGTCGGTGTCGTCGGCGGTCCTCGAGTACGCGTAGGGCTGCCAGTGCCAGCCGAGGCAGACCGACTGGACGCTCATGAGGTGTCCGCTCGGGACGCGCGGGTGGCGAAGGCCCGCCGGTGGGAGCGCCCACTCCTCGAACCCGGCGACCAGCGTGCGCTGCTCGGCCAGGTCGAGCCATCCGCTGACGTGGACCACCGAGGGCAGGGGCTCGCGGCGGCGCGGGCCCGCCGGCGCGGCTCCTGACGCCGAGAGCTCGATCGGCAGGGCGAGCTGGCCGGTGTCCGGGCCGCGCGGCGGCCCGAGCGCGGTCGCGACCCCGCCGAGCTGGCTCGTGCCCATCCTGGCGCGCGACGTGGGAGGGATCTTCGTCATCGTGATCGCAGCGTGTCATCGAGCGGCGCGCGCGTCGCTCCGGGTCTTGCTCTCGAATCCGGCCGGCCTTCCCGCAAATCGTAGCACCGCCCGGCGGGGGCTGGCGGCGCGCGCCGGACCGGCTTGCTCGCTGTTGAACATCGATTACGATATTTCAACAATGACCAAGACGATGGAGCAACCTGCCACCCTGGCCGCCCTCGCCGGCCTGGCCGCGCTCGCGCTGACCGCGGCGTGCGGGGCCCCGGACCGGGCCGGTGAGCCCGCCGCCGCCCCGCTCGACCCGATCCTGGCCCGGTTCAAGGCGGCCAGCGGCGGCGAGCGCTGGGACGCGGTGGTCGCCCTGGCCGACCAGAGCACGATCGACGACGGCGGCCTGCACGGCGAATCGAGCGGGGTCGAGGAGCTGACCACCGGGCGCAGCGCCACCCACTACACCCTCGGCCCGATCCGCGGGGCGGACGGCCACGACGGGACCACCTCGTGGAGCCAGGCGCCCGGCGGCGAGGTGACCCGCGGCACCGGCCCGCGCGAGCGAGTCGGCGCGGCCAGCGACGCGTGGATGACCACGCGCTCGTACTGGTTCCCCGGCCGCCGCCCGGGCCGCATCGAGCGCGAGCCGGACCGCGACGAGGGCGGGCGCCACTTCCACCTCGTGCGCGCGACCCCGACCGGCGGGCGACCGATGGTGCTGTGGTTCGACGCCGGCACCGGCCTGCTCGACCGCCGGGTCGTCACCGACGACGGCATCACCACCACGACCCGCCTGGCCGACTACCGCCCGGTGGACGGGCTGGTGCTGCCGTTCGAGATCCGCGTCGGCACCGGACAGGCGAAGTACGACATCGCGCTTCACGTGCAGCGCTACCGGGTCAACCCGACCGTCGCGGCCGGCGCGTTCTCGCCGCCGCGCGCGTCCCTCGACGACGTCGCCTTCGCCGGCGGACGGCACGAGACCACGGTCCCGTTCGACCTCGTCAACAACCACATCTACGTTCGGGCCGAGGTGGACGGTCACCCGGTGCGCCTGCTGGTCGACACCGGCGGCGCCAACATCCTCACCCCGGCGGCGGCCGCCGCGCTCGGCCTCCACAGCGAGGGAGCGATGGAGGCCCGCGGCGCGGGGGACGGCAGCCAGGACCTGGGGGTGACCCGGGCCCGGTCGCTCCGGCTGGGCGACGTCACGATCGCGCGGCCGGTCTTCTACACCATCGACCTCGCGCCGCTGTCGCCGGTCGAGGGCCTCGAGCTGTCCGGGCTGGTCGGCTACGAGGTCTTTCACCGCTTCGCGGTGCGCATCGACTACGCCGCTCGACGCCTGACCCTGACCGACCCGCGCCACTTCGATCCGCGCGCGGTGGCCGGCGAGGTCCTGCCGTTCACCTGGGACGGGCAGGTGCCGGTGGTGGCCGGCTCGCTCGACGGCCTCGCCGGTCAGTTCACCGTCGACACCGGCTCGCGCTCGTCGTTGACCGTGAACGCCGGCTTCACCGCCACCCACCGCCTGGCCGCGAAGTACCGGGCGGGCGCCCAGCGGGTGACCGGGTGGGGCGTGGGCGGCCCGGTCCGCAGCCAGCCGGTCCGGCTCGGCGACCTCGTGCTCGGCTCGCTCCACGTCCGCCACCTCGCCGGCGACCTGTTCAGCGGCGCGAAGGGAGCGTTCGCCGACCGCCACAACGCCGGCAACATCGGCAGCGGCCTCCTGCGCCGCTTCACCGTGACGTTCGACTACGCGCGCACCCGGATGATCCTGGAGCCGAACCGCGACTTCGCGGCGGCGGACGACTTCGATCGATCCGGGATGTGGATCAACGGGCAGGCCGCGGCGTACGAGGTGGTGGACGTGATCGCGGGCGGCGCGGCGGCCCGGGCGGGGCTCGCCCCCGGCGACCGCATCGTCGCGCTCGGCGGTCAGCCGGCCCGCTTCGAGGATCTCCCGCGCGCGCGCCAGCGCCTTCGCGAGGAGGCGGCCGGGACCCGACTGCCGGTGGTCTACGAGCGAAAGGGGGCCGCCCGGCGGACCACGGCCCTGGTCCTGGCCGACGCGATTCCGGCGCAGTAGGCGGCGCCCGGCCCTCGCTGTCACAGTGGGGGGCGCACTGAACGGGCGGCGTCCGTAGTAGAGTCACGTGTCGGTGCAGCCGTCGGAGAAGCCGGGCAAGGAGGGGGGGCTGGCGGCGACCCTGCCCGGCGGCGCGATCCCGGTCGTCGATCCGCGAGCCAGGCCGGTCGCGAGCGCGCCGGGCACGCCGGCAGACCCCGACGGGGTGAACGGATCGGCCGGGCGGGCCGCGTCGCTCGCCCCGGCGGCCCCGACCCCTCGAGTCATCGACCACGCCGCCGACCTCGACGGCGTCGTCGCCCATCCGGTCGCGTACCCGGTCGGCGCGCTCTCGCCGCCGCGATCCGGCCAGTCGGTCGGCCGCTTCCTGGTGGTGAAGCAGCTCGGCTCGGGCGCCATGGGCCTGGTCCTGGCCGCCTACGATCCGCTGCTCGATCGCAAGGTCGCGCTCAAGCTCCTCCACCAGGGGCTGGCCGGCGACAGCGCCGGGCGCCAGCGGCTCCTCCGCGAGGCGCAGGCGATGGCGCGCCTGTCGCATCCCAACGTCGTCACCGTGTTCGAGGTCGGCACCGTCGACGCGACCGTGTTCCTGGCCATGGAGCACATCGACGGGACCACGCTGGCCGACTGGATGACGGCCGGACCGCGGCCATGGCGCGCGGTGCTCGCCCACTTCACCGCGGCCGGGCGCGGGCTGGCCGCGGCCCACGCCGCCGGCGTGGTGCACCGCGACTTCAAGCCCGACAACGTCCTGGTCGCCACCGACGGGCGCGTGCGGGTCGGCGACTTCGGCCTGGCCAGCGCGCTGCCCGGCAACCGGCTGAGCGCGACCACCGCGGCGGTCGCTCCGCCGCTCGAGGCGTCGCCGACCCTGACCCAGGACGGCTCGCTCATCGGCACGCCGCTCTACATGTCGCCGGAGCAGCACCGCGGCGCGCCGGCCGACGCGCGATCGGACCAGTTCTCCTTCTGCGTGGCCCTGTACGAGGCGATGTACCGCGAGACGCCGTTCGCCGGCGACAGCTACGCCGCCTACGCCGACGAGGTGCTGGCCGGGCGAGTGCGGCCCCCACCGCGCGGCGCCGACGTGCCGGCCTGGCTGCGCGCGGTGCTCCTGCGCGGCATCGCGACCGAGCCGGACGACCGCTATCCGTCGATGGACGGGCTGCTCGATGCGCTGGCGCGCGATCCGGCCCAGCGCCGCCGCCGCGTCGCCGCCGGGCTGGGCGTGGCGGTGCTGGCCGGCCTCGCCGTGTACGGCCTCGTCGGCGGGCGCGGCGCGGCGGCCTCGGGCCCGTGCGCGGCCAGCGACGAGGCCAGCCGCAGGAGCCTGGCCGGGGCGTGGGACGATCCGGTCCGCGCCGGGGTGGCCAGGGCGTTCGCGACCAGCCGGCGCGCCGGCGCCCGCGGCGACCTGGTCCGGGTCGAGCGCGCGCTGGACGAGCGGACCGGCGCGATCGTCGCGATGCGGCGAGATGCGTGCGAGGCGACCCACGCGCGCGGCGAGCAGTCGGCCGAGCTGCTCGACCGCCGCATCCAGTGCCTGGACCGGCGGGTATCCGAGCTGCGCGCCATGACCGGGCTCCTGGCCCGCGCCGACGACGAGGTCATCGCGCGCTCGGTCGAGGCGGTGCTCGCGCTCGCGCCGGTCGACCAGTGCGCCGACGCCGCGGCGCTGCTCGCGGCGGTGCCGCCGCCGGCCGATCCGGCGCTGCGCGCGCGGGTCGACGCCGCGCGGCGCAAGCTGGCCGAGCTCGACGCGCTGATCGTCGCCGGCAAGTACCGCCCCGCGCTCGATCTGGCCCGGGCGGCGGAGGACGAGACTCGCTCGCTCGGCTACGCGCCGGTCCACGCCGAGGCGGTCGGCCGGCTGGGCGAGCTCCAGCTGCGGCTCTCCGATCCGCGGTCGGCGCTCGGCACGTTCGAGCGCGCGGTCGCCGCGTCGGCCGAGGCGCACGACGACGGCATGTTCGCCAAGGCGGTGACCCAGCTCTACCAGGTCACCGGCTACGGCAACCACAAGCTGGCCGAGGCGGCCGCGCTGCTGCCGGTCGCGCGGGCCGCGGTGGCGCGCGCGGGTGGCGGCGCCGAGCTGCGCGCGCTGCTCGACGGGGCGATCGGCGCGGTCGCGCAGTCGGCCGGTCACTACCAGGAGGCGGCCGACGCGTTCGCGCGCGCGCTCGAGTCGACCGAGGCGGCGCTGGGGCCGGACGATCCCCGGGTCGGGGCCGCGCTCAACAATCTGGGCCACGCCACCTCGAGCCTCGGCCACTACCGCGAGGCGCTCGAGCTCTACCGGCGCGCGTTGGCGGTGCGCGAGAAGGCGCTCGGCCCCGATCACCCGCAGGTGGCCAACTCCCTGTCGAGCGTGTCGGCCATGCAGAGCGAGCTGGCCGACCACCAGGCCGCGCTGGCCGGGTTCGAGCGGGTGCTCGCCATCCGCGAGGCGGCGCTGGGGCCGGATCACCTCCTGGTCGCCGACGCGCTCGAGAGCGTCGGCACGGTCCTGTCCGACCTCGGTCGCTACGACGACGCGCTGGCCCGCTACCGCCGGGCGCTGGCGCTGCGCGAGGCCGCGCTCGGCCCGGATCACGTCGACGTGGCCGGCAGCGCGGGCAAGCTCGGCGCGCTGCTCCACACCATGGGCCGCGACGCCGAGGCGATCCCGTACCAGGAGCGCGCGCTGGCCATCCGCGAGGTGCAGCTCGGCCCCGATCACCCGGAGATCGCCGGGACGCTGAACAACCTGGCCCTGACCGTGCGCCGCCGCGACCACGCCCGGGCGCGCGCGCTCCTGCGCCGGGCGCTGGCGATCCGCGAGAAGACGGTCGGGCCCGACCACCCGGACACCGCCAGCACCATCAACAACCTCGCCCTCGAGGAGTACGAGGCAGAGCACTACCCGCAGGCGATCGCGCTCTACCGGCGCGCGCTGGCGATCTGGGACAAGAGCCTCGGCCCCGCGCACCCGAGCACGCTCATGGTCGTCTACTACCTGGGCTACTGCGAGCTCGAAGCCGGTCACGCGGCGGCGGCGCGCGCGCTGTTCGAGCGCGCCCTGGCCGGGTACGAGTCGCTCGGCGACCGGGCGCGCGCCAAGGAGGTCCCGTCGGTGCGGGTGGCGCTGGCCGAGGCGCTGTGGAAGACCCACCGCAAGGGGGACCGGGCGCGGGCCCGGCGCGAGGTGACGGCGGTGCACCGGCTGCTGGTGGCCAGCGGGCGCGGCCCCGAGGCGGCCGAGCTGCGGCGCTGGCTGGCCCGGCACCGCCGGTAGGCGGATGTGTCCCATGTGGCCGGAACCGGAGGGTGGTGAACCGTGCCACCCGACGTGCCGAGGCTCCGGGACGGTGCTACGGTTGGGGCCATGAAATTGCGAGCCCCCGTCGCTTTCGCTCTCCTCGCCACGATGGCTGCCATCCCCTCCTGCCAGCGAGAGGAGGCCTCGACCGCGCGCGATGGCGCCTCCGCGACGGCCAAGGGAGGCACGGCGATGCCGGCCGCGGCAGCCGGAGCTCCCCAGCTCGAGCTGTTCGTGATGTCGCAGTGCCCGTACGGCGTCGAGGTCGTGAACGCGGCCGCGGCGGCCAAGGAGAAGCTGGGCGCCGCCATGGACGTCAAGATCCAGTACATCGGCGACGGCAAGCCGGGCGCGCTGCAGTCGATGCACGGCCCCGCCGAGGTGACCGGCGATCTGGCCCAGGTCTGCGCGATGAAGCAGGCGCCCCAGCAGATCCTGTCGTTCATCACCTGCCAGAACAAGAACCCGCGCGAGGTCGACAAGAACTGGCGCGACTGCGCCACGAAGAACAGCATCGACCCGGCCGCGCTCGAGAAGTGCATCCAGGGCGACGAGGGTCAGAAGCTGCTGACCGCGTCGTTCGACGAGGCCAAGAAGCGCGGCGCGCAGGGCTCGCCGACCATGTTCCTGGCCGGCAAGCCGTACGAGGGCGGCCGCAAGCCGCGCGACTTCATGCGCGCGGTGTGCGAGGCGACCAAGGGCGAGAAGCCGGCGGCGTGCACCAGCCTGCCCGTCGCGCCCAAGGTCAGCGCCATCTTCTTCTCCGACACCCGCTGCAAGGAGTGCGACATCCACCAGCTGGAGCCGCGCCTGCGCTCGGAGCTGTCCGGCCTGGTGGTCAAGCACGTCGACTACGCCTCCGACGAGGGCAAGGCGCTGTACAAGGAGCTGACCGGGGCCGGGGCCGACTTCAAGACCCTTCCGACCGTCCTGCTCGGGCAGGAGGTCGAGAACGACAAGGACGGCTACGCCGCGATCAGCCGCTACCTGCGCAAGGTCGGCGACTACCAGGAGCTGCGGCTCGGCGGCCAGTGGGACCCGACCGCCGAGATCTGCGACAACAAGTCCGACGACGACGGTGACGGCAAGGTCGACTGCAGCGACGACGGCTGCGGGCAGTCGCTGGGCTGCCGCCCCACCCGCGAGAAGAAGCTCGACCTCTTCGTGATGTCGCAGTGCCCCTACGGCGCCCAGGCGATGATCGCGGCCAAGGAGTTCACCGACCACTTCAAGGGCCAGGTCTCGCTCGACGTCCACTTCATCGGCGACACCAAGGACGGCCAGCTGAGCTCGATGCACGGGCCCGCCGAGGTCGACGAGGACGTGCGAGAGACCTGCGCCGCCAAGCTCTACGGCAAGGACCACCAGTTCCTCGGCTACCTCGCCTGCCGCAGCAAGGACTACCGCAGCACCGACTGGCAGGGCTGCGCCAAGGAGGCCGGCATGGACACCAGCGCCATCCAGAAGTGCTTCGACGGCGAAGGCAAGCAGCTGGTAGCCCAGTCCTTCGCCTACGCCGACTCCCTCAAGATCGGCTCGAGCCCGACCTTCCTCGTGAACAACAAGCGAGACTTCAACGCCGTCAGCGCAAGCGCCATCCAGCGCGAGTACTGCAAGGACAACCCCGGCCTGGCCGCCTGCAAGGACATCATCCCCGAGGCCGCCGCCCCCCCGGGCGCCGCCAAGGGCGCGCAGGCCCCCGCCGGGCAGTGTAACTAGCCGACGGAGCCCGAAGGGCGACGGAGGCTACTCCGGGAGCAAGCCGAGCACCGACGGAGCCCGAAGGGCGACGGAGGCTACTCCGGGAGCAAGCCGAGCACCGACGGAGCCCGAAGGGCGACGGAGGCTACTCCGGGAGCCAGTGATGGCGTCAACAACCGCCCTCGGCTGCCGTATCCACACCGGCTGGGCCGCCGGCGTCGTCCTCGCCGGCCCGGTCGACTCTCCCCGCGTCCTCGACCGGCGCCGCCTCGATCTCGTCGACACAGCCGACCCCACGTCGGCCCACGTCTTCCACCGCGCCGCCGACCTGCCGCTCCCCGCCGCCGCCGAGCTGATCGATCGAGCCAGGTCCGACGCGAGAGCCCGGGCCGCAGCCGCGCTCGACGCCGTGATGGCCGATCTACTCGCAGCCGGCCACCACCTCCGCGCCCTGGGGATGGTCCTGAGCAAGGGCCGCCTGCCGACCGACCTCCCCGCCATCCTGCGCTCGCATCCACTACTCCACAGCGCCGAGGGAGACCTCTACCGCACCGCCCTCCTCGACGCGGCCAGGCACCGAGGCCTCGCCGTCACCGGAGTAGCGGCAACCGACCTCTACGCGACAGCAGCCAAACAGCTCCACCGCAACGAGGCCGATCTGCGCCGCCAGGCAACCGAGCTGGGCCGAAGCCTGGGCAAGCCGTGGGCCCAGGATCAAAAGGAGTCCGCCATGGTCGCCTGGCTCGCCCTCGAAAGCCGCCATGAACCCAGCCCCTGACCACCCCCGAGCGATCGGGAGGCTCGGCCCGATCGGCCCGATCCTCCTCGTCGCGCTCGCCGCCCTGTCCAGCGCCGCCGCCTGCGCCACAACCCACCAGTTCACCGCGACCGATCGAACCACGGTGGCCTCCCTCCTCGAGCACCAGCGACAGGCCTGGAACCGAGGCGACCTCGACGGCTACATGAGCGGCTACGCCATCACCCCCGACCTCGTCTTCACCGCCGAGACCAAGATCCGCCGAGGCTTCCAGCAGACCCGAGCCAGCTACCGAAAGCGCTACGGAGCCAACCGAGCCGCCATGGGCACCCTGCAGCTCCAGATCCTCGACATCCAGCCCGCCGGCCCCGACGCCGCCGTCGTCCTGGGCCGCTGGCGCCTCCGCAACACCCCCAGCGCCGCCCGCGGCGTCTTCACCGTCGTCCTCGAGCGCCGCCCCGAAGGCTGGCGCATCATCCACGACCACACCTCCGTCGCCCACCCCTGACCCAAGGCACCACGAGGCGAGGCGAGGCGAGGAAGCCGCCCTCGGAGACCCCGGTCGACGATCGCAGCGGCGAGCTCGTCATCGTGGAGCGCGGCGCCCCGGTCACCGGGACCAAGCCGCGAATCCAGCCCCTCCTGGATGGCGCGGCAGACAATCGCGATCGTCGGTGAGAAGTCAGGCGAGCGCCGGGCGGAGAGCCGCGAGCGCGTCCTCACCGTCGTCGGCGCACTCGACGCCCCGCTTCGAGACGACAGCCTGCCGCGCGACCTCGGCATGCTCGGTCGTCGTGGTCGTCGTCGTCGCCTCGGACGCCTGGACCTCGAGATGCTTGGTCGTCCCGAGGATCCCTTCCAGCGTCGGTCCGTGGGCCACGACGGCACGAGGCGCTCGAGATGTCGCTCCCTCCCCGCCGGAAACCCTGCCCAGATCAATCTCGCGCGCGGGATGCTTGTCGCGACCACGCCCAAGTGGACCGCTCGCTCGGCGTCGGCGGTGCGAATCCTCGTCGGAGCATCGTCGCAAGCACGATCGCCGCGGTCGATCGACCCGGGCGACGCGCCGCGCGTGCGGCTTGTGGGTGCCTGCCACCGGCGCTGCACGGCCGGCGTCGGCGCCGTTCAACCAGGAGCGCCCACCGGTGGCATGACTGACGGCCGTTGCGTTGCGCGTCGTTCGGGTCGGTCGATCATCGCCTGAGGTGTCGACCGGCTCGGGGAACGGGGCGCATGTGCGTCGCTACCTCCGTGCCGCGAGGTCGCTCACCATCGAGCTCGTGCGCGGCAGGCGGTCCCGACGAGTGGCGAGTGGCGAGTGGCGAGTGCGGAGTGCCGTGTGGCGAGTGGCGAGTGGCGAGTGGCGAGTGGCGAGTCGATTCATCTTGCAGCGTCGGCGCGCGGTACGAGCTGCGAGCCGTGAGTCCTCCTGTCGCGAGCCCGGCTGCACCGGCGCGCCGGACGCCGGCCAGGACTGGGCCGGGAT
>Ga0193753_10000587_pt1 | contig 35226 bp, 28 predicted proteins | sample H1c2metaG_FD_144925 | JGI IMG/M metagenome (GOLD analysis project Ga0193753, IMG submission 144925) | Soil microbial communities from a riparian zone of the East river system, Colorado, United States - H1c2 | ecosystem: Environmental > Terrestrial > Soil > Riparian zone | place: USA: East...
GATGTGCGCGCTCCTGGCCGAGGATGTGGCTCATGACCTCAACCAGGGCGAGCGCCAGGTCGGGCGGGCCGGGTTTCGCGCGTTCCTCGCCCGGATGGAGCGGTCGTACCGGGAGACGCTCCGCGATGTGGTGGTGATGAGCGGCGCGGGTGGGCGGGTCGCGGCCGAGTACTTGGTCGACGGTGAGTACCTCGCCACCGACGAGGGGTTGCCGCCGGCGGCGGGGCAGCGCTACTCGCTGGCGGGCGGCGCGTTCTTCGAGGTCGCGGGCGGTTGCATCCGCCGGGTGACCAACTACTACAACCTCGAGGACTGGCTGCGCCAGGTCGGCGCGTGACCGTCCGCATCGCGCGCGCGGTCGGCGCCGGGATCGCGGCGCACCTCGAGGCGCTCGCGGCGCTGCGCATCCGGGTGTTCCGCGAGTTCCCTTACCTCTACGACGGCACGCTCGAGTACGAGCGGCGCTACCTGGCCCGCTATGCGGGCTCGCCGCACGGCGTGATCGTGCTTGCGGTCGACGGGGACGCCGTGGTCGGGGCGTCGACCGCGCTGCCGGCGGCTCACCACTCCGACGAGATCGCCCCGGCGCTCGCTCGCGGCGGGCTCGATCCGGCGACGGTGTTCTACTTCGGCGAGTCGGTGCTGGAGCCGGCGTACCGCGGGCGCGGCCTGGGCGGGGCCTTCTTCGCCGAGCGCGAGCAGCAGGCGCGCGCCCATGGCTACCGGTTCGCCGCGTTCTGCGCGGTCGAGCGCCCGGCCGATCACGCGGCGCGCCCGTTCGACTACCGGCCGCCCGGCGGGCTTTGGCAGCGGCACGGCTTCGTCCGCCGCGCGGATCTGGTCGGCGAGATGTCCTGGCGCGATCGGGGCGACATCGACGAGACTGCCAAGCCGATGGTGTTCTGGATCAAGGAGCTCTCATGACTCGCGTCGTCCGCATCGCTGCGTGGCAGTATCCGATCGAGCAGCTGGCTTCGTGGGAGGCCTGGCGGGAGAAGCTCGCCGCCGGGATCGGAGAGGCGGCGGCCAACGGCGCGGCGGTGTGCGTCGTCCCCGAGTACGCCTCGATGGAGCTGACCTCGCTCCTGCCCGACGCGGCGCAGGCGACGCTGGAGGGTCAGATGGCCGGGCTGCAGCCGATGCTGGCCGGCTACCTCGAGGCCTACGCGGCGCTCGCCCGGCAGCACGGCGTCGTGATCGTGGGTGGTAGCTTCCCGGAGCGCATCGCCACGGGCGAGCTCCGCAACCGCGCCCGCATCCACGGCCCCGGCGGCGACGCGATTGCGGTCGACAAGCTGCAGATGACGCGGTTCGAGCACGAGAGCTGGGGTGTGGCGCCCGGCGCCGGGCAGACCGTGGTCGACCTCGAGCCGCTCGGCGCCCGGTTCGCCGGCGCTCGGCTCGGCGTGGCGATCTGTTACGACAGCGAGTTCCCGCTGCTCGTGCGTCGCCTCACCGCGGCCGGCGCCGACCTCATCGCCGTGCCGAGCTGCACCGACGCCGCGGCCGGGTATCACCGGGTCCGGATCGCCTGCCAGGCGCGCGCTCTCGAGAACCAGTGCTACGTGATCCAGACGCCCACCGTCGGGACCGCGCCCTGGTCGATCGCGGTCGACACCAACGTCGGCTCGGCCGGCGTGTACGCGCCGTCCGATCGCGACCTGCCCGAAGACGGCGTCGTGGCGATCGGCCCGTACTGCGAGCCCGGCTGGGTCGTGGCCGACCTCGACCTCGAGGTGACCGCGGCGGCGCGGCGCGACGGTCTCGTGCTGGGCAGCCGCGACTGGGACCTGCCGGGCCACACCGACGGCGCCGTGGCCAGCGCGGCGCTCAGGGCCCGCGCATGAACAAGTCGGTCGATTCTCGTGGTCGAGCCGCCCGGATGGCAAGGAGCGGCGAGAACCGGCGCGGAACGTACTCGACGTACTTGAGCACCGGAAGCGGAGCCGCGACGCCGCCAGCCGGGATGGATCGGCCACGAGAACGATCGACTTGTTCATGCGCGGGCCCTTACCCGCGAGGTAAGTGAACCGCCGCGACGCGCGTGGTACGACGTCGTCGATGACCGGTCCGATGCAGACGCCGGAGCCGGCGTTCGGCAGGCTCCTCCAGCAGTGGCGGCGTGTCCGCGGCAAGAGCCAGCTCGACCTCGCGGTCGAGGCGGAGGTCTCTCCGCGTCACGTGAGCTTCGTCGAGACCGGGCGCTCCACCCCGAGCCGGGAGATGGTGCTCACCCTCGCGTCCGCGCTCCACGTCCCGCTGCGCGAGCAGAACGCCTTGCTCCTCGCCGCCGGCTACGCGCCCGTGTTCCGGGAGGCCAGCCTCGACGGCCCGGAGCTGGTTCCGGCCCGCCGCGCGCTCGATCTGATCCTCCGCCACCAGGAGCCGTACCCGGCGGTGGTGATGAACCGCCACTGGGACATCGTCAGGAGCAACGACGCCGCCGGCGCGTTCTTCTCGTTTCTGCTCGGTGGCGGCGCGGCGGCCGGCGCCCCGGCGAGCGCGCGGCCGAACGTGGTCCGCCTCATGTTCGATCCCGGCGGCCTCCGCCCGTGGGTCACGAACTGGGAGAGCGTGGCCGAATCACTGATCCAGCGCGTCCACCGCGAGGCGGTCGGCGGCGTCACCGACGAGGCGACCCGGCAGCTCCTCGACGCCGTGCTCGCCTATCCGGCCGTGCCCCGGCGCTGGCGAGCGCTCGACCCATCGGCCCCGCCCTCGCCGTTCATCCCGGTCTCCTTCGCCAGGGACGGCCGCACGTTCCACTACTTCTCGACGGTGACGACCCTGGGCACGCCGCAGGACGTCACCCTGCAGGAGCTGCGGGTCGAGTGCTTCTTCCCGGTCGACGAGGCGACCGAGCGCGAGGCCGCGCTCCTCCGCGCGACCTCGGCGTCCTGACTCGATCAGGATCCGATCTGCTGCCAGAGGAACGCGAACGTGTCCGTCCCGCCCTCGACGGTCTGCTTGACCAGGTCGGCGCCGCCGTGGCCGGCGTGGCGCTCGATTCGCAGGAGGACCGGGGCGCCCGAGGTGCTGTCGTGCTGGAGGGCGGCGGTGAACTTGCGGGCGTGCAGGGGGTCGACGAGGTCGTCGCTGTCGGCGGAGAGGAGGAGGACGGCGGGGTAGGCGGTTCCCTGCCTGAGGCGGTGGTAGGGGGAGTAGGCGTAGAGGGCCTGGAACTGGCGGGCGTCCTCGGCGGAGCCGTACTCGGGGATCCAGGTCTTGCCGGAGCCGAAGAGGTGGTAGCGGACCATGTCGAGGAGGGGGACGCCGCACACGATGGCCTGGAACAGCTCGGGGGCCTGGGTCATGGCGGCGCCGACCAGGAGGCCGCCGTTGGAGCGGCCCATCGCGGCCAGGTGCGCGGTCGAGGTCCACTTCTGCTCGATGAGGTAGCGCGCGGCCGCGATGTAGTCGTCGAAGACGTTCTGCTTCACGAGGAGCATGCCGGCCTCGTGCCACGCCTCGCCCAGCTCGTTGCCTCCGCGCAGGTTCGGGATGGCGAGCATGCCGCCCATCTCGATCCACACCGCCCACGGCCAGCCCCATGAGCCGGCCACCGGGGTCGGCAGCATCGGCTGGCTGAAGCCGCCGTAGCCGTAGAGGATGGTCGGGTTGGCCCCGTTGCGCGCGGCGCCCTTCTTGTGGACCAGGAACATGGTGATCTCGGTCCCGTCCTTCGAGCGATAGCGCACCTGCTCGGCCTGGATCTGCGACGCGTCGAGCGGCAGCACCGCGCGAGCCCACTCCTCGACCGAGCCGCGCGCGATCGACGCCTTGAACACGATGGCGCGCTCGGTGAACGACGAGTACTGGAAGTAGACGGAGCCGTCGTCGAAGGACCCGCTCACGTCGGACACACGGCCGAGCGGCGGGATGGCCAGCTCGTGGGCCAGCGCGCCGTCCTTGCGGCGGACCTGGACCGTGCTGGCCGCGTCGCGCAGGTAGCTCACGACCAGGTGGCCGCCGGCCACCTCCATGCCCTCGATCGTCCCCTCGCTCTCGGGGACGATCTCCTTCCAGGCGGAGCGAGCCGGCTTCCTCGGGTCGATTGCCATGATCCGGAAGCGCGGCGCCGACTCGTTGGTGCGGACGTAGAGGCGCGGGCCGCCGGCCACGACCTCGAACACCGCCTTCACGCCGACCGCGATGGGCTGCCACCCGGCGCGCTTGCGGGTGCGATCCTTGAGGTAGAGGTCGGTCGAGTTCCAGCCGTGCTGCACGCTGGCCACCAGCCAGCGGCCGTCGTCGGTGACCTCGCCCGAGAGGAAGCTCTGCGGGTTGCCGGTGGCGGGGTAGGCGACCTCGTCGGCCGTCGGGTCGCCGCCGAGACGGTGGTAGCGCAGCTCGGCGAAGCCGGGCCGGTCGGCGACCGGGACCTTGTCGGACACCGGCGGGACCCACGTGTAGTAGAAGCCCTTGCCGTCCGGCGTCCACTTCACGTCGGCGTACTTGGCGCCGGGGATCGTGTCGGGCAACTCGCGGCCGCTCGAGACGTCGATGATGTGGAGCACCGCCTCTTCGGAGTTGTTGACCTTGCGCTGGAAGGCGACGTGACGGCCGTCGGGGCTGGGCTCCCACTCGCCCAGGGTGCTCGAGCCGTCCGCGCTCCACGTGTTCGGATCGAGGAGCTGCTTGTCGGTGCCCTTGTCGCCCTGCTTCCAGTAGAGGACCGCCTTCTCGCGGTCCTTGTGCTTGCGCCGCCAGAACAGGCGGCCCTTGCGCCGGATCGGTACCCCGGGCGCGTCGAAGTAGGACAGCTCGGCCAGGCGCGCGGCGATCTGGTCGCGGCGCGGCAGGTGGTCGAGCGCGGCGCGGGCCGCGTCGTGCTGGGTCTTCATCCACGCCTGCACCTCCGGCCGGGAGGCGTCCTCGAGCCAGCGGTACGGGTCGGCGACCGCCACGCCGTGGATCTGATCGACCACCTCCTCGCGCCTGCTCGCCGGGTACGCGGCCGGCGCCGGCCCGCTCGGCTGGTTCGCGGCGGGCGGCCCGGCCGGCTCGGCCGCGGGAGACGCCGCGGTGCCGCCGCCGCCGCCGCAGGCCAGGAGAGTCATGCCGATGGACACCCACAGGAGAGCGCGCATGGCGTGAAGCTAGCACGAGGCGGAAAAGAGGCCCGACGCGCCGCGGTCGACGGTGACGGCGATCGGCGATCGGCGACGGCGACGGCGACGCGCTCACCTCACGTGGGTTGCACCTGGTGAGGCACACCGAGCGGTCGCCGCCACCGGCCGCGCTCGAGTACAGCTTGACAGGCAGGGGAGGTGGGTGACGCTGGCGATGTGGAACCCGCTCTTCCTTCGGCCGCGCGTCCCTGGGTCCGCCGTCTCTTCGTGGTCGGCCACGTCGCCAAGGGAATCGTCTACCTCCTCGTCGGCGGCCTGGCGGTCCTCTCCTCGGCCGGCAAGGGCGGCAAGGTGTCGGGCGAGGAGGGCGCGGTCAGGTCGATCGGCGAGCAGCCGTTTGGCCGGTTCCTGCTGATCGGCGCCGGGCTCGGCCTCCTCTGTTACGCGGTTTGGCGACTGTTCCAGGCCGTCTTCAACCCGGAGAAGAAGCGCGGCGTGGCGGGAGCCGGTCTGCGGATCGGCCGCCTGATCGGCGGGCTCACCCACGGCGCGCTCGCGGTCACCGCCTTCCAGCTCGGCCTCGGCCAGGTCGCGGCGAGCCACCAGAAGGAGTCGCGCCTGTGGGTGGGGAACGTCCTGTCGGCGCCGTTCGGCGAGGCGCTGATCGCGATCGTCGGCCTGGCCCTGTGCGGCTTCGCCATCTACCAGCTCTACTGCGCCGCGGCCAGCCACTTTCCCGAGCGGTTCGACGCGGCCGCCGGCTCGCGCCGGTGGGTGACGGCGGTGGCCCGGATCGGCCTCACCGCCCGCGGCGTGGTGTTCGGCATCATCGGCGCGCGCCTGGTCCAGGCCGGCTTCGCCGACAGCTCACGCCACACCCGCGACATCGGCGGCGCGCTCCGCGACGTCGCCAGCCAGCCGCACGGTCGCCTGCTCCTGGGCCTGGTCGCGGCCGGGCTCGCCGCGTACGGGGTGTATCAGCTGGTCGTCGCCCGGTTCGGCCGCACCCCCGGCACCTGAGCGAGGCCCACCACGAGCCACCTCGACCGCGGTGGACAAAGGATGGGAGAATGCCCCGCCATGCCGGGGAGCCCCGAGAGCCAGGACGGACGGGCCGCCACGCTGACCGCGTCGCAGGTCAACCCGGTCGCGCCCGAGCCGGTGCTTGGGCGGCGCCGGACCGCGCTCATCCGCGGCGCCTGCGTCGGGCGCTACATCCTGCTCGAGCAGCTGGGCGAGGGCGGCATGGGGGTGGTGTTCAAGGCGTACGACCCGGAGCTCGATCGACGCATCGCGCTCAAGCTGGTGCGCATCCGCTCGCGCCAGGAGAGCGAGCGCGAGCGGCACCGGATCCGCCTCCTGCGCGAGGCCCAGGCGCTGGCCCAGCTGTCGCACCCGAACGTCATCGCGGTGCACGACGTCGGCACCTTCGAGGACGACGTCTTCATCGCGATGGAGCTGGTCGAGGGCGGCACCTTGGCCCAGCGGCTCGAGGGCGGCGCCGATCCGGACGAGGTGCTCGATCTGTTTCTGGCCGCCGGCCGCGGGCTGGCCGCGGCGCACGCGGTCGGCCTCATCCACCGCGACTTCAAGCCGGACAACGTGGTCGTCGGTCATGATGGTCGGGCGCGCGTGCTCGACTTCGGCCTCGCCCGCGCCGCGTCGGGGCCGTCGGAGCGGTCGCCGGTGGTGGGGGCCGCGGCCACGCCGGGCGCCGCGGCCACGCCGGGCGCCGCGGCCACGCCGGGCGCCGCGGCCACGCCGGGCTCGTCCTTGGAGGACGACGATCCGGTCGACATCGACGCGGCGACCGAGGAGGCGCCGCCGGCCTCCGGCGACACCGTGGCCGGCGCCGCGGCCCTCTCTCCCGGATCGCTGCCCGAGTCGAGCGAGGACGGGGCCAGCGCCCGGCTGCTGCAGATGCCGCTCACCCGGGCCGGCACGATCCTCGGCACGCCGACCTACATGGCGCCGGAGCAGCTGGTCGGCTCCGCGGTCGACGCGCGCGCCGATCAGTTCAGCTTCTGCGTGGCGCTGTGCGAGGCGCTGTGCGGTGCCCGACCGCCGTCGGGCTGCCCCGATCTGCCGACCTGGATCCGCCAGTCTCCGAGCGGGCGGCGAATGCCGGTCCGGGTGCGCCGGGCGGTCGAGCGCGGGCTCGCCATCGATCCGGCGGACCGCTATCCCTCGATGGACGCGCTGCTCGCCGACATTGCTCCGCCGCCGGCCCGCCAGCGGCGATGGGTGGTGCTGGCGGTCGGGATGGCGGTGCTCGCGGTCGCCGGTCCGCTGATCGTGGGCCAGGTCGGCGCCGACGACAGCGATGGCGCGCGCAGCGCGGCGGCCATCTGCAGCGGCGCGGCCCGCAAGCTGCCCGAGGTGTGGAGCCCCGAGGTGGGCGTCTCGGTCGAGCGAGCCTTTGCCGCGGTCGGCGGCCCGGCCGGTCGCGAGGCCGGCAGCCGGGTGAGAGCGGCGCTCGACCGGTACGGCACCTCGTGGGCGGCGATGCGGGTCGAGGCGTGCCGGGCCACCCGGGTGAACGGCGAGCAATCGGAGTCCATGCTCGACCTGCGGATGCAGTGCCTCGATCGGCGCCTCGACCAGCTCGCCGCGCTGGTCCGGGTGATCCGTGAGGCGCCGGACGCCGCGCTGATCGACCGCTCGGTCCAGGCGGCCCGGTCGCTGCCGGAGCTCGGCGCGTGCGCCGACCGCGCCGCCCTGGTCCGGGTGGTGCCGCCGCCGGAGGACGCCAAGGTCGCGGCCCGGGTCGCGCAGATGCGGCCGCTGCTCGACCGGATCGACGCGCTCGAGCGCGCCGGCCGCTACGACGTGGGCGCCGAGCAGGCCGCCAGTGCCGCCGCCCAGGCCGCGTCGCTCGGCTACGCGCCGATCGAGGCCGAGGCGCTCTACCAGCGCGGCTCGCTCCTGCGCCAGATGGGCGACGGAAAGGGCTCGGAGGCGGCGCTCCGCCGCGCGGTCCAGCGCGCCGCCGAGGCCCAGGACGACCTCATGTCGGCCAGGGTGGCCACCCTGCTGGTCTACGTGGTCGGGGCGGTGTTGCCGCGATCCGAGGAGGCGCTGTCGCTGGCCGACTTCGCGAGCGCCGCGGTCAGCCGGGCCGGCGGCACCGACGTGCTGGTCGGGCAGCTGGAGAACAACACCGGCATCGTGCTCTACCAGCTCCAGCGCTACGAGGAGGCCCGCGCGAAGTTCGTCAGCGCGCTCGAGCACTGGGAGCGCGTGCTCGGCCCGGATCACCCGGACGTGCGGAAGGCGCTGAACAACCTCGCGGCCGTGCTCGGCATGCTGGGCCGGTACGACGAGTCGGCGGCGAACGCCGAGCGCGCCCTCAAGAGCGCGCTCGCGACCTTCGGACCCAACCACCCGGTGGTGTCGCAGGCGTATCACACGGTCGGCCTCAGCTACGACCTCAGCGGTGAGTACGAGAAGGCGCGCGAGAGCATCGAGAAGGCGATGGCCATCCAGGTCGCGATCCTCGGGCCGGAGAACGTCGAGGTGGCGGGCCTTCGCAACAGCCTCGCCACCGTGCTGCGAAGCCTGGGCCGTCTCGAGGAGTCGGAGCGCGAGGAGCGCCTCTCGATCGCGAGCCGCGTTAAGGCGCTGGGACCGTACGACGCCTCGGTCGCGGTCAGCCGGGGCAACATGGCCCTGACCCTGCTCGCGATGGGGCGCACCAAGGATGCGGTGCGGCAGGTCGACCAGGCCCTGGCGATCGAGATCAAGACGCTCGGCGCCAATCACCCCGCCGTGGCCGGCGACCTCAGGGTCCGCGGCGACATCCTCCTGCAGGAGGGACGCCTGGCCCCGGCGTGGAAGGCCTACGCGCGCGCCCGCGCGATGGATGAGAAGGACGGCGCCGCCAGCGGCGAGAGCCTCGAGGGCCTGGCGCGGGTCCGCCTCGGTCAGCGCCGCCACGCGGACGGGGCCCGGCTCATGCGGCAGGCCCTCGCCGCCTACCAGCGCGAGCCGGCCAATCCAGTCCACCAGGGACACGGGCTTCAGGTCATGGCCGAGATCTACCTGGGCTGGCGCCACCACGCCGCGGCGGCCAAGGCGTTCGAGCAGACGATCGCGTTCTGGGACAAGCACAAGGCGGCGCTGCCGACCGACGTCGCCGACGCGCTGGTCGGGCTGGGTCAGAGTCAGCTCGGCTTGCACCGCGCCCGCGCCGCCACGCCATCCTTCGAGCGCGCCCTCGCGCTGGTCGAGTCGGACGCGCGGCGCGTGGTCAGCGCGCGGGCCGAGGCGCGCTTCGGCCTGGCTCAGGCGGTCTGGGACGGCGGCGACCGCGCCCGCGCGATCGGCCTGGCCCGGGCCGCGCGCGCCGAGCTGGCCGCCGGGGGCCCGGTCGAGGCCGCGCGCGCCGCCGTGGTCCGCAAGTGGCTGTCCCGGCACCGCGCGCGCTGATCCGATACCGCGCGCGCATCGCTCCGGTCAGCCCCGGCGCAGCTCCCTTACCTCGCGTCCGTCGGCGGCCAGGGCCCGGGCGAGGGCCTCGAGGCTGTCGAGGTTGTGGATGGGGCGGTGCTGGTCGACGTGGGGGAGGAGCGCGCGGATGCCCTCGGCGCGCGGCTCGAAGCCGGTCCAGCGCAGCAGCGGGTTGAGCCAGATGAGGCGGCGGCAGGACTTGTGGAGGCGCTCGGCCTCGGCGGCCAGCCGCTCGCCCGGACCGCAGTCGAGGCCGTCGGTGATGAGCAGTACGACGGCTCCCTGGCCGAGCACGCGGCGGGACCAGACCCGGTTGAACTCGTGGAGGCACTCGCCCAGCCGGGTTCCTCCGCCCCAGTCGACCACCTCGCGGCCGACCCGGGCCAGCGCCTCGTCCACGTCGCGATGGCGGAGGGTGCGGGTGACGCTCGACAGGCGGGTGCCGAACAGGAAGGTGTGGACCCGCGGGCGGGCGGCGCTGACCGCGTGGAGAAAGGCGAGCAGCATCTCGGAGTAGCGGCCCATCGAGCCGGAGATGTCGCACAGCGCGACCAGCGGCGGCTGGCGGACGCGGCGGCGGCGGAAGCGGAGCGGGGCGACGTCGCCGAAGGTGCGGAGGCCGTCGCGGATGGTGCGGGGCAGGTCGAGGCGGCCGCGCGGCCACGGCCGGTAGCGGCGCGTCGGCACCGGGCGGACCAGGAGCTCGATGCGGGCGGCGGCGGCGCGGGCGCGGCGGAGCTCGTCGGTGGTCATCTGCTCGAAGTCGCGCGAGCGGAGGATCTCGTCGGGCGAGAAGGCCAGGGTGGCGCTGATCTCGACCGCCTCGAGCTCGGTGCGGGCGCGGTCGGTGCCGGGCCGGAGCGCGTCGGACACGCGGCGGGAGGCGGCCGGGCGGCGCGGCACCACCCGGCTTGCCATGAGCAGCGAGTAGACGTCGTCGATGCGGCCCGGGGCGCGGAAGAAGAGGTCGAAGGCCTGATCGAAGACGATGTGGTCCTCGGGGCGGCGAACCATCACCGCGTGGAGCGCCCAGTAGAGCTGGTCGCGGTCGAGGACGTCGACCGCGTCGGCGGCGCGCAGGGCGGAGAGCGCCGAGGCCGGCCCGATGGCCAGGCCGGCGCCGCGCAGCACGCGGGCGAACTGCACGATGTTCGCGGCCAGGTGTCCGCCGCCGGTGTCGCCGTTCATGCGGTGCCGGCCAGCAGCGACTCCACCTGGGCGCCGGCCACCTTGGCCACGTCGTCCTGGTACTTGAGGAGCACGCCGAGGGTCGCGTTCACCATGTCCGGCTCGAGCGCGGTCTGGTCGAGGGCGACCAGCGCGTTGGCCCAGTCGATCGTCTCGGCCACGCCGGGCAGCTTGAACAGGTCGGTGGCGCGCAGCTTCTGCACGAACGCCACCACCTGGCTCGACAGGCTGTCCGGCACGCCGGGGGCGCGGGCGCGCAGGATGGCCAGCTCGCGCGCCGCGTCCGGGTAGCCGATCCAGTGGTAGAGGCAGCGCCGCTTGAGCGCGTCGTGGATCTCGCGGGTCCGGTTCGAGGTGAGGATGACGATCGGCGGCTCGGCCGCGCGGATGGTGCCGAGCTCCGGGATGGTGATCTGGTAGTCGGACAGGATCTCGAGCAGGAACGCCTCGAACGGCTCGTCGGTGCGGTCGAGCTCGTCGATGAGCAGGACCCCGCCCGCCTCGAGCGCCTGGAGCAGCGGGCGCTTGAGCAGGAACGCCTCGCTGAAGATCGTCTGGGCCACCGCCTCGCGGTCCTGGCCGGCCAGCTCGGCCAGGCGGATCTCCAGCATCTGGCGCGAGTAGTTCCACTCGTAGAGCGCCGCCGCGGCGTCGAGCCCCTCGTAGCACTGCAGCCGGATGAGCCGGCGGTCGAGCCGCTCGGCCAGCACCTTGGCGAGCTCGGTCTTGCCGACCCCCGCCTCGCCCTCGATGAGGAGCGGCCGGCCGAGCTTGAGGGCGAGGAACAGCGCCGTCGCCAGGCTGACGTCGGCCACGTAGCGGCCGCCGGCGAGGAGCTCCGTCGTCTCGGCGACGTTGCGGGGGAGCGCTTTCACCGGATGGACCGGGCCGGCCTCGCCCGGCTCAGGCGCTGGCCACCGCCCGCTTCGCCATGACGCCGATCAGGTGGGCGCGGAACTCGGCGCTGGCCTCGCTGTCGGTCTGCAGGTCGTCGGCGGCGACCGCGATGCCGTCGAGTGACTCCGGCGCGAACTTCTTGCCCAGCGCCGCCTCCATCTCCGGGACCCGGAACACCCTCGACCCGGCCCCGGTCACCGCCACCCGCACGCCGCCCTTCGCCTTGACCACCATGACCCCGACCACGGCGAACTTCGACGCGCGGTGGGCGAACTTGACGTACGAGCAGCGCTCCGGCACCGGGAAGTGGACCGCGGTGATGAGCTCGTCCGGCTCCAGCGCGGACTGGAACAGGCCGGTGAAGAACGAGTCGGCCGGCAGGCGGCGGCGGTCGGTCGCGATCGTCGCGCCCAGCGCCACCAGCGCGGCCGGGTAGTCCGCGGCCGGGTCGGCGTGCGAGATCGATCCGCCGATCGTGCCCCGGTTCCTGACCTGGGCGTCGCCGATGCCCCCGGCCAGCCGGGCCAGCGCGGCGATCGGCTTCGAGGCGGCCACCTCGTCGTGAGTGGCCAGCGCCCCGACCAGGAGGTTGGTGCCGTCGATGCGGATCTCGCGCAGCTCGGCGAGGCCGGCCAGCGAGACCAGGTCGGTCGGCTGGGCCAGGTCGAGCTTCAGCATCGGCAGCAGGCTCTGCCCGCCGGCCAGCGCCTTGGCCCCCTCGTTCCCGCTCAGCAGCTTCACCGCCTCGGCGACGCTCTTCGGTCGATGGAACTGGAAGTTCTTCATGGCCGTGCCTCCCGGATCGCCCGCCATACCTTTTCCGGCGTCGCCGGCATGTCGATGTGCTTCACCCCCAGCGGCTCGAGCGCGTCGAGCACCGCGTTGATGACCGCCGGCGGGACGCCGATCGCGCCCACCTCGCCGACCCCCTTCACGCCGAGCGGGTTGTGAGTGCACGGGGTCGCGTGGTTGCCGACCTTGAACATCGGCAGGTCGGCCGCGCGCGGCATGCAGTAGTTCATGTACGAGCCGGTCAGGAGCTGGCCGTCGTCGTCGTACAGGCACTCTTCCCACAGCGCCTGGCCGATGCCCTGGGCCAGCCCGCCGTGGGCCTGGCCGTCGACGATCATCGGGTTGATGATGACGCCGACGTCGTCGGCGATGGCGACGTCGACCACCGCGACCAGCCCGGTGTCAGGATCGACCTCCACCTCGACCAGGTGACAGCCGCCCGGGAAGGTGAAGTTGCCCGGGTCGTAGAACGCGGTCTCCTCCAGGCCGGGCTCCAGCGTCTCGAGCGGGTAGTTGTGCGGCACGTAGGCGGCGAACGCGATCTCGCCGAACGCCTTGGCGCGGTCGGTGCCGGCCACCCGGAAGCTGCCGTCGGAGAACTCGATGTCGGCCAGCTTGGCCTCGAGCATGTGGGCGGCGATCTTCTTGCCCTTGTCGATGATCTTCTCCATCGCCTTGAAGACCGCCGAGCCGCCCACCGACGCCGAGCGCGAGCCGTAGGTCCCCATCCCGAACGGGATGCGATCGGTGTCGCCGTGGACCACCTCGACACTCTCGATCGGCACGCCGAGCCGCTCGACCACCAGCTGCGCGAAGGTGGTCTCGTGACCCTGGCCGTGGCTGTGGGAGCCGGTGAAGACGACCACGTTGCCGGTCGGGTTCACCCGCACGGTCGCGGCCTCGTACAGGCCCGCGCGCGCGCCGAGCACACCGGCCACCGCCGACGGAGCCAGCCCGCACGCCTCGATATAGGTCGAGATGCCGAACCCGCGCAGCTTGCCGCGCGAGGCCGACGCCTTCTTGCGCGCCGCGTAGCCCGGGTAGTCGATCGACTTCAGGGCCAGGTCGAGGGTGGCGTGGTAGTTGCCGGTGTCGTACTGGAGCGCGACCGGCGTCTGGTAGGGGAACTGCTCCGGCTTGATGAAGTTCTCCCGCCGGATCTCCACCCGATCGATCCCGAGCTGGCGCGCCGCCTTGTCGACCAACCGCTCGAGCAGGTACGCGGCCTCGGGCCGGCCGGCGCCGCGGTACGCGTCGACCGGGACCGTGTGGGTGAAGATCGCCTTCACCTCGACGTAGATGGCCGGGATGGCGTACGGGCCGGACAGGAGCGTGGCGTAGAGGTAGGTCGGGATGCACGGCGCGAACGTGGACAGGTAGGCGCCCATGTTGGCCAGGGTGTCGACCCGCAGGCCGAGGAAGCGGGCGCGCTCGTCGAGGGCGAGCTCGGCGTGGGACACGTGGTCGCGCCCGTGCGCGTCCGACATGAACGCCTCGTTGCGGTCGGACGTCCACTTGACCGGCCGGCCGATCCGGCGCGACGCCCACAGGACCAGCAGCTCCTCGGCGTAGTGATAGATCTTGGAGCCGAAGCCTCCCCCCACGTCCGGCGCGAACACGCGGATCTTGTGCTCGGGGACCTTGAGGGTGAACGCGCCGAGCAACAGGCGGATGAGGTGCGGGTTCTGCGACGTGGTGTAGAGCGTGTAGTGCTCGCTGGCGTCCTCGTAGTGGCCGATCGCCGAGCGCGGCTCCATCGGGTTGGGGATGAGCCGGTTGTTGGTGAGGTCGATCTTCACCACGTGCTTGGCGCGGGCGAACGCCGCGTCGGTCGCGGTCGAGTCGCCGATGTGCCAGTCGTAGCAGACGTTGCCGGGCGCCTCGTCCCACACCTGCGGCGCGCCGCTCGCGACCGCCTGGGGCAGGTGGGCGACTCCCTGGAGCGGCTCGTAGTCGATCTCGACCAGCTGCGCCGCCTCGCGCGCCTGCGTCCGCGTCTCCGCCACCACCATGACGACCGGGTCGCCGACGTGGCGGACCTTGCCGATGGCGAGCGCCGGGTGAGGCGGCTCGACCATGTTGGAGCCGTCCTTGTTCTTGATGAGCCAGCCGGCCGGCAGGCCGCCCAGCTGATCGGCGGCCACGTCCTCGCCGGTCAGGATCGCGACCACCCCGGGCGCCTGACGCGCCGCGGTGAGGTCGATCGACGCGATGCGGGCGCTGGCGTGGTGCGAGCGGAGCAGGTACGCGTGGGTCTGGTCGGGCAGCTGGATGTCGTCGGTGTACTGGCCCTTGCCGAGGAGGAACCGGCGGTCCTCGCGGCGCTTGACCGGCGAGCCGATGCCGCCGGCGGTCATCGCGAGCCTCCGCGGATCGTCTCGGCCGCCGACAGCACCGCCTTGACGATGTTGTGGTAGCCGGTGCAGCGGCAGATGTTGCCCTCGAGCCAGTGCCGCACCTCCGTCTCGCTCGGGCTGGCGTTGCGCCGCACGAGGTCGATCGCGCTCATCACCATGCCCGGTGTGCAAAAACCGCACTGGAGGCCGTGGTGCTCCTGGAAGGCGGCCTGCATCGGGTGCATCTTTCCGCCCTCCGCGACCCCTTCGATGGTGGTGATGTCGGCGCCGTCCGCCTCGACCGCCAGCATCGTGCAGCTCTTCACGGACTTTCCGTTGACGTGGACCACGCACGCGCCACACTGGCTGGTATCGCAGCCGACGTGGGTGCCAGTGAGGCGAAGCTGATCGCGCAGGAGCTCGACCAGGAGCGTGCGCGGCTCGACCTCGACGGTGTGGCTTCGTTTGTTGACCTTGACGGTGATCATGAGCTCGCCACCTCCGGTCGCTAAGGGGTACGTCGGCGACAGCGTACGCCCAGACCGCCGGCATGCGCAACGCCACGGGATCTGGGCGCGTGCGACCGCTCGCCGCGCGGCGCGGATCGAGTCGGCCGCGCGCGGGCGGCGCGCGCTCACCCACTTCGTCCGACATGCGGGCCGACGCGATCGTCGGTTCGATGCGCGCGCCGCGCGGCTCGAATGCGATCGGCGCGGCGCGGGTGTCGGCGTATTCTGCGCGCGCGAGGCGCGTACGGCCATGCCGAGGGGGCGGTCCTGAGCGAATCAGCCACAGGGCACGAGGGCGACATGCGGTGCTGCGGCACCTGCCGCGCGATCTACCGGAGCGGCTTTCACCGCTGCCCGACCGACGGGACCGAGCTGTCTCCGTTCGACGCCGATCCGGTGATCGGCACGATCATCAGCGGGCTGTACGAGGTCGAGGCGTGCGTGGGCGAGGGCGCGATGGGGCGCGTGTATCGCGCCCATCACCTCCGGCTTCAGCGCCGCCGGGTGGCGCTGAAGATCCTGCTCGGCGACTTCACGATCAACGTGGCCATGCGGATGCGCTTCACCCAGGAGGCGCAGGCGGCCAGCATGCTGTCGCATCCGAACGTGGTGCCGGTGCTCGACTTCGGCAGGGACGAGCACGGGCTGCTCTACCTGGCCATGGAGTACGTCGAGGGCCGCTCGCTGGCCCGGATCATCGCCGAGGAGGCCCCGCTCGCGCCGGACCGGGTGATCCACCTGGCCCGGCAGCTCTGCCTCGGGCTGGCCCACGCGCACCAGCGCGGGCTCATCCACCGCGACTTCAAGCCAGACAACGTGCTGGTGGTCGACGGCCCGTCCGGCGAGGTGCCGCGCATCGCCGATTTCGGGCTCGCGATCTTCTCGGACGGCGAGGAGCACGGCGCGCGCCTGACCAGCGCCGGCACGGTGGTGGGGACGCCGCTCTACACCGCGCCGGAGCAGGCGCTCGACCGCGTGGTCGATCAGCGCGCCGACCTTTTCGGGCTCGGCGTGTCGATGTACGAGATGCTGGCCGGGGTGCCGCCGTTCGACGAGGGCACCAGCGCGATCGCGGTGCTGCACGCCAACCTGTCCGCCCCGCGCCAGCCGATCGCCGAGCGCGCGCCGGGCGTGGTGGTGGATCCGGCGCTCGAGCGGATCGTGCACTCGCTGCTCAGCGCGGATCGCGAGCAGCGCTACCCGTCGGCGAACGCGGTGATCGAGGCGCTCGACCAGCTGGTCGAGGGGGTGCCGGGCGGCGCGCCGCTCGGGATGGCCAGGACGATCACCATCGACCTGAACGACGAGGACACCGACGTCAGCCGGGCCCGCTACGTCCTGCCCAGGCGGACCGGGCGGCGGATCGCGATCGCGGCCGTCCTGGTCGGCGGGATCGCGGCGGCGGCCCTCGCGATGTTCTGGCCGACCGCGAGGTCGCGGTGGTCGGCGGGCCCGGCGGTCGCGGCCGGGACGGCGGCGGTCGGGACGACGCCGGTCGGGACGACGCCGGTCGCGGCGGGAAGCGGCAAGGCGGTGGATGAGGGCGGCGATCACGCGAGCGTGGTGGCGGCCGGGACGCCGGGCGCGGTGGCGAGCGACGGGGCGGCGCGTGCGACGCGTGTGGATGATGAGTCGCGGGTTGCCGCCGCTGATGCCGTTGCCGGGGCGGACGATGCGCGTGGGGAGGGTCCGGCGCCGCGGCGGCCATCGCGCGAGCGCTTGCCGCGGGCGCGGACCGGGCGCCAGGTCGCGGGCGCCAGCATGATCATGGATCCGAGCGGGGCGCGGCTGGCCGCGCCGGGGGAGGCGAGCGGCGATCGGGCCGGCGGCGACCAGGCGCGCCCCGGCGATGGCGAGCGCCGCGGCGATGGATCGGGCGCGGTCGGCGCCGGCGTCGGCGACTCGGCGGCGGGTGGCGCGGCGGCCGCGATCTCGCTGTCCTCGACCGCGCCGTCCTCGACGACATCGCCTTCGCCGCCACCCGCGTCGGTCACCGGCGGCCCGGGCGAGCTGGCGCGCGGCGAGCAGGCCCCGCCGTCGCGATCGAATCCCGACCCGACCCACGTCGACCCGGCCAGGCCCGGCGGCGCGGCCCGGCGCCCGACCCTGACCGCGCGTGCCGGCATCGCCGGACTCACGGTCGACGGCTCGCTGTCCAGCGCGGAGGTCCGCCGCGGCATCGAGCGGGTCGAGCCCCGCCTGGCCACCTGCTACCGCGCGGCCGCGATCCGCGCCGGACACGACGCGGCGGGCGGCGTCCCGATCAGCTTCATCATCGGCGAGAACGGCCGCGCCACCCAGGTCCACGCCGGCGGCGCGCCGCTGCCCGGCCTGGCCGCCTGCGTGTCGGACGCGATCGGGGCGGTGCGCACCCGCGTTGCCCCCGACGTCGGCGACGTGCGAGTCTCGCTGCGCGTGAGCTTCGACCCGGTCGATCGATGACGCGCACGCCATCCCCGCCGACCGCGCTGGCCGTCGCCCTGGTCGCCCTCGCGGCGTCCGGCTGCCTCGATCCGCTGGTCGGCGACGAGGTCGGCGCGTCCGGCCTGATCCTGCCGGCCGGCACGCCGGTCGAGTCGGCGCACGACGATCCGGCCATCGAGCGCCAGATCGACCAGAGCGACGGCGTGGACGACGTGGTCGCGCGCGTCCACGGCTTCGCCGGCGGCGCGCCGATCGCCTACTGGGATTTCGGGCCGGCCCCGACCGCGGCGGTGCCGCTGTTCGTCCTGGTCCGCGAGGGCGAGGGCGGCGAGCTCGAGCCGATCGATCACCCGAGCATCATCGGCGCGATCCCCGGCGACGCCGGCTACTCGCCATTCTGGTCGGTGCTGACCGTCGAGGTGACCGGGGCGTATGCCGGCGAGCTCCTCACCTCGTTCGCGGCGGTGCAGGAGGCGGAGCGGGTCGGCCTGGTCGAGGCGCCGGTGCTGAGCGGCCAGGCCATTCACTGCCCGGTGGTGGCGAGCGACGTCACCGTCGAGGTCGGCGACGACGGCGAGGCGCTTGCGGCCAGCTCGCGGTTCTTCTGGGAGGGGCTGACGGTCGACTGCTTCGACTTCGGCTCGATGCCGGTCGAGGCCGGCTCGCGCGCGCCCGACGACCGTCGCTACCAGATCCGCCGCGACGGGAGCGAGCCGCTCAGCGAGGTGGTCCGCGGCATCGACCTGACCGGGGACGGCGACCTCGACGACAGCAACGACGTCTTCTCGCGCGGCGCGGCGGACGGCGAGTACTCCCCGCTGTGCCGCACCGTCGCGGTCGCGGTCGCCGACGACACCGCGGCGATCGACACCTTCGCCGACCAGACCATGTCGGCCATCCGCGCGGCGACCGATCTCTTCGACCCGGAGGCGATCGAGGGGATCGTGGTCGCCGTCGAGATCACCGACGATCTGCGCGACTGTCCCCAGCAGCGGGAGCCGGGCGGCCTGTGATCGCGCGCGCGCTCGGCCTGGGGATCGCGGTGGCGCTGGGCGCCGGCTGCCTCGACTCGTTCGAGCCGGACGTGGGTGAGCCGATCCAGGCGCTCTGCACCGACGAGGATTCCGATCCGTCCACCCCGGTCAGCTTCCTGATCGACATCCAGGCCGGCCTGTTCGAGAGCCCCGACCTGGCCTGCACGGTCTGCCACACGCCGGGCGGGGCCACGCCGATCGGCCTGCGCACCAGCGGGCTCAACCTGTCGTCGTACGCCTCGCTGCTGCGCGGGGGCGACGACAGCGGCCAGAACATCGTCGTGCCGGGCCGCCCGTGCGAGAGCGTCCTGTTCCAGAAGGTGAGCCCGGCGCCCCCGTTCGGGGCGCGCATGCCGCTCGACGGGCCGCCGTTCCTCGGCGAGCGCGAGCTGCAGCTCGTGGCGGACTGGATCGCGGAGGGGGCCGATGAGGACTGATCGACGGCGGCCGCTGGCCGCCGCACTGATGGCGGCGGCGCTGGTCGCGGTGGCGCTGGTGACCGGCGAGCTCGCCACCGGCGGCTGCGGCTCCGAGTCGCGCGGCTTCGGCGTGGTGCCCGGCAAGGGCGGCGCCGACCAGTCGCTGGCCCGCGCCTGCCGGCTGACCGAGCGCCGCTGCACGCGCTGCCACCCGATCGACCGGGTGCTGGACGCCCACGTCAGCGATCCGGCCGACTGGGAGCTCTACGTCAGCCGCATGCGCCGCACCCCGGGCAGCGGCATCCGGGCCAACGAGGAGGCCATCCTGGTCCGCTGCCTGGTCCACCACAGCTTCGGGGCCCAGGCGGCCCGATGAGCCCGGACCGATCGCGGCGCCGGCTTTTCGGCGCGGGCGCCGCCCTGGTCGCGGCCGCGGCCGCCGCAGCGCTGGCCTCGCCGGCGCGGGCCGACGGCTTCAGCCACAACTTCGCCGGCTCGGTGCAGATCGACTACCTGTCGGTGCCGACCGAGAAATACCCGGCCAGGCAGGGCTTCGACGGCGCCACCGTCGAGCTGTCGCTCAAGCTGGCGATGGACTTCGGCGACAAGGTGTCGTCCAGCGTCAAGGTGTGCGTCGCCTGCCACGGCCTCGAGGTCGGGCTGGCCTCCTTCGACCTGCGCGTGGCCGACGAGCTCAACGTCCGGGTCGGCCGCTTCATCCCGTCGTTCGGCAGCTTCCCGATCCGCCACGATCCGGCCAACCACCGCACCAGCGACAAGCCGCTCCCCTACGACATGGGCCGCATGCTGCGCCTGCGCGAGTGGAACATGGGCGTCCTGCCGACCCCGTGGGTGGAGAGCGGGGTCGAGATCGGCGGGACCGTGTTCGCCAGCAGCGGCCAGCTCGACTACGCGGTCTACGCGGTCAGCGGGCCCAAGGCCGGCGCCGACGCGGCCGACTTCGACTTCATCCGCTCGCGCTCGCCCGACCGCTACTACATCGACAACAACTCGGAGCCGTCGGTGGGCGGGCGGCTGGCCGGCACCGTCGAGCTCGGGCCGGTCTCGGTGATGCTGGGCGCCTCGGCGATGACCGGCCGCTACGATCCGGACCGCCACCTCGCCTTCTTCATCGCCGGCGCCGACCTCGGCTTCCAGATCGGCCAGGCCTTCCTGCGCACCGAGTACCTGGTCCGCCGCACCGAGATGGCGCTGGGCGAGGATCCAGCCACGCGGTTCCGCTACGGGCCGGGCGAGGACGGCGAGGTCGACAACTTCTTCCTCAAGGACGGCTTCTACGGCGAGCTCGAGGTCCCGTTCGGCGATCTCGAGGCCCTGGTCAGGTTCGACGGGCTGCGCCGGTTCGGCAACGTGCTGGCCAGCAGCCAGCTCCGCTCGCGCAGCGCGGTGCTCCGCTACACCGCGGCGCTCGCCTACCGCCTGCCGGGCGGGCTGCGGCTCAAGGCCAGCGCCGAGCAGTACGACTTCTCCGACTTCGACGACGAGGTCGCGCTCCACCTCGGCATCGCCGGCTCCTTCTGACCATGGAGCGCCCGGACATCGCCGACCAGGTTCGCGCCGCCGAGGTGGTGCTGCCGTGCCCCGATCTCGAGGCCACCCTCGGGTTCTTCACCGGGCGGCTCGGCTTCCGTGTCGAGACGATCTCGCCGGCCGACGATCCGCGGGTCGCGGTGGTGTCCGGCCACGGCGTGCGGCTCCGGCTCGAGCGCGGCGAGGCGGGCGCGCCGGGCCGCCTGCGCTTGCTGTGCCGCGACCTCGCGTCGCTCGGCGGCGAGTCGACCCTGACCGCGCCCAACGGCACCCGCATCGAGCTGGTCGAGGCCGAGCCGGCGGTGGCGCTGCCGCCGCTGGCCCCGTCGCTGGTGGTGAGCCGCCTGGCCGGCGCGCGCTGGGGGACCGGGCGGGCCGGGATGCGCTACCGCGACCTGCTCCCGGATCGCCAGGGCGGGCGGTTCATCGCGTCGCACATCCAGATCACCGACGGCGGGCCGGTGCCGGACTACGTCCATTTCCACCGGGTGCGCTTCCAGATGATCTACTGCGCGCGCGGCCGGGTGCGGGTGGTGTACGAGGACCAGGGACCGCCGTTCGACCTCGAGGAGGGGGACGCGGTCCTGCAGCCGCCCGGCATCCGTCACCGCGTGCTCGACAGCTCGGCCGGCCTGGAGGTGATCGAGATCGGCTCCCCGGCCGCGCACGAGACCTGCGCCGACCACGACCTGGCCCTGCCGACCGCGGCGGTCGACCACGCCCGCGAGTTCGGCGGACAGCGGTTCGCGCACCACCGCGCGGCGGCGGCGACGTGGCGGCCGTGGCGATGGAGCGGCCTGGAGGCGCGCGACCTCGGGATCACCGAGGCCACCGGCGGGCTGGCCGGCGCCCGGGTGGCTCGGCCGGGCCGATCGGCGGTGGCGTCGCACGGCGGCGAGCGCGGCGACCGGGCCGGCGAGCGCGGCGACCGGCAGGAGCTCGCCGCGCACCGCGGCGAGCTCCTGTTCGGGTTCGTATTGCGCGGCCAGATCGCGCTCGAGTGCGACGGGCGAGCGACCGAGCCGCTGGCCGCAGGCGACGCGTTCGCGGTGCCGGCCGGCCTCGCCCATCGCCTGGCCGGCTGGTCGGCCGATCTCGAGCTGCTCGAGGTGTCGCTGCCGGCCGCGATCGACACCGCCGCGGGGCCGGTTACGCTCCCGTGACCATGCCCCCCGCCCCCGACCAGGCACTCTGCTTCGCGTTTCGCGGCCGCGATCTCCTGATCAGCCACGGCGACGGCCGCGCTCGGGTCCTGGACGCGGCGGCGTGGCGCGAGCTCGGCATCGCGGCGGTGCGCGAGAACGACCTCGGCGGCGCCGCCGCGGCGATCGCGGTGGAGCTACCCGACGACGCCGAGCCCCCCGACGGCATGGCGTTCGAGAATCTTCGCCGGCTGCACGGCCGGGTCGACGACGAGGTCCTCGGCCTGGCCCTGCGCGCGGTGCAGATCGTCGAGTGGGACCGCGGCAACCAGTTCTGCCCGCGCTGCGCCGGCCCGGTCGACCGCGTGCCCGGCGAGTTTGCCAAGCGCTGCCCGCGCTGCCAGACCAGCACCTATCCGCGCCTGTGCCCGGCGGTGATCGTGCTGGTCGAGCGCGGCGACGCCGTGCTGCTCGGCCGCAACGCGCGCTTCCCGCTGCCGATGTACTCGACCCTGGCCGGCTTCGTCGAGCCGGGCGAGACGCTCGAGCAGACCGTCCACCGCGAGATCCGCGAGGAGGCCGGCATCGAGGTGACCGACCTCCGCTACTTCGGCAGCCAGCCGTGGCCGTTCCCCGACTCGCTCATGATCGCGTTCACCGCCGTCCACGCCGGCGGCGAATTGCGCCTCGACCCGACCGAGCTGTCCGACGCGGCCTGGTTCGAGCTGGACGACCTGCCGATGGTTCCGCCGCGCATCAGCATCGCCCGCCAGCTGATCGACGCCTGGGTGCGGCGGCGCGGCGGCGATCCGGACCGGCTGCGCAGCCCGGGCTGAGCCGGCGAGCGGCCGGCGAGCAGCCGCGGCGAGCAGCCGCGGCGAGCGGCCGCGCCGCCAGCGGCTACGCTTCGGGGATGACCGGCCGGGCTCGCGTCGTCGTCGTCCTCGGTGTCCTCGTCGCCCTCGGTGTCCTGGTCGCCCCGGGCCGGCCCGCGTCAGCCGAGACGTTCGCGCGGTCGGTCCTCTCGGTCGGCGGCGCGCGGATCGAGCTGTCGGTGGAGGAGGATCCGGGCGCCGCGGCCTCGCCGGTGGTCGTCGCGCGGTGGGTGCGCCGCGCTGCCGGTGCGGTGGCTTCGTTCTACGGCCGCTTCCCGGTGGCGCGGGTCCGCATGGTCGTCCACCGCACCCCGGGCCGGGGCATCCACGGGACCGCGTTCGGCAGCGGCTTCATCCGGGTCCAGCTCGGCCGCGAGGCGACCTCCGCCGAGCTCGATCGCGACTGGGTCATGACCCACGAGATGTTCCACCTCGGCTTCCCCGACCTGGAGCGCAGCCACCTGTGGATGCAGGAGGGGCTGTCGACCTACTTCGAGCCGATCGCGCGGGTGCGGGCCGGCCAGATGCGCGCCGATCAGCTGTGGCGCGAGCTGTTCAGCGGGCTGCCCCACGGCCTGCCGCGCGAGGGGGAGGGCGGCCTCGACCAGACCCCGTCGTGGGGCGCGACCTACTGGGGCGGCGCGCTGTTCTGGTTCCTGGCCGACCTCGAGATCCGCGAGCGCACCGGCAACCGCCACTCGGCCGACGATGTCCTCCGCGCGGTGCTGGCGGCCGGCGGCGACGGCAGCCAGGACTGGTCGATCGAGCGAGTCCTGTCGGTCGGCGATCGCGCGACCGGCACCCAGGCGATGACGTCGGTCTACCGCCGCCTGGCCGGCAAGCGGTTCGAGGTCGACCTCCGCGCGCTGGCCGCGCGCCTGGGAGTCGGCCCGCGCGGCGTGGACGACCGCGCCCCGCTCGCCGCCATCCGCCGGTCGATCACCGCGCCAGGTACCGCTCGATGTCCGGAAGCGCCAGCAGGAGCACGTCCGCCACCGCCTGGAGCGACCCGGCCGACACCTTGTCCAGCGTATCGCCCGCCGTATGCCAGGCCGGGTACTCGAGGTCGATGAGGTCGACCGCCGGGATCCCCGCGTCGGTGAAGCTCCAGTGGTCGTCCTCGATGGAGGCCTCCTCGCGCACGAACTCGGGCCGCTTCGCCCGCGCCGCGGCGTCCCAGACCAGGTCGTTCAACCAGTCGGTCGAGTTGGAGTCGCGCCGGATGCGGAGATCGCGGTCGCCGATCATGTCGACCAGGATCACCGCGCGCAGCTCGGCCAGCGATCCGTCCTCGCGGCTCGCCTCGACGTAGTGGCGGCTGCCATAGGTGTGATCGTCGCCGGTCCACTCGACCAGCGCCTCCTCGCCGTCGAGGAACAGGAGCTCGATCGGCATCGGGTTCTTCCGCGCCGCCAGGACCCGGCCGAGCTCGATGAGGAACGCCGCGCTGGAGCCGCCGTCGTTGGCGCCGACGAACCGGAACCGGCGGAACAGCTTGGTGTCGTAGTGGCCGGCGATGACCAGGCGGGCGCCGCGCGCCGCGCCCGGCACGGTGGCGCGCAGGTTGACCATCTGGATGGTCCCGAGCGGCGTCTGCGCGGTGAACGGCTGGGCCACGGCGGTGATGCCGTACGAGGCCAGCTGGCGGGTGATGTAGCCGCGCGCGACCGCCGCGCCGGGTGAGCCGGGCGGGCGCGGCCCGATCGCGACCAGCTGCGCGACGTGCTCGCGAGCGCGGGCCCCGTCGAAGTGAGACGCGGAGGCTGGCTGGCCCGAGCTGGCGCACGCGGCGAGGGCCAGCGCGGCCAGCGAGAGCAGGGCGCCCGGGCCGAGAGCGCGGCTCAATCGCGAGGGCCTCGCGGGCCGGGGGGGCGAGGGTGGTTCCATGGCGACGTGCAGTCTGGTCGGCTCCGGCCGCCGCCGCAAGCCTCCGTCACGGGCAGGTGGCGTCGGGCGCCGCGGCGCAGCAGTCGTCGAAGGCGCCGTTGGCGACGTCGATCCAGCAGTGGCTCATCGCCTCCAGCTCCGCCGGGGAGTCGGCGGTGGTGGGATCGTCGATCCCGCTGTCGAGCAGACACTGGTCGTTGGTCGAGAACAGCAGGTCGGCGCACGTGGTTCCCGCCGGCGGCGACGGGTCGGTCGGGCCGCTGTCGCAGGTCTGGTCCGGTGCATCCGCGCAGCACTGCTCGAAGCCGACGTTCGCCTGGCCCCAGCACGCGGCCAGCGTGGCCAGCTCCTCCTCGGTCGAGCCGGGGCTGTCCGGATCGAGCCCGTGCGCGGCCGCGCACCCGGAGAAGCTGCGCTGCAGCCCGTCCGCGCAGGTCGAGCCATCGTCCGGGGTCCCGCCCGGGCGGTCGCCATCGTCGCCGCCGGGCCCGCCGCCGGGCTCGCCGCCGGGCTCGCCGCCCGATCCGTCGCCCGGATCGCCGCTGGATCCGCCGGGCAGGCCACCGGGGCGCTGGTCGATGCGGCCCGCCGCCACCGACGGAGCGCCCGGGCCCCCGCCGCGCTCGATCGGCGACCACGGCCGCGCCTGGTTGCGCGTGCGCGGCCCGGCCGGACCCTCGTACGGAGGCGCCAGGCGGAGCAGCGACCATCGATCGCGGATGATCTCGATCGGCGGCGACGCGGCCGGCCACCGGTCGAACGGCGGGCGCGCGCCCGGCACCAGGCGCTCGATCCGCCGATCGCGGCCGGTCGATGCGCCGGCAGCGGACGGATCGCGGCCGCTCGTGGCAGGCCCGCCCGGCTCGCCCGCGGAGGGCCCGCCACCGACCACGTCCGACGCCGACGGCGCGCGCGGCGCAGCAGCCCCGGTCCTCGAGGCCGTCGAATCGGCTCGCAGCACCGGATCGCGGGTGGCCGGCGACTCCTGCCGGCGCCGCTCGATCTGCGAGCGCAGCACCGATCCGCCGGCCAGCAGCACCGCGGCAGCGGCGGCCAGCCCGACCACGCGGCGCGACGGCCGCAGCCGCCGAGCCGGGGTCGCCGCGCGCAGCCTCACCCGCGCGAGCAGAGCCCGGCGCGATCGGCGCAGACGGAGCTGGTTCGGCTCCGGCGGGTCGGCCAGCGCCGCCACCACCTCGGCCAGCGCCTGGTAGCCGCCCCACGCATCGCGGCAGGCCCCGCAGCCCGCCACATGGTCGTCGAGGTCGGCGGGCAGCGACGGGAAGGCCGAGGCCAGGCGCTCGGTCGGGCACCGCATCGGGGACCTCATCGGGCACCTCCGGTGACCGCGTCGCGCAGCCGCATGCGAGCGTCGTGGAGCCGCCGGGCCAGCGTCCCCTCGGGGACGCCGAGCAACCGCGCGGCGTCGATGCACCGCACCTGCTCGAGGTCGCAAAGCACGAACGCCTCGCGCAGGAGATGGGGCAGGTGCTCGATCTCGCGCTCCAGCCGCGAGACCATCTGGCGCCGTGACGCGGTCTCGCGAGGGTCGGGCCGATCGTCGGCCACATCGACCTCCTCGTGAGACAGCCGCTTGCCGGCGCGGAGCTGCTGGCGAGCCAGGTTGGCGGCGATCGCGACCAGCCAGGTGCTCACCTGCGCCTCGCCGCGGAAGCGACCGGCGGCGGTCATCACCTCGAGGAACGTGGCCTGCACCAGGTCATCGACGTCGGCGCGCCGTCCGACCAGCCGGGTGAGGCAGCGGTGCACGCGGGCCTGATGCCGGTCGAACAGGACACCGAGCGCCTCCGGATCACCGCCGGCGCACGCCTTCACCAGCTCGCGGTCGGACCGCGCGGGAGCCGCAGGTGCGATCACGGGGAGGGGGAGCGTGGCGGACGGGGAGCGCATGACCGCGTGCAGGTGAGTGGCGCAGAGGGGCAATTCCTTCGCCGAAAATCGCGGCCAGTCCTCTCGAGGACTTGCGAACAAAGTGATGCCCGGTTCCAGCGACCCGGAGGGGACAACTGTCCCGCCAGGGTCGCCGGACCCGGGCGAAAGCTCAGGCGCCAGGCTCCGGCGCCGGCTCGTCGTCGCCGTCACCGACATCACAGGTCTGGTCGGGCGTCGCGGCGCAGCAAGCGTCGAAAGCGCCGTTGGCCACATCGATCCAGCACCCCGAGACCAGCGCGAGCTCCTCCTCCGTGTCGATCTCGCCGCTGCCGTCGAGGTCGCCCCACTCGCTACCAGCGTCGGCCAGGCACTGCGAGTTCGCCGCGAAGAGGATGGTGGCGCAGCTCTGATCGCCACCGCCATCCCCGTCGCCGCCGTCCCCGCCATCGCCGCCGTCATCCCCGTCGCCGCCGTCCCCATCATCGCCGCCGCCGTCATCGCCGTCGCCGACGTCGCACGTCTCGTCCGGCGAGGCCGCGCAGCAGGCGTCGAAGTCCCCGTTGGCCACGTCGATCCAGCAGCTGGCGATGATCGCCTGGGCCTCTTCACTCGGGTCCTCGATGTCGACCCCGGCGTCGATCAGGCACTGGTCGAAGGAGCCGAACAGCACGTCGGCGCAGGTACCGGCCTCGCCGTCGCCGTCCAGGTCCTGCACCACCTGCGAGCTGTGCGCGGCCGTCTCGACCGACCCACAGCCCCACGCGCCAGCCAGGAGCGCGGCGCCCAGTAACGAAACCCATGTCTTTGGCATGAAACCTCCATCGCGCAGCGCCTGGCTGCGCACGTCAACGTTCATGCCTTGGTGCGCGGACCGGCGGATTCCTTCGGTCGAAGTTGGGCGCCGATCCCCGACCCGCTAGCCGCGCTTCCACGGGACCAGGTCGGTTCACCCGGTCGACTTCGCTGACCCCTCGCATCCGGCCAGCCGGCTCCCTCCCCCGGTCACTGCAGGGCTAGCGCGTCGCGTGTATCGGGGACGGTGCCTGGACCAGCGTGATCAGGGATCACCGTTACCCCCTGGGAGGGGCACCATGTCGTCGGGCCCGACCAAGGAAGCGATGCGGAACGACCGCCTGACGTTGCGCACGCTGCAGCCGCCAGATGATCCTGTCCCACGTCGGTGATGACGGTCATCGTCAAGCCAGAGGGAAGGTGACGGCATTTCCCGGTTTCCCTTGACTGACGGAGGCGGGGATGGCCTTGGACTTAGCAACAATCGGAGAGAATGGCGCGCCTGAAATGGTTTCGATTGACCTCGATGTGCATCAGCGGCTGATACAGCTAAACAGGGGCGCTCCTCTGCTCGAGCGGATTGCGGAGTACTACTCAGATGCTGCGCTTGTCTCTGCGGAGATTCCTGCCTGCTCCAGGAGGTGGAAACGTGTCTCGACCTTGCCACTGATGATGACGAGCTGCTGAGCTTTCTCTGGCTACTTCGAGCGCTTGCTTTCAGTGCTTATGCGCCAAACAGGCCAATTGTGGTGATCGCCGATTGACTAGATCTAGTCCCACCGCTCGGTGGGTTGATCCAGATAGTTGTCAGAGGGTTCAGCATGTGATCCGCCGCAGGCAGGGAGCAGCATCCCTGCGAGCTCCTGCTCGCGACGGAGGGCATCAAGGCCGAACCACGAAGGTCCGTTCGCCGCGCATGAACGGCTTCGTTGAGCGTATGAACCGCACGCTCCTCGACGAGTGCTTCCACATCGGCGGCCGCACCAAGTGGCCCGGCACGCCCGAGAGCTTCAGGTCGACCTCGACGCCTTCCTCACCCTCTACAAATTCAAGCGCAGCCATCAGGGCTACCGCTTGCGTGGTCGCACTCCGGCCGAGGCACTCTTCGGAAGGCATCGGCCTTGTCGGTCACATGGTCCTACCGCCCGCGGCAGAGGAGGCCCTCATGGCCTCCTAGGGCGCTCCTTAGGGCGCTCCTAAATTAGGGCACTCCTAAGATCGAGAACGCTTGGTCCTGGAGAGCGGGAGCCGGGCTCAAGGCGATGATGTGATCGCCGCATAGGTTCTTGGCGACGACCCTGACGCCCAGCAGGTCACTGCTCGATCGTCGTTCTCGTTGGTGTGCTCACGGACAGCCCGCCCCCCGCCTCGAAGTCAGGGAACTGCTCCCCCACGTTCATTCGGAGCGATACCCGAATGCTCGGTCCTTCCTCAGTTTTCAATGCCTCCCCAAGCTCTGAAAGGCGCTCGTTGTTCAACTTGCACGTGAACCTCCTACGTACCTCTGTGATGGGAACGACAATATTGAACACATCGAGCGGTTCCTGCGAGGTGGTCAACATCTCGAAGTCTTCTGCGCTCGCACCTGTCCGTTTGTGCTCTTCCGCCATCCTGATCAATTCCTTCACAGCGTCGCGCCTCATCGAGAGCCCAATGCGTCCGGTGCTCGCGTACCTCCCAGTCGTCACGATGGAGTGCAGCCGGTCGATCTCGACTTCGTCGTCGCGACTGAACCTTGGACCATGCCTTAGAAGGATCGTTCCGAACCGCTCAAGTCGGCTCTGAATCGTCACGAGCTTCTTGACTAGGTCAACGAGTTGGGGCGTGTTGCCTAGTCCAGGTGTCGTCGCGTAATCGGATGCCTTGCCTCCCCTGAGTTCGATGACACGAAGGGTCCTACCCTTGGAGATGCTTTCTCCGAACCTCAGCGCGGTGTACAACTCGGCAACTGTGGTCGGCGCCCGTCGAATAGAGTATTGCACCTTCACCATCCCAGGCATTGCCCGCGGAACAGTCATTTGAAGCGAAAACGTCCCACCTTGATCGTCGTTCGAGAGAACGACTTGTGCGCTACCACCGCGCTTCACAGTCAGTTCGACGTAAGGAACCACCGCGTCGATCGCTCCGGTAGAAGTAAGACTCTCGAGTCGCAGCGCGATAGGCGCGACCTGCGGCTTCATCGGACCGACTTGGATCTCGCCTGGCCGATCCTGTGGACCAAATAACCGCGCTGACCAGCCAGTGAATTTGAAGGTCTTGATGAACTTTCCGCTGATCCGCGCCCCCTTTCCCAAGCTGTGTGCCTCGTCGAGCGCACGACGCTGTCTTCGCCCCGTCGGTGAATTCGGAAACCTGAACTGCATCGAGAAAGAGATGCTGCGACCCCGTTGAACCGCCGGCAAGCAGAGTATTGCAAGTTCCTTCCGCAGACGCCTCAACGCAACATCTGTCGTCGCGTTCGAAAACGGTATTTTCACCTGTATGCTCTTCTGAGACCTAAATCGTGGGGCATTCTTGGTCAGTTCAAGCAGGACCTGGTTCACCGAAATCCAATATCCCTCGGCGGCGACGACGTCCCATACGACGATCACCACGGGGACCGCCGAGCCCTCCCAGTGCTTCAGGTGTGCGACGTCTATCTTCTGGCTGTAGTTCGTCGACCGGCGGTCGCGTGCCGGGATCTCGGCTCGGCTCTTCAACTGGACGAAGAAGGTAATTCCCGAGAATCGCCTCCCGTTCATTGCCCGGACGAGGAGATCCTCGCCAATGTCCGTCGCAACCGGATCGACGATCCATTTCAGTCGTTCGACACGCTCGGTAAACGCGGTGCGACTACGCTTCTCCTGCAGCAGTTCATCGGTCAGTTGTGGCACGGCGTAAGTTCCCCTCAACCGCTCTTGCCACCGCCGCCAGTCGAGGCCCGAAGACCCATTCTTGACCTCAACAGATGCTCGACGGCCCATCGTGGATGCTGCTCGTGGCGCATCCGCCGGGACCCTCGATCAATCCCGACTTCGCGGGTCGTTGAAGGCACCCCGAGCAGGAGGACATGGGGCGGCACAGGACGTTCCGGGACCAAGTGGGAGCCCTCGAACGCGGACTTGCAGACCACCTGCGGACCGGCGGACACGAGGGTCTCGGCAGCCATCCACAAGCTGTGGCGTGCGTTGCCCTTCGCGTTCGGACCGGCGTCAAGATGGTGGCCGATGCGCTTGAACGGCGACGAGGCATGCGGCGACGAGATGTCGCCTGTCCGTCCGACGTACAGGACGCTCCGCTCCCCGTCGATGACGCGCCAGATGTAGAGCCAGAATCCGCGCTGGGGTAGCGCGCCGTCGAAGGTCATCGCGTAGGACTCCATCGGTGCCTTCTCCCACTCGGCGCTCTCATGATACCAGGATGGCCTGGGGAGTCGGGCACCGACAGACAGCGTCCGGATCTGGCCCGCACGTGGGACTGACCCTTGGCGGGTCGCAACCCGTCGTCGGGTCGAGTGCGCGCCTACCGGGTCTGCCGTTCGATCGCCGCAGGCTCCCGAGTATGATTCGTCACGGCGATCAGAGTCGGATCGGAGGAGGTGGCCATGGCACTTGCCGAAGTGTTTGCTGACGCGTTCTGCGCCGAAGAGCTTCAAAGGCGCTCACCTTCGATGGACAACAAGGGCTGGACGGCTCACCTTTCAAGCGTCGTGGCGGCCCTCGCAGCGCGCTGGAGCTTCTACGGCACTACGAAGGCCATGCCCAATGAGTTCGGACGCAGTGAGTACTTCACGCTCGACGCGGTCATGATGGAACGTGGCCATCCGCGTCACGACGTCGCAGGCAAAGGCAACTGGGTAACATTTCCGATGCCCTGCGTGACGATGGAGTTCGAGAACGAACCTATCAAGATTCTGTATGACTACTGGAAGCTGTTATGCGTCCGCAGCAGCCTGCGCGTACTGGCTTTCATTGTCGGCAGCGCTCTGAGCGATGCTGCCCCTTTCCTCAAAGAGCTGACTGCGATGCGGCTTGAGCAACAAGGGATCGATGGCGAAGACCTGCTATTGCTTGGAACAATCGGCATGGCGTCCAATGGGGCTCGCTTTCTGCCGCTCTTCTGGCGGCAAGGCGCGTTCGCCGAGTTGCGATCGAGTGAGCAAGACATATGCGAATGATAGCGGGGGCCGTCCATGAGTCGCGGATCTCTCAGTCGTGGACCGGCTCCTGCTCGGGACTGTCCGACAGTCGTGCGCTGTTCCTCAGCAGTGTTTGCGCGGTTTCTCGAAGATGCTGAGGCAGGCTGAGGACAAGATACATCAATCGAGGCGAGCAGCCTGGTAGTCGCCTTTCGCGGACCCGCGCCCGCGCCCCGTACACTCAGGCGCCGAGATCGCGCAGCGCCACCCGCGCCGCGTTGTAGCCGCACATTCCGTGGACGCCGGCGCCCGGGTGGGCGTAGCTCGAGCAGAGGTAGAGGCCGCGGACCGGCATGCGGTAGCGGAACCAGGGGAAGACCGGGCGAAACACGAGCTGGCGGTTCCAGGCGTTGGAGCCGCCGCCGAGGTCGCCGCCGACCAGGTTGGCGTCCATTCGCTCGAGATCGTCGGGTGCCACCACGCGGCGGCCGAGGATGGTGGCGCGGAAGCCGGGGGCGAGGCCCTCGATGCGGTGCTCGATCGCGTCGGCGAAGGCCTCGCGTGCGGCCGCCCAGTTGCCTCCGGGCGGGCGGGCCGGGACGCGTGAGTAGGCCCACAGGGTTTGCTTGCCGGCCGGGGCTCGCGTGGGGTCGCAGAGGCTCTGCTGGCCCATCACGAGGTATGGGTTCGACGGCAGGGCGCCGCCTCGCACCTCGGCGGTGAAGCGGCGCAGGTCTTCGATCGAGTCGCCGGCGTGGACGACCGCGGCCTCGCGCGCCTCGGCCACCGACCAGGGCACCGGGCCTCCCAGCGCCCAGTCGACCTTGAAGGTGCCCCAGCCGTACTCGAAGGCGCGCATCCGGCGCACGATGCGGCCGGGCAGGTGGCGCTCGTCGACCAGGTCGAGGAGGAGCGACGGCGCGGAGGTGTCGCTCAGCACTGCTCGGGTGGCGCGGATCGACTGGCCGTCGGCCAGGGTGACCGCGGCGGCGCGCCCGTCGCGGACGTCGATGCGCGTGACCCTTGCGCCGAGGCGGAGCTGGCCGCCGTGGGCCTCCAGCGCGGAGACGAGGGCTCGCGCGATCGCGCCGGCGCCGCCGGCCGGGACTCCGTAGCCTCCGGTGGTGGCCATGGCGGCCAGCATGTAGCCGATGCCGGAGCCGAAGGTGTCGTCGGGTCCGACGTCGGTGTGAAGGGCGAGGCCGGGGATGACCCGGCGGGCGGCCTCGGAGCGGAACCAGCGGCGGGCGAGGCCGGCGCCGCTGCGCAGGAAGATCGACGCGACCCGCAGGATCGACAGCGGCAGGAGGTGGAGGGCCGGTCGGATCGCCGGGAAGGTCTCGAGCATCGCCGGCAGGAGGTGCTTCTCGATGCGGGCGTGCCAGCCGGCGATCTTGCGGATCCGGGCGCCGTCTCGCGGGGTGCCGAAGCAGCGCTCCATGCGGTCGTGGTCGCGCGCCAGCACGGCGACGGTGCCGTCGGGAGCCGGGTGCGCGCTGTCGACCGGCGCGAAGGTCCAGGTCAGGCCGTGGCGGGCCAGGTCGAGCGAGCGGAACGCGGGGCTGACCTGGGCGAACGGAAAGAACGCCGCGCCGACGTCGTGCACGAAGCCGGGCAGGGTGGCCTGCTCGCTGCCGACCGCGCCGCCGGCCCGGTCCGGGTGCGCCTCGAGCACGAGCACCTTCAGGCCGGCCCGCGCCATCGTGGCCGCCGCCACCAGCCCGTTGGGGCCGGACCCGATGACGACGACGTCCGGATCGCTCGACACGCGATCGAGACGGTACCAGGTGAGGCGCGACCGCGCTGGCGCGCCGCACCCGGACCGCGACCGGTGGTCTGGTGGTCGTCAGCGGGTGGTCGTCAGTTCGTCAGCAGCCCGACCCCGCGCGCCACCTTCTCGAGCAGGTCGAAGTCGGCCGGCGCGGCGGGGACGAACTTCTTGGCGCCCTGTAGCTCGAGGACGGCGACGTCGGCCGGCTTGCTGGCGTCGAGGTCGAGGAAGGCCTGCTTGAACTTGTCTCGCAGGGCCGGGTCGACGTCCTTGCGCGCGGTCCACACGTAGTCGACGTAGGGCGGCGTGGTCCAGATGACCGAGACGGCGGCCGTGTCGACCTTCTTCTCGCGCAGCATGCGCTCCCACACCTCGATGTTGAGGGCGCCTGACTGGACCTTGCCCGACTCGACCATCTTGACGGTGGCGTCGTGAGCGCCGCTGTAGACCGGCGGGCCGGAGAGATCGTGCTCGGGGTCGATGTGGAACTGGTTGACCAGGAAGTGGCGCGGCATGAGGCTGCCCGAGGTCGAGCTCTTGGCCCCGAACGCGAAGGTCTTGCCCTTGATGTCGGCGGGCGTCTTGATGCCGCTGTCGCGATGGGCGATGAACACGCTCTTGAACTCTCGGTCGATGTCGCGCATGCAGAGGGGGACCGCGCCGGCCATGACCCGGGCCTGCACGTGGGTGAAGCCGCCCAGCCAGGCGAAGTCGACCTTGCCGGCCAGGAGCGCCTGCACCGCCGCGCCGTAGTCGGTCACCGGGACGTACTCGACCTTCGCCCCGAGCCGCTGCTCGAGGTAGGTCACCATCGGCTGATACTTGCGCTGCAGCTCGGTCGGGTTCTCGTCGGGGATCCCGGTGACTCGCACGACCGCGCCGGCCGCCTTGTCGCCGCCGGGCGAGTCATTCTTCTTCCGGTCCGAGCAACCGGATCCGAGCGCCGCGCTCGTCGCGATCGCCAGGGACGCCACCACGGTCACGAGTCTCATGGAGCACATCGCGTTCTCCTTGCTGCGCCCGCGCGGGCGCCATGCGGAAGCGGGAGAGCCGGGACGGCCGCTCCCTCGGGCCTTCTCGTGTGCGCGCGAACCGCGCGACGAGGATGCGGTAGCGGAGCTGGTCGCCGACCCGGTCGAGGACGGTCACGGCGACGAGGATCACGGCGAGGAGGACGGCCAGCTCGGTCATGTGGAACAGGCTGATCGCGGTCTGGATGGCGTCGCCGATCCCGCCGGCGCCGGCGAAGCCGACGATCGCGGTCATGCGCACGTTGACCTCGAAGCGGTAGAGCGTGAAGGCCAGGATGCGCGGCCCGACCTGCGGGACCACCGCGTGGAGCCACACCGCGAACCGGCTGGCGCCGGTCGCCTCGAGCGCGGCCACCGGCCCGGGCTCCACCTCCTCGTAGACGTCGCCGTACAGCCGGCCGAGCACGCCGACGGTGTGGAGCGCGATCGCCAGCGCGCCGGCGAAGGGGCCGGGCCGGACCCAGACCACGAACAGGAGCGCGAGGGTGAGCTCGGGGATCGCGCGGCACACCTGGAAGACGGCGCGCGCGCCGGCAAAGGCGAGCAGGCCGAGTCCGAAGGCGGGACCGCGCCGGCGCGGCGGATCGCGCAGGTAGCTGCCGGCGACGAGCGCGCGGGTGGCCAGCGGCGCGAGCAGAAAGGCGACCGCGGCCGCCGCCAGCGTCGCGCACCAGGCCATGGCGACGGTCTCGACCAGGAGCGGCCACGCTCGCCTGGCCACCTCGGCCACGTGCCAGGTGGAGCTGACCGACAGGCCGCCGGCCAGCGGACTCGATCGCCACAGCTCGGCCCACGGGATGGGCAGGTAGAGGAACGACGCCAGCGAGCCGACCGCGATGACGGCGACGGTCCAGCGAATGGACCGGCGGCGCAGCGCCGCGCTGACCGCCTCGGTGGCCGCGACGAACCCGAGCACCGCAAGGAGCGCCGTGGCGAGCTTGTCGTACTGGAAGTAGCGGACGCTGAGCGCGATCTCGCTGCCCAGGCCGCCGGCGCCGACCACCCCGAGGATGGACGCGCTGCGGATCGAGCACTCGAGCCGGAAGA
>Ga0193753_10000588_pt1 | contig 35166 bp, 22 predicted proteins | sample H1c2metaG_FD_144925 | JGI IMG/M metagenome (GOLD analysis project Ga0193753, IMG submission 144925) | Soil microbial communities from a riparian zone of the East river system, Colorado, United States - H1c2 | ecosystem: Environmental > Terrestrial > Soil > Riparian zone | place: USA: East...
CGGTCCCTTCCTTTGCTGAACAATGCCGCGCACAGCCGCGTCGTTCCACAAAGGTATGTTAACACTGGACGCCACTGAATCAGGCTGACTATTCACTGCCTGCCTGACTGCCAACGCGAGAATAGGCGCAGTGTTGGTGATATCTTCTCCAAGAATGAATAGTGCATCAGATGTTTCAACTTCTTTAGTGGACGGCGTGCGAACCGGCCCTTCAGAAAGTATCTTAAGGGAGATCTTGGCAAGATCGTGTTCGCTGTCAGAAACTCCGTGATAGAAATTATCTTCTCCAACAAGCGCTTTCAGCGCAAAATTAGACTGCAGTGAAGCTCGCGGAGAGCCTATTCCAATTACGCCAGGCTGCTTGAACAGCGAAGAAACATGTTCAATGACTGAAGTTTTATCCGTCGATGCACGATTCATCCCCGGGTTGCGGATCCGGTCCTTGGCGTTCACGAATTCGTATCCAAACCGCCCACGGTCACAGAGAAAGTAGCCATTGACTTCACCATGATACCTGTTCCCAATCATCCTTAGGGAACCATAGCGTTCGCCCGCGATCGTATTGCAACCAACACTGCAATGCTGACAAATGGAGGGCGCCATAGTTAGATCCCATTTGCGGGTATAATGTTCTTTTAATGTCTTATCAGTGAATACCCCTGTAGGGCACACTTCTGCCAGATTACCACTGAACTCACTTTCCAGTACACCGTCTTCTGCCCTTCCGAAGTAAACGTTATTCTTTGAAGCAAACGCGTCGAGATCTTTGCCACCGGCATAATCTTTATAAAACCTGACGCAACGGTAACACTGTATGCATCGATTCATCTCATGATTCACAAAAGGGCCCAGGTATTGATTCGAATACGTCCGCTTTTTGAACCTGTACCTCCTGTAATTGTGCCCGGTCATGACCGTCATGTCCTGTAAGTGACAGGACCCGCCCTCATCGCATACTGCACAGTCATGCGGATGATTGGTCATCAGCCATTCGATGACCTGCTCACGAAATTCCTTTGCATCGGGATCGTCAACGGATATCCTTTGATTATTGGTAGCAGGTTCCATACAAGACATGACAATTCTCCCCTTCTTGTCATTCTCATCCTTGTATACCTTTATAGCGCACTGTCGGCAGGCGCCGACAGATCCCATGGCCGGGTGCCAGCAAAAATATGGAACGTCCAATCCCAGGGTTAAACAGGTCTCAAGGAGATTCTTTCCGGCGGGAATTTCGTGGGGATTATTATCGATATACAAGGTTGGCATATTGCGTGGCGTTGTTCAGGATTGTTCGTTCATTTCTTATGGTTCTGTAAGGTATGGCTAAGGTTTGGGTTAGAATTTCGAGCTTTCCGTAACAAGTCGTTGCTTTCGAAGCGAATCCAACGTAGGGGCTGCAGTTTTGAGCTCTGCTGCAACATAATCCTCAAAATCCTTTCTGAAGTATTTAAGCGCACTTTGAAGTGGCTCGACGGCTCCCGGAGCCAGGGCGCAAAACGTATTGCCCGGACCCAGATGCCTGGCCTGGAGATCGAGCAGGTTGACATCGCTATGTCTCCCCTCACCAGTCTCCAAACCATTAAGTATTTTTTCGATCCAGGGAAGTCCTTCCCGACAGGGCGTGCAGAACCCGCAAGATTCCTGAGCAAAAAAGTGTATCAGATTTTTTACGAATCCAACGACCGAAGTTTTATCGTCCAGCACAATCATCGTTGCTGTACCGAGGCGACTACCGGCAGCAGCTATAGAAGCATAATCCATCTTTACATCAAGGTGTTCTTCCACCAGGAAATCGGTGGATGCGCCTCCGGGTAACGCGCCCCTGAATTTCAATCCTTCTTGCATCCCGCCAGCATGTTCTTCAAGTAGTTCACGCATTGTGATTCCCATGGGCAATTCCCATAATCCCGGGCGTTTTACTTTTCCGCTGACGCCAAAAAGTTTCGTTCCAGGATCATTTGTACGACTCAATTTCTGAAACCAGTCTGCTCCCCTATTGATGATGTGCGGAATGCAACTCAACGTCTCCACGTTGTTTACAATAGTCGGTCTGCCAAACAAACCACTGACCTGAGGAAAGGGAGGCTTGGCACGCGGTATGGCCCGCTTTCCTTCGAGTGAGTTAAGCAATGCTGTTTCTTCGCCGCAAATGTATCTGCCAACACCAGTGTGCAAGTGCATCTCGAGACTGAAGTCTGTGCCCAGTATATTGTGACCCAGGTATCCCGCATCAATCGCTTCTTGGATTGCAACACGGATGTTAGCCGCTGCCTCCTTATATGCCCAACGCAAAAAGATGAAAGATACATCTGCCTGAAGGGCGTACGCGCTTACGATCATTCCTTCAATCAATTGGTGCGGGGCGCTTTCCAGTAAGAGCCGGTCTTTAAAAGTTCCGGGTTCCATCTCGTCGGCGTTGACAATAAGATATTTGGGTCCTGGAACATCCATAGGAACGAAGCTCCACTTTAACCCTGTCGAAAAACCCGCTCCTCCCCTGCCACGGAGATTTGATTCCTTCACAACGGCCTGGACACTGCGCGGTGCCATGTCTTTTAATACCTTTCTCACAGACTGGTATCCTCCCGCCAGTTCGTACTCCTTCAGGGTCAAGGGCCTAAGATCATCACGAATGTGCGCTGTAAGTGGGCGTTCCATAGACATACCGGTATTTATCAGTGAAGGTTTATTTCAATATTTTTTCAGAGTTTCAGGGGTATTTGTCGAGAATGTCGGGTAGTTGTCCGACTGTCAAATCGCGATAGAGATCGTTGTCAATCATTAGCGCCGGTGCGTGGTCGCAGGTCCCGAGGCATGGATTGGGCAACAAGGTAAATCTATTGTCAGCGGTTGTTTCGCCATATTTAATAGACAATCGTTGCATGATGGCATCGCGCAGGTTTTCATATCCCATCACCCAGCACGAAATACTGTCGCACAACAAAATAACGTGTCGTCCTACAGGCCTTCTGTGTATCATGTTGTAGAACGTCGCCACGGAATCCAGTTCCTCCGCAGACATTTCCATGTAGCCGGCAATGTCTTTAAGACTTTCATCCGATATCCATCGGCGGCGTTGCTGAACGATCTTCAAGGCTTCAATACAAGCCGCCTTTTTGTAAGGAACAATCTTAATCGCTTCGTCTATTTCTTGTACTTCTTCTACTGTAAGCATTTCATTATACGTTATTAGGACACGTATCCACTTTATAATGTATTGTCTGCAGCACACAAACACTCAGGTCTGTTCCCGCATGCCTGTGTTATCATCTGTCAATGTCAGCCAGCACATAGTCCATTGCCCCAAGAATGCTGAGCATATCGGCTACCGTGTAGCCTTTGCTAATATAGGGCAGCATTTGCATGTGGGGGAACGATGGTGTGCGCACTCTTACGCGATATGGCGACGTGTTACCGTCACTGATCGCATAATAGCTGTTGGCGCCTTTGGTTGCTTCAGTGCAACTCATAGCTTCGCCTGCTGGTATAACGGGACCCCAGCTCACACCCAGAAAGTGCGTAATCAGGGTTTCGATATCCTGCATTGTTTGTTTCTTCACTGGCGGTGTGGTTAGCGGGTGATCGGCTTTGTAGTGGCCGGCCGGCATGTTCTTCCAACACTGCTCGATGATGCGGAGACTTTGTCTCATCTCTTCTACACGCACGAGTGCCCGATCGTAGCAATCACCATTGGCGGCTGTGGGTATATCGAAATCAAACTTATCATATCCTGAATAGGGCTGTTTCTTGCGGAAGTCCCATTCAAAACCACACGCCCTTAAGCCCGGTCCTGTAACACCCCATTCGATTGCTTCCCCCCTTGTAAATATTCCAATGCCTACCGTACGCGCTTTGAAGATGCTGTTCTTCATTACCATCGCGTCATATTCTTTCAATCTCTTTGGAAAATAATCGATGAATTTCTTGACGAGCTCATCCCAACCGTTGGGTAGGTCCTGCGCAACGCCACCGATGCGAAACCAATTCGGATGCATACGACCACCGCAGATGGCTTCAATCACGTCAAAGATCCTTTCCCGGTCTGTGAACATGTAAAATACGGGCGATAATTGTCCCAGATCCTGCGCAAAGGTGCCGTACCACACCAGGTGACTTGCAATGCGAAAGAACTCGCACAGCATAATGCGGATAACATTCGCGCGTTCAGGAATTTCAATCCCTGCAAGTTTTTCAACTGCAAGCAGGTACGCCAGGTTATTGTTAACGCCACCGAGATAATCGATGCGGTCGGTATACGGGATGTAAGTATGCCATGATTGCCGCTCGGCCATTTTCTCCGCCCCGCGATGGTGGAATCCTATGTCAGGTACTGCATCCACAATGTCTTCTCCGTCGAGTTGTAAGATGATCCTTAGGACGCCATGGGTTCCAGGATGCTGGGGACCAATGTTCAGGAACATAAAATCCGCATCCTCACTTTGAGTCTTAAGGCCCCAGTCTTCGGGTCGAAATTGTAGCGCCGCTTGTTCGCGGTCCTGCTTTTCATCCCACAATTGGAACGGTCCCATCTCTGTTGCGCGCGCGGGGTGTTCTTTGCGAAGCGGATTACCCTGCCATGACTCTGGCATCAATATTCTGCGCAGATGGGGATGTCCGTCGAAACGGATGCCGAACATATCAAACACTTCACGTTCATACCAGTTGGCATTCTCCCATAACTTTGTGATCGAGGGTACAGTTGGGAACTCTCCTTTTAATGCCACCTTCAGACGAATAAATCGATTGCGCTCGAAGGACAACAAGTGATAGATCAGCGTAAATGAATCAGAAGGATAATCAAATTCCCGCTTACGGCTTCGCTCATCTATCGCAGTAAGGTCATATAATAGCAGATAGGGACGGTCAATCTCGTTCTTTAGAAAGTGAAGCACATCCTTTACTTTATCCAGCGGCAGCCAAAGCGTAGTTATATCATCCTTTGTTAACTGAACCGTAAATGATGATTCAGGGAATTTTTGCTTTAGCCGTTCCGTTGGGTCAAAGGATGTTTCCATTATTATACCAGGTCAAATTTCATCGGGTGTTTTAAACGTTACCATTTGCTGGCGCATCTCTCTTTTTTGCTCCTTCATCGATATTTTTTCCGGTCTGATAACTCCCTGCTCTCCGATAACCCAGCTTAGCGGTCGTTCCTCTTTTCCAACACTCTTTGAGAGCAGAACCAGCCCCTCCATGAACGCGTCTGGCCGTGGAGGACACCCTGGAACGTACACATCCACTGGCATGAATTTGTCGACACCCTGCACGACACTATATATATCATACATGCCGCCGGAGTTGGCACATGAACCCATCGATATAACCCATCGTGGTTCCATCATCTGCTCATAAAGGCGTTTGATAATGGGCGCCATTTTAATAAAGACTGTTCCGGCGATGATCATCACGTCCGCTTCACGTGGTGTACCCCGAATAACTTCGGCACCAAAACGAGCGACGTCGTATTTGGGTGTCATGCTCGTTGCCATTTCGACAAAACAGCAGGAAAGCCCAAAGTGAAAGGGCCAAAGTGAATTTCTCCTGCCCCAACCGAGCAGGCCTTGCATGCTGGTTAGCATCACACTTTTACTTACCGCTTCTTCCATCGAGCTTGTTCCTTGGAGGGCGGGAGCAGCGCCATTGGATTTAGTGAGCCACCAGTTCATGTTTTTTGTTTGATTATGCGCTTGTACGCTTTTAATATTTTATTTCCATCTGGGCCGAAGTCCAATGCTCCGGCGCGCCATTCATAAATGAGTACCACAACTAATAATATGAGAAATACCATTACGCCCACATAGCCATACCAACCTAGTTCGCGAAATGCTATTGCCCAGGAGAAAATGAAGATCGTTTCAACATCGAAGATGACGAAGAGCATAGCAACAAGATAAAATTGCGCAGAGAAGCGAATGCGCGCGGACCCTGCACTAAGTATACCACCTTCATAAGGATCACCGGTGGCGCGTTCATTATGCTTTTGGCCCAGTACATAGGAAATACCAAGCATTGCGCATACAAGACTCAAGACGATTATTCCATAAAGGAATAAGGGCCAAAGCGGAGCACTGTTTACTGTTGGAGTTTCCAACGTCAAGAGCTTTAAATGATGTTAAGCCGAATACTTTTTTTCTGAGCTGGTTGAGACCAGCAAAGAAGGAGCAAAAGAAAACGCGGGCAATTCACTGCTCGCGTCGCGATCATTATTAATGATGATGACCTGTTATGTAGAATTCAAGGTCTTCAATGATGGCACGCTGTTCGTCCATGATGTAACGCACCACGTCCCCGATGGAGATCATGCCAACTACTTCACCGTCGTCAACTACTGGTAAATGACGGATAAAACGATTGGTTATGGTCTTCATGCAATCTTCAATGGTAGTATCAGAAGAAACAGTAACTGGATTTTCGGTCATGATCTCTCCGATTAATGTATCTTTTGAAGATCTGCCTTTTAGAATTAGTTTGCGCGCATAGTCACGTTCTGTGAATATACCACGCAACTTCCCTCGTTCATCAGTGATTAGCAGACCACCGATATTTTTCAGTGACATCAACTCTATCGCCTGATAGACAGTTACAGTAGGTGCAACGGAAAAGACAACACTTCCCTTGCCCTGAAGGATGTTCCTAACTTTTCCCATACAATTGTATGTTTAATTGGATTGATGGAAGGTAATACTTTTTAAAAGATTTATGCAAGCGATTGAAATCTAAAATTTCGGATGTTTTTTGAAGCATATGAAACCTTTGATTGCATTCAAATTGAACCGCTTTTAATCAACAGAATCCTTTGATCACTTCTTTGTACGTGCGACCGTTCAATCTTAAATTCGAGAACGCATCCACAAATTTCAAATCACTCAGCAATTGCGTCGCGAAAGTGATGATCAAAGCACAGGCCCTTCTGCCTCAACGTTGAAATCACCAGCCCAAGGGTATGTTCATAAGAGTGAATAGTGTCCACCTTCGCGAGGCGCTACGGCGGATGAAGAAAAGTGAAGGGTGAAAAGTGATATCTCCACTAATCCGTTTATGGAACAACTGAAAGATCGCGACTCTTATATATATATAAGGAGTAGACGGCTGGTTGAACGTGACGGAAAAAATAAGCGTTTGAACACTTTTGATTTCGGGTCCCGGTCCCAAAAACCGGCGTTCTGATTTATACTATTGTGCAAGGGATTCCCCGACGCCACCAGATTTTTGCTCATTCCCGCTTTCGACAGACATTGGTTTTCTCCCTACAATTGCGTTACTTGATTTTACAGAACCATTCCCGTTCCCAGTACCCATTATGCCCTCCATCCTTCCAGGTTACGAATATGACATATTCGTTAGCTATCGCCATAATGATAACAAATATGACGGCTGGGTGACTGAGTTTGTTGAGAAGCTGAAGCAAGAGTTGGACGCAACGCTGAAGGATAAGCTCTCAGTCTACTTTGATAAAAATCCCCGCGAAGGACTCATGGATGCACACCAGGTCCAGGCATCTCTCCACGGAAAAATAAAATCTCTGATACTCATCCCCATTGTATCACAGACCTATTGTGACACGAGCTCTTTCGCGTGGCATGAGGAATTTCTTCACTTTGTTTCCGAAGCAGGCCGCGATCAGATTGGTCAGGTAGTCCGCACGTTATCGGGAAATGTGATCAGCCGTGTCTTGCCCGTGAAGATCCATGAGATAGAACCGGAAGACGTAAGAATGCTGGAGCGGGAGTTGGGTGGAACGATGCGTTCGCTTGACTTCATTTACCAGGATGCCGGTGTTAATCGTCCGCTACGTTCTAAAGATGATGACATGCCCGGCGCCAATACGCGGTTGCTTTTCAGAAATCAAATAAATAAGGTTGCCAACTCCGTCAAAGAAGTGGTGAACGGCATCAAAAATACTCGCGATAACGGTCAATCCCTTTCAACTCACAATCTTACCATTGAAAAACCACCTTTAACAAAGGCCATTTCTACAACCCTGCCCGCCGGGATCAAGGTGCATGTTATTGATCGGGCCCGACCTTCTATCTATTTGGCCTGGACCTCGAGCGAGCTGAAAGCGCAACGTGAAGAAATGGGACTTATGTTGCAAAAAGCAGGATTCAACGTCCTTCCCACTCATGATTGTCCCTCCGACGACGAGGAATTTATGAGAAAGGTCGATGAAGCACTGGGCAAGGCTTCGTGCTCACTCCATATTATAGGTAATGAATTCGGCAGGCGCTTTGAGTTGGATAGTGATGTTTCATTTCCACAATACCAGTTTAATAAAGTGAAGGACCTGACGGGATCAACGGCGTCCGAATTTCAATGCTTTGTGTGGAATATTAACGCTGTTGGCAGACCTGTTAATCCTTCACAGCAGGATTTTATTCGCAGTATCCGTAATAACATTACGCGAAACATGATGTTTAGCAACAGTCCAGGCGCTATGCAGCTGGTGGATGACATCCGCGTAGTAATGATGAAGGAAGAAACGTTGCTCATGAATGCAAAGGATACGGACATATTTTTCATTTTTAACCAACAAGACGAGAGTGATGCGGGTCTCATCACCGATCTTATCAGCGAACACTATCCGATAGAAATTCTAAACATCATGCCTGATGGCGAAGAATCCTACCGCGAAAAATCAGCCCAACAAATACCAAGAAGCAAACTCGCAGTTGTCTATTTTAAATATGCCGCTGATTGGGCAATACCTTTCGTAAAGCAGATCTGGAAGGAAATTGGCGGGGCATCATCGCCAACGCAACTTATGTTGGTGGGTGAGAACGATCCTGCCAGCAATGCTGCGCGCGTCTTTAAAGCGCCAAAGGTTGTATCAAGTATAGTGTCGAAAGAGGAGGTGCCGGAAGAAATCAAAAAGGTATACATAAAGGTCGTGCAATTCTGACGTTATGATCGTGGAAAGCACCATTTGTCCCTATACAGGCCTCCGACCATTCGCCGAGGAGGAATCGATTTACTTCAAAGGACGGGATGAACACATCGACCAGGCTACGAAACAATTACAGATCAATAAGTTTATCATGCTCACGGGTGCGTCGGGAGATGGTAAGTCAAGCCTTGTTTACGCCGGTATCCTTCCTAATGCCAGGGCGGGTTTTTTGAAATCCCAGTTTTCAAATTGGGCCGTTGCCCATTTCAGGCCGGAACGAAATCCACTCGAAAACTTAAGTCACGCATTGGCAGCCCAACTTGGCATTGTCAACGACAGTACCGTGGTCACAGAACTAAACTACGGGTTTTCAGCCTTGACAGACATGTATAAAGCATCCAAGCTGTATGTTGATGTCAATGATGCGGAATGGTCAAGCCTGGATGAAAAACAAAGGACCACACGCAAACGCGGCGCTGCGAATCTCATTATTGTTGCAGATCAGTTCGAAGAGTTTTTCACCAACCCGGAGAACTTTCAGAAAGGCGTGCCGTCACAAGAAGCCAGCCTGGTAACCAACATCCTGTTAGAAACTGCACGAATCGCACTCGAAGAAAATCTGCCTGTCTATGTGATCATCACCATGCGTTCTGATTTCATCGGACAGTGCGCAGCTTTCCGCGGGTTGCCCGAGGCGATCGGATTTTCGCAATTTTTTGTACCGCGATTGAATCGCGTACAATTGCAGGAAGTAATTGAAGAACCAGCTGCGCTGAGCGGAAATACCATTTCGAAAAGACTAACAGAGCGCCTGATCCACGATATGGTGGAAGGTACTGATCAGCTTCCGATACTGCAGCATGCGCTCAACCAGATCTGGAAGATGGCCGATGAAGGACGTGAAGAGATGGATTTAATCCACTACGCCATGGTTGGCGGGATGCCTGGCACAGATCTGTTGGACGTTGATGCAAAACGATTTCACAATTGGTTTGATACGCTTCCCCAGAAATTGCAGTTATGCTATGACCAACCAGATCTTCAAAATGTACTCAATACGCACGCAGACAAATTGTGCGCGTTCGCCTCTGAGTTCGCAAAAGAAAAGTATGCGGAAAGTATAATTGAGTCTGAGACGCAGTTCATCATAGAAACTGCTTTCAAATGCCTGACCAAAATTGATAACAGCCGGGCTGTACGCAATCGCATGACGCTTGCCGAGATCACGGCGGTCGTTGACAAACCAGGCGTTGACTATAAAAGAGTAGGCAGGATTCTCAACATCTTTCGCGAGCCGGGCAATACGCTGCTGAGGCCTTTCCATGAAGAGTTACCCGAACTATCAGAAGAGGCTATCCTGGACATTACCCACGAAAGCCTTATACGTAACTGGGATAGACTGAGCCAGTGGGCGATCGAAGAATACAACAACTATACGACATTCCAGGACTTCAACAAGCAGCTCAACAGGTGGGTGGACAGCGGCAAATCCACCTCATTCCTGCTTTACATGGGACCGCTGACATTTTTTGAAAACTTCTTTGTAAAAACAAAACCAAACGTCGCCTGGATAGCCCGTTATCTGGGTGAGGGTACCTCACAACATTTTCAAAAGGACAAAGCGAAGGAGATTCTTGTCAATGCGCATGAATTTCTCGAGCGAAGCGCGAAAAAACATGTTATAACCCGCACGGTACTGAAGGTTGGACCCTTAAGAATCGCCGCCTTGTTGGGTATGGTCGCGCTGATTGCATTGAGCGCATATGGTGTTAAAACCTACCTCAACCGTCAAAATGGATCAATGCTTGACAATATCAGGGATCAATCTGCGCTGCTGATCAGCAATCCCAAAGTGTCTGTCATCGACAGGTCCGTACTCATTGGGATGGAGCTTCGGTTAAAGATGATCACCATCCCGGACATTATTGAGGAAGTTCATGATCCGGCGGAGAAGATCAAGGTAGCCAACACTATTGCAGCATTACTGGTCGCACAAGGAAGGACACAGCCCAGTCGTGAGATCACCCAAGCCATCAACATAACCGACAGTTTATTTACTAATTATGCAATCGACTTCGGAAACAATAAGCTTGTCTCATTATGGCTAAGAATGACCGCCAACTGGCGGGCTACACTAGGCCTGGCGTATTACTACAATGATACTCCTCAGCTCTTCGAGCTTCAAAAACGCAATGCGAGAAGGTCTGCTGATTGTATACTTCAGATAATTGAAAAACAATCTCCCGACTTTAAGAATTTCGTGGGATTCTCCAATGCGCTGGAAACAGCCCTCAATTTTAATGTGCTGACACCGCAGGAGCTGGATAAGATCATCGCCACCCTGTCGCCGTTTGGGAAGACCAGCCAGAACGAATGGGTTAGCAAACATTTCAGTGCCGATCAGGTTCTTGTGCGAGGCTATCAGGGATACGGATTCAATCACAATGGATTGTATCAGGAGCTAGCGTGCCTTTATGCCGCAGCAGGCAAACCAGACCTCAGTTTGCAAGCAATCGACACGCTTTTAAAATATAATGGCGGATATTTTCAAGGCGCTTACGATAACATGCTTGACAATGCTTCCAATGTTGCTTCCGTTTTTTACCGCGCGGGACATGCCGGCATGGTGGATGATTTTGTGACGCGATATTGCAATCTGAGAAAGGTTGATGAAATACAATTTTATCACAAGCTGATAGGTCGCATCCTACCTTATCAGCTAACCAGGAATATGAGAGTCTTTGACTTCTGGGACGAAGATCAAAATCTGAATTTACAATATGGAGATAGAAAAGAAATCAGGTTCTTTTTCGAAAAACAACGGGCATCGCTCAACCGTCTGACCAGTCTTAACGAAAAGAACTTCTTTCTCGCCATTTCCTGGAAAAATGAAGGACTGATGATGGCCCATCGGGCAGAAAGCAGTGGCAAGTCATATCATACCCCTGAAATTAATGAGGCCTTTCGAAAAAGCGTTTCATATTATAAGATGGTGGACAAACCTTACCTCGAGCCACCTGTCGAGAGGATTGGGATTGGAGCCGTGGATGTCGTGACCTCGCCAAGAAGGAGCTTGTATTTATTTCCAGACATGCTCCCGTTATATGTGCCGCACGGTGCCCGGGATTATCATTGGAATTATCTGTCAGCGAGCTTCATTGAATACCTCATCGACATGAAACTATTCGAGGATTACTATAAAGGTCCCGAGGAACTTAGTCTCATTGAAGATTGGCTGGGCTCGTACGAGTTCCACGTCTTTGGCAAAGAGATCTTTATCCGCAACCATGCAGATCCTAAATTATTTGTTAAGCTGGAGTCCTCCCTCAATAATGTGAATGCGTCGTCAAAGATTGACCTGAACCTCTTGTACTTGTTTATGGGACGGTACGCCGTTGAAAATAACGACCAGCAATTAGCTGTCAAATGGTATTCACAGTTGAAGCCCGAGAACTTTAATAGTCTTTTTCGCAACACCCTGCTGGGCGATTTTCTCACTTCCCAATCGCTCAAGCTAGTTGCGTGGTCGTTCACCTGCTTGATGGAAAATGGGAAAACGGAAGAAGCGAAGAGCATAGTCGGTTTTTTCAAAAATCCTGTTAACCGGTCTTCAATCTACGCCTTTGCTGCGCGCGAGTTTAAGGAAAAGAAATTGGACGATGTGCTTATTCATCCGCTGCTAGACTCTTCCGCTGCCGAATTAAAACGCATTGACAAGTCCAACCCCTATCAACCTAACCGATCTCTGCTTGCCGTAAGTCAGGTGGTCAATGAGCCAACAAGACATTCGGCCAAAATGGCCAAGCTCATCATAAAGAATCAGCCTCTGAAATACGACGCCTTGCAGCGCGTCGCCCAGGCGTTGAGTTATCGAGGTGAGATTTTCATGGCAACCCAGATGATCCCGGTCAATATTTCGGACAATGATCACCTCATTTTTCTTTTCAAGATATTGAAAGGCTATGCTGACAGTCAACCTCCTGACAACGAATGGAAGGAGTATGAAAATAACGTCGGTTTTATTGATGAGACCAGTCGCATTCCCTTCGCTAATGAATCCAAATGACCCGCAATTAATTTGCCCTTACACTGGTCTTCGGTCGTTTACCGAAGAGGAATCACTGTATTTTAAAGGTCGTGACGAGCAGATCGATCAGGTCGCAAGCTTACTTGAACGAAATAAATTTTTGATGCTGACGGGGGCGTCTGGTGAAGGAAAGTCGTCACTCATCTATGCGGGACTTATCCCCAATGCCAGGGCCGGATTTTTCAAGGCAAAGTACAGCAACTGGGTCATTAGTGATTTCAGACCCGAACGTGAGCCGGTAAAGAATATGGCTGACGCCATAGCAAAAACATTCGGGAGCAATGCAGCGACGGCAGAAACTGAGTTGCGAAGAGGATACTCGTCATTGATTGATCTTTATCTGAATTCCGGATACTATATCGATGAAAACGATGCCACGTGGAAAGGTTTGAGCGATGTGGAACGCAAGGAAAAAACGCGCGGCGCCGCCAACCTGCTGATCATCGTTGATCAATTCGAAGAGTTTTTTACCAATCCGGAGAACTACTTTAATTCCGCACCATCACAAGACTCACAGGTAGTTGTTAACCTCGCCCTGGAGAGCGCCCGCATTTCCCTTCAACGCAACCTTCCGGTCTACATTGTTTGCACCATGCGATCGGATTACATCGGCCAGTGTTCCGCATTTCGTGGGCTACCCGAATACATCGGTTTCTCACAGTTCTTTGTCCCACGGCTCAAGCGCAAGGAGATAAAGCAAGTAATAGAAGAACCTGCTGACCTTAGCGGTAACCGTATTACGCGTAGGTTGGTAGAACGACTGGTCTACGATCTAGCCGATGGGGTTGACCAACTTCCAATCCTGCAACACGCATTGCGCCAGGTATGGCTTGCTGCAAACGAAGGTCGTGAAGAAATGGATCTTCTACATTACGCCATGGTTGGCGGTATGCCTGCCAACGACCTGCCAGAAACGGATCAAGCGCGATATGCCGAGTGGTTCGACGGACTGCCTGGTAACCAGAAAAAATTCTATGAGGATCCAAGGCTCAATAATGTCATTGAGATCCATGCCAATCGTTTGTACGAAAATGCCTGGCTTTACTACAATGAGAAAAATCCGGCTAACCCTATTACGCAGCGGGATGCCAAACGCATAACAGCGCTAACGTTCGCGTGTCTCACCAAGATCGATGACAGTCGCGCTGTGCGTAACCGCATGACGTTGCAGGAGATCACTAACATCATTAACCAGCCAAATCTAACGATCGATGTGGTTGGTGGCGTTCTTAATCTATTTCGCGAAAGCAGTAACTCATTCCTCAGACCCTATAAAACGGACGACGAGGCGACTCATGTAATCACAGCAAACACCGTACTGGACATCACGCACGAAAGTCTGATTCGGAACTGGGCTCTTCTTAATAAGTGGGCGAATCAGGAATTTGAATTTTACTCAACGTTTGTCGATTTCAAGAAACAATTGGCCAGGTGGAAGGATAGTGGAAAAAGTTCAAGCTTCCTATTGCCACTGGGGCCACTCACCTTTTTTGAAAATTGGTACAATGCATGTAAACCAAATGCATGGTGGATTGATAGATATGCCGAAGTCAAAGATGACGGATCAGCATCATTCAAATACTCGGCAACTGTTTTAAATGACACGAAAGAATTTATCAGGAGAAGCGCGCGCAAAGTAATGGTATCAAGGGCGTTCATGAAATATGGTGCTCAAACCATCGCTATGGGAATTGGTTTTGTCGTTATTCTCGCACTTACAGGTTTTTATTGGTTTGATTCGCAACGCAAAACAAATAAAAATGTAGAGGCACAGGTGATGGCAAAAGCGCATGACCTCCTTGAGTCAAAGGAAGTCGACAACGTAAACAAAGCGATTTATCTTCTGCTTGAAGAGCGATTAAACGAAGGAAGCTTACTTACTTATCTGTCAGGTATTTCCAACAAGAAGCAAAGAACTGAATTAACGCTGGCTGCTTATAGACTTATGCTTTATCACGACAAGCATATTAGGATCCCCTTGAAGAAGGCGTTAAGGGATCACGTTTTGAACGAATTCAAGGCGATCAAAAATCCAGACGGAGAAGAGGCTGTTTTCGTCCTGGAACAACAAAATCAGTTTGTGCTATTATTGGCATATGATGAATATTACAATCCTTCCGATAGCGTAGTTAATGAGATCATTGAAATGTCGGGCCGCCAATATCAGCTGGCAAAACGTTTCTTTGAAACTGAACAACGCAGGAACGGAATCGTTCCAACAGAATTGAATCTAGCCATTCAACTTTGGCTCACCTTTGGCAAGCCGGAAAGAAACCTTATCGACAACCTATTATCAGTAATTTCGCCGTTTGCAGACAGTGCCGCGCGATTGGTTTTTGACAAGTACTACGTAAAAGGTAGATACGAAGACAACGGAAGGGTGCAAAGCGATTTCAGTGGAGGTTACCATACTTTAGCTTCCCTTTATGCTGCGTCAGGCGAGGTCGATCATATTGTAAAATGCTTCGAACAGTTGCCCGAAACATACTTTAGGGTTAGCCTCTTTAATAACTATAACAATTTGTTGGGTTACCTGTACCAATACGGACATGTTGAGGAGGCAAGACAATACACAGAATGGTTAAAAGCACATTACCCTTCGGATGACCCCCTCACGGTGTATCGCAATACCATCATTCGGTCAGGGTACATTCCATCGCTGTTTGGCATCAATTTTATTAAAGACATGGCCAGGTCAAATGACGGCTACTTCCATGTAAATCTCGGTTTGGCAAAACGCGAGGACTTTTTTGCGTTGGCTGATCGTTATGAAGAATTAGCGAATGCCGAAGTAAAAGACGCCGACGAGCAACACTATTTATTGGCGATGCATTATAAACGCATCGCCATGCTATACAATAAATACCTGTATGATCGGGGCCTGAGTGTCGATCAGAAGCAAATGGACGAATGGCTGGACAAGGCATGGTCACATTTCAGCCAGATCAGCGAAAAGCACTTAGCAGGGATTGTCACAATAAATTATCCATACTATACGGACGGCATACGGACTATAGAAACCTCCAGGAAATCAGTCTTTTTATACCCCGATTATCGCGACGGATTTTTTGCCAACAAATTCAATGGCGACCTGTTTATGGAGTATATTATTCGCAAAGATTTACTACCAAAATATTACAGTACACCTCCAACCATTAACCTTATCCATGACTGGATATCATCCGCTCATGAAGTTTTCATGTACCATGATGTGGGTGAAGGAACCGGCATATTCCGAAACGATTACACGATACCGAACGAGATATTAGATAAGATCCTTGCGTTCGCTGGCAACTCGTCGGCTGGAAGCAGTTTCGATAAAAACCTGCCGCTGCTTATCCTCGCCAACCGGTATTTCGAGTCTGGTGACACTACTAAAGCCCTGGTGTATTATCGCCAAATTGAAAAAGATAAAATTCGAAGTTCGGGGCAGAAGTATGAATATCTGAACCGGATCTACTTCACCAACGCGATGATAGACCTGACCCAACACCTGGCGGCCACGGGCCACCTGGAAGAATCGCTCAGCTTAATTGGGCTCTTTAGACCATTCCACCAGGCGTATTTTTACATCGCGTGTACAGACGAACTTTACAGCGATTATAGTCCCTCGGCGTTTACATATTTGGATTCTGCATATACCACGCTGAATAGAATAAACAATGATGTGCTGGGCGGCGAGACTTCATTGCTTGATATGGATGGTCGTCCCTACCTGGTTTATATGCTGGGTAAGGTCGGCGGGGAGAAGGCCAACAGATTGTCTGTCTCGATCATAAGTGAGTTGTCGGAGGATCAGCGTATAAGAGGCATTACCAACATGATCACTGGCACCGCTACGGACGGGAATTACTTCACAGCGCTGAGCATTATGCCTGAGGATCTCACTGAAGACCAGGAACTGATTTGTTACAATTCCATTCTCATCCCGATAGTCCGCAACATCGAAAAAGAATCGTCTAAATGGCAAGGGATGGATAAGGCATTGCTGTGGGAGTTCAACTATTTTGTAGGCCCGAGATGAAAAGAAATGTTATTCTATACTACGTTCTAATGCTGCTGCTGGTCATGGGCGCATTCGCCTCCATGGCTTTAAATGCTTATGGAATAACGTTGATGAGCTATGTGATGCTCGGATTTTGCCTGCTGTTTGGCTATGAATTGGCTGTCCTTTTGCCGCGACGTGAGTCGATGGAGAGCATCAAAAAGCCATGGATGGGCGTAGAGTTGGCGGCACTAGCCCTCATTTGCCTGGTCTACTTCCTAAAAGCGCTGACCATTCAAATTCCGCAGGAATCTAATATCGTATTCTTGCTTTCGTTCTTGCTGATGGCGGTGAATATCTATTTTTTTTACCGGGCGTGGACGTTGGCAAAGCATAGTCCAATGGGTCTGAAACTTGCGTTGGTGCTGTATTTCCTTGCCCTATTCATGGCGTGGCTTGCCGTCGGATTCTTCACGTTTGAAAATACTGCCGGAATTCCTTTTACGGTCTTGGCCATCCTCGCCATAGCCGGGTTTGCTATCATGGTTTGGAAAAAGAAAGTGATCGTGAATGGCGAGGAAACGAATGGGTTAAAGCTTGTTGGAAAACTTGAAAACAAATCGACGTTGCAGCTGGTATTGCTCATGCTTGTCGTGATCTACTATTCTCTGAGCAGCCTGAATATTTTATCGCCTTTGTATTTTGGTTCTCTTCCGAATGGTTACTACAAAGTAGTACAAATGAAAAACAACAAAAGCGGTTCGACAGAAAAAGGAACGGATCCTACAGCGTTTGAAGAAGCGTACAAAGCGTTCATCTCAGGAAAATGAAGTGAGAGTTATGGGTTATGAGTCATGAGTTATGAGTTACGGGGACCCCGTGTGGGGGTCTCAGACCTACGGTCTGGATTTGCACGAAAAAAATTCATATCTGGTAATGTACGTTTAGCAACTCCGTTCGACGCCGATCACGTTATGGCACGGATCGTCTAACCTATAGCTACTATTACAGGCCAAAGGCCTGAGGGCCCCGACACGGGCCCCCCCTAACTCATAACTCATGACTCATAACCCATAACTCTTAAGTTTTTTTGTAATGGAAGTAATACACAATTCTGTAACGGTTTCGGTACACTTTTTATAGTGTTTGAACAATAACCGTACATAAGTTGCTGACTTTTAGGACGATATACAGATGGCACGACGATTGGGAATGAGGATGGTAGGAATCATTCGCAATACCATATGATGCTGCACAATTACATTCGCATAGCCCTGCGGAACATGACGCGGAACATGCGCTTCACGATCCTGCACATTTCAGGCCTTGTCATTGGACTCGCTTCCGTTATTCTCATAACATGGTACGTATACGATGAACTCAGTTTCGACGTTTTGCCGGATGCAAACCAGGTGTTTCGCATTAATTCGTATTGGGGTGATGATCCGAAAACTGATATACACGCCACCACGCCACCTCCTCTGGCGGCGGTGATCAAGTCGGAAATCCCGGAAGTGGACAAAGTGGCCCGGGCTTTTACCTGGAACCACTCAACCATGAGGCTACCTGCTGAGGAGACACGGAGTAAGGACGAGATCGTGTTCCGCGAGACTCGCATTTTTATCGTGGACCCTGAACTACTGGAAGTACTGCAATACCCAATGGTGTCGGGCAATCGTAAGTCCGCCTTACAAAGGCATGAAGCTATTGTACTTACCAGGGAAACAGCAGTGCGCTATTTTGGTAAAGAAGCAGTGGACAAGGGAACCGTCATTGGCAAATCAATCCTTTTCGGCGGGGATCGCACGGCACGCATCGTCACAGGTATCGTAGATCCACCCAGTAACACTCATTTTCATTTTGATATGCTTGTAAACATCAATTTTGGTTACACAGAACTTGATACCATCAAAGTCTGGACCTGGAACATCATGCATACCTACGTAAAGTTAAATGAGGCCGTGACCAATGATCCGGAAAGGCAAAGTGAGGTGCAGTCAAAACTGACCGCTATCGCGAGGCGTTTTGTCAAATCTGGTTCAGATAATCCTGAAGCGATTTCAGCTGCAGATTTTCGGCTGCAGCCGCTAAGGCGTATTCATCTCCACTCCAATCTGCTGCATGAGCACGAACCGAACGGTGACTACACAACGGTACAACTATTAGTCACAATCGCGCTGCTCATTTTATTGCTCGCTTGCGCCAATTTCATTAACCTGTTCACCGTACAGGCCTCACGTCGCGCAAAAGAAGTGGGCGTACGGAAAACGCTCGGATCGGAAAAAGGTGATCTCGCCCTGCAGTTCTTCGTGGAGTCGGCGCTATACACCACCATTGCTGCGCTGCTTTCGCTTGGACTTGCAGAATTGTTGCTGATCCCTTTCAATTCAATGAGCGGCAAGCACATTCAATTCACATGGCTTGCTCATCCTGCATTGCTTTCAGGAATTGCTGCAGGATTTCTGCTCGTGATCTTCTTTTCTGGAAGCTATCCTTCATTGTACCTGTCCTCGTTTAACCCGGTGCGTGCGCTCAAGGGAAATATTGTACAACACCGTAAGAACCATTTGAGGAACGCCCTTGTCGTCTTCCAGTTTAGTATTTCCATTGGGCTAATGATATGCAGTGCGCTCATCCTCCAACAACTGCTATTTATGCAGAACCAGGCCCCCGGTTACCAGCGCGAAAATGTGATCATTGTAAAAAATGGCGAGGTCGAAGACAAATGGCAAGCTTTTCGCGATGAACTTCAATCCAGCAGCAATGTGGTGAGTGTAAGCTTTGCAACAGGACTCCCTATTCAGCCAATGAACCAGATGCGCGATTTCCGAGTCGCCGGCGATGCGAGTGGGGTTGGCATGAACTGGTTCCTAACAGACGAAAATTACATCTCCGCGCTTGGTTTGTCTTTACAAAACGGCTCTCCTTTTTCAACAAATGCCGTCAACAACGACAATAAGGTCATGGTCAATGAAACCGCTGCACGCATGCTTGGCCTTCGCCAATCTGTTGGACAAGTATTGACTATGAACTACGGCGATGTCGATGAACAAAAATTTGAGATCGTTGCCGTGGTGAAAGATTTTAATGTCGAGTCTTTTCATAGTGAGATAAAACCAATCGTTTTTCACTATTATGTACCGGGTGCGTCGATGGACTATATCGCCGTGCGCATTCATGGCGGCAACCTCAAGGCGGGACTAACGGATGTTGAAAAAGTCTGGAAGACGTTCGAACCTGAAGATCCATTCATATATTCCTTTTTGGATAAGGATTTTGAGCAACAATACCTTGCAGAGCAGAAGCTGAGCAAACTCTTTGGTGGCTTCACATTACTTGCCATCGTAATCGCCGTCCTTGGACTAACTGGCCTGGCTTCATACATGGCTGAGCAGCGGACCAAAGAGATCGGCATACGCAAAGTTCTTGGTGCGACTGCGACCGGCATCATCGTACTCTTCACGCGCGATTTCACACGCCTCGTTGTTATCGCTATGGCAATTTCAATACCCGTTTCATACTATCTGATGAAACAATGGCTGAGCGATTTTGTCTACCGCATCGCCATAGGTCCCGGCGTTTTCATTGGCTGCAGTCTTGTTGCGCTGGTGTTGATGTGGTTAACTGTGTCATTGTTATCTTTGCGTGTTGCCAGGATAGATCCGGCGAAAACATTGAAAACAGAATAGCAGGGGCACCACATTTGTGGTTAACGCTGGCATCAGACCAAATAACACAGGAAGATTTAATGCAGCCCACTCTTTTTGAACAACTCGGTGAAAATAATCTGACCATCCTTGTGGACAGATTCTATGATCTTGTATTTGATCATCCTCGAATCAGTCACCTGTTTAAAAGCAGCAAAGAAGAAATCAAGGAAAAGCAACGGCTGTTTCTGACACAGTTCCTGGGCGGCCCTCCCCTGTATACTCAAAAGCACGGTCATCCAATGTTACGCGCCAGGCATAACCCGCATCCGATCGGCGATGAGGATGCCGAGGCGTGGCTATCGTGCATGGCGCTAGCGCTTGATGCAGTACCTGTAGATGAATCTCTAAAGGAAGAGCTTTTTCAGCGCTTTGTACCGACGGCGCTTTTTATGGTGAATAAGCAACGTTGAGTGAAAAACTAATAGTGAAAAGTGGAAAGTGCTGACGCAAGCCACCTTCTTCCAATTCCATGTCCGTCAAAATCTCTTTGCGTTAGGGCTAGAACCCACAATGCATATATCCATCTGGCTACCCTTACCTTTAATCGTCGACCTCCCGATGATTTTAAATGAATTATTATCGATCGGAAAAACATAATTTCAAATAAGGTCAAGTAACTCTGATCGGTAGCGATAGTCCAATAATGATGCAAAATTGGTACCCACAATTTTCCACTGCTTAAGCTCGTCCATAAAATCAGGTATTGCCACGCCAGCCCTGATGGCAGATTGAACATAGAAGTCCATCCTGCGCGGATGGCGAGGTGAACACGCGTTCAGCGTATGGCCAAATGCATTTTTTTCCAGGATAGCTAAGCAAAAACCGGAGCAATCTTCAAGATGGATGAGGTTTACGGGAGCCTGCCCATTAGGAATATTCTTTTTTCCCGCAAAGAAATTTGCAGGATCGCGGCCAGGTCCTATCAAACCGGCAAATCTCACGATAGTGGTAGTGAAAGTATCCTCAGATCTGAAAAGGGTTTCAGCCTGAAGGACAGCTTTTCCGGACGCTGTCGTCGGAGAGGGCAATGTGTTTTCATCAACACGATCATTCACATCGTCGTATACACTTGTTGAGCTGATAAAGACGACATGCTCTATGTGATAGGTTCTCACATGCTCAATAACTTTGTTCACAACGGACAAGTATTCATCCACCGGCCGCTTTGTCAATTTTGGTGGAATGGTCAATACAAGGGCATCACAGCGAAAAAAAACAGGATCGATCAGAGGTGAATCATTTGGCAGGTTAATGACAAAAGGATCAATACCCTTGCTTATCAGCATTGGCAATTTCTCTGCCGATGTAGTTGACCCCTTGACTTCATGACCTGCCTTTACAAGCCTTTCACAGAAATCCAAACCAAACCATCCGCATCCCAGAATACTTGTGACCATGAAGTGTGGTTTAAACCGCTAACATTAACTATTAATCTAAATGACCGCAGTAATCATTTGACTAATATGGATCGAATCCGTCTCTGGATCCACACCTGCATTTGTCCGCCTCCCCTGTTGGCCCAGGTGTAATAAGGCACTGCCTTGATGACACCCGGTACTGTTTCAATTCCCATTCGGTCGCCGGATGGCTGAGTTAGCGTGGCTTTGCATTGCAGTGTTACAATCCCTCCGAGCAGATCCGGTTCAAATTGTGAGGTACACGATGCGTTGTCTGGTAAGATAACATTCATGGCTTGTCCGTTGTTGTCAACAGATTCCAGGCAATACAACAGCGGTCCCCGCTCTAATGCCACTTTATCCACATCCTCCTTGACGTCATTTATTGCCACCACTTTTTGTACATCCATTGGAAGATGTAGTTGAATAACGTCTCCTTTTTTCCATTCACGATCTAATACCGCATAACCTTTGTCAAGGTCAATGGGGACAGATCTGCCATTCACCTTTAATTCCATTGTACCCGACGTCTTCTCCAGGTAACTGTAGGTATCACCCGGTACCGGTCTGCCCTGCGCCCACCCTGGAATTCTTATTTTTAGTTTGTGCTTGGTCTTACGTTCGGGGGAGATTTTAATGCTAACGTCGCCGTCCCAGGGATAGGTAGTTTGTTGCTGGATGCTAATGTTGTTTTTACCCGCTGTTAAATTTGTGCTGCTTCCTACAAACAAATTGATCCAAATCGCATCGTCAGATTGCGCGTATATATAGTCTCCAACGGAAGCGATAAGCCTTGAAATATTTGCAGGACAGCAGGCAGTACCAAACCATTCTTTGCGTTCGTAATCACCAAGTGACGCCAGCGGGTTACCATAGAAAAACCGGTCACCCTTGAAAGAAAGGCCATCGAGCGCTCCATTATACAAACTCCTTTCCAGGACGTCGATGTATTTGCTGTCGCCTGTCAGCAAGTTCATTCTCTGATTCCAGAATACCATTCCCACAGAGGCGCACGTTTCACAGTAAGCGTCTTCATTGGGTAACTCAAAATCTTGCGAAAAGCCTTCGTTTTTTCCAGAGGATCCAATGCCTCCCGTAATGTACATGTTCCGGTACACCACATCCTCCCATACAGTTTTCATCGAATTCATGTATCCAGGATCGTTCTTGGCCGCAGCCACATCGGCGGCGCCGGTATATAGGTACATCGCGCGTACTGCATGACCGGTGATTTCCTTTTGTTCTTTGACGGGAACGGCATCTTGTGCGTACTCAGGAGATTTCCACTGATCCCAGATCACGCCCTTACCGTATCCGTACCCTCGTTGTTGCAAAAACCAATCAGCCAGATCAAGATATTTCTTATCTCCCGTTAATTTAAAGAGCTTCACTAATGCCAGTTCGATTTCCTGATGACCCGATACCCAATGGCGATTTTGTTTAGGGAAGGTGGCGTCGATGTGATCGGCGAAACGGATGGCCACATCCAACAACTTTCTTTTGCCTGTTGTATTATAATATGCGACAGCAGCTTCAATTAGATGTCCGGCACAATAGTCTTCATGCTTCTCCATGTCTGTCCATCGCTTATCAAGCCCAAGCAGACTGTAGTAGGTGTTTAGATATCCATCTTTTTCCTGGGCGGCAGCGATCTTGTCGATCCAGGCGTCAGCTTTCCGTTCCAGCGCGCTGTCGGGATGATTTTTCAATGAATATGCGATTGCTTCCAGCGCTTTGTAGACATCGGAGTCGTCGTAATAAATACCCTGGTGCTTCTCACCTTTTTTACGCGCTACCTTTTCAAAATTATCGATCCTCGGTGTATTTACTTCCGTCTGCGCAATGCATACGGGGATGGTAATGGCGGCAACGCTTTCAATTTTGGGCTTCCAGAACGCATCTGTTATTTGCACCGCGGCGTAGCTGACGGCCTGAGTTTTTTGAAATGATGATTGTGCATGGGCACTCGTAATAAGAAGTAGCGCTGCCACCAACGCTGCTCCATTTCCTTTATAATTATTCATATGATATTCGAAAAAGGAATAAACTTAGGGAATTTTATCTGCTTGGAATAAAAATGATGCTATAAGGCTTGATTTCACCATTCAGGCCTGTTAAAAAAAATTCATCACTAAAATGTAGAACAAACGGTATCCTTTTTCGTATACTCATTCTACATTTAAGTAACGAACATGATCGAAACCAGAATTGGCGATTTCGAGGAGGTCATAATGCTTATACTAGGCATTTTGCCAGAAGGCGACTCTTATGCTTTTAAAATTTCGGCTGAGTTCCAGAAGCAAACGGAGCGGTCAGTATCCATAGGTGCCGTACACTCTACCCTTGACCGGCTTGAGAACAAGGGTTTTGTAAAAAGTGAAATGCGAAATGCCAGCAGTGAGCGTGGCGATCGTCGAAAACGCATCTTTACCATCACAGCGCTGGGTAAACGGGTGTTAAGAGAATCCATGGAGTTCAAAGTCAGTTTGTGGAAACAGTATCCCGCCTTTGCGGTTAAATTCAATTTCTCTCATTGATGCAACGGCCTGGTAACATACCGCCCAGACTGGCTACACGTTTGCTTCACATTTTCCTGCGCGACGAGTTAGTAGAAGATGTTACGGCAGATCTGCAGGAACAATACGATGAAACGCTAAGGTCAGCATCGCAGTTTAAAGCACAGCTTGACTACTGGTACCAGGTGATTAATTACATGCGCCCATTTGCCATCAAGAATTTCAGACACAAATCCCAAAATCCATATCCTATGTACAAAAGTTACGTTAAGACCGCATTGCGAAATATGGTTCGCAACAAACTGCACGCCTTCATTAACATCGTGGGTTTATCTGTTGGCATGGCCGTAACGATAGTCATCGGCCTTTGGATATGGGATGAACTGTCGTATGAAAAACATTTTGAAAATTATGAACGCATTGGGCAGGTTATTCAGCACGTTACGAACAACAGTGAAATTCAAACCTGGACAAGTGTACCCTATCCGCTTGCAGACGAGCTTCGAAAAAACTATGGGAGCGACTTTAACCATGTTGTCCTCACCACCGGTAAGAACTATTCGTTATTGTCGCACGGCGAAAAGAACTTCATAAAAACCGGTTACTTTGCGGAGCCGGACTTCTTGAAAGTATTTTCCATAAAGATTATCAAAGGAAGTCCCACGCCCCTGTCAGATCCTTCCTCCATCATGATTGCTGCATCCGTAGCAACGGCTTTTTTCGGCAGTGACGACCCGATCGGAGAAATGATGACCATCGATCACAATAAGGAAGTAAAGGTGGCCGCGGTGTTTACTGATTTTCCCTTCAACTCAAAATTTAATGATCTGCAATTCATTGCGCCGTGGGATCAGCTGTATAATGATCCGAACGGCATCAAAACAATGTCCGACCCGTGGCGGCCCAATTCATTCAACGTTTTTGTTGAGCTTACACCTGAAGCGAATTTCACTGATGCATCGCTCCGGATCCGTGACGCAAAATTGAAAAAGGTCAACGAATTTTTGGCGCTTAAAAAGCCAGAATTATTCATCCTGCCCATGCGTGACTGGCATCTGAAATCAGAATTCCGGAATGGCAAACCAGCAGGTGGCAGGATCCAATACGTTTGGATGTTTGGGATCATTGGAGCATTCGTGCTGATAATGGCTTGTATAAACTTCATGAACCTGAGTACGGCGAGGTCCGAAAAACGCGCCAAGGAGGTAGGAATTCGCAAGGCGATCGGTTCCCACCGCGCGCAACTTATTGGACAGTTCTTGTGTGAGTCCATGTTTACGGCGTTCGTGTCTGCAATTATCGCGATCATCTGCGTCCACCTACTCCTTTCCCCTTTTAATCAGCTTGCAGAAAAACACATCACGCTGCCTTGGTTCGATCCCATCTGGTTGTTGGGAGGTCTTGCATTTAGTTTCATTATTGGATTGTTTGCCGGAAGCTATCCTGCTTTCTACTTATCATCTATCAAATCGATCACTGCAATCAAAGGCACTTTCAAGACTGGCCGGACCGCTTCACTGCCACGCAAGGCGATGGTTACAATTCAATTTACAGTTTCGACCGTACTCATCACTGGCACCGCTGTGGTATTCCTGCAAATTATGCACGCTAAAGAAAGGTCACTTGGCTATGAAGCCAATGGACTAGTAGCTGTACCAATCATGTCAGATGCTGTGCATAAACACTTTGATGCAATAGCTGAGACACTGAAGCAGTCGGGCACAATAGTCTCAATGGCGGAAGCCGGATCCCGAACAACAGAAAATAACTCATCCAGCAGCGGCTTTGACTGGAATGGAAAAGACCCTGAGTTGTCCGTTGACTTTTCTGTGCAGGCGATCAGTTATGACTATGGCAAAACCATAAGCTGGCAAATCACGAAAGGTCGTGACTTTTCACGTGACTTTCCTAGCGATTCAAGTTCTCTAATTATTAATGAAGCTGCGGCGCGATTCATCGGTTTCAAAGACCCGGTAGGAGAAGTTATCCGGTGGCATGACCATCCTTTAACGATCATCGGCGTTGTCAGTGATATTATTATAAACTCTCCATATGCGGCGATCAAACCCAATTTCTATTTTATGTCAAAGGATCGCCAAAACTTTATGTTGATGCGGATACATCCCGCGTTGGCAAGCAACGTGGCGCTTGAAAAGCTGGAAGGAGTATATAAGAAGTATGAGACACAAGCGCCCTTCAGTTACGAATTCACCGATCAATTGTACGCGCGAAAGTTTGACAATGAGGAGCGCATCGCCAAACTAGCCGTGCTATTTGCATCTTTGGCCATATTCATTAGTTGCCTAGGGATTTTTGGTTTGTCTTCGTTTATGGCAGAGCGACGTACAAAAGAACTTGGTGTGCGCAAAGTGATGGGGGCTACTGTATTTGACCTCTGGAGGATGATGTCGCGTGATTTTATTTTGCTGGTCATTCTGTCTTCGTGCATAGCCGTACCAATTGCATATCAATTACTTTCGGCGTGGCTTGACGAATTTTCCTATCGAATATCGCTCCCGTTTTGGGTTTTTGTCGCTACGACCGCAGGTACGTTGATCATCACCATTGTCACCGTCAGCTGGCACACGCTTTACGCCGCGCGGATAAATCCGGTAAACAGTTTGAGAAGCGAATAATTAAGTCAAAAGTGAATGGTGAAAAATGAAATGGGTGAGCAGCAAAGCTGTGGATGTGCATTTCATAGGGTAACATCGTTGTCTGTCTAAACTTTTTATATTCTCTTATCTTTCTGCGAGATTTGGTGGCATTTCATTTTTCATCAAAACTTTATTCCCATGATCAATCGCAGGCGTTTTATTCAAAAGACTGTAGCGCTCGCTGCAGGTGTGGTCGTAGGTTCACAGCTTGCAGCAAAAGCAAAGGATCTCATCATGACGGTGAACGGCCCGATCGATGCGAGCGCGATGGGATTTACGCTGTCACACGAACACGTGTTGGCAGACTTTATTGGAGCAGAAAAGTACAGCAAGGATCGCTACAACGTGGATGAAGTGTATAAGACCGCTCTACCACATTTGAATGATCTGAAAAAAACCGGCTGCCGTACTTTCGTAGACTGTTCTCCGGCCTACCTGGGCAGGGACGTTTTGCTCCTCAAAAGACTTGCGGCATCATCGGGATTAAACATCATTACAAACACGGGGTATTACGGAGCAGTGGAGGAGCGCTTCCTTCCAAAACATGTTTATACGGAAACAGCCGAACAGCTGGCAGCGCGATGGATCAAGGAATTCAACGAGGGCATTGAGCAAACTGGCATAAAACCAGGATTCATAAAAACCAGCACGGATAAAGCGCCACTCACACCTGCACAGCGCAAGATCCTGACCGCTGCTGCCCTCACGCACTTATCAACTGGCCTGACAATGTTGGTTCATACCGGAAATGGAGACGCTGCCAAAGAACAAGTTCAGATATTAAAAGATGTTGGGGTTGACCCGTCAGCCAGGGTTTGGACCCACGCACAAAACGAAACGGACACCAAATATTTCCTTGATGCTGCCCATCAAAATTGTTGGGTATCGTTCGACGGTGTAAACCCGGAAACCATTGATGCAAATCTCGGATATCTGCAGCTTATGAAAAGCGAGCGCCTGCTCGACCACGTACTGGTTTCACAGGATTCCGGATGGTATCATGTGGGTGAGCCGTCAGGCGGAAACTATAAGCCTTATACATGCATCGCGACGCAATTCATCCCAAAACTCAAAGAAAAGGGATTTACGCCCGATGAGCTGGATCAACTATTCAAAACCAATCCTGCTAAAGCATTCGCCATTAACGTTCGAAAACTTCATTGACAGGTCTGACATCAGAGGCAAGATCCTTGATGCTTTTTTTGGCTGACAACACCTATTCGTATGCGAGTGCCTCTTGCGTTGTTATTTTGTTGGTCCTTCTCGCGGGATACAGGGTAGCGCAATAAGAACCTGCAATGACCAGGACGGCCCAACTCCACAACGCGTTTGTGGAAATTGCCAGTGATAATGGTGTTCCAAACGCCATGTGACCAATAAACCTTCCCATATAAGTAGACGAGAACATTGAAATCGAAAATGCAAGGAAGAGACTGAAAAACCCAATCAGTAAACCTTCCCACACCACAAGCCTGCGGATCATCTTAGGCGTTCCGCCGATTGCGCGCATCATACCAATTTCTCTGGTTCTTTCCAGAATGTTCATGCTCATCGTAGACATTAAACCCAATGTGCCAACCAGCGCCATCATGATGGCCATTGCCATTAAAGAGTTGACGAGCACTTTCATGTGAGCTGCAATAGCGTTTTGCAATAGCCAGACTGGCATTACAGAGATAACGGTAACATTTCCACGTTCCAGAAGTGATTCCAATTGACGATTCTTACGGATAGCGTTTTCCCTCGATCGATCAGCGTAAGAGACGCGCAGCATGCTCGTTTGCCCTTGCGTATTCATTAATTTCGACAATTCCTCCACCGACACGTAGGCTGTGGCCGGCGTTCCGACATCTTCTGTAAACCCAATCACATTCCACGTTGAAGGTTTGCCATCCACAGTTAAGATCAATTGATCGCCGATCTGATATGAGCCCCTGGAGAGTTGGTTCAATACAACATCAGTACCTGCAGGGTCACTTAACCAACGTCCTTCTTTCAGCGTGGGTTGCAAGACTTGCGTAGGTATTGGAAGCGCAAGCACACTGAAACTTCCATGACCCTTATCCGGATAGGTATGCGTTACCTTAAATGATTTCTCCTGGCCCAAAGATGCAGAAACCTGACTCCACCCTTCAGCGCTTTTAATTCCTTCAAGGCCCATTACTGCATGAACAACGGAATCAACGGACACATTGCTGCTGAGTCTGACTTCTACATCATAAAGACGTTGTATGTATATCCTTTTGAGATTCTCGTCCCAAGCGCTTGATACATTCATTGCTGTCATGAACATGGCCCCTCCAGCGGCGAGCAATCCAATAGTCATGATAAGGCGTGAACGCTGACGAAAAACATTCCTTATTGACAACCTGAAAATTCCGTTAAAGAAACTCAACCGCGAGAATCTGAGTACCCAGGATTTGGGATCTAAACTTTTTTGTGATACACCATAATTCTCTAGCGCACGCTTTACAGGAATAATGCTTCCGCGAATAAGTGGAAGAGCCGCGGCTAACAAGGGTATCAAGACACCAGAAGCTACCTGAAGGAGGGGGACCCATAATGGAATAGAATCATCAACTATTTCAAGATTTAAAAGCGTTGCAATCTGTCCATAGAAAGCGGCGGCAGCAAGCCTGCTCAAAGGAATAGCGATTAACAACGCAAGCAAACAAAGGGTGATGATCATTGCTCCGTATAGTGTCATAATTTGAGATGATGTTGCACCAATTGTTTTCATTACTCCAATCTGGCGAATGTGCTTCACCATGAGTGTAGCGATGCCAGTTGCAACTAATATTGACCCAAGGATGAGGATCAAATAACTGAATACGACGAATATTGACATGACAGCGCTCATCTGACTTTGGTGGGGATGCTGGCCTGGAGGAGGGACCTGAATTTCATGCACGTGATGACCCGTATCATTAAGCCACTGCGCAACCCGCTGTGCCTCAGTTGTGATCTCCGCCTGTGAATGGTTTTTACCATTGACAAGGACTCTCATTTGATCAAATATTTGGTTTTGTCCGAGTCGGCCAAGCGTCTCCATGGTAATATATCCGTACCCGCATTGTTCCTGCCATGCTGGTGCCAGACCAGCGTCGTGCACAATTCCCGATATTTTTAATTCGCCAACAACACCATTTGAACCTTTCACCATCAATGCATCTCCCAACTTACCTTGCATAACAGCGAGGGCTGTGCGCTCAACCAGCATCGTTCCAGCATCTGGTTCCTGAGGTCCGGAGATATGCGTGATCTTGTTCAGTTTCTTTGTATTGAAGTCATCAATGATGAAGAGCAGCAAGGGATACCATTTATCGCCCACCTTCATTCGAACTACCATCGTGGCGTGCCTCTCTGCTTCTTTAACTCCCGAAAATCGTTTTACGCTATCAAGCAACGCAGTGGATATGTGCTGTTCCATTTCTATTGTCGCGGAGGCAGGAACGGTGCTCACATAGTTCTGCGTCATCTCGCGTTTGATAACACTATATCCGCCGAGGATGGCGCCAATTCCGAAAATACCAATGCCGATACTGAGGATCAGCATCAGATTCTTTGAATAATCGGAAGTGAGGTCACGCACGACCTTCATGTACCTTGTTTTCATATGTCAGGCTAGGCGTGAATAGTCTCGTTTACAATGGTGCCGTCAGCAATGGCTACGACATTTTCGAAGTATGCAGAGAACTCTTTTTCATGCGTTACGATAATCACAGTTTTACCGGATCGTGCCAGTGCAGCAAACAATTGAAAAATGTTGGTCGCGGTTTGTGAATCGAGATTTCCTGTTGGTTCGTCGGCAATGATAACAGGCGGATCATTGGCCAATGCCCTCGCGATGGCAACGCGCTGTTGCTGTCCGCCAGACAAAGCCGATGGGAGCTTATCCGCCTGCTCGTGAATATCTACCTGCCCAAGCAGCTCCATGGCCCGAGCTTTGCGTTCCTTTTTGGGATAAGCGTTGCAAAAATCCATCGGGAGCATGACGTTCTCAAGTACCGTGAGTGTTGGTAACAGTTGGAAGAATTGAAATACGATACCGATATTTTTTCCTCGCCAGGACGCTAACTCATTTTCACCAAGCTTGTCAACACGTATGCCATTTATTGTGACACTTCCTGAAGTGGGTTTATCAATGCCGGCAATAATATTGAGAAGAGTAGATTTGCCACTGCCCGACTTTCCGGTCACTGCAACCAATTGACCTTTTTGAATGTGTAGGCTTAAATTTTTTAGTGCGTGAAAAAGTCCCGAAGCCGATGAAAACGACCTGTTGATCTGACTTAACGCGATAAGATTCTTGTTTACGAGCTGGTCCATGTTATTGTTTTTGACACAACAATATGGACTTTGGCGTACCCAATCGTCTACGCAAATCCAGCTGGACAAGAAAGAGTTATGAGTTATGAGTCATTATGAGTCATAACTCATAACTCTCCTTTGTTTTTTTTGTATGCTGTTGGTGTCAGGCCGGTGAACCTTTTGAATATAAGGTTAAATGTAGATTTGGATTTAAAGCCTGCTTCGAGCGCAAGTCCGAGCAAGCTGAAGTTTTTGACTTTCGGATCATTCATCAACCGTTTGACTTCCTCTGTTCGGTATTTGTTAATGAAGTCATAAAAGTTATCACCGATGTTGTCATTGATCAGTTGCGACAACTGGCTGCGACCTATGTTCAGATCCTTGGCAAGCTGACTTAGTGTTAATTCAGGATCCAGATAAGGCTTTTTCTCATCCATATGGACTAATATCCTCTTAATCAATTGTTCATCGGGTTTATTAATGACTTTTGGAATGTCCTGCATCATTGGTGCGGGATCTTCCTCGATTTTCTCACGTTGTTTGAAAAAATCCCTCTGCAGGATGCCCTTATAGCCAAGTGCAAATACAGACAACGAAAAGATCAATGCCGTCGTGCGAGGTAGCCATGCGCCATCTTCGAGGTGGATGGCGGCGAAAAGGCTAAAGAAAAAGAAAAGGTTAATCAGCAGATAGACAAACATAAAAAAGCGAACCCAGGTGAAATCGACGTTCTCTGTGTTCGACATTTCCTGTTGGATCATTACCCGATAAGCCACCCACCGCTTGCGAATCATCAACTGATACGACGAAAATTGGACAACCACACCCAACCAGAAGACCACGTTTATCAACCTATGATGGTGCTCGAGGAATTGGATAAACGCGTTACCGGGATCCACCGAGCGTAACGTAAGAGAAAGCGTCACGATCATCATGAAAGGCAAAAAGTGGATTATCAGTGCCCACGATAATCGCACCGTATGACCAGTCAGTTCCTGAGTGTAAAACCATAATAATGGCGCAATCAGAAAAAATGTGGGATCGCCGAGAGAATAGACCTTGGCAGCAGCATCAAGATGATTGATAACCAGTCCCGCGAAAAGAATGTGGGCTATGCTGAAGCACAGTGCGAGCAACAGGATCGACAGAAATACGTTGGCGCGGCTCTTCCTGACGCTTCTATTGTTCAAAAGCAAGATCACGAAATACCTTGGCCAATGCCACCAAATGTTAAGATCAGTGAAAGTTGTTCAAGAAATGTCCGCAATTGCGATGTGGTTGAGCCTAAAGGTAGCGCAAAAGCATTGGTCCTATGATGAAATGAGTCCATGTGGATGTGATTGGACGCTTGCCTGGTGAGTGAAAGGTTGAAAGTGAAAAGGCCTTACTTTACAAGGCGTGGTGGTCGGTCACACCTGCGAAAAAAAAATCTCAACTTATCCGTTACCGAAATCGATTCCGGAAAGTTGCGACTTTGCAAAAATGACGGGATCTCGCTAATATTCCGGTTACAAAAATTAAACATTATCAAAACGCATTACCTATGAAACAGATGAGACTTTTGATCCCCGTAATCCTACTGGCGGTTACAACCATCGCCCGCGCGCAAACTACTCCGGCCGCGTTCACGGACGAAGATTTGAAAAAGTACGCGATCACAATGGATTCGGTGAAGGGCATGCAGGAGTCTCTCAACAATACCATTACTGAAATGGTAAGAAAGAACACAGTGATGAAGGTTGAGCGCTACAATGAATTATTCAAGATCATGGGTGACGAAGCCAAGTTGGCGGAAGCGAAAGCAACCCCGGAAGAGATTGCATTCGTAAAAAGTGTAGCAGCTAAGCGGGTAGAAGAATCATCGAAGATTACGGCAACATTTCAAAAACTCGCCAAAGAATATGTTGGTTTGAAACCATTCAACGCCATTAAGAAGTCCCTTGCCACAGACCAGGCACTGAAAGAAAAGTATGAGACGATGTCGAAAGAGCTTGAAATGCAGGGAGTGAAAGGTGAAAAGTGAAAGGTGAAAAGTTGGGGTGCGACGATCATAATTTATCTGGCATCCCATTTCTCCAGTCCTAACAGTTTCTTACCCAAACTAGAAAGCCCCGCAACACCATATTTATTCCGTTCCCATCCTCTTGGATCGCCGGGGAACGCATAGCCCTCGGGTGCTTTGCGGTCGCGCCATGAGGTAATGCGCCATTGACGTTGTGCTTCGTTGTCTTCTTCTGCGGGCATCATCGAAATATATTGCGCCATTCTCACCTTATCCTTCGTGAGGTTAGGGCGGATACCATGTGGTTGTGTGCTATTGAATATTAACAAGTCGCCGGCTTCCATTTTTACTTTTACAAGATCAATCCCCGTAACGTCTGGTTTAAAGTGATCGCGATCTTCGGGTTGCGTTAATCTCCAGGTTTCATAGTTCTTATACAGCCATGGCAGGCACTGAAATCCGCCCATATTCTCATCCGTTTGATCTGCCAGTGCCAACACACCCTGAACATTTTGAGGTTTGGTCTCGGGATCATAATCCCAATGAATGAAACCCTTAAACGGAAAGCCTGGACGCACAGGGAAGTTCAGATTGCATCGATCGATCGTAACCCAAAGTTTTTCCGTTCCCCAGATATCAACGAAAGCATTGTACACCTTTTCAATCTGGCGGTTGTCCCACAGTAGTTGATGGTTATAAACTTCCACCATGCCACTGTTGGTCAATTCTTTCATTTGCATTTCGGCGCGCGGCGGAGCATACCAGGTTTCTGCATCGTTCGGGTCCTTCTCTTCAAATTCCCAAAGAAATCTTGCCAGGCGATCAACGTTTTCACGCGGTACTGCATTTTTTACAACGATGTATCCCTGATCGATCCAAAATTTCCAATCCGCTTCAGAAAGAACGCGCAGTTGTTTGCCATTAGAGCGATCGTTGAGCTTGATGCTGCTGCTGGTTGCAGTTGAAGGATTTCCAGGAATATCCTTGTGTGCCTGGTTTGGCGCCATCGTAGGCGTCATGGTAGGTGCCATTGTACCAGTAGATTTCTTAGACCCAGTTTCCATGTGTGCTATAGTTTGATAGTTGTAGAATATTTGGTTGCGGATGCAAAGGAGTCTGCATTTCTTTCACATCACCACCCAAAGGTAGGATTGAGTCGGAATCGGTTCCATACGAATAATGGCCAGTTTTTGAACAAAATTGACATTTGTAGGGTACAAGGAGCCACTATTGAAATAATATGGCCAAATTAGTATCAGCCTTTATAACCCAGCATGAAACCGGAAAAGGCGCATTCCGCATTGGTAAAGGGACTTGGTCTGAGCATTATGAAAATAAAATTCGAAGAAGTAAAGCCGGATGCCGATAGCTCCTTTAGGATCTTGTATCCAAAGTTAAACCATGTATTCTACTGGCACTTTCATCCGGAATATGAGATCGTGTTTATAGAAGGCGCAAATGGTACCCGGCACGTTGGCGACCATATTGAACGGTTTGAAGGAAGTGACCTCGTTTTTATTGGACCAAACATTCCTCACCTCAACTTCGATTATGGTATTCAAACACCGTATGAGAAAATCGTGATCCAGATGAAGGAAGACTTTTTGATCAAGG
>Ga0193753_10000589_pt1 | contig 35163 bp, 32 predicted proteins | sample H1c2metaG_FD_144925 | JGI IMG/M metagenome (GOLD analysis project Ga0193753, IMG submission 144925) | Soil microbial communities from a riparian zone of the East river system, Colorado, United States - H1c2 | ecosystem: Environmental > Terrestrial > Soil > Riparian zone | place: USA: East...
GATCGCTCTTGGCCGGAGGGCACAAGGAGACCGGCACACCATAGAAGAGAACGCGGACCTATTCCGAGTGGGGAGCGAAGAAGTTTCATGCGTTCTCCTTCTCTGGCGAAGCGAAGAGTTTGACCAGTAGGGGGTAACGTTTTTGCGAAGCTTCGAGTGTGGCCCGGCCAGCCTTGGTGAGGTGGTAATACTTTCTCGCGGGACGGAGCTCCTTGTCCGCGATCGACTGCTTCTCCCATTCTGAGCGAATCAGGTTGTCGCGCTCAAGGCGGCGCATGGCTGGATAGACAGTTCCGCTGGGAAGCCCCGTTTTCTCCATGATGTTGAAGCCGTAGATTGACCCGGCGTGAATCGCTTGAAGGATCATTGCGGCGGTATGGGAGAGTTTTGCCTCGGCGGCCATGCGCGAGATTCTACCTATGTAGCACACTACTTGACAACGGGTAGAGTAGTTTGCTACATAGGGTGCTGAAAAAAGGAGAGCTTCATGCTTGAGGTTCAAAATCTCTCGAAACGTTACCGGGGTATCCCGGCGGTGGACAATGTGAGCTTTCGGGTCGCTCCAGGCGAGGTGGTGGGCTACCTTGGCCCCAATGGCTCTGGCAAATCGACTACCGTGAAGATCATTACCGGCATTCTTGAAGCCAACGAAGGCCGCGTGCTTTTTGAAGGCCACGACATACAGGACGATATGCCGGGATTTCGCGCGGCGCTTGGCTATGTCCCCGAAGAGGCCCAGGTATATACGCATCTTTCGGGGCTGGAATATCTGCAGCTCGTTGGGCGTTTGCGGGGCATGGAGGAACGGCCGCTTGAGCAACGGGCGAGCCGTTTGTTGGAGCTGCTATGGTTGCAGTCTTCGCGACACTCTCCGATCTCCTCTTATTCAAAGGGCATGAAACAGCGGGTACTACTTGCCGCGGCGTTGTTGCATAACCCTCGCCTGCTGATCTTCGACGAGCCACTCTCGGGATTGGATGTGGTTTCGGCGCGACTGTTCAAAGAGCTTCTGCAGGAACTGGCTCGCGAGGGCAAGGCGATTCTTTATATCTCTCACGTGCTTGAGGTTGTTGAGCAGGTGTGCGACCGTGTGATTGTTTTATCCAAAGGGAAGATTCTGGCGGACGCTCCGCCATCGGAGCTGACCGCGTTGATGGAACTGAGCAGCCTGGAGAATGTCTTCGCGCAGCTGGTTCGCCAGCAGGATACGCGATCGATTGCGCGTGATGTGGTTGATGCGATACGAGGTTCCCATGATTAGCCTCAGGCGCATACTGCGCGGTCCGGAGCAGAGTGTGCAGTCGTTCGCGGTGCAGGCGGCTGAACCTGTGGCAATGCGGGAGAACAGAGTGTTCGAAGTTCTGACGCGACACCTGCTGCATCGGCTGGTTCACAACGAAGCTTTGGGCGAAGAGATGCCGACTCGCATTGCGCAGATCGCATACATGATTGCGCTGCCGGGGGCTTTGTTCGCGCTCTATCTGTTTGCGCCGTATCACCAGCCACGCGCGATTGGGCCGCGTCCGTTCTGGCTGCAGCTATCGGATCATTATTTTTATACGGTCTATGCGTTTGTTGTGATGGGGATCGTCATCATCTTTGAATGGGATCTTCTGTTTCCCGATCTTCTGGATGTGTTCGTTCTTTCGACGCTGCCCATTCCAAAGCGAAAGCTGTTGCTGGCGCGTTTGCTGGCGTTGACGATCTTTCTTGCGCTTGTACTGGCAGGCACGAATCTTCTGGGAGCAATGTTCTTTCCGGCGGTGGCCGATCTTCATGGGATGTGGTGGCGACATGTGGCGGCGCATGTCGTCGCGATTACGATGGCTGGAACGTTTGCGGCGTCGTTCTTCGTCGCGCTGCAGGGAGGGCTGCTTTGTTTTTTGGGAAGGCGGATATTCGGATGGATCTCGCCTCTTGTTCAGGCGTTGTCGGTTGTTGCTCTGCTGACAGTGCTATTTCTCTTCCCTCTGTTTTCCAATCGTCTGCAGGCGTTGCTTGAGTCTGGCAGCGTGGCTGTTCGACTCTTTCCTCCATTCTGGTTTCTTGGTCTTTATGAACGTCTGTTGTGGGGCGCGGGTGCGCTGCCTGTGTTTGTTCCGCTTGCTAAGGCTGCTCTGGTGGGTACGGCTGGCGTCGTGGCGATTGCGATTGCGACCTATCCTCTGGCTTATACGCGACGGGTTCGGCAACTGGTCGAAGGAGGTGCGGGATTACATCACAGAAGCAGAATCGCGCATGGGTTGCGGAAGATTCTGCATGTCACGGTGCTGCGCTCATCTCAGCGACGGGCGATTTATCACTTTACAGCGCAGACGCTTATGCGCATGCAGCGGCCGAGGCTCTATCTCACGATCTATGCGGGTGTTGGCCTTTCGCTTATGATGTCGGGGATCCTGTTGCTGCGCATCGATGAAGGACGGATCAGTTTTGGCATCTCCGAGTGGGGTGTTCGATCGGCGGTTCCGGTACTTGCGTTTCTGATTTCCATCGGGCTGCGGACTGCTCTCAACGCGCCGGTTGGACTTCATGGGAGCTGGGTTTTCCGGGTGATTCACGGGAAGCCACTTCGCGAACATCTGAAGGCTGTTTCTCTGTGGGCTGTGCTGTGCGTCGGTGCGGTTACGGTTGCCACAGTTGTTGTGCTTCATACCGTGGCACCGACTCCGCTGCGGGGTCTCTTCCCTTTTCTAACTCAATTGCTGGTGGCGATTGGGTTGTCGAACTTGCTAGTGGATGTCTTTCTTATACGCATTCATGACATTCCGTTCACGGCGATACGGGTACCTTTGACGACCGATCTGCCGATCAGTTTTGTTCGCTATGCTCTTGTCTTTCCTGCGTTTGTTGCCTATGTTGCCGGTCGTGAATTGTGGATTGAAGCGAGTCTTATCCATATGGCCGTGAGCGCCGCACTGTTTGCCATAGCCTGTGGAGTGATGCGCTATCTGCGCAGATACTATCTCGACGGGCGCGATACTGATCCGCGCTCAAACGAGGCAATTCCGTTTCATTGCCTTGGCCTACAGGAATAAAAGCTTAGGTTTCGGCTTAGAGTTCGTCGAGTACTTCGTGCAGGGATTCCTTCCAGTGCGTCATGCGCCATCCGAACTGCTGCTCGAGCTTGGTGCAGTTGAGGCGGGAGTTCGCGGGGCGTTTGGCTGGAGTGGGATATTCGGCAGTAGTGATGGGCTCGATGTGGGCGAAGGATGTGCCCGAGTCTTTTTCGCGCTGGATACGGACGGCTTCGGCGGCGAAGCCGTGCCATGTGGTCTCGCCGCGACCGGAGGCGTGATAGACGCCGCTGACCTTTGAGAGCACGTCAGCGAGGTCTTTACCTGCGGCTGCCTTTTCACAACGTCCGATGACCTGGACGGTCATTTCGGCGAGATCGCGGCTCCAAGTGGGAGCGCCGTGCTGGTCGCCAACGACGCGGAGATGTTCGCGCTCGCGAGCGAGTTTGAGGATGGTGAGGAGGAAGTTCTTGCCTTGAGCACCATAGACCCAGCTGGTACGGAAGATCATGTGACCGGCACCCGTTGCGGCGAGAGCTTTCTCTCCGGCCAGCTTGCTGGCTCCGTAGACACTGACGGGGGCTGGGGTGTCTGTCTCCATGTAAGGGGTGATGCCGGTGCCGCTGAAGACGTAGTCGGTGGAGAAGTGAATGACACCGGCGCCGATCGCGCGGGCTTCTTCGCCGATAGCCTGGGCGGCGTGTGCGTTGATAGCGTGCGCAAGATCGGGCTCGCTCTCGGCTTTATCGACTGCAGTGTATGCTCCGGGATTGACGATCCATCGAGGCTTGATGGCACGGATGGTCTCGCGAATGGATTGTGGGTTGGAGAGGTCCATTGTAGAGCGCGCGGGGGCGATGACCTCGCCCAGTTCGGGGAGGAGGTTCAGGAGTTCGCCGCCGACTTGTCCGGTTGCTCCGGTGAGTAGGATGGGGCCTGTCGTTATTTTGGTGACGCTCATCGTGTGCTTTCCGCTCTCTATGGTATTTCAAACAGCCGCAAAATCCTCAAAAGACAAGTCAAAGCCGTCATTCTCCTTCGCCAGCTTCCTTTTCGCGAAGGTCACTTTGCTCCAGCGCCGCCCGCGCCGCTGCCTGCTGCTTCGCCTCCATCCACCCGCGCAGAATCACCACCGCCGCGACCTGATCAATCACATACTTACGATCCCGCTTGCCATGTCCGGCTTCGTCGAGAATCTCATGCGCCGCAATCGAACTCAACCGCTCATCCCACAGCTGCACATGCAAGCCGGAGCGCTCGCGCAACTCTCCAGCGAACGCCTGAACCTTCGCCGCCCACGGGCTCATATCGCCCGACATATGCAACGGGTTCCCAACCACGATCTCCACAACCTCATATTTGCGAATCAGCCGCAGCAAGCTGCGTAAATCTTCGCTACGGCTCTTACGCCACAGCGTTAGTAGTGGCTGCGCCGTATAGCCCAGCGGGTCTGAGAGTGCCACGCCAACGCGCACCTTCCCCAGATCCAACGCCATTACCCGCCCGGTCACCATGTGCTTAGTCTACCGCCGCATATCACGCTGAATGCGTGCACGGCTCCGCAGTATCCCAGTGTTGAGAAATCGCGATCGCATGGACTGAATCATGCGGCAATCTGCTCGGCCGACGCGAGGGCTAGCGCATGCCTGCTAGCTATCCTTGCGGTAGAGGAGATTGCGCATCGCCTGCCTTCGAGCCTCGTTCGCTTCAGCCGCAGACTTGCGTTCGTCGGCGTCCATGCGGCCCTTAGCTACGGGATCCGTTGATTCTGGGGTGCTGCACTCTGGACAACGATTGGCAAAACCGGGTTTGTCGGGCTTCAACTCGAACTCTTCATTGCAGACGACGCAGACTTTGATGGGAAATGCCATAGCAGACCCATTTTACGCCGCTCGCCTGCGGGTGATCCAATGGTGCCGCCGCTCTCTCAGGCCTTACGATCTCCGTGCAGCAGCACCAAACCGCGACGGCCAATTCTGTATACTTACTGGATTGAGCATCATATAGTTTGAGGTTTCTTTTGAAAAAGGTCGCTTTAGTTACTGGAATTACTGGACAAGACGGCGCGTATTTAGCCGAGACTCTTCTTGAAAAAGGTTACGAGGTTCATGGCATAAAGCGACGTGCTTCTCTTTTCAACACAGATCGCATTGATCATCTTTATCAGGATCCGCACATGGGAGACCGTCGTCTCATCCTCCATTACGGCGATCTAACGGATTCCTGTAGCCTGCTTCACATTATGCAAAAGGTGCAACCAGTCGAGGTTTATAACTTGGCTGCGCAGAGTCATGTCGCAGTCTCGTTTGAACAGCCGGAATACACGGCCGAAGTGGATGGGGTAGGAACATTGCGCCTATTGGAGGCAATTCGTATTCTCGGGATGGAGAAGACCACCCGTTTTTATCAAGCATCAACGTCTGAGCTGTACGGTCTAGTGCAGCAAATTCCCCAGACAGAGAAGACACCATTTTATCCGCGATCTCCTTATGCGGTTGCAAAACTCTATGCGTACTGGATTACGGTGAATTACCGTGAATCCTATGGCATGTATGCGTGCAATGGAATTCTGTTTAATCACGAATCTCCACGGCGTGGTGAAACGTTTGTGACACGTAAGATTACACGCGCTCTTGCGAGAATCAAACTTGGATTACAGGATAAGCTCCATCTCGGCAATCTGGATTCGCTGCGAGACTGGGGGCACGCCCGGGACTATGTCGAGATGCAGTGGCTGATGTTGCAGCAGGAGCAAGCCGAGGACTTTGTCATTGCAACAGGGGAGCAGCACAGTGTCCGAGAATTCGTGACCGTAGCTGGGGAAGAATTAGGTATTAAGATCTCTTGGTCTGGCGTGGGTGTGAACGAAGTAGGTGTAGATCCGGATGGAAAGATTGTTGTTGCAGTTGATCCTCGGTATTTTAGGCCTGCAGAGGTAGAGACTTTATTAGGTGATGCAACCTATGCGAGAGAACGCCTGGGATGGAAACCGACTGTGACTTTTTCTGAATTGGTCAGGGAAATGGTTGGAGCCGATCTGGTGTCGGCGGAGAGAGATCAGCTCGTTAGGAAGCATGGATACGATGCTTATGAATACCACGAATAATTCCGGAATCGGTGGGTCAAAGGTTTATGTTGCGGGACATCGAGGTCTCGCTGGTTCAGCAATCGTAAGGCGATTGCAACGGGAAGGCTGCGAGTCGATCATAACGAAGACGAGAGATGAGCTCGATCTGCGAGATCAACTGGCTGTAAATGCTTTCTTCGAAGAAGCTCGACCGGACTATGTTTTTCTGGCCGCCGCAAAAGTTGGCGGCATCCTCGCGAATAATACCTATCCCGCGGATTTTATTCAGCAAAATCTAGCGATTCAGAACAATACCATCGAGGCTGCAAGACGGTTCGGAGTAAAGCGCCTTTTGTTTCTCGGCTCCAGCTGCATCTATCCGAGAGATTGTCCGCAGCCGATACGTGAAGAATACATGCTGACGGGCACGCTGGAGGCCACTAATCGTCCCTATGCCGTCGCGAAGATTGCAGGAATTGAAACCTGTTGGTCACTGAATCGGCAATACGGCACTCAGTACATTTCGGCGATGCCGACGAATCTTTACGGCCCCAACGACAATTACGATTTATCCACGTCCCATGTCTTGCCCGCATTGCTGCGCAAAATGCATGAAGCAAAAGTGTCTGGGGCTTCCGAGGTGTCGATCTGGGGAACGGGATCGGTGCGACGAGAGTTTCTTCACAGTGATGATATGGCGGATGCATGCGTCTATCTGATGAACCTGCCCGATGCAAGGTACGAGCCCCTTGTTCGATCTGACGTGCATGCACCTCTGCTGAATGTGGGTTGCGGAACAGATGTTACCGTTCGGGAGCTCGCGGAACTCATACGTGAAGTGGTTGGATTCCGAGGCCAGCTTGTGTTTGATCACTCGAAGCCGGATGGTACACCTCGTAAGCTGCTCGATGTTTCACGCATGAGCCAACTTGGTTGGCGGGCAAGCATTTCCCTTCGTGACGGCTTAGAAGCTCTTTATAAGGAATATCGGCAAATTGAGTCTTCAACAGAAGAGCGGATGGTGGTGGACTCTCCGCCGGCCACCACCATCCGCTAACATCCTTTCAAAGATGATCGAGCTGATGTTACTGGCCAAGTAATAGCCAAGTCCTGTCGTTCTTGTTATTCAGTAGACCGTTTCTTCGAGGATGCGGAGAAGGTATTGGCCGTAGGTGCTTTTTGCGATTTTTGCGGCGAGGGCTTTGAGTTGGTCGGCGTCGATGTAGCCGAGGCGGTAGACGATCTCTTCGGGGCACGCTACCTTTAGACCCTGTCGCTTCTCGATGGTGTGGATGAAGGTTGCCGCCTCGAGGAGCGAGTCGTGGGTGCCGGTGTCGAGCCAGGCGGTGCCACGGCCGAGGAGCTCGGTGCGGAGCTGGCCGCGCTCGAGATACCAGCGGTTGACGTCGGTGATCTCGAGTTCTCCGCGGGGAGAGGGCTTGAGGTTCTCGGCGATTTCAACTACCTGGGCGTCGTAGAAGTAGATGCCGGTGACGGCGTAACGGGATTTGGGTTTGGTAGGTTTCTCTTCGATGGAGATGGCGCGGCGCTGGTCGTCGAACTCGACTACACCGTAACGCTCGGGATCGAGGACCGGGTAGGCGAAGACGGTGGCGCCATCCTTGCTGGCTGCTGCTTTGCGTAGCGTCTTGGCGAGGTCGTGGCCGTAGAAGATGTTATCGCCGAGGACGAGGCAGCAGCCTTCGCCGGCGAGGAACTCTTTGCCGATGAGGAAGGCTTGCGCGAGGCCATCGGGCGATGGCTGCACGGCGTACTGGAGCGAGATGCCCCATTGCTCGCCGGTGCCGAGGAGCTGGCGAAAGCGTGGCGTATCTTCGGGTGTGGAGATGATGAGGATGTCGCGTATGCCCGAGAGAAGCAGCACCGAGAGCGGATAGTAGATCATCGGCTTGTCGTAGACGGGAAGGAGCTGTTTGGAGACCGCCTGTGTCACTGGATGGAGCCTGGTGCCGGAGCCGCCTGCGAGGATGATTCCCTTCATCGAGCTGCCTCCGCTGCAACGACTGCGGTTTCGCGGGCGCTGTAGTTCTGTTTGACCCATTGCTGATAGGCGCCGCTGGTGACGTCTTCGACCCATGTGGAGTTTGCGAGATACCACTCGACGGTCTTGCGGAGGCCGGTCTCGAAGCTCTCCTGCGGGAACCAGTTGAGCTCGCGCTGAATCTTGCTGGCGTCGATGGCGTAGCGACGGTCGTGGCCGGGACGGTCCTGTACGTACTTGATGAGCTGAGCGTGGGGCTTGTGAGGAGAGTTGGGCACGAGTTCGTCGAGAAGAGAGCAGAGAGTGTTGACGACGTCGAGGTTGGCGCGCTGGTTGTTGCCGCCGACGTTGTATGTCTCGCCGATGCGGCCACTTTGGAGCACGGTGCGGATGGCGCGGCAGTGATCGAGCACGAAGAGCCAGTCACGGATTTGCTGACCGTCGCCGTAGACGGGAAGAGGCTTGCCTTTGAGTGCGTTGGCGATTATGAGAGGGATGAGCTTCTCGGGGAACTGAAAGGGGCCGTAGTTGTTGGAGCAGTTGGTGATGATAGCGGGGAGACCGTAGGTGTGGACCCATGCCCGGACGAGGTGGTCGCTGGAGGCCTTGGAGGCGGCGTATGGGCTATTGGGCGCGAAGGGGGTTTCCTCGTGGAAGGCGGGGTCGTTGGGGGCGAGAGTGCCGTAGACCTCGTCTGTAGAGACGTGCAGAAAGCGGAAACGATCTTTCGCATCGCCGGTGAGGGTTTCGTAATACTGGCGTGCGGCTTGAAGGAGTTTGAAGGTGCCGTCGATGTTGGTGCGGAGGAAGGCTTCGGGGCCGTGGATGGAGCGGTCGACGTGGCTTTCGGCGGCGAAGTGAACGATGGCGCGTGGCTTGTGCTCTTCGAGAAGGCTGGCGACCAGTTCGGCGTCGCAGATGTCGCCCTGAATGAATGTGTAGGCGGGATCGTCTTGAACGGAGGCTAGATTTGCGGGGTTGCCGGCGTAGGTGAGCTTGTCGAGATTGACTACGGGACCGCCGCCAGTTGCGATCCAGTCCAGCACGAAGTTGGAGCCGATGAATCCGGCGCCGCCGGTTACGAGGATCGGTGCGGTGCTGTCTGTTTTTTGAGTAGAGCTCATGCTTGTACTTGCCTCCGGAGCGCTAAGATTCCAGATGTTTGCGCTTCTATTTCCAGATGTATGTATAGGGTAGATGAAAGTTTCGCCCGAGTTGTCGCCTGCTCTTAGACAGATTACCGGAGTTACGAGGTATTGCGAAAGCGGGCAACTGGTAATGCTGGTTTGACTCTCCTAATGAGAGGAAACGAAAGGATTGCCATGACAGCCCAAAAGGAAACGCCTGAAACACATCCACCGACTCCCAAAGAAGCGGCGGTGCAGCCGTCGGGGCCAAAAGGGGATAACCCGGGTACGGCAGGACCCGGGCAGACAGGTGTACGTTCGAATACACCAGAGAATGCTAAAGGACATTTAAATCCGTCGGCTCCCGAAGATGCGAATACAACGCCCGGAACCACGGGAGAAAAATAGCCACTGGAACGCTTCGTTGTAGGATGGCTTGCATATGCGTACCTGGTCTTTCTCCTCGATCGCCCTCGCTGCTGTGCTGTTGGCTTCTGGCTTGGCGCATGCTGACAAACTGAAAGGCTTCTATACCGGTAGCGGCGGCGTGACGCAGGAGGTTCATCGCGTCGTAATGATTGAATTTGCGTCCGATGGGACGGCAATCATCCAGCAAGAGTGGACGGGCAAGGATCCGCAGACCTGGCATGCGCACTGGACGCAGGATGGGAAACTTGTGACCGTGAAGTTTGATGAAGTAAAGGACAAACCTGGAGTTGATCCCTTGGTCTTCAATTTCAAGCGTGGCACTTTGACGCCAACGTCGTGGGATGCGATTGCGTTGGGAGTATTAGGGCCGCCGAAGCTGGCTCCGTTTGGAGGGAAGAATGTACAGAAAGGCAGTGTCGCAAGCTGCACTAATTTGTATGCGACGAATCCTGGGCATAACTGCGTGAGGTGGGATTCACGATTGCCCAATCAATAAGTCGTCGGTTTAGAGACTGATTTTTCCTTTGAGATGCGAAATGCCCCTTCCGGTGATCTGGAAGGGGCATTTCAGTGTTTCGGTTGATCTGTCGTTGTGAGTTAGAAGACCAGCTTGAGTGCGAGCTGAATCTGGCGCTCGGTAGAGACGGTTGAGTTGATCAGACCAAGACCGCCCGAGACGTTGTTGGACGGCGGCGCCAGGCTGGTGGTGTTGAGGACGTTGAAGAAGTCAGCACGGAAGTCCAGGTGCTTGCTCTCGGTGATGTTGAATGCCTTGCTGAGTGCGGCATCCAGATCATGATAAGCCGGTGCGCGCTCACTGCCGACAGCGGAAGTACCGAGGCCGGTGGACGACTCTGCACCATAGGCGCAGGTGCCGTTGTCGACATCAGCGGGGCATGGAGTTGCAGAGGGATCCGTACCGAACCAGTTGTCTACAGAGCGGTTGACGATGTGGAGTTTACGGTAGTGGTTGGCACGGTCGGTACGCTGATTGACCGCCCAATTAGGGTTCTGGTTGGAGAGCATCGTAACCGGCATGCCTGTGTGGAGGCTGGCAATTGCGCCCAGCTTCCAACCACCGACAGCCAGGTCAGCAAAGCGGTTCATACCTGCTCCGAACTTCCTGCCACGTCCGAACGGCAGATCGTAGTAGCCGGAGAAGGAGAAAATATTGGCCGCGTCGAAGTAGGCCGGGCCGTAGTCCTGCCCGCCATTGTAGGAGTTCTGCCAGTAAGCACTCTGCGAAGAAGCGGCTCCGCCGCCAGCTCCATAGTAGCCAAGGTTGTTGCTGAGGGCCTTGCTCCAGGTGTAATTGGCGAGGAATTCAAGACCGCTGGTCACGCGCCTGCGCAGCGTTGTCTGGAGAGCGTTGTAATTCATCATCGCCGCAGACTCGGTAAGGCTGACTTGAGAGATGGCCCCGAGTCCGGGAAGCGATGATACGGGAAACGCGCAGGTGGGACACGTCTTTTGGTTGCCTTCACGTGGGTCTACGAGATGGTTTCCGCTCTGGCCAAGGTAGGCGATGACGAGAGAGGTGGAGCTATCAAGCTGTGTTTCAGTGGTGAGGTTGAACTGCTGAATAAGTGCGGGCTTCAGCTTTGGATCCCATGCACGCACGTTGCCTGCGAGCTGTGTGGCATCTGCGGGTCGGGGAAAGCCATTCCCAGTCTGGAAGAACGAAGTGCCATTCGACTGCTGCGAAGAGTCGACAAAGAAGGGCGGGTTGAGAGTGAGACGGAGGTTGGCGCCGGTTCCTTCGAGGAAGTTGGTGATTCCATATCCACCGCGGACAACGAATTTGCCGCCGAAGCGCTCCGGCGAGTAGGCAAAGCCGACGCGCGGCATAAAGCCTCCCCAGAAGCTGCTATAGAGAGCGCGGCTGTTACCGTTCTGACCGGCAACCTCGATAGCACCGGTGGCGAGGTTGAGATTGACCTGCTTGTTGTTGATCTCATACATGGGCTGATCCCATTCCCAGCGCATACCAAGGTTGATGGTCAGGTTCGCAGTTGCCTTGTAGTCGTCCTGGACGAACAGAGCATCGCGCCACTGACGCTGTCCCCAGCGACCGGTGACGGCTCCCTGGCCAAAGCTGAAAGCGTCGTTCTGAAGGAAGTCGGCCCATGGGTCGCTGGCATTTTCTCCGCCAGTAGCCGTTCCCTTGTACAGGAACCAGCCGAGCGCACCGTCGTTGCCGGAGTAGTAGCGATTTTGCTGGTAGCGAAGAGCCTGAGCGCCAAACTTGAGTGTGTGGCGGTGGAGCTGCCAGCTCAGGTTATCTCCGTAGGTGAAGGCGTTGACGATGCTGTCTGTATCGATACCGGCATAGGCACCGTTGCCCTGAGCCTGACCAGTAGTTCCGATTGGATCAAGGAATGAGACTGCGGAGTTAAGGTCGAAGGTGGAGATACCGGGGACAATCTGGGTGCCGGGAATCCCGAGTTGCGAGTTGCCGGTGACGCCAAACTTGCCACTGAGGTCCACAGGAGTGGTTCCGTAGCGAGTGCGTCCATAACCTGCACGTGCTTCATTAACGATGCTCGGTGAAAAGACGTGGGTCCAGTTGATGACGAAGCCGGTATACGGATTGGAATTATTGCTCGGGATGTCGGTCGGCATCGAGACCTTGGTATAGCCATCGTTTTCACGGCCTATGCTGAAGCGACCCGAAAGATTGTCTTTGGAGGTGAGCCTGCTGTCGATCTTGATGTCGCCCTGGTCGTTATGGGTAGAAGTGCCGTAGGTGCCACGGTAGTTACGAACGATGCCGTTGGCGTTGGTGCTGGAAACGTTGGCAGTGGGATAGAGCTCGGGATGAGCGATCAGATACTGCGCGGCAGGGTTAGTGATCTGGACATTATGGCCAAGGACAGGCGCAAAGCCTGCGCGCATGGCATCGGTGGCTACAGAACGGAATTCAGTGGTGCTGCCGTGTTGACGTGCGCCCTGATAGTCCACGAAGAAGAAGAGACGATCGCGGACGAGGGGACCGCCAAAGGTGCCACCAAAAATGCCGCGATTAAGGGTCGGCACCGCACCTACCGCCGTGGGATCCGAGGTGTGTTTGTTGGACCAGCTGTTGGCGTTGAGATTGGTGTTTTCCAAAAACCAGAATGCGTTGCCGTGGAACTGGTTGGTACCGCTCTTGGTGGTTACCACCATCTGACCGCCGTTGGCGTTGCCATACTCTGCTGTGGCGTTGCCGGTGATGATGTGCATTTCGCCGATGGCGTCGACGTTGGGACTGTAGCCGATGTAGTTGTCGATGGCCTCGTTGATGTCGGCGCCGTCAAGTGTGTAGTTGTTGGTTTGCTCGCGGTTACCATTAATGTTGACGCCGCCGTTGTATCCGCTACGGGCGACGCTGTTCTGGGCCATGGGAGCTGGCGTAATTGCACCGGCAATGAGGGTTGTGAGCGTGGAGAAGTTACGGGCTTGGAGTGGAAGCTCGGTAGCCTGAGTGCCTGTAATTGTGTCGCCCGTGGTCGGGTTTTCGGAGTTCAGGATCGGGGCGGCCGCAGTGACGATGACGTTTTCGTTGACGGAGCCGAGGTTGAGTTTCGCATCAACCCTGGCCTCCTGGCCTACTTCGAGCGTGAAGGGCCCGGCAGTGGTCGAACTGAATCCAGAGGACGTGATTGAGAGCTTGTAGTGACCGGGCTGAAGGAAACGGAGGGTGTAGACGCCTGCGGAATTGGTGGTGGTCGGGGTCTGAACACCAGTATCGACATTGATGGCTGTAACCGTGGCGCCAATGACCGCCGCTCCGCTGGGGTCAGATATTGTGCCTGTAACTGAGCCGGTAATTGTCTGTCCGAATGCTACCGAACAAGCAAGAAGAAGAGCGAAGAAACTATACAACGCAAAACGTGCTCTCATGATGCACCTCCATTCAAATTTGTGCTGCAGGTCTGCTCTCACGACACATCTCTGGCATACCTCCAAGGTGGGATTGCCTTTGTGCGTCTCTGTCTCTTAAGTCCCGGATAGCAAGTTCACCTACTGTATAGACAACTGGACGTTTTACGCAAGATAAAAAATTAATGAATTTGAGAAATGTTGTAAGGGGATCAATTGAGCTTACGAGAGAGCTATTTCTGAGGTGATTTCACAGGATACGGGAAAAATGGAGTGTCGAAAGGCTGGAGGAAACAGAGAGAGCGTTTTCCCGAATTAGTGAGAAATTAGGATGAGAATAATCAAATGTATAGACAACCAGCCTGCTTTGCGATTAGAAACAGTAATGCTCGAAGAACGCTGAAGATTGCAGGTTTGGAACTGAGCTTCAATCTTTCTTAATTGTTGCGAGTAAAGTGACGCTGCAAGTGGAGAAGCCGGTGCAAATGCATAAAAGGAGGGTTGGCCAAAAGATGTTGCATGATGTATTTTTCAGTCTGTCCCCCTCCCCTGCAACAGTTCCTCGGGCACTGGGCGATAGCTCCCGCGTTTTGTCGCGGTGTCATTCGTTCAGTCAGGGTCCGTGCGTTTGAATTCTGCTCAGGCGAAGAGTTTCAGGAGAGAGTGTGTCAAAACTTCAGGTCCAGCCAGCATCCGCAGTGCAACCGCTCGATAAAAACGGATTTATACCGTTATATTTCCAGATCCAACGCGCACTGATGGAGAAGATCCACTCAGGAGAGTTGTCGGAGGGGGACTCGCTTGCTTCGGAAGAGGAACTTGCGCGTGTGTACCGCGTGAGCCGAATGACAGCGCGGCAGGCACTGCATGGATTGAAGAGCAGTGGATACGCCTTCAGCCAGAAGGGCAGGGGTACGTTCGTTACCCGGCCAAAGCTGGAGAAAAACATCATGCACCTGATGGGCTTCACGGAAGACATGAAGCAACGCGGCATGATTCCGAGTTCGAGACTGCTGGAGCAGTCGGTAGTTGAGGCGACGGGAGAGTTGGCACTGCAATTGAAGGTTGAACCGGGAGAGCCGGTTATGCTGCTGCGGCGATTGCGGCTGGCCGATGGGATTCCTATGGCCATCGAGGGATCTCATATTCCATTGAAATTCTTTCCGGGACTCGAAAGAATCAATTTCACGAATAAGTCTCTGTACTTCGTTCTGCGCGAGAACTACGGGCTGCGGGTAGCGTGGGCGGATGAAGTAATTGAGGCGCTGCCGGCGACGCGCGAAGAGTCTAATTTGCTGACGATACCGAACAAATCCAGCGTTCTGTCTATCTCGCGCACGATCATGACAACCGAAGAAACACCGGTTGAGGTGGCCTGCTCGCGATATCGCGGGGACCGGTACCGCGCATCGATACGGGTTCCGACTACTACGATTGAATAGTTTTCAGGGTCGCCGCGTTGCTTCTACAAAGCGCGCTGTGATGGTCTGGGGGCGCGTGATCGCTGAACCTACGACGACGCAGTGCGCGCCGAGATCGAGCGCTTTGCGGACTTCATCCGGTTGCGTGATATGACCTTCTACGATGACAGGAATTGTGAGCTCGGTTACGAGTGTCTGGATGAGAGACCACGGAGGCGTGCGAATGCCGGGAGTATCCGCGGTATAGCCGCAGAGAGTGGTGGCTACACCATCAGCGCCGGCTCGCTGCGCGGCGAGAGCATCGTCGATGGTGGCGATATCGGCACAGGCGGGCCGACCGAGTTCGCTGTGGATGCGGCGAATGATTTCGGGCCAAGGTTCGAGTTGGGTTAGACGGCGCTGAGTACAGTCGAGGGCGATTATGTCGGCGCCTGCGTCGCTGATGGACTGGGCGGATTGAAAATCCGGTGTAATGTAGACGTCGCCATTGGCGTCGTCGGCCTTGGTAAGACCGATGATGGGAAGATTCGTTTGAGCTCTAAAGGCCGCGACGCGAGGAACACCTTCAGCACGGAGACCTCCTGCTCCACCAAGAAGCACAGAGGCGGCCATACGGGTGAGGGTGTCGAGGTGATCGAGGGGGTCTCCTGCGGATGCCTGGCAGGAAACGATGAGTTTGCCGCGAAGAGACTTGAAGATGGAATCTGTTGAGCGGTGTTCTGGCACTAGGGATGGTCTTTCTTTGGGAGATATGTGTGGCCAGTATAGGTCTAGATAAATGCCGCGCGAGTTGGCGGCAACGAAACGGCTGTGCAACACTATTACAAGTGCGATCAGCAACCAGAACAGGCACCTATGTTGTACCGTGCCGCTGTGATGTTGAGTAAGGGCAACCTTATCAATCTTTGCTTCAGTCGCTTACGCTAAGACAAGGGCCTGTAGCTCAACGGTTAGAGCAGGGGACTCATAATCCCTTGGTTGGGGGTTCAAATCCCTCCGGGCCCACCAATTCTACCCAGTCCAGAGAATTGTCTACTCGTATCGCAACGCCACTATCGGGTCTACCTGTGAAGCTCGTCTGGCAGGGAGGTACCCAGCCACCAAGGCGACCAACAAAAGCACTATGACTGATGCCAGTAGGCTCACTGGATCAGTTCCGCGTAATCCAAAGAGCATGGCCGAGACAAGGCGATTACCAGCCAGCGTTACCGGAACTCCAATCGCAATACCCATACCCACCAACTTCACGATCTCTCGCATCACAAGCCAGCGTACGTCCGCACGGGCGGCTCCCAGCGCCATTCGGATTCCAATCTCATTTGTCCGCCTGCTGACGATGTAAGACATCAAACCGTAGATGCCGATGCAGGAAAGGAAGACCGCGAGTAATCCGAAAAATATAGCCAACTGTGCTACGAGTCTCTGGTTTGTGATCGAACGTCCTACCTGCTCATCCAATGTAGTCACATGCGTAATCGGGAGATTACGGTCCACATTGTGAATCGCTTGCTGCACAGCCTTCGAGATCGCACTAAAGTCTCCGGTGTAGCGGACTTCGAAATCTTCCAGATACTGGTCGCGCTGCGTATAAGGGATGTAATCGAGCGTCTCCGGATCCTCTTGCAGGTTTCCGAACTTCACGTCTTTCACGATGCCGATCACGGTAATGTCGTAGATGCTGTTCGGATCTCCGATGTGGTAATGATGTCCGATCGGATTGCCTTTCGGAAACAGCGTTCGGGCCATACGTTCACTGATCACGGCGACGCGCTGCGAGGTCGCCGTATCCTGCGGGCCAAAGGTACGCCCGGCGACAAGGGGTATCTGCATTGTCGCAAAGTAGCCGTTTCCCACAACATTGTGTTCCACATTAATGTCATGGTTGATGTTCATACCCGGTACGCTAATGTACCCATTCCAGCTTCCCTCGTGAAATGTAAACGATGAGTAGCTCGCTGCACGAACACCCGGCAATGCACTCGCGCGTTCTTCAATCTGTTGGTACAGAGCGGTCAGGCGAGGGTCGTCCACCTTATACCCAACCGAGCTTGCGTCTGTTTGCAGACGAAGAACATTTTCTTTATTGAAGCCCGTGTCCACATTCATCAGGTTCACCAGGCTGCGCAGAAACAATGCGGCGCCAACCAGCAGCACCAGCGAGAGCGCAACCTGCGAGATCACAAGCGCCTTTGCGAGTGGGCTCTTCGCTCCTGTCCCCTGCGGGCCACGCCCGTCCTTCAACGCATCCGTTAGTTGCAGCTTCGTTGCGCGGAATGCGGGGGCCGTCCCAAACAGCACGGCAGTGATCACAGTGATAGCCAGCGTAAAGAGCAGTAGCCGTGTGTTGATCGAGAGATCGAGCGGCACCATCTCCAGTCCACCGGAAACCATGCGAAGCAGCAGACGGCTTGCAACTGATGCAAATCCAATGCCCAGCACTCCGCCGACCGCGGCCAAGAGCAAACTTTCAGTCAGCAATTGGCGGATTAGGCGCATGCGTCTTGCACCAAGCGCCTGTCGCACAGCGAACTCACGCGCTCTTGCTGTTGACCGCGCCAAAAGGAGGTTCGCGATGTTGGCACATGCGATCAGAAGCACCAGCGCCACCACAGCCATCAATATCTTCAAAGGTTCAGAGAACGCCCGACGGAGTGAGGACAACCCCGTCGTCATCGGGGTAAGCGGCACATGTGTCTTCTTCAACTCTTCCAAATTTCTCTGGCTTAACGGAGCATCCGGAAATCCTCGCAAAATCTGCTGGTAGAGCAGATTCACATTCGACGTTGCCTGCTCCATGTTTACACCGGGTTTCAATCGTCCCATTATGTAAAGCGATTCCGAAAAGTTTTCTTTATAGCCGCCCCAGTTCGGCGGCACATTCTTCATCATTGATAACGGAATCCAGATGTCGGGGGCTTGTCCTACCTTCGTCCCGAAGAACTCCGGCGGGGCGACCCCGATGATGTTGAATGTCGTATCTCCGACCTTCAATTTTTTGCTCAGTACCGACGGATCGCGCGCCAGACTACGGTTCCACCACGTATAACTGATCACTGCTACCGGATGATCGCCTTCGCTGTTGTCATCGTCATCAGTCAGTGCGCGGCCCATTATGGCGTTAATACCTAACGCCGAGAAATACGTTCCTGAGACAAGCTGTATATGCATCGGCTCAGCCTCATCGCGCCCTTCCACTGTCCCATGGATATTGTTCGACATGCTGAAGATCGCAGCAACATCCGAGAAGACCTCATTCCTCTTCTGCATCTCGCGGTAAAACGGATAGGAGTAAAGTTCAGTAACGGCAAAAGCATCACTGATACCGTTCCAGTCTCCTTTACCTAACAGAACAAGCTGCGAGGGGTCTTTAACTGGCAGCGAACGGAGCATCACAGCGTCGAGCAGACTGAAGATCGCAGTGTTGGCTCCGATCCCGAGGCCGAGTGAGAGTAGTGCGACAACCGTGAGTGCAGGACTACGCAGCATCGAGCGAACACCATAGCTCATATCCTGCAGCAGGCTTTCAAACCACTCCCATCCCCATGTCGTGTGGCTCATCTCCCTGATTCTCGTTGCGTTGCCAAACTTTCGCTGTGCAGCAAGGCGCGCCGCATCCGCCGTCATGCCCGATTCCATTTGCTGCTCTTGTCTAAACTTCAGGTGCAAACGCATCTCTTCTTCGAGGTCGATATCAAACTGACGACGATGCAATAACATGCGGATGCGTCGTACAAGCTCACTCATCCAGCTCATCGATGCCCTCCTCAAGAGGTTTGCGTCATACTGTCTGAATCACACGTGTGATAGCACCAATTACGCGCTCAAATTGAGAGATTTCAGCCGTAAATTGCTTTCGCCCTAACGGTGTCAGCTTGTAATAACGGGCGCGCCGGTTACCTGCTGTTGTGCCCCACTCCGATGTGACCCATCCCTTGATCAGCATGCGTTGCAGCGCAGGGTAGAGCGATCCCTCTTCTACCTGCAGCACGTCATCGGAAGTTCGCTGGATCGAGTCGGCGATCTCATAGCCATGAGATTCCCCGCGCAGGGCAAGCGTCTTCAGAATCAAAAGGTAAAGAGTTCCAGGAGGAATCTCATCGCGGCTCAAAGGTCACCTCCAAAAGGCAACTGGCATAGTTAGACTATGCCAGTCTGGACAAACACGCTGCTCTTGTCAAGAGGCTTCGTATGCCTGAGGCAAATTTACTTCGGCAGGCTGGTAGTTCCAGTGATGCTGAACTCTATCTCCGATTTTGCCGTGGTCTCCGCTGGTTGCGCTCCTCCAATGCTCAGGTGGTAAGTTCCGGCGAGGATAGATCGCTGTCCCTGTGAGTCGACGCTGGACAGAGAACGAGGGTTGAGCTCAAGCGTGACGTTGCGGCTCTCTCCTGCTCCTAAATGAAGGCGCTGGAAACCAACGAGCGAATGGGTTGGCCCATCCGGCTGTGGCGTCTTCAGGTAGGCCTCTACAACTTCATCGCCGGGACGTTTGCTGATGTTAGTCACCGTGATATTAGCGGTCAGTGGCTGACCCGCGGTCAAGGTAGACGTAGATAGTTTTACAGGGCTGTATCGAAAGGTTGAGTAGCTTAGCCCGTATCCAAAACCCCACAACGGCGTGCCAGTGTAGTAGCGGTAGGTACGGTTCTTCAGCGAATACTCTGTGAAGGCCGGGAGATCGTGGGTATTTGCGTAGAAGGTCAACGGGAGACGTCCCGCGGGATTGTTGAGGCCTGCGAGCGTGTGGGCGATTGCAGTGCCGCCGTCGACGCCAGGATACCAGGCTTGTAGAACGGCTGCGGCGTGCTCTTTTTCCCACGCGAGTGCAAGTGCGCTGCCGGATAAGGAGACGACAACGATCGGCTTGCCGGTTGTAGCGATCGCTTCGAGCAGATGACGCTGCGATGCCGGCAGATCGATGCTGGTGCGATCACCGCCATCGAAACCTTCAATCTTGATCGGCATCTCTTCACCCTCGAGCTGAGGAGAGAGGCCAACAAAAGCCAAAACAATATCGGAGGCTTTTGCTGCTGCGACGGCCTCGTCGATCTGAGCTTGTGGAGGCGCCTCCCACTTCAACGTGACTCCTCCGCCTGCACGGTCTCCGGAGTGGCTGTACTCAAACTTGAAAACATGGGGTTCTGCATCGGCCATGTTGATCTCGATGGTTGCCGGCTTCGAACCAGACATAACAGGAGGCGCCGTTGGTGAAGCTCCAGGCGCGACAGTAAATGCGCCCATATTGGGCTTGCCGGCGTTCAGATTACCTTCTGAGAGAACCTTGCCATCGAGCGTGAAACGGTATGTTTCCTTCGGTGAATAAGGAAAGTTCTGTCCACCCTCCACAATGAACGTGTACTTACCCGCAGCGGGAACTCGCATGGTGCCGCTCCAACGGACGGAGTAATCATGGGTCTGAACCTCAGGCGATGGTGGGGTATCGCGCCAGTCGTGTTGGATCTCTGGTTCTGTACTTACTACGACAGGGCGACCGGTCCAATCAGGCGTGGCGAAGAACTCGGTTTGCAAGCCGGAACCAAAGGCAGTGCGAGGTACAGGAACCCCAACTCCGCCTGCCAGCGATGAGCCTTGTGCATAGTGGATCTTTGCGTTCGGGAACTGCTTGAGAACGCCGTCGAGAGGGGAGACCGGATTGAGCGCTACACCGTTATAGTTGCCCTCGAGTGAAGCCAGAAGATCTGCCGTGGGTCCGATTACGGCGATCTGGTGTGAACCTTCACGCAGTGGCAGTGCGCCGTTGTTCTTCAGCAGAACGATTGATTCCTCGGCGGCTTTGAGAGCGATCTCGCGGTGTTGCGCTGAAGCGTTCTCGGAAAAGCTGATTTTGTCGAACGGGCTTGATCCCTGGGGATCGAAGAGACCAAGCTGGAAGCGCGCTGTGTAAAGGCGCTCCGTGGAGCGCGTCAAAAGATCTTCGGAAACGATGCCTTGTCGCACTGCATCGGCTAGTGTATTGAAGCCCGGCGCCCAGATACTGCATGAAAGATCAGTTCCAGCCTGGATCGAAATTGCTGCAGCATGCATAATATCCGGCGCGTTATGGTGGCCATGCGTTACGTCTACGATGGCTGCACAATCCGAGACAACAAAGCCCTTGAAGCTCCAGGCATCGCGCAAATGATCCTGCAAAAGCATCTTGTTCGCACATGCTGCTGTGTTATCGATAGCGTTGTAGGCGCACATTACGGATTTCACGTGCCCATCGATCACGGTTGCTCGAAAAGCAGGCAGATACGTTTCCTCAAGATCTCGAGGGCTTACGTCCACATTGAAGACATGACGCAACGACTCCGGGCCACTATGAACTGCAAAGTGTTTGCTGGTGGCAACGGCTTTCGGATGATCCGGGTCATCGCCTTGCACGCCTTGAACAAAAGCGACCCCCATTCGGCTAGTCAGAAACGGATCCTCTCCGTATGTCTCCTGACCGCGGCCCCAACGCGGGTCACGGAAGATATTGATATTAGGCGACCAGAACGTAAGCCCGTAAAAGATACGATGGTTGTCTTCGCGTTGTGCCTGGTTGAATTTTGCTCGACCTTCCGTCGAGATGACATCGCCCATTTGTTTCACAGTGAAGGGGTCCCAAGTGGCAGCCATGCCAATTGCTTGCGGGAAGACTGTGGCGACACCAGCATTCGCGACGCCATGAAGGGCTTCGCTCCATGTTTGGTATTCCGGAACACCAAGGCGCGGGATGGATGTAGCCCAGTCCTCCAGTTGCGTGCTCTTTTCATCCAAGGTCATTCGCGACACCAGATCGTGAGCACGGGCAGAGGCAGGAAGTGAAGGGTCGAGGTAGGCAGGCGGTGGGGTTTGTGCAAGCGAGGATGCGGCAATAAGCGCAAAAAACGCAGAAGTAAAACGTTTCATCATCATGGGCTCCAGTGTCTGGAGAAGGATACAACAGACATGGAGATTTGGGCTCTTCGAACAAGTCGCCGCAAAGATGAAATTTGATTTGCCAGACCTACTTGCTGGTCAGGTTACCTTACGAGCTTGTTTGATAAGAGTAAACGCAGCTTCAGAGCCTTTACATCCAAGTAATCGATATTTCTTGCCCTCGAGATCGTGATAATTCACAAAAAAATCCTGAAGCTCGCGAAGAAACTGAGCAGGAAGATCCTTCAATTTTCGAATGTTGGCGTACATATGATTGGCTTCAGCAACGGCTACGAGCCTGTCATTACGGATCTTTTTCTTGCCATCGATTTGTTCGCCTTCGATTACTCCGATGAGTCGGGCACGAACGGCGCAGCCGGGAAAGGCCGGTTCATCCATGAGAAGTAAAACATCGATTGGGTCACCGTCCTCGGCAATGGTTTGTGGAAGGAAACCGAATTCATAGGGAAATACCATACCAGCCGGAAGAACTTTTTTGAGTGCGAAAATTCCCTGTTCAGGGTCGAAGGCGAATTTGTTTCGACTTCCCTTTGGAGTTTCAACGATGACCTGGAGAATTCCACCCTTTTTTTCAATTGGTTTTAGTTTTGTGGGATTGGCTAATCCCTTTGTGTTGTTTGCCACTGAAAACCCCTATCCTCGCAGAGGCAACCTTCTAACGCGCATCTGCTCGTTCATTCAATATTTGATTGGATGCATAAGATGGCATGAGAGGGCATGCCCAGGATTAGTAGAAATAGGTGCAGTACTGAAGGCGAGACTCGCGCTTAAAAGATTAGCTAGTTGCAAGACATCTCGAACGACCAGCTAATATTCCAGGTTGTAGGGAGCAGGGTAGGTAAGGGTCCCGTTCGACTTTTCGTACCACATGAACATCTTCTTCGGGCTGTCGTTCACGCGCACGGCCACGATGACACCGGTGCCGGTTCGCTTTGAGATGTCTACGTGGTGAGATTTGATCGGGCCCCAGTCGCTCTCCGTCGTCCAGTCCTCTGTGAAGCGCTGCAATGTGTAGTCGTATTTCTGTGGATGCTGCTGCCAGTTCGGATCATTCATCCAAATGCCGTAGGCCTTCGCGTAGTCTTTGGCTTCGAGTGTTGTCAGAAACTCGCTAACGCGGTGTTCTACCGGCAGGTTTGAGAAAAACCACCCATGACCCAGCAAAAACCCGCCAACACCGATCACGGCGGTCAGCAAGATAAGAACTCCCGCCCCAATCAACAGATTGCGTTTTCGTGTTTCGCGGGGTGCATCATACTCCGGCGAATTCATCAATGTCATCGGTCTTCCACCTCGTTTTGCTCACCCTATATTAGTTCGTCTGTCCTTATTCAGGCGTGATGCTAACCCAGGACTTCAGCGCACGTAGATGATGCTGCATGTGGGCGACATAATCCTCAATCAGGAAACCTAGCGTAATCGTTCCACCAGCGACCACGCCGTGGTGTATCAATGTACTCTTCTCCACGTGGGAGATCGTCCACGCGATGTGCTCGTTTAGGGCAAACCATAGCCCCAGGACCTCCGGCCAATCTCGCTCGTCATAGTGCTGAACTCTTACCCATGACGCCTGATCGTACCCCGGAAGGTGCTGGTCCGGCTCGAGTTGCATTCTAACGATGCGACCCAAGTTGTTTACTGCTGAGTCCGTAAGGTGTCCGATAACCTGTTTGGCAGACCACTTTCCTGCTCTCTCGGGACGGCACGCTTCCTCATCAGAGAGAGATGCGAGCCAGGGCATGACGTCGCGCACTGCAGCTGCCAAGCTTTCGCTCAACTGTGCCGGTTCGAGCATCGCCGGATCGCTTCCCCGCGTATAGATCACGCCCATCCAAATGCTCCCTTCAGCACCTCGAACTCCGTTCCGGATCGCTGCAAGTATACCGAGACAACATCGAAACGCACTGGAATATCCCGCCTACATTTTTCAGGAAAATTTCGCAGATAAGCTCTGGCCATTTTATGCAACATCTGCCGTTTGTCTGCATCCACGGCGAACATCGCAGGAACAAGGCCACGCTCAGCGCGGGTCTTAACCTCGATGAAGCAGAGGCAATTCCCTTCCCATCCGATTAGATCGACATCGCCGCGCAGCTTTGAGTTCTTCCATCGCCTCGCCACGACGGTATATCCCATCTTTCGCAGCTCAAATAGAGCCTCGCGCTCTCCGCGCAGACCTGTGGCCAGATGCGCGGCGGATCGTGGTGCACGTCCAAGTGCCATTGCGAGCGAGTCTATTTTCCGCAGCAGAGCCATCTGCGAGTTGATCCAGCGCATCCTCAGCTTATTCATGCGAGTCCCAGCATAACCCAGAACAAATGGAATTCATGCTGATTCCGGTGACGATTTATGCAGTAACTGAGCCTGCCTGGATGATGTCTCCTGCCTCAAGAACCGATTTGGGAAAACCACGCCGGGCGACGTTCAGCATGGCACGGCCTATCTCTTCGATAGTTGCGATATGCCGCGGGAAAATCGATTTCAAAATGGGGAAGATTGGCATCGTGATGGCGTAGAAAACCCGGTAAGACTTTGTCTTCGACGTGACGCCATGAAGGGGCTGGATGAAGCCGGGGCGGAACATGTAGGCGGCTTTGAATGACAGGCGAAGAATTGCGTTTTCGGTCTTACCCTTGACGCGCGCCCACATGATGCGACCAGATTCAGTACTATCCGTGCCGGCGCCTGAGACGTAGATGAAGGTCATGCCAGAATTGAGCCTTGCAAGAAGCTTCGCGGCGGCCAGGGTGAGGTCGTAAGTGACGTGATTGTATTGCTGCTCCGCCATGCCCGCCGAGGTAACACCAAGAGTAAAGAAACAGACGTCATAGCCGGTGAGCTCGGACTCAATGGAGGAGAGGTCGTAGAAGTCGGTTGGGACGACCTCGCGGAGCTTCGCATGCTGCTGGCCGCTGGGGTTTCGAACGATCGATAGAACCCGCTGGACGTCGGAGGCAAGAAGGCATTCGCGCAGGACGCCCTGACCGACCATACCCGTTGCGCCGAAGAGAATTATGTTCATGGTTGAGGGCCCCTGGCTTCGTCTTGCTGTCCTGAGAATAGCGAAAGATAGTAGATACTTCGCCCTAATCTGACTGATTTACCCCGAAATCAGCAACCCCATTGATTCCTTTCGCCGACCCTGCGATACTTAACCGTGCCCATCCTGCACAAATTTCCAATTCATCTAAAGAGGTCGCGGACATGTCTGCAAAGTACATCTTCGTAACGGGCGGAGTTGTGTCTTCACTCGGCAAAGGTCTCGCCGCAGCCTCCATTGGCTGCCTGCTTGAGGCCCGTGGCATCAAGGTCAATCTTATGAAGTTTGATCCCTATCTCAACGTCGATCCCGGCACGATGTCGCCATTTCAGCACGGTGAGGTCTTTGTCACCGACGATGGAGCCGAGACTGATCTCGATCTGGGGCATTACGAACGCTTCACGCACGCCAAACTGACCCGCGACAACAACCTAACCACCGGCCGTATCTACGAGCAGATCATCACCAAAGAGCGTCGCGGCGATTATCTCGGGAAGACAGTTCAGGTTATCCCACACGTCACTAACGAGATCAAGAACGCAATGCGCAGGGTCGCCGCAGACTGCGACGTGGCCATCGTGGAAATTGGTGGCACGGTAGGCGATATTGAATCGCTCCCCTTCCTCGAAGCGATTCGCCAGATGCGTCAGGATCTGGGCCGTGACAACACCGTCTTCGTTCATGTGACGTTGATCCCGTGGATCGCTGCGGCTCAGGAGCTAAAAACCAAACCCACACAGCACTCCGTTAAGGAAATGCTTTCGATCGGTATTCAGCCAGACATCCTCCTCTGCCGCTCCGACCGCGCCGTGCCACGCGAGATGCGCTCAAAGATCGCTCTTTTCTGCAATGTCGAAGAGCCTGCTGTTATTGCTGCACGCGACGTTGCCAGCATCTATGAAGTACCGCTGACCTTCGCTGCCGAAGGCGTAGACAGCCTCGCGCTCAAGTATCTCCGTATCGAAGCAAAGGCGCCCGATCTTACCAAGTGGGTCGACATCGTTGACCGTGCCTACAATCCAAAGGACGAGGTTTCTATCGCCATCGTCGGAAAGTATGTCGAGTACGAGGACAGCTATAAGTCGCTCAAGGAGGCGCTTGTTCACGGCGCCCTGGCCCACAATCTCAAACTGCGTGTAACATGGATCGAAGCCGAAGGTCTCGAAACCAAGGACGCCGATGGACGGCCAACCCTCGACTATCGCTATCAGCTTGCCAACTTCGACGGTATCCTCGTCCCCGGCGGATTTGGCAAACGCGGCATCGAAGGCATGCTCAACGCTATCCGCTACGCTCGTGAGGAAGGCGTTCCGTACTTCGGCATCTGTCTTGGCATGCAAACGGCCTGCATTGAATATGCGCGCAATGTCTGCGGCCTGAAAGACGCCAACTCAGGCGAGTTCGATCCTGCCACTCCGCACCGTATTATCTATAAGCTGCGTGAGTTGACTGGTGTTGAAGAGATGGGTGGCACCATGCGACTTGGTGCATGGCCTTGTGTCCTCGAACCTGGTTCGCTGGCTGCAGAAGCCTATGGTTCCACCGACATTAGCGAACGTCATCGCCATCGCTACGAGTTCAATCGCGAATACGAGGCCATCTTGACTGGCGCCGGTTTGCGCATCACAGGAACAACGCCCGATGCAACGTACGTTGAGATCGTCGAGATTCCGACACACCCGTTCTTTCTCGGTTGCCAATTCCATCCCGAGTTCAAGTCAAAGCCGCTCGAGCCACATCAGCTCTTCCGCGACTTCGTTGCAGCAAGCTATCAGAACCGTATCTCTCAACCGGAAGCACATATCAATACCGGCATCACTCAGGCTTCCTAGCTCACAGTTTCCAAGAGTTCGTCAAGCGAGAGTCACTCGATCTCGACAATGATCTTTCCTAACGCCTTTCCGCGCTCCACCAACTCGTGTGCTGCGAGCGCCGTATCCAATGTGAACCGTCGAGCATCAATCAGCGGTTTCACTTTGCCTTCCTCTACGAGCCTCGTAGCTTCACGCATAATCTCTCCATGATGAGCCCGGCCTTTGCCCGTCAACATCGGTAATAACGTAAACACACCTGAGTAACTGGCACCGCGAAATGATAGTGGTGCAAGTTTGTGTGTTCCCCATCCCAGGCAGCTCAAAGCATGGCCAGTGTAAGTCCTCACCGAGGCGAATGAATCATCAAGTGTAGAACCGCCCACCGTGTCGTACACGATATCGAATCCTTCCCCGCCAGTATGCGCCGCTACGTATTGCTCGGCGGTCATCGAACGGTAATCTATCGGCACCGCACCATATCGTTCGACGATAGATTTCTTGTCAGCCGAAACGGTGGCGAAGACTTCGGCACCGCGAGCGAGCGCAATCTGCACTGCTACGTGGCCAACGCCGCCCGCACCGGCGTGGATTAATACTTTCTGTCCGGTTCGAACGCCAGCTCTGTCCACCAGTCCCTCCCACGCCGTAATGAATGGCAATGGAAGTGCGGCTGCATCACGCATGGAAAGATTTCTCGGTTTCTTCGCGAGCAGGACGGCATCGACGGAAGCAAATTCGGCCAGTGAACCTTGCAGACCTCCAACTCCGCCAGTTGCCCCATATACCTCATCGCCGGTCTGGAATTCAGTCACATCGGAGGCCACACTTTCCACAACTCCCGCCATGTCGATGCCAAGAATGGCCGGCAGAGGCTGTTGCGCATGAGCACCGTTTCCCGCTCTGATTTTGGTATCCAGCGGATTGACTCCACTGGCCTTGATCCGTACCAGGACCTGCCCGGGGCCAGGTTCAGGCCGCGCTATCTCAGTAACTACGAAGGGTGAGGCGTAGTGCTCGAGTACCAACGCGCGCATGGTAGACACAATTGCCATGAAATCTCCTAATGAACCTTAGAGTCTGGGTGCAATCCACGATTCAGTAGTTAGAGAGCCTTATCTGGAAGCAGAATGGGGATTCCATCGACGACGGGATAGCGGCGAGTACAGCCGCTGCAGACGACGGTGCTTGCTTCCAGGTGCAAGGACTGATGACAGGCCGGGCAGACGAGCCAGCGCAAATCCTCTTCCGTCAGGGTTCGAATGCTCATCCTTTTTATCTTAGCGATCCGTCGACGCGATACCATGGAAGAGATGACAAAGACTCCTCGGATTTTGGACGGCGTTGAAATTGCCTCGCAGATTAAAGCTGAGGTCGCACTTGAGGTGAAGGCACTTGCTGATCGTGGTATCGTCCCCGGCTTAGCAGTGATTCTTGTGGGCGAAGTCCCGGCCTCACAGATTTACGTCCGCAGCAAGGTAAAAGCCTGCGGCGAGCTAGGCATCTACAGCGAGCTGTTGACGCCTCCCGAGAGCATCACAACCGAAGAATTGCTGGCACTCGTCGCAGAACTCAACGCGCGCGAAAACATCGACGGCATTCTTGTACAGCTTCCTCTGCCGAAGCACGTAAATTCCAAGCGTGTACTCGATGCAGTGATTCCATCGAAAGATGTGGATGGGCTACATCCTATGAACGCTGGCCTTCTACAGTCAGGGCGACCGGCACTTGCGCCTTGCACGCCTGCTGGAATTATCGAAATTCTTAAGCGCAGCGAGTTGCCGATGGCGGGTCAGAATGCTGTGATCGTTGGCCGCAGCGACCTTGCCGGGAAGCCAGCCGCTATGCTTCTGCTCGCTGAAAATGCGACGGTCACGATCTGTCATAGTCGCACGCGAGATCTCGCCAGCTTCACGCGGAACGCAGACATTTTGGTGGCGGCGATCGGCATCCCTGGCCACATCACAAAGGAGATGGTGAAGCCGGGAGCGACGCTGATCGATGTGGGCATCAATCGTGTGACGGATGCGGCTGAGGTCGAGGGCTTCTTTCCGGGTGATGCTGCGCGAGCGGCGACCTTTGCCAAGCGCGGTTCTGTGGTTGTCGGTGATATTCATCCGGCAGCGTTCGCGATCTCGGGGGCTTATACGCCTGTTCCCGGCGGAGTTGGTGCGTTGACGATTGCGATGCTGATGCAGAACACGGTGACTGCGGCCAAACTGCGGCGCGGGATCAAATAGCTCCATGTTGCGGGTTGGTCTTACCGGCGGGTTGGGCAGCGGTAAGTCGACCGCAGCGAGGTTGTTCGCGGCGCTTGGAGCACATGTGCTGCAGTCGGATGAGATCGGCAGGGAGATGATGGAGCCGGGAGAGCCGGTGTACGCGGCGATCGTGGCTCACTTTGGCGATTCCGTTGTATCGGCTGATGGAACGCTGGATCGGGGAGCTTTGGCTCGGATCGCGTTCGGCGAGAATCGCGTCGAGGAACTGAATGCGATCGTTCATCCTGCAGTGATTGCGCGGCAGGCAGAGCTAAACGAGGCTATCTTCGCTCGCGATCCTGAAGCTGTAGTGATTGTTGAGTCGGCGCTGATCTTTGAAACCAATTATGGTGGCGAGGCGCGGTGGCAGAGTCGTTTCGACAGAATCATTCTTGTGACTGCGCCGGAAGAGCTGAAGATTCAGCGATTTGTGGATCGTGTTGCGCCGAAAGATAAGCTTTCAGATGCTCAAAGAGCTGAACTCGAGGCTGAGGCCAAGCGAAGACTCGCGCAGCAGATTCCGGACGAACGAAAGAGCGCTTTGTGTGACTACGTACTAACGAACGGCGGTGCGCTGACCGAGTTGGAGTGGCAGGTCGACCAATTGTGGCCGATTCTGAAGGCTGCAGCAGCGAACCGTGCAGGCCAGAGAGAGCGCACACCGATACAATAAGAAGGAATTGTCTGTCTTGAAGGAAGTCAGGTCTTCATCATGAAACTGCGCCCCGTTCTGTTTGTTCTTCTTCTGCTTTCTGGCTTTTATTATCTGACGACCCATGTCGCGTCGACAGGTGCGATGGCACCATGGTTGCATCGCGCGATGAATGCTTCCGGTCCTGCCGAGACGAACACGACGCCTACGACGTCGGTGGGAACGTTCAACCTGACCGAAGCTTCTGCTGCACCTGCGTTCGACGGCGAGGAGCAGCAGAACATCGCCGTTTACAAGAAGGCGCTGGCTTCGGTGGTGAACATTACTTCCACACAGGTCGCGTTCGACTTCTTCTACGGTTCGGTTCCGCAGCAGGGCATGGGATCGGGCTTCATCCTGGACAAGCAGGGTCTGATCCTCACGAACAACCACGTGATCGACAACGCGCAGCGGGTGGAAGTGACGCTGTCGGACAAGCACAAGTACAAGGCTTCGGTGCTAACGGTGGATAAGAACCACGACCTTGCGCTGCTGAAGATCGATGCTCCAAACCTTGTTCCGGCTACGCTGTCGGACTCGCGCAATCTCGCGGTGGGACAGCGGGTTTACGCGATCGGCAATCCGTTTGGACTGTCGGGCACGATGACGCGCGGAATCATCTCGGCAATCCGGTCGATTCGCGGACCACAGGGCAATCCGATCGAAGATGCGATCCAGACGGATGCTTCGGTGAATCCGGGCAACTCGGGCGGACCGCTGCTGAACTCTCGCGGCGAGGTGATCGGGATCACGACGATGATTGCGAGCAATGGCGCGGACCAGTCTTCCGGAATTGGGTTTGCGATCCCGATCAACACGGCCAAGGCAGTGCTGGACGATTTTGCGAAGTACGGCTATGTGCGTCGTCCTTCGTTGGACATTGTGACACTGCCGATCGGGCCGGATATTGCCGAGCAGATCGGGCTGCCAGCTGACTACGGCATCCTGATCGATCGGGTGGTTCCGGGCGGCGCGGCGGACAAGGCCGGGCTGAAGGGCGGTACGCAGCGGGCGTACCAGGGAAACACGCCGGTGATGCTGGGCGGCGACCTGATCGTCGGCATGGACGGACAGGAGATTACGAGTCCGCAGGACCTGTCGGCGGTGATGAACACGCATCGCGCCGGAGATGTGGTGACGATTACGGTCTTCCGTGGACGAAGGAAGATGGATATCCAAGTGAAGCTGGGAGATGCGAAGAACCAAGCTCAAGTGGGGCAGAGGACTTAGAAGGTACCCCCCCTTTGGTATGATCCTGCAAACCATTTATAATCAATAAGTTGAATGATTTGCTTCTCGTAAATTCGTCTTTTCAAATGGGTTACGGGTAAATTCGTCTTTCTAAAGGATTTAGAGGGAAGAGAAAAAGCCCCGGCTGTGGCCGGGGCTTTTTTTACTTCTAGTTCAATTGTAGCGGATTGGAGATAACTCTTACGCAATGGGGATGTCTTTTGTTTTGTTTTGGTTGGGTGGTTTTGGGGCTTGACATGGGGATTAGCTGAGGTTTTTTGGAGATTATCTTGTAAGTGATTGTTTTTATGAGGATTGGCCGGAGTCAATACAGGGATCGACGTGGAACGGGTCATAGCAAAGGCAGAAGCAGATCTCTACGGGATGACAAACAAGAAGGCAAGAGCGACAGCAAGGATAAAGGCAAAAGCAGACCAAAGGCGGCTCGGGAAAGGATTCATTCCCACCCTTGTCGCGATGAGATGGGGCACACGGCGAAGGCTGGCCCTCGGCGAGCCAAGCGGCTGAGCGTGTGAGGGGAACGGACCAAAGGCGGTCGTGCTGCGCACGATACCCCACCCTTCGCCAAAAGCGCGAAGGATGGGGCACCCGGTTTCGTGGTGGCGCTTAGAGGGTGCGGGGGAGGAAGCGGCGGTTTTGGATGGTGTAGTCGCCGCTCAGGACGCGGGAGATGGCCTCGGGGTAGGCTTGATGCTCCTGCTCGAGGATGCGGGCGGAGAGGGTTTCGGGGATGTCTTCGTCGAGAACGGGGACGGTTTTTTGCAGGATGATGACGCCGTGGTCTACGGCCTCGTCGACGAAGTGGACGGTGCAGCCGGCGACTTTGGCTCCGTAGTTGAAGGCCTGATGCTGGGCGTCGAGACCGGGGAAGGCGGGGAGAAGCGACGGGTGGACGTTGAGGATACGGTTGGGGAAGGCCGCGATGAAGGCTGGAGAGATGATGCGCATGTAGCCGGCGAGGCAGACGAGATCGACGTTGTAGTGGTGAAGCTGGGCGATCATCTCGGCGTCGTGGTCGGCTCGTCTGCGGCCTGCGGAGGGAATGGCGAGGGTGGGGATACCGAGGTCGTGAGCGGCGGCCAGGCCGGGGGCGGCTTCGATGTTGGAGAGGACAATGGCAATCTCGGCGCTGAGGCGGCCTTCGGTGATGGCACGGTGGATAGCGAGGAAGTTGGAGCCTCTGCCGGAGAGTAAGATACCCAGTTTCTTCATGACGAGCGCTGCCTTCTATTATGCGGGATTGCTTTGAGTTGAGGAAATGCGGTTCGCGCTTTGAGCGAATGTCCCACTCATGCGAAGAAGCTGCATGAATGGAGCACGCGACCGACGATTTGGAATGAACGAGCCATTTGGTAAAAATAAAAGCGTTTCCCGTTACCCAACATTTGGCTCGGTATGATGACCGGGGAGGCCTCATGAAGCTTCTCCTTACTTCCGCTGGCATCAGCAACACGAGCATCCACGACGCGCTGGTCGAGCTATTGGGCAAACCGATCGCCGAGGCGAGTGCGCTTTTCATTCCTACCGCGATATACGCCTTGCCTAATGGAGCCGACAAAGCAAGCAGGGTGATTCGCGGGTTACTGGGCGACCCCTTTTGCGATATGGGTTGGAGGTCGTTGGGAGTGTTGGAGCTTACCGCGCTACCCAGCATTAAAAAAGAACATTGGGTTCCTATGCTGCAGGAGACTGATGCATTGCTAGTTGGAGGCGGCGATTGCCAGTATCTGACGTACTGGATGCAACAGTCTGGACTGTCAGACCTTCTGCCGACGCTGCAGAAGATGGTTTATGTAGGGTTGAGCGCCGGCAGTATGGTGATGACCCGCTTTGGAACGACCTACGGCGGCCATACTCTGCCAGTCGATAGCGATAAGGCGCTGGGACTGGTTGACATTGCGCTGCATCCGCATCTGGATTATGAGTCGTTCCCGGAGAACTCTTCGGCCAACTTGGAAAAATTGGCTGCCACGATTCCCTTTCCGTCGTACGCGATTGACGATCAGACTGCCATAAAGGTGACCGATGGCACAGTCGAAGTCGTCTCCGAAGGGCACTGGAAGCTGTTTTAACGCGTGATCGAGGGTCTCACGCATTGTAGATTTGTTGATCGCATAAGTACCGGGAAGTCGACAGAGGGGCACTTATCCCGGGCTCAAGCCCTCTAGCTACCTCATCGCCTCATTACTCTCCGAGTGACTGGCTATTCGAGGGACACGTACCCGCACCGATACCGGCTACGTTTCAGGCAGATTGAACAGATTCCAGTGTTGAACCGATTTAGCTTACACTCGATTACAAATAGAGAGCGTTGATTGCGGTGCTCGCTGATGAGGTTGGATACGGATGTTTGGTTTGAATGGATCTAAGACGTTGGTGGGTGGGTGGAGACGATGGGTAGGATTCCAGCGGATTACTACGGCGCTTTGCGTGATGGCCTTGGCCTGCGGCAGTGGGGTTGCTCGAGCGGCTTCGAACGATGGGAAGGGTGCGTATACGACGGGCAAGTATCGCAACCTGTTTGCGGAGGCTGGGCACTCGCAGGCGGAGATCGATGCAAAGATCAATGCGGCGTATCAGCAGCTCTTCCATGGTGACGGCGAGAAGCAGGCGATCTATTTTGCGGCGGGGAAGAATGAGAATGGACCGCTTGGTTACGTGACCGACTGGGCGAACCATGATGTGCGGACCGAGGGCATGTCGTACGGCATGATGATCGCCGTGCAGATGGGCAAGAAGGAAGAGTTCGACGCGCTGTGGAACTGGGTGATGACGCATATGTATATCTCGGACCCGGCGCATCCTTCGTATGGATATTTCTCGTGGTCGGCGAAGACGGATGGGACGGTGAGGGAAGAGACTCCTGCTCCTGATGGCGAGGAGTACTTTGCGATGTCGCTGCTGTTTGCGGCGAATCGGTGGGGCAGCGGGGCGGGGATCTATGACTATCAGGGCCAGGCAGAGCGGCTGTTGCGTGCGATGCGGCATCGTGAGGTGAAGAGCGGGCCGACGAAGTTTGGGCCCCGCAAGGTTGGTCCGGAGATGAATGAAGAGCACGCGATGATCCTGTTTGTGCCTGGGGTGATGGAGCATCCGTTCAGCGATCCCTCGTATCATCTGCCGGCGTTTTATGAGCTTTGGGCGCGTTGGGGGCCGAAGGAGGATCGCGAGTTCTGGGCGCGGGCGGCTGAGGTAAGCCGGGATTATTTTGTGAAGACGACGAATCCAAAGACGGGGCTGGCGTCGGTGTATGCAAACTTCGATGGGACTCCGCATGAGACGAAGTTCGTGCAGTCGGGAGAGTTTGGATATGACGCGTGGAGGACGGCTAGTAACTGGTCGGTCGATTGGTCGTGGTGGCATAAAGCGCCGTCGGAGCAGGTGTTGAGCGATCGGATTCAGACGTTTTTTGCGGGGCAGGGGATAAACAAGTACAGCCCGGTTTATACGTTGGATGGGAAGCCGATGGGATCGACGCCGGGATTTACGCCGGAGACGGATGCGCCGATTGGACTGGTGGGGACGAATGCGGTGGCTAGTCTTGCGGCGAAGGATAAGGCGCAGGCGCGGCTGTTTGTGGATGCGCTTTGGAATGCTCCGGTGCCGGATGGGTATAGCCGGTATTACGACGGGATGCTGTACATGATGAGCCTGCTGCATGCCAGCGGGGATTTTAGGATATGGGGGCCGAAGTGAGGCCAATGCCTAATAATGACGATTTCCTTAGACCTGTTTGTTTGGATTCCAGACAGTTAGATTCCCGCCACCTTGTGCTACTACCGTGAGTCCACTTTCAAAGGCGCAAGTCCAGCCCTCATAACCCGAAGAGCCGTTAAAAGCTTGAAGCCGAACACCGTTCTCAAATGTGATTGAGAGGTCCGCACTCCCTTGCTGTATTTCAACCAAAGACACAGGAGAATTAGCGATAAGTGTTTCGGTTTTCTTGACTCCATCTACCGGTTCCGAGTGCCCGAACTTTTGTCCGTGATCCTCATAGCCATAAACGATAGATTCCTCTGCTAGAAGCCTCCATGGACATTCCAGATTGAGTGCAGCATCACGATTGCCAAATGTGAATTGCCAAAGGTAATCGGACCTGCTCACAGTTGTGCAGAGAAGCCCTGTCAGCGCTCTTTTGAGGATTAGTGTTCCATCCATTGTTGATAGTGGCTTTCTCTCGAGCAATTAACTGCTGGACTAGTTGTAGCTGACTCTGCGTTCGCCGCGAACGATGCGACCGATGATGTGGTGGCGTTCGTTGGCG
>Ga0193753_10000590_pt1 | contig 35124 bp, 25 predicted proteins | sample H1c2metaG_FD_144925 | JGI IMG/M metagenome (GOLD analysis project Ga0193753, IMG submission 144925) | Soil microbial communities from a riparian zone of the East river system, Colorado, United States - H1c2 | ecosystem: Environmental > Terrestrial > Soil > Riparian zone | place: USA: East...
GATCCGACAGGCCGGACGCGCGGTCGATGCGAGTGGCGACCAGCGGGGTGGGGAAGCGGCGCATCCAGCCGAGCGCGCCGGCGGCGAGGACGACCAGCGCCGCGCCGCCGAGGATGGCCAGGCCGGCGGTCGGCTCGAGGACGTCGTCGCGCACCAGGTAGATGACGACCGCAGCGGCCGCCGCCGCCGGGATGACGGCGAGCACCGCGGCATCCAGGGCCGACTGCAGTCGCAGCCGACGGCGCGCCCTGGCCACCAGCGAGTGAATTCGAGCGGTATCGGCCATGGGTGCGGGGCCTCCGTGCGCCGCCGGGGCTGGATCTCGTCCCCTGGGACCAGCCCTTTCAGCATAGCACTCGTTGGAAACTCGCCAGCTGCCGGAGGTCTTCCGTGCAACGCGCGAATCCTGGCCTCGATCTTGCCGATTTTCCCGACAGGGCCGCAGGGTTGCCCAGGTCAGGGCCCGAGCAGACGCTGTCCCGGACGCGGTCCCCAGACGGTGTCAGTGACAGCCCCGATCCACGAGAGCGCCCATTCTCTTTTGGGGTCCCCAACCCACCACCTGCCCAGTCCACGCGCGCCGACCGCGGCGGTCCCCGGCCCAGCATCCCCGGCGAGAGCGGATCGATCACAGCCGATCGCGCGAAGCGGCTGACCCGCCGAGTGCTGCCGCGGGCGCCGGAGGCCCAAAAAAGAGAAAGGAGCCGGGCGATGGGTCGCGGTCGCGGTGCGCGGCCGCGGCGCCCCCCAATGGGTCGACGCGCAGCAGGGGCTCAGCACCCCCGGCGAGAGCGGATCGATCACAGCCGATCGCGCGAAGCGGCTGACCCGCCGAGTGCTGCCGCGGGCGCCGGAGGCCCAAAAAAAGGAAAGGAGCCGGGCGGGTGATCGCGGCCGCGGGGCCTCTATTGCTCGAAGCGCAGCAGGGTGAACTTGTTGCACGAGGTGTCGACCGACTTCACGGTGTCCTTGGCCCGCTTGCTCGGGAGCACACTCTTCAGGCCGGCGGCGCGGCCCGACTCGGTGATGACGAAGAAGGTGCGGCCCTGGCGCGACGGGTCCTTCACGTAGCGGAGGAACTCCTTGTTGTCGGTGTCCTTGAAGACGGTGCGGGTATCGTCGGTCTCGCCGTAGATCTCGCCCGACGACCAGAAGTTCTCGCCCCGCCAGTTGAGCTGCCAGGCGATGAGCCGGTCGGCGTCCACCTGCATCCACGGCCGGCGGGCGTTGCCGCGCGCCTGCTTGCGTCCGCGCGCGATCAGGTCGGCCAGGCGAGCGCGCTCGGCCGGCGGGATCGCGATCGAGAACCGGTCGTCGCCCACCGACGAGACCTGACCGTGGAGCTCGAGCTTGTCGCCCGGCACCCCGGCGCCGGGGACGATCAGGCGCGCGGTCATCGGCAGGCCGCGGGCGAAGCCCTCGGGCAGGACGCTCTCGACCTCGAGGTCACCGGTCGCGGTGCCCGTCTCGCCTCCCCATTGGTCGGCCAGGTCGCGCAGCGACCAGTACTTGATCTCGACCCCGTGGATCTGGCGCAGGCGGTAGTAGGTGCGGTGGAGATCGCGCTGGCCCCAGTGCGGCGCGGCCGCCTGCATGTAGCCGTTGGAGACCCACAGCGAGAAGCCGAGCGCGCTGGCGAAGAAGCCGGCCAGGCCGATGGCGCGGACCCGGCGCCAGGGCAGGGCGAAGACCACCAGCGCGGCGGCGGCGGCCAGGCCGAACCCGAGCAGCGGGTCCGACACGTCCACGCTCCACGGTGGCCCGCTCGGCCACGGCCGGTCGTAGCGGTAGATGAAGAGCTCGATGAGCTGCTTCGGCTCGCCCAGCAGATCGCGGGTGACCAGGAGCGCGAGGGCGGCGCCGAAAAGGGCCGCCAGGGCGACGCGGCCGCCGCGGCCGGACAGGACGTCGTCGAGCCAGAACGCGACCAGCATCGCGAGCGGCGGCACCACCGGCAGGATGTAGTGGTGGAACTTGGTCTTGCTGAACGCGAACAGGGCCGCGCCGACGATCGCCCAGATGCCGAGCAGGAGCTTGACCTGGCCCTCGCGGGTGGCGGCGTGCCGGCGGGCGACCAGCGCGACCAGCGCGACCGGCACGAGCGCGATCCACGGCCACATGCCGACGCCGAGCACCGACGAGTAGAAGTCGAAGCTGCCGCGCTCGCCGTGCACGCCCTCGGCCACGCGCTCGAGCATGTGATAGAGGAAGTACTCGCGCGCCCAGGCGCGGCCGTCCTTGAACCACATCGCCAGGTGCCACGGCACCGCCACCACGATGGTGATGAGGAGGCCGCGGGCGAGCTCGACCTTGCCGACCAGCCGCCAGCGCCCGGTCAGGACCAGGTAGAACAGGCAGATCGCGCCGGCCAGGCCGATCCCGACCGGGCCCTTGCCCAGCACGCTCACGCCGATGAGGAAGTAGAACCAGTGCATCCACACCTGGCCGCGGGTGCGGACCGGCTGGAGGACGAGGTTCCAGGCGGCCAGCCCGACGACGCCGAGCACCATCGCGGCGCACAGGAGCAGCCCCGGCTGCCAGACGCGGAGGCCGGCCGCGAGCTTCGGGTTGGCCGAGAAGTAGAGGAGGTAGTAGATGGCCTGCCACAGGACGAACAGGGCAAAGCAGGCCAGGAAGACCAGGTTGGCGTCGAGGCGCACGCGGCCGCGCCGGAAGAACGGGGTCAGCGGCTCGTCGCCGCGGTGCACCGCCATCGCGAAGCAGGCGACCGCGCCCATGAGCGCGGCGACCAGCGGCATGTCGGTGATCGCCTGGCGCGCGACCAGGCAGTAGAACGGGCAGCTGATGAGGATCCCGAACGCGAGCCACGCGACCCGCCGGCTGACCAGTCGGGCCAGCATCCACCACATCATGACCAGGCCGAACGCGCCGCACAGCGCGAACGGCAGGCGGACGGCGAAGACGACCAGGTCGGAGTGGACCAGCTCGCCCGAGTAGCCGCCGGCGTGAGCGACCCCGAACGGCGTCATCCCGGCGGCGATGAGCCAGAACGTCAGGATTGGCTTGGACCGGAAGACCTCGTTCTGCCACTTGAGGAAGACCCAGTCGTGGTCCTGGATCATCCGCCGCGCGACCTCGCCGTAGTGGGTCTCCCACGGGTCGATGAGCTGGTACGACCACAGGCCGCAGACCAGGAGGGCGACGGCGAGGAGGGAGACCACGACCAGCTCGTGGCGCTCGAGGAGAGCGCCGGCGGGCGGCGTGCTCGCGGCGTCGGCTCCGTCCTCGGGGGCGTCGGACATCCGGGCAATCTACCCGAGGCGTGGCCGCACCGGAAGCGCACCCCGGTCGGCCGGCGCGCGCGCGTGACGGCGCGCGAACTGCGTTACGATGGCGGCTGAATGCCCCGGTTCCCCGGCCTGTCGGCGTCGACCCAGTTCCTGCCGGCGTCGATCCTCGACCGGCTGAAGCGCCGGGCGGCGGCGTTCCAGGGGCCGGTCATCCCGCTCCACATCGGCGACACTCATCTGCCGCCGCCCGCGGGCAGCCGGCTGGGCGCGCTCGGCTTCTCGACCGGGCGCGATCCCGACCTGTACCGCTACTCGCCGCCGCCCGGGAAGCAGCGGCTGCTCGAGGCGGTGGTCGACAAGGTGCACCGGCAGAACCGGCTCACCTTCGTCGGACCCGAGCACGTCCAGATCACCGTCGGTGCGACCCACGCGCTGGCCTGCGCGGTGCGCGCGCTCCTCGACCCGGGCGATCACATGCTGCTGCCCTCGCCGTACTGGCCGCACATCCGCGGAGTGGCGATGGCGGCCGGGATTCGCCCGGTCGAGGCGCCGTTCTCGCACGTGCTCCTGCGTCAGCCCGGCGCCGACCCGGAGCAGCTGCTCGAGGAGTTCATCACTCCTCACACCGCCGGGCTCTATCTGTGCAACCCGAACAACCCGGACGGCAAGGTGCTGACCGGCGCCGAGCTGGCCGCGGTGGCGCGGGTGGCCGAGCGCCACGACCTCTGGGTGCTGAGCGACGAGGTCTACGAGGATCTGCTCCACGACGGGCGCGAGCACATCAGCATCGCCAGCCTGCCCGGCATGGCGGAGCGGACCGTCACGGTGTTCTCGTTCTCGAAGAGCTACGGGCTGGCCGGCCTGCGGGTCGGCTACGTGGTCGGGCCGAGCGCCGCGCTGGCCGGGCTGCGCAAGCTATCCCACCACACGGTCTACTGCGTGCCGCGCGCGATGCAGCGGGCCGCGCTGCTGGCCATGGAGACCGGGGCCGATTTTCTGGCCCAGGCGCGCCCGCACTACCAGGAGATCCGCGACGCGGTGCATGAGCGGCTATCCGGGCTGTGCCTGCGGCCGGAGGGGTCGACCTACCTGTTCCTGGACCTGTCCCGCTTCCGCCGCGCCGGCGAGCCGGACTCGCTCGGCGTGCTCGAGCGGATCGCCGACGCCGGCGTGCTGCTCGCGCCCGGGGCCGCGTTCGGCCACGACTACGCCAGCTGGGCGCGGCTGTGCTTCACCTCGGTCGAGCGGCCCGCGCTCGACGAGGCGCTCGACCGGATCGCGAGAGTCCTGTCGTGAGCGCGGCGGCGGCGGACGCGGTCCGTCGCCTGTTCCGGCGGGCGCTCGATCGAGTCGCTCCGGCCGGACCGGTGGAGCGGGCCCTGGCCGGGCTCGACCTGGCCGACTCGATCGTGCTGCTCGCGGTGGGCAAGGCGGCGGCCGGGATGGTCGCCGGAGCCGAGGCCGCGCTCGGCGATCGCGTCGCGGAGCGGATCGCGGTGGTGCCGGCGCGCGAGGGCTCCGCCGCGGCGCCGACGGTGGGCGCGTCACCGGCCGGCGCGCCACCGGCGGGCGGATCGCGCGTCGTCGTCGAGGCCTCGCACCCGGTCCCGGACGCGCGCTCCGAGGCCGCGGGTCGCGCGCTGCTCGCCGCCGCCGCTCGCGCCCGCCCGGACCAGGACCTGGTCGCGCTCGTCTCCGGCGGCGGATCGGCCCTGGCCGCGGTCCCCGCCGACGGCATCGCGCTGGCCGACAAGGCCACCGCGGTCGCCCGGCTCATGGCCGCCGGCGCGCCGATCGCCGAGCTCAACTGCGTGCGCCGCCACCTCTCGGCGGTGAAGGGCGGCCGCCTGGCCCTCGCCGCCGCCGCCCGGGTCACCACCCTGGTGGTGAGCGACGTGGTCGGCGACGCGCTGGCCGAGGTGGCGAGCGGTCCGACGGTGCCGGATCCGACTCGCTTCGCCGACGCATGCGAGGTGGTCGAGCGCCGGGTTGGCCGCGACGCGTTGCCGCCGCCGGTGTGGCGCCACCTCGAGGCCGGGCGGCGCGGCCTCGCGCCGGAGGGGCTGACCTCGCCGCGCCCGCGCGACCGCGCGATCCTGGTGCTCGGCCTGGGCGCGCTGGTCGACGCCGCGGCCGAGGAGGCGCGCCGCGCCGGCGCCGGTCCGGTCGAGGTGGTGCCCGAGCGCCTCGAGGGCCCGGTCGACCAGGTCGCCGGCCGACTGGCCGCCGTCATCCTCGCCCGCGGCCCGGGCATCCTGGTCGCCGGCGGCGAGCCGACCATCGCGCTGTCTCCGGAGGCGGGCCGCGGCGGGCGCGCCCATCACCTGGCCCTGCTCCTGGCCCGCGCGCTGGCCCACGCGCCTCGCTCGACGGCGCCGGCCGGGCTCGCCATCCTGGTGGCCGGCTCCGACGGGATCGACGGGACCAGCGGCGCCGCCGGCGCGGTGGTCGACGCCACCACCTGGGAGCGCATCCGCGCCGCCGGGCTCGATCCGGACGCGCACCTGGCCGCCTTCGACGCGGCCACTGCGCTCGCCGCCGCCGGCGCGCAGCTGGTCACCGGCCCGACCGGGGTCAACCACGCCGACCTGGTGGTGGCCTGGGCCGCCCCGCCGGCCCCGCGCTGAGGCCGCGCTAGACTGCTTCGCATGCGAAGCGCGGCGCTCCTGGCGAGCTCGTCCCTCCTGGTCGTCGCCCTCGTCGTCGTCGTCCTGCTCGGGGCCGCGCCGCGGCCGGCCCGGGCCCAGCCGACCGCGCCCGCTCGCGCCGCTCACGCCGGTCCGGCCCGCGCCGCGCGCCCGCGCGTCTGTCTGGTCCCGCTCGGGCCGCACGATCGCCGGCTCCTGCCGGTGGTCGCGCGCGGCATCGAGCAGCTCTACGCCCTCGAGGTCGAGGTGCGCGCGCCGCGCCCGCTACCGCGCGCCGCCTACTACCCGCCGCGGCGGCGCTACCGGGCCGAGAAGCTCCTCGCCCACCTCGACCGCAGCGTGCTGCCCGGGTCCGGCTGCGACCTGGTGATGGGCTGGACCCGGGTCGACATCTCGACCACCAAGGCCGAGCACGTCGACTGGGGGATCCTCGGCCTGGCCTGGATCGGCGGCCCGTCGGGGGTGGTGTCGACCTTTCGCATGGGCCGCCGCGTCTCGCGCGAGGTCGCGGCCATGCGCGCGGTCAAGGTCGTGAACCACGAGCTCGGCCACGCGCTCGGCCTCGATCACCACGCGCGCGCGGGGTGTCTGATGGAAGACGCCGGCGGCACGGTCAAGACCGTGGACCGCGAGTCCGGCCTGCTCTGCGACGACTCTCGCCGCGAGCTGGAGGAGAGGCTCGGACTCGCGCTGCCGGCGCTGACCGAGTTCAGCTGGAGCCGCGTCCTCGAGTGATTGTCGCCGCCGGCACCGAGGTCGGCGGCTCTGCCGCGATCGGGATCGGCAGCCGCTGGGCCCCGGCGCCGTGCCGGCGCGAGGGCTCGAGCAGCATCGACAGCTCGTCGGCGTGCTCCTCCTCCTTGGCCAGCAGCTCCTCCATCATGCGGCGGGTGGTCGGGTCGTCGTCGCCCAGCCAGCGGATGATCTCGGAGTAGGTCGCGATCGCCACCCGCTCGGCGGCCAGGTCCTCGCGGATCATGTCGTCGAGCTCCACGCACTCGCGGTACTCGGCGTGGCTGCGGGTGTGCAGCCCCTTCGGATCCAGATCCGGATTCCCGCCCAGCTGCGCGATGCGACGGGCCACCAGATCGGCGTGGGCCTGCTCCTCGTTGGCGTGCTGGAGGAACTCGCTCGCCACCGAGTCTCCATGGACGCCGGGCGCCATGAAGTAGTGGTTCTTGTAGCGCAGGACGCAGACGATCTCGGTCGCCAGCACCTGGTTCAGGACATCGATCACCTGGCCGCGGTCGGCCTTGTAAGCGGAGGTGACCGCGCCGTCGTCCATCTTCTCGCGAGCGCGGCGGCGGATCGCCTCCATGTCGGCTCGGAACGGTTCCTTCATCGGGATGGCTCCTCCTTTGACGGCCCATTGGGGTTCACGAACCGTGCCGCGCAAGGCGGGCGAAACCGCTCGCACGCCGGAGCAGAACCGCGGCAACTTGCCTCACTGAGTCGCCTGCGCCACGCCCCGCCCCCCGGCGGTCGCGCCGTGGTAGAGAGGCGGGGTGCAAGACACCTGGACGCCACTCCGGGTCCTGGACTGGACCACGCGCCGCTTCGAGACGGCCGGCGTGGACAGCCCCCGGCTGGCCGCCCAGGTGCTGCTGGCCCACGCGCTCGGGTGCGATCGGATCGGGCTCTACGTCCAGTTCGACAAGCCGCTCGGCCCCGAGGAGCTGGCCCGCTACCGGGAGCTGGTCAGGCGCCGGCTGGCCGGCGAGCCGGTCGCGTACCTGGTCGGGTCCCAGGAGTTCTGGTCCATCGAGCTGACCGTCGACCCGCGCGTCCTCATCCCGCGCCGCGACAGCGAGACGCTGGTGGAGCTGGTGCTGGCCGAGATCCCGGATCGATCGGCCGCGCTGCGCCTCGCCGACGTCGGCACCGGCTCGGGCGCGCTGGTCCTCGCGCTCCTCCGCGAGCTGCCCGCCGCGCGCGCGGTTGCCACCGATCTTCACGCGGGCGCGCTGGCGCTGGCCGCGGCCAACGCCGCCCGGCTCGCCGTCGAGGAGCGGCTCGAGCTGCGCGAGGGCGATCTGCTCTCGCCGCTCGGCGACGAGTCGTTCGATGTCCTGGTCGCCAACCTGCCGTACGTGCCGAGCGGCGACATCGATCGGCTGTCGCCCGAGGTCCGGCACGAGCCGCGCGCGGCGCTCGACGGTGGCGTCGACGGCCTCGACCTGATCCGGCGCCTGGTGGCCGGCTGCGCCCGCCACATCGCCCCGGGCGGGCTGGTCGCGCTCGAGCACGGCTTCGATCAGGGGGCGCCGGTGCGCGAGCTCCTGGAGCGCGCGCCGGGGCCGTTCGAGCCGGCCCAGACCCGGGCCGATCTCGCCGGGCATCCGCGCGTCACCGCCGCTCGACTCCACGTGAATGCTTGATTTCATTCACTACGGGTGGTGACAGGTTCGGGCCCGGCCCGGTTTCGCCAGAGCCGGGTTCCCGCTAGCGTAGGGGCGCGGCGCGAGCCTGCGCACAGCAGCCCATCATGAATCGAAGCGATACCGCGTCGCGCTCCGCTGTCAGCGTCCCGGCTCCTCACGCTCGCGTGCGCTCCCCGCGCGAGCTGGCCGCACTCTCGCTCGGCGCGCTCGGCGTCGCCTTTGGCGACATCGGCACCTCGCCGCTCTACGCCATCCGCGAGTGCGTCTATGGCGCGCACGCGGTCCCGCCCACCGCCGAGAACGTGTACGGGATCCTGTCGCTGGTGTCGTGGTCGCTGATCCTGGTGGTGGCGCTGAAGTATCTGGTCTTCGTCCTGCGCGCCGACAACCACGGCGAGGGCGGCGTGCTGGCGCTGTTCGCCATGCTCACCCCGTCGCAGGCCAAGGCCGGGCGTGGGCTGGCCGCGCTGCTCATGCTCGGGCTGTTCGGCGCCGGCCTCCTGTACGGCGACGGCGTCATCACCCCGGTCATCTCGATCCTCGGCGCGATGGAGGGGCTCGGCGTGCGAGTGCCGGCGTTCCAGCCCGCCATCGTCCCGATCACCGTCGGTATCCTGGTCCTCCTCTTCATGGTCCAGCGCCACGGGACCGGCCGCATCGGGAGCGCCTTTGGCGTGGTGATGCTGGTCTGGTTCTCGACCCTGGCGGTGACCGGCGTCCGCGCGATCATGGTCCACCCCGAGGTGGTGCAGGCCATCAACCCGATCTGGGGGGTGCGCTTCTTCCTGCACCACGGCTGGCATGCGTTCTTCCTGCTCGGCGCGGTCTTCCTGGTCGTCACCGGCAGCGAGGCGCTCTACGCCGACATGGGGCACTTCGGCCGCCAGGCGATCCGGATCGGGTGGTTCACGGTGGTGATGCCGGCCCTGCTCCTCAACTACTACGGGCAGGGCGCCAACCTGGTCGCCCACCCGGCCGCGGCGGAGAACCCGTTCTACGCCCTGGCCCCGGGCTGGACGCTGTACCCGATGCTGGCCCTGGCCACCTGCGCCGCGATCGTGGCGTCGCAGGCCCTCATCTCCGGGCTGTTCTCGATCACCCGCCAGGCGATGCAGCTGGGCTACTGGCCGCGGCTCCGCATCATGCACACCTCGGCCGACGAGGAGGGGCAGATCTACATCCCCGAGATGAACTACTTCCTCATGACCGCGTGCATCGCGCTCACGATCGGGTTCGGCAGCTCGACGGCGATCGTGTCGGCCTACGGCATCGCGGTCACCGGCACCATGATCATCACCTCGTGCATGTTCTGGGTGGTGTCGCGGCGGCTGATGGGCTGGAGCACCCCCGCGGCGACGCTGCTGGTCGGGATGTTCCTGACCGTGGAGATCTCGTTCTTCGCGGCCAACGCGGTCAAGATCGCCTCGGGCGGCTGGTTCCCGCTGGTCATGGGCAGCGTGGTGTTCTCGATCATGACCACCTGGCGGCGTGGGCGGGACTACCTGGCCTACAAGGTCACCACCGACTCGCTGCCGCTCGAGATGTTCCTTGCCGAGGTCGAGGCCAACAAGCCGTACCGGGTGCGCGGCACCGCGGTGTTCATGACCTCGTCCGCGTCGGGCACCCCGTCGGTGCTGCTCCACTACTTCAAGCACAGCAAGGTGCTGCACGAGCAGGTGGTGCTGTGCACGGTGGTGGCGGAGCGGGTGCCGAAGGTGAAGCCGCAGAGGATGGTCGACGCGGCCGAGCTCGGCCACGGCTTCTGGAAGGTGACCGCCCGGATGGGTTTCATGCAGGACCCGGACGTGCCGGCGATCATGCGGCAGGCGCGCAAGGAGGGGGCGAACATCGACCTCTCCGACGTCAGCTACTACCTGGGCCGCGAGACGCTCCTCACCGGCGGCGGGGCGCCGATGGCGCGCTGGCGCAAGGTGCTCTTCTCGTTCCTGTCGCGCAACGCGCGCCCGGCGACGCAGTTCTTCCACCTGCCGCCCAACCGGGTGGTCGAGCTCGGCGCGCAGATCGAGCTGTGAGGCGAGCGCCGACATCCGCTCCGGCAGCGAGCCCGGCAGCTCGCGCGCTCCAGAGGTTGCGCGCGGCGAAGCCGCGGTGGTAGGCACGGATTCTTGGCTGACGCGCCGACAACGCAGGGCGGAGGTGGGGCGGGCTCCGGCGCGCCCGTGACCGAGGCGGTCAAGGCCGGGCGCGGCGTCCTCTACATCGCCTTTGCCAAGTTCTACTTCATGGTCGCCGGCGCGGTGCTCGAGCTGCGCCTGCCGACCGTGCTGGGCACGACCACCTACGGCGCCTACGGCGTCGTCAACTCGCTGGTCTCGCCGTTCAACAACGTGCTGGTCACCGGCACCATCCAGGCGGTGTCGCGGTTCGCGTCGCAGCGGCCCGACTCGGTCGGCGAGGTGCAGCGGACCGGGCTGCGCATGCAGCTCTACACCGGCCTGGTCCTGGCGATCGCGTTCGCCGCGCTGTCGCCGGTCATCGCCGGGCTGTTCCACGACACCGCCAAGACCGGCCCGATCATGCTGGCCGCGGTGATCGTAGCCGCCTACTCGTTCTACTCGGTCTTCATCGGCACCGCCAACGGGCGGCGAGAGTTCCACAAGCAGGCCGGGCTCGACATCGGCTCGGCCACCCTGCGCGTGTTCGGCATCCTCGGCCTGGCCGGGGCCGGCTTCGGCCTGTACGGCGCGATCGGCGGCTGGGCCGCGGCCGCGATCATCATCCTGCTGGTATCGACGGTGGTGATCGGGCTGCCCGGTCGCGCCACCGGCCAGCCGCAGGAGCTGCGCCCGATGATCGGCTTCTTCATCGGGGTGTCGGTCTATCTCATCCTGCTCAACTTCATCATGGTGTCGGACCAGCTGCTGCTGAAGCGGCTGTCGGCCGAGTGGTTCGCGGCCCACGGGGCCGACGCGGTCGCCGCGCTCCGCCCGCACGCGCCCGACTGGCTGATCGCCCGGCTCGGCGCGATCGACCCGGCCCACGCCGCCGACGGCCAGGTCGGCTACTACCGCGCGGTGCAGACCCTGGCCCGGCTGTCGTACCAGGCGATCATCGCGGCCACCTTCGTGGTGTTCCCGCTGGTCTCGCGCAGCACGTTCGAGCAGGACCGGGCCGCGACGGCCCGCTACATCCGCACCACGGTCCGCTACTCGCTCATCTTCGCCACCGCCATCGCCATCGTGATGGCGGCCAACCCGGCGCCGATGCTCGACCTCCCGTTCCAGGCCGACTACGCCGCGTTCGGCTGGCCCGCGCTGGTGGCGCTGTCGCTCGGCAACGTCGCCTTCTCGCTGTTCGCCATCGCCGGCACGATCCTGAACGGGGCCGGGCTCACCCGACACGCGATCGCGGTCGCCGCGCTGACCCTGGTCGCCGCGGTGACCGCCAACCTGATCGTGATCCCGATGTTCACGCCCGGTCGCTCGCTCCTGTTCGCCTGCAGCGTCGCCACCGGCGGGGCGATGGTGCTGGGCGCGACGGTCGGCGGGCTGGTGCTCCGCCGCCGGCTGGGCGCGTTCCTGCCCCTGGCCAGCCTGGTGCGAGTGGCGCTGTCGGCCGCGGCCGCCGCCGCGGTCGGCCGGATCATCCCGTTCGTCAGCCCGATCGGCACCCTGATCGAGGCGGTCGTGGTCGGGCTGGTCTTCCTCTTTGGGCTCGTCATCACCCGGGAGCTCGGGCGGGCGGACCTGGCGGCGCTGACCGGCGTGGTCCGGAGGCGCGGCGGGGGCGCCCGCTGATCCGCGGGGGGTCGGGGCTGGCGGTGATGGCCGCGCTGGCCGGGGCGGCCGCGCTGGCGGCGTGCGGCGGGGGTGCGGCCTCGAGCTCGTCCGATCTGGTCAAGGAGGTGCGCGGCTACAACAACGGGCTGCGCTGGCGCGACTTCTCGGCCTCCGCGATGCGGGTGGCCCCGGCGGCGCGCTCCGACTTCCTCGACCGGCGCGACAGGCTCGACGAGGACCTGCGCATCGCCGACTGGGAGATGACCCGCTTCGAGTACGACGAGAGTCGCTTCCGCGCGGTGGTGCAGGTCGAGTACCGGTGGCTGCTCGACTCGCGCGGCATCGTGCACACCACGGTCGCGCGCCAGTTCTGGGCCCGCCACGGGAACACCTGGCTGCTCGATCACGAGGAGCGGCTGCGCGGCGATCCGATGCCCGGGGTGAGCGAGCCGACCCGGGTGAAGCCCGGGCGGAAGGGCCAGACCACGCCCGACGGCGACAAGGACAACGCGGGGACCGAGCCGACCGACAAGGCGCCGGCAACACTGTGAATCAGGGTCCGGCGAACGGCCGATGTCCCCGCCCCTCCCGGCGACGATGCTGAGTCATCCGGGCTAGAATAGGGCGGCCTTGGCACCTGCGGACTTCGTTGAGCGCGGCCGCCAGCTCTGCGCCCGAGCGCAGTATCAGGAGGCGGTGAAGGTCTGTCGGCTCGGGCTCCTGGCCCACCCGACGGAGGTGGAGGGCCGGCTGGTCCTCGGCGAGGCGCTGCTCGCGCTCAGCCGGCACGACGAGGTGCTGGCCGAGATGCGGGTGGCGCTCGAGCTCGACAGCGACAACCCGCGCGCGCTCGGCCTGAAGGGCGCCTCGCTCCTGCGCAAGGGCGACGTGCTGCAGGCCTGCGACGTGCTGGCCCGCGCGGTGACCGCCTCGCCATCGGACCCGACCATCCGCCAGCTCTACGGCGAGGCTCGCAACCAGCGCGAGAGCGCCATGCAGGGGGGCGGACGAGGGCAGGGCAGGTGGAGCGGGCAGCCGTCGATGCCGCCGGTCCGCGACTCGCACGGGCCGCGATCCGACGTGCTCGCGGTCGGCGATCAATCCGGCACCATCGAGATCGATCCCGACATGGACGGCGTCGAGGTGGTCGGCTCGTCGGCCGGCACGCCGCCGCGCGACCGCGATCAATCCGAGCCGTCGATCGAGCTGTCGACCAGCGATCTGCTGCCCGGCGGCGCTCCGGCCGGCTACGAGAACCGCGGCATGTCGACCGGCAACGAGATCATCGACGGGCCGTTCGCGCCGCGCCCATCGGCGCGCATCCCACCGCTCGAGGCGCCGGTCGACCGGCAGCTGAGCGGCGAGCTGGCCCGGCTGAACCGGCAGCCGCAGGGGGCATCGTTCTCGCCCGCGCGCCAGGCAGGCGCGCACGGCGCGCCGATGGCGGGGATGGGCGAGGGCTACCTTCCCGACGACAGCGGGGCGGCGACCCGACAGCTGGATCCGGCGGCGCGCGGGATGGACCGGATGGAGCGCCCACCGCCCGGCTGGCAGGGCCACGGTCCGGGCGGAAATGGTCCGGGCGGCCCCGGTCCCGGTGGTTATCCGCAGGGCGGTCCGGGACCCGGTCCCGGCGGTTATCCGCAGGGCGGTCCGGGACCCGGCGGTTATCCGCAGGGCGGCCCCGGCCCCGGTGGCAATGGCCCGGGCGGCTATCCGCCCGGCGGCCCCGGACCGGCCGGCTACGACGTCGGCGGTCGCGGTCCCGGGCCGGCCGATCATCGTCCCGGGGGTCCCGGCGGCGGGCCCGGCGGCCCCGGCGATCTCGATCCGGCCGGGCTCGGCCCCGGTCCCGGCGCCCTGGCCGACCTGCGCGCGGACTTTCGCTCGCGCACCGACGACATGCGGACGATCCGGCAGGGGCTGGGGCTCCCGCCCGACGGCTCGGCCGCCGCGGCCCAGCTGGCCCGCCAGCAGCAACAACAGCAACAGCAGCAGCAGCAGCCGGGTGCGTGGGCAGGCGGCTCGCCGCCCGGCGTGTTCCCGGCGGTGGGCGGGCCCGCGCGCCAGCCCGCACCGGATCCGCGCCAGCAGCAGCCGCGCGATCGCAACGAGATCCCGCGCGGCCACAGTCGCGCCCGCCGCCGCCCGCAGGAGCCGGCCGGGCGCCCGGCGCTCGCGCCAGCCGGTCCGATCCTCACCACCTCGCCCCGCCGCGGCGTCCCGCTCTACCTCTACGCGGTGATCGCGCTGGTGGTGGTCGGCGGGGCGGTGCTGGCCGGCTTCAAGGTGCGCGACGTGCGCCTGTCCGGCCAGATCGAGAGCGCGCGCGAGGCCGCCGATCAGGCCGCGGCCAGCGACACGTACACCGGCTTCCTGGTCGCGATGGATGCCTACGGCCGCATCGCGGCGGCCGACGACGACGAGGAGAATCTGGCCGCCCACGCCGCGCTGGCCGCGCGCATGGCGGCCGAGGTCGGCGACGGCATCGACGAGGCGCGCCGCCTGGTCGGCGCGCTGGGCGCGGACGCCGACCTCGCCGACGCGCAGGCCGCGCGCGGCTACCTCGCGGTGGCCGACGGCGACGTCGACCGCGCCACCGCCGCCGCCGCCGCGCTCCACAAGCTCGCGCCGGATCACCGCGACTCGCTCTACCTGTCCGGCCGCGCCGCGCTCCTGGCCGAGCGGGCCGGCGACGCCGCCACCAGCCTGCGCACCGCGCTCGAGAAGACGCCGCACCCGGCCGTCGCGGTGGCGCTGGCCCAGGCCGAGGGCGAGCAGGGACACTTCGGCGAGGCCCGCTCCGCCCTCGACCGCGCGATCCAGCTCCGCCCGCAGCATGCCGCCGCGACCATCTGGGGCGCGCGCGTCGCGGTGTGGAGCAAGACGCTGCCCGATCCCGGCGGCGAGCCGGAGCTCGGCCTGCAGGGGCTCATCCAGGAGGGCGGCCGGCCGCCCGCGCAGCAGACCATCGGCGTCTCGCCCTCGCAGGCCGCGTGGGCGGCGCTGGCCCTGGCCGAGGTGCGCCTCGCCCGCGGCGATCGCCCCGGCGCGCTGGCCTCGCTCGGCACCGCGCAGGCTTCGGCCGCGCCGGGCGGCTTCGCCTTCCGCGCCGGCCTCACCGAGATGCTGGTCGAGCTCGGCGAGCTGGCCGCGGCCCGCGCGCAGATCGACCTGGTGGTGAAGCAGTGGCCGCGCACCGTGGCCACCCGCGTGCTCGAGGCCCAGGTGGCGATGGCCGGCGGCGACCCGGGCGCCGCCCTCGCCGCGCTCGACAAGGCCGGCGATCTCGCCGGTCACGCGGCGGCGCTGGCGCTGCGCGGTCGAGCCCGCCTGGCCAGCGGCGCGGCCGATCAGGCCGCGGTCGATCTCGACGCCGCCCTGGCCCTGCGCGGCAGCGACTCCGAGGCGATCCTCGCCCGCGCCGACGCCGACCTGGCCCGCGGCGAGGCGCGCATGGCGCGCAACCGGCTCGCGCCGCTCTACGGCGACGGCAGCGCCGCGCCGGTCGAGGTGGTCGCCGCCTACGCCGCGTCGCTGCGGCAGAGCGGGGACCGGGCCGGGGCGCGCAAGGCGCTGGCCGCGCTGATCGAGGGCCGCGCGGCCGAGGCCGGCGACTGGCGCGTGCTGCTCGAGCAGGCCCGCCTGTCCCGCGCCGAGGGCGCGTTCAAGCCGGCCGCGGCGCTCTACGACAAGGCGATCGCGGCCGCGCCGCTCGAGATCGAGCCGCGGGTCGAGGCGGCATCCCTCGCGCTCGACACCGGCGACCTGGCCGGCGCGCGCGCCAAGCTCGACGCGCTGGTCGAACAGGCCAGCCAGTCGGGCCCGGTCCTGGTCGCGGCCGCCCGCGCGCGCACGCTGAGCGGCGACCACAAGGGCGCCGGCGAGCTGCTCGACCGCGCCGCGAAGGTCCCGTCACCGCCCGGCAAGCTCGCCCGCGAGCGCGGCCGCTTGCTCCTCCGCCAGCGCAGCGCGGAGCCGGCCGTCGCCGAGCTGGAGAAGGCCAAGGGCCTGCAGCAGGACGACGGCGAGACCCGGCTCCTCCTGATGGAGGCGTACCTGGCCAGCAAGAACCGCCGCTCGGCTGCGCGCGAGCTGGTCGAGCTGACCAAGAGCTTCCGCGGCACGTCGGTGCTGACCGTGGCGCGCGGCTTCGAGGCGCTGACCCGCGAGCGCTGGGCCGACGCCGCCGACGAGCTGGCCCGCGCCCACGCGAGCGCGATCGAGGCCGGCGAGCCGCCGCGGGTGATCGGCCGGGCCGCCTACTGGACCGGGCGCGCCTACTACCTCGACGGCAAGGCCAGCCGCGCGACCGAGTGGCTCAACCGCGCGCTCGAGGCCGACCCGGGCCTGGCCGACGCGCACTACTGGCTGGGCCAGATCGCGTTCGAGTCGCGGAGCGCCGACCGCATGGTGAAGAGCTTCGAGAAGGCGGTCGCGCTCGACCCGGCCGGAAATCCCTCGGCCTGGTTCTTCCTCGGCGAGCACTACGCGTCGAGCGATCGACCCGAGCGGGCCCGCGTCGCGCTGCAGACCTATCTCGACCGCTGGCCCGCGGGCGACTTCTCTGCCGACGCGCGCGAGCTCCTGGCCGGAATCAAGTAGACCGGCGGCAGGGTGAGCCAGCGGCCGGGGCCGGGCTCCGCGCCGCTCAGCCGAAGATCTGATCCTTGTACAGGATGAGCCCGGTGCCGAGCACGGCGACCAGGAACACCAGGATCAGCACCGCGATGACCAGGCGGGTGTCGCGGGTGTCGTGAACGCCGGTGCGATCCGGCTCCAGCATCTGCTGCAGCGACTCGATCTCCTCGTCGCCGCCGTGCGAGGTCGGGTTCGCGCGCGGTACCGGGCGCAGGCTCGATCGAACCGCCGGCACCGGCGGGGGCGGCGCGGGCGGCGGCGCCGCCGCCTCCGGCGCGAACCCGAAGTCGGCGGCCCAGCCGGACGTGTCGATGAACGAGCTCGGGTCGAGGCTGGTCGCGCCGCCCTCGGCCCCGGCCGGCGAGTCGCCGCCGACCAGCGAGGTCACCTTGGCCATCTCGTCCTGGATGAGGACGTCGATGATCGACTCCTGCGGGGCCAGGCTGCGCCGGCGGGCCTGCTCGACCTGCACGTCGCGCACGAGCGTCGCGATGTCGCGCGCGGTCACCTTCATGCGCCGGCTGAACAGGTACTGCGACAGCGCGTCGCCCAGGTCGGCCGCCTCCTGGTAGCGATCGTCCGGCTCGCGGGCCAGCGACTTGCGCACCACCGCCTCGAGCTCCGGCTCGACGTCGGGGTTGAGCGCCGCCACCGACGGGATGCGCGCCTGCCGGACCAGCTCGACGGTCTGGTAGTCGGTGTCGCCGTAGAACAGCCGGCGCCCGGTGAACATCTCCCACAGCAGGATGCCGACCGCGAAGATGTCGGCCCGGTGATCGACCTCGCGCCCGCTCGCCGCCTCGGGCGAGAGGTACGAGAACTTCCCCTTCACCACGCCCGGGTCGGTCGACTCGATCTGGCTGTTGGCCTTGGCCAGCCCGAAGTCGACCAGCTTCACCTCGCCGACCTTCGACAGGAGGATGTTGGGCGGCGAGATGTCGCGGTGGACGATGCGGAGCGACTCGCCGTTCTCGGGGTTCTCGGCGTGGTGCGCGTACGACAGCGCCTTGCACGCCTCGACCATGAGGTAGATCCCGTGCGGCACCTCGATGCGGCGGCCGCGCTGCTTCAGCCGATCGCTCAGCGCCTTGAGGTTGCAGCCGTCGACGAACTCCATGACCAGGAAGTAGGAGTTCTGGCTCTGCCCGATGTCGAAGACCTGCACGACGTTGGCGTGCTGCAGGAACAGCGACAGCTTCGCCTCGTCGAGGAACATGGCCACGAACTTCTTGTTCTTGGCCAGGCTCGGAAGGATGCGCTTGATCGCGACACTCTTCTTGAAGCCCTGGAGCGACTCCGCGATGCCGCGGAAGACCTCGGCCATGCCGCCGGAGTCGACTCGTTCCGTAATCGTGTAGCGATCGCCCATACGTCGAGTCGCCGGTGGAGGCCACCGGCGGCTTTCCGGCCGCCAATGATACCAGACAGAATCGCTAGTTAGCAAAAACCGGTGTCACTCGACTCGCGCCGGCCCGCGTCACTCCTGCGGCTCGGCGTCCTCGCGCTCTTCCTTGCACCCGATGCAGAGGGTCGTGACCGGACGGGCCTGGAGGCGGGCGAACCCGATCGGCTCGTCGCAGTCCTCGCACTGGTCGATGCGGCCAGCCCGCAGCCGATCGAGCGCCTCGTCGATCTTGGTCAGGAGGAACGTCTCGCGGTCGTGGAGGCGGAGCTCGGTCCCGTAGAGCCACTCCTCCACCGATTCGTCCATCGAGTCGCGACCGATCCGATCGCGGTCGCGGTCCATCGAGAAGTCGATGGCGCGCTGGGCGTTGCGGAGGAGTCGCTCCCGTTCCGACAGAAGCAGGCGCATGAGCGCATCAGTCTGGGCTTCGGTCAGCATTGGCGGGGGAAGCATAAGGACCACGGATCCCGGTCGTCAATCGCGGGCCCGGCTTCCGGAGCGCTAACTGCAGGGACGGAACGGGACTAGATCCGCTGACCTGGCCGTTCGTCTACAGCGTGCCGTGCCCACACCCCGGAGAGTGCCCGTGACCCCGCCTCGCAGTGCGCGCCTGGTGCGCGAAACCCGCCTCCAACCCCTGGCCCGCTGGCGCATCGCCACGGCGGTCCTGGCAGTAACCACGGCCTTTTTCGCCCTGCGCAGCTGGTCCTCGCAGCGGGGCGCGTCCCCCTTCCCGGGGCCCTCCGGCGACGGACCGTCCCACGTCGCGGCCGCCTCGGCCAGCCGCGCCGCGACGATGCGTCAGCTGCGGATCCCCGGCCACCTTGTCGGTTTTGACGAGGATCAGATCCTCCGCGAGCTCGAGCACGCCCGCAGCCTGCAGCAGATCCAGGTGCTGTGTGAGCGGCTCGGCTTCGTCGGGACGGACCGATCCCTCGACCTGCTCGGCAAGCTCGCCCACGACCGGCGATCCGGGGTGGCCGAGGCGGCGATCGGCGCCATCGGACACATCGGTACCGACGAGGCCACCTCCGCCCTGATCGCGCTGCTCGACGGGACCAGCGTGCGCGTGCGCGGCGCGGCGGTCGCCGCCCTGGGGCAGACCGGTCAGGCGCGGGCCAGGGAGCGCCTGATCCAGCTCGCCTCCCGCCGCGGTGACGCCCAGCGCACCGCCGCCATCTACGCGCTCGGCGAGATGGGCGGCGACGACGTCATCGAGATGTTCCGCGCCATGCCGGACCGCAGCCGGCCGGTCATGCAGGCGATGGTGCAGGCGGCGGCCACGATGGGCAGCGAGGAGTCCGAGGCGTTCCTGCTCGACCTCGCCCGCTCCGACGGTGTCCACGCCGAGGTCCGCGCCGCCGCGCTGGCCGCGCTGCCGGCCAGCAAGGACGAGGAGCGCCAGTCGATGCTGATGGAGGTGCTCGCCTCGGGCGATCCGGGCAGCGCCGCGGCCGCCGCCCAGGTGCTCGGTCGATCCGGAGCCGAGCAGTCGGTGCCGCTCCTCCTCGACGTGGCTCGGTCCGGAAACTCCCAGGCGAGCTACGCCGCGCTGGCCGCGCTCGGCGAGATCGGCAGCGAGACGGCGGTGCGCGCGCTCGGCGACCTGGCCGCCCGCGGTCCGGCTCAGCTGGCCCAGCAGGCCACCTTCGCCCTGGCCCAGGCCGACACCCCGGCGTCGCGCGCGATGCTGATGGCCGCGGCAAAGAGCCCGACCGGCGATCGCAGCGCCGCGCTCCAGGCGCTGACCCAGGTGGGCGGCGACGAGGTCGAGGCGCTGTTCGTCGAGGTGGCGAAGACCGGCGAGCTGCGCGACCGCCAGTCCGCGCTCCAGCACCTGGTCCAGATCGGCCACCCGGACGCGGCAAAGATGGTGGTGGAGCTGGCCACGACCGGCTCGCGCCAGCAGCGGCAGAGCTTCCTCTACATGATGAGCCAGCTCGACGACGACGTCGCCCGCGACGCGCTGTGGTCGATGGCGAAGAGCAGCAGCGGGTCGGGCAAGGTGCAGGCGCTCGACATGCTGGCCCAGGCCGCGCCGAGCGATCCCAAGGTGACGTCGATGCTGGTCGACATGCTGCAGAACGGCCGGCGCGAGGAGGCTGGCTCGGCCGCGTACTCGCTGGCTCGCGGCGGCTCGCCCGAGGGGCGCGACGCGCTCCTGGCCGCGCTGTCGACCGGCGACCGCCAGATGGCCAGCACCGCGCTCGGCGCGGTCGGCCAGATGCTGGGCGACGTCGAGCTGGCCGGCGCGGTGGCCCAGGCGGCGCGCTCCGCGACCGATCCGCAGGTCAAGCAGGCCGCGCTCGCCCAGCTCCTGCAGAACCGCCTGCCCGAGGGGGTCGAGGTGGCCGAGCAGATGCTGCGCAGCGGCAAGTCCGAGCAGGCCAGCCAGGCGATCCAGGCGCTGGCCTACGCGCCCGGCCCCGACGCGCAGAAGCTGGTGCGAGAGGCGGCCGGCGCCGAGGACTCACAGGTGCGGGCGATGGCGGCCTCGTCGCTGGCCCAGTCGACCGACGCCGGGTCCAGCCAGATGCTGCTCCAGCTCAGCCGCGACCGCGATCCGCAGGTGCGCACCGCCGCGCTGTCGGGGCTCGGGCAGGTCGGATCGACCGAGGCGGTCGGCACGCTCATCGAGGTGGCCCGGGCCGGCGAGACCCAGGACCGGCAGGCGGCGATCCAGGCGCTCGCCTACAGCGACGACAGCCGCGCCTCCGGCACCATCGCCCAGCTGATCGGCTCGAGCGATCCGGAGGTGGCGGGCAGCGCGATCAACGCGTCCTACAGCGGCGGCCGCGACGTCGATCAGGCGCTGATCGGCGCGCTCGCCAGCGAGAGCCAGCAGGTGAAGATGCAGGCCGCCTACCAGCTCCGCTCGCGCGGCACCCGCGTCGGCAGCGAGGTGCAGGGTCAGATCGAAGGGCTGATCGGCGCGGAGCGATAGGCTGCGCCGCCGGGCCGGCTCGCCGCCGGCCCGATCACCTCAGCTCGCGGCCTTGTTCTCGAAGACGAGCTCGGGCCGCTTGCGCGACTCGACCACCGAGCGGTCGACCACGCACTCCTTGACCCCGTCGAGCGACGGGATCTCGTACATCACGTCGAGCATCAGCTCCTCGAGGATCGCCCGCAGGCCGCGCGCGCCCGACTTGCGCCGGTAGGCCTCCTCGGCGATCGCGCGCAGCGCGTCCTGGGTGAAGCGGAGCTTCACGCTCTCCATGTCGAACAGGCGCTGGTACTGGCGAGCCAGCGCGTTCTTCGGCTTCCACAGCACCTCGGTCAGCGCGTCCTCGTCGAGCTGGTCGCACGAGACGATGATCGGCAGGCGGCCCATGAACTCCGGGATCATGCCGAACTTGATCAGGTCCTCGTGGCGGACCATCGAGCGGAGCGCGTCCTTGTCGTCCTCGGCCGTGCCGATCGAGGCGCCGAAGCCGAGCCCGCGCTGGCCGGTCCGCCGCCGGACGATCTCCTCCACCCCGTTGAACGCCCCGGTGCAGATGAAGAGGATGTCCGTGGTGTCGATCTGGATGAGCTCCTGCTGCGGCCGGTTGCGCGCCCCGTCGGGCGTGATGGTCGCGGTCTTGCCCTCCAGGATCTTGAGCAGCGCCTGCTGCACGCCCTCGCCCGACACGTCGCGGGTCGGGGAGGGGACCCCGCCCTTGCGCGCGATCTTGTCGATCTCGTCGATGCAGAGGATGCCGCGCGCGGTCTTCTCCACGTCGCCGCCGGCGCTGCGGAACAGCGCCTTGATGACGCTCTCCACGTCCTCGCCGACGTAGCCGGCCTCGGTCAGCGTGGTCGCGTCGGCGATGGCGAACGGAACGTCGAGCTTGCGGGCGAGCGTCTGGGCCAGGAGCGTCTTGCCGCAGCCGGTCGGGCCGATGAGCAGGATGTTGCCCTTCTGCAGCTCGACGTCCGATTGCTTGCCGCGCGTACCGATGCGCTTGTAGTGGTTGTAGACCGCCACGGCGAGGGCGCGCTTGGCGCTCCCCTGGCCGACCACGTAGCGATCGAGCTCCTTGACGATCTCTTTGGGCGGCGGGTACTTCGGGCGCTCGGCAGCCTCCTCCTTGGCGAGGATGTCATTGCAGAGCTTGACGCACTCGTCGCAGATGAAGACCCGCGGTCCGCTAATCAACTTGCGAACTTCGCGCCGCTGTTTGCCGCAGAAGGAGCAGTGGAATTCTTCCATCCGACAGACTCATTCTTACACAGGGGGGAGCCGGCGCAACAGCCCGGCCGGCGCACCTTGCGGAGGTGATGAAAGGACGCCGGTCGCGAGCCGCGGGAGTATCCATTAGGGCTTGACGCAACGGGTCAATTTCGACCCACTCAGCCGGTGCGAGTGCTCGTCGCGTGTCGAGAACCGGACTCGGCGCAGGGTGACGCCGAGTCGGCTGCGGCGCTGCTGATCGACCTCGGATGCCGTGTCACGCTTTGCCGGTTCGATCTCGGCGATCTCGACGAGGAAGAGATCGCGCGGCAGCCTCCCACCCTCGCCGTGATGGACGCCGGCGACGAGCTGGCCCGCGCCGCCCACTGCCGGCGCAAGCTCGATCAGATCCCGGCGCTGTCGGAGACGCCGACCCTGCTCATCGTCGCGGTGCCGCGCCTCTCGGCGCTCGACTTCTCGGCCGGGTTCGACGACTTCGTGTTGCGCCCGCTGGTCCCGGCCGAGCTCTACGCGCGCCTCCGCCAGCTCGACTGGCACAGCTCCGCGTTCGGGTCCGAGGAGGTGATCAAGATCGCCGACCTGGTCATCGACGTGTCCGGTTACGAGGTCTTCCTCGGCGGGCGGCGGCTCGACTTCACCCACCAGGAGTTCGAGCTGCTCCGCTTCCTGGCCCAGAACCGCGGACGGGTGTTCACCCGCGACCAGCTGCTCCAGAAGGTCTGGGGCTACCAGTACACCGGCGGGACTCGCACCGTCGACATTCACGTCCGCCGCCTGCGCGCCAAGCTCGGCCCGGCGGTCGGCCCGCTCATCGCCACCGTGCGCCACGTCGGCTACAAGATGCGCGCGGCGAAGTAGCCGCGCCGGCGACCTCAGCCGAGGAAGAGCTGGGCGACCTCCATGTAGAGGATGAGCCCGGTGATGTCGCACAGCGACGAGATGAACGGGTTCGACGCCACCGCCGGGTCGATCCCGAGGCGGACCATGAAGAGCGGGACCCCGGCGCCGACCAGCGCGCCCCAGGTGACCACGCAGACCACCGCGCAGCCGACGCTCAGCACCATGGGCAGAAACCGGGTCGTCTCCCACACCGCCGCGCTGCCCAGGCCGACCACCCCGAGGATGAAGCCGAGCGACAGGCCGACGGTGAGCTCGCGCAGGAGCACCTTGCGGACGTCGGTCGACTCGAGCCGGCCGAGCGACAGCGCCCGGATGACCAGGGTGGCCGACTGCGAGCCGGAGTTGCCCCCCGACGCGACGATGAGCGGCACGAACCAGAGCAGCTTGGTGATGCCAGGGATCTGGCTCTGCGAGAAGTGCTCGAGCACGTTGCGGGTGGCGAGGCCGGCCACGAACAGGACGACCAGCCAGGGGGCGCGTTTGCGGATGAGGTGCCAGAACGGCGTCGACAGGTACGGCGTCTCGAGCGGCTCGACGCCGCCCATGCGCTGGACGTCCTCGGTCGCCTCCTCCTGGACCACGTCGATGGCGTCGTCGATGGTGATGATGCCGGCGATGCGGTGGTGGCGGTCGACCACCGGCAGGGCGAGGAGGTCGTACTTGGCGATGAGGCGGGCCACCTCCTCCTGATCGACGTCGACCGGCGCGCTGACGATGTTCGGGTTCATGATCTGCGCGATGGTGCGGTCGGCCGGCGACACCACCAGGTCGCGCAGCGAGACCACCCCGAGCAGCGTGCCGTTCTGATCGACCGCGTAGGCCTGGTAGATGGTCTCCTTGTCCGACGCGTTCTGCCGGATGAGGTTGATCGCCTCCTGGGTGGTCACGTGGGCCGGCAGCGCCACGAAGTCCGTGGTCATGATCGCGCCGGCCGAGTCCTCCGGGTAGGACAGGAGCTGGCGGATGTCGCGCGACTCTTCCTCGCCCAGCGCCTCCAGCAGCTCGGCGCGGAGGTCCTCGCCCAGGGTGGCGTAAAGATCGGCGCGGTCGTCGTGCGCCATCTCGTCGGTGAGCGCGGCGGCCTTGTCGAGCTCCTTGGTCGCGAGGTTGGCGAACAGCTTGGAGCGGTGCTCCTCGTCCAGGTTCTCGAGCAGGCGCGCGCCGACGTCGACCGGCAGCACGGTCAGGAGCTTCTGGGCCAGCTCGGGCGAGAGGGCGGCGGCGAGATCGGCCAGGTCGGCCGGGTGCAGCTCCTCGGTGAGGCCGACCAGATCCTCCGGGCTGGTCTGCAGCGCCTCGATCACCTCGGGCAGGATGAGACGTGTGGTGGTCTCCATTGCTATTCTCCGGAGGTGTTCAAGGTCATCGACCTGGGACCCGAAGGCAAGCCTGAAGAGAGCGAAGACGCGAGCCGCGTCGCGCCGCCTCCGGCCGGGACGGTCCGATGGATCGATCTCGTCCGCGGCGACGCCGCCTCGCTCGACCTCTTGCGCAGCCGGTTCCAGTTCCACCCGCTCGCGCTCGAGGACTGCGCGACCTTCGAGATGCGATCGAAGGTCGACGAGTACGGCGATCACCTGTTCATCGTGTTTCACACGTTCACGCGTGCGCCCGAGGACCCCACCTACATCCAGGTGCACGAGGTGCACGCCTTCCTGGGCGAGAGCTACCTGGTCACGGTCCACGACAACCCGGTGCCGGCCACCGAGGAGATCTGGCGGCGGGCGGCCTCCGACCCGAGGGTGCTCGGCCGCGGCCCGAGCTGGGCGCTCTACTGCACGGTGGACGCGATGATCGACGCCACCTTCCCGGTGCTCGAGTCGCTCATGGAGAAGGTGGAGTCGGTCGAGGAGCAGGTGCTGAGCGGGGGCTGGCGGCGCGGGCTGGGCGAGGTGTTCTCGGTCCGCAGCACGCTGGTCAGCATGAGGCGCATCATGCGGCCGGCCCGCGACGTGGTGGCGATCCTCAGCCGCCGGACCGAGGCGCCGCTCAGCGAGCGCACCGCGCTCCACTTCCGCGACGTGCAGGACCACGTCCTGCGCTGCCTGGAGACGATCGAGGAGGCCGACCACCTCATCACCAACACGATCGACGCCCACCGCTCGGCCCTGGCCAACCGCCAGAACGAGATCATGGCCAAGCTCACCATCTTCAGCGCGGTGTTCCTGCCGCTCGGCTTCATCGTCGGGTTCTGGGGCCAGAACTTCGACGCGCTGCCGTTCCACTCGAGCACCATCATGGCGGTCCTCTCGCTCGGGCTGTGCGCCACGGTCCCGATCGTCCTCATCGTCTGGTTCTGGTGGAAGCGATGGCTGTGAGCCGGCCGGGGGCGGTCGCCTTGACGGCGGCCGCCAGCACCCGCGCCGGCCGCGCCCGCGATCACAACGAGGACAGCCACGTGATCGACGCCGACGCGGCGGTGTTCGCGGTGGCGGACGGGATGGGCGGGCACGCCGCCGGCGAGGTGGCCAGCGCGCTGGCGGTGGCGCGAGTGCACGAGGCGTGGATCTCGGCCGGCGCGCGGCGGCGGATCGAGGCGTACGTCGCCCGGCCTCACGCCGACGAGCGGCGCGCGATGTTCGCGCTCCTGCGCGACGGGCTGCTGGCCGCGCACCGGGCGATCGCCGACGAGGCGCGCCGCGATCCGGCCAAGCTGGGGATGGGCACCACCCTGACCGGCTTCCTGGTGGTGGCAGGCGAGGCGCTGTTCGCCCACGCCGGCGACTCGCGCGCCTACCTGGTGCGCGGCGGCGCGGTCCAGCTGAGCGAGGACCACAGCGTGCCGATCCGGGTGGAGGGCTCGGTCGTCATCGAGCGGCGCGGCCTGCTGACCAGCGCGCTCGGGGTCGGCGACGCCAACAAGGTGGGCCGCTTCGGGCTGCCGCTGGCCGCGGGCGACCGCCTGGTCCTGGTCACCGACGGCGTGTACGAGCCGCTCGGCGACGAGGAGCTGGCCGGGGTGGCGTCAGCCGGCAGCGCGGCGGCCGCCGCCGCGGACCTGATCGAGACCGCGGCCCTGCGCGGCGGCACCGACGACGCCACCGCGCTGGTGGTGGATGTGGCCGGCGGCGGCGACGCGGCCGAGCGCGAGCGGGAGGACCAGGTGCTGGCCGGCTGCGTCCTGTTCGACGGCATGAGCCCGGCCGACCGGCTGCGCGTCCAGCGCATCGCCACCCGCCGCGCGCTGGCCCAGGGGGACCGGCTGATCTGGAACCGGCGCGGCGATCGAGCCGCTCACGTGGTGGTGGAGGGAGAGATCGAGCTGCCCGGCGGCGCGCGGCTCGGTCCCGGGTCGGTGGTCCACCCGGACGCGCTGCTCGACGGCGGCGGGCGCGCACGCGAGGCGGCCGCGGCGTCGGGTCCGGCTCGCGTGCTCACCATCCGCCGCTCCGAGTTCGTCGAGCTGACCGAGGAGGAGCCGGACCTCGGCGTCTCGCTGTACGCGGCGCTGGCCAGGCTCATGCGCCGGTAGGCTCATGCGCCGGTAGCGCTACGCGCGCGATTCGGCGAGGCGGCGGTCGACCAGCTGCTCGCAGACCGCCAGCGCGGCGATGAAGCTGGCCGGGCTGGCCACCCCCTTGCCGGCGATGTCGTAGGCGACGCCGTGGTCGGGCGAGGTCCGGACGATCGGCAGGCCGAGGGTGAGGTGCACCGTCGAGTCGAAGTCGAGCATCTTGATCGGGATGAGCCCCTGATCGTGATACATGGCCACGAACAGGTCGTAGCTCTGGCGGAAGGCGACGTCGGGGACCAGCGGACCGACCAGCTCGACGTCGCCGCCCAGCTGACGGCGGCACTGCTCGATGGCCGGCGCGATCACGTCCGAGTCCTCCGACCCGAAGAGCCCGCCCTCGCCGGCGTGCGGGTTGAGGCCGAGCACGCCGACTCGCGGGCGCGGCACGCCGAAGTCGCGGCGCAGCGCGTCGACCGCCATCAGCGCGGCGCTGGCCACGCCGTCGATCGTGAGCGACGACGACACCTCGGAGATCGGGATGTGCGCGGTGACCAGCACGACCTTGAGGCGCGGACCGACGAACATCATCGCCACCCGCGATGCGCCCATGCGCGCGGCCAGGAAGTCGGTGTGGCCGACGAACTCGAAGTGCGCCGCGCGCGCGGTGGTCTTGCAGATCGGCGCGGTGACCACGCCGGCGATCTCGCCGGCGGTGGCGGCGGCGGTGGCGGCCTCGAGGTAGGCGACCTGCGCCAGGCCGCCCATCGCCGTCGGTGCGCCGGCCGGCGCGAGCTCGGGCGAGAGCTCGCCGCGATCGACGATGGTGACATCGCCCGGCACGGGGGCGCCCGCGACGGCGGCGCCGCGCTCGAGCAACGCGCGGTCACAAAAAACGACCAGTCGTTGACGCAGCGCAGGACGCGCGCCGGCGAGCGCCTGAGCGACGATCTCCGGCCCGATCCCGGAGGGATCGCCGAGCGTGATGCCGATCCGATTCGTGTGAGTCATGCGCACAATCCGGCGGCCCAACGAAACGCTCTTGCGTCGAAGGCCGCACTCCGTCAGGGTTGTAATAGGAGTTTATGCGCTCTTTTCCGGGGTTCGGGGCGATTGTATCCGTCGTTTGCGCGGTGTCCGGCACCGTCGGCTGCGGCGCGAGCGGATCTGGTGGTCGGACCATCGCGGAGACGCCCCCGCCGCTGGGGCCGCCGACCGCGCTTCCGGTGTCCGGCGGCGTGTTCCTGCCCGGCGAGGAGATGCGCTTCGAGCTGTCGCTGCGCGGCATCCTCGGCGGCGAGGCCGCCGTCGCGGTCGGCCAGCCGGGCAAGGTCGACGGCAAGCGCGTGGTGATCGTGAGCTCGCGCGTGGAGAGCGCCGGCGTGGTCGCGATGTTCCGCCAGGTCCGCGACGAGGTGACGACCTTCATCCACCTCGACACCGGCCTTCCACTCAGCCACTCGGCCCACGTGATCTTCGGCGACAAGGAGTCGACCATCGAGACCAAGTTCGCGGGCGGGGAGAATGGCGCCTTCGACGTCGAGGTCCGCAGCAAGGACAAGACCGGCGAGGAGGTGCGGCGCACCGTGCACCAGGCGATGCCGGAGGACCAGGCCGCCTTTGACCCGCACGCGGTGATCGGCGCGCTGCGCGGGTGGAAGCCGGAGGATGGACAGCACGCCTACTTCTTCGTGCTGGTCGGCCGCCACCTGTGGCAGAACACGGTCCGCCTGACCGGGCACGAGCGGGTTCGCACCCGGCTCGGCCAGTTCGACGCGCTCCGCATCGACGGCGTGGCGCAGCGGCTGACCCGCGAGCTGCGCGAGGATCGCCGCAAGCCGCAGCGGACCTACACGATGTGGATCTCCGACGACGAGGCGCGACTGCCGCTCCTGGTCATGGGCAAGACCGAGTTCGGCGAGGTCAAGGCGGAGCTGGTCGAATACCGCGCGCCGGCCACGCTGAGCGCGGCGCGGTAGTTAAAACAGCGCGCGCAGCGATTCCGCGTCGGAGATGATGACCTTGCGCCCCTCGGTGCAGATGAGGTGCTTGCGCTTGAACTGCGACAGGGTCAGCGACACGGTCTCGCGGGTGGAGCCGATCAGGTTGGCCAGCTCCTGGTGAGTGATCTTGAGCGCGACCATGGTGCCGCGTGAGTCCTCGACGCCGTACTCCTCGGCGAGCGCGAGCAGGAGCTCGGCCAGCTTCGAGGTCACGTCGCGGAAGACCAGGGTCTCGAGCTTGTTCTCCAGCTCGCGGCGGCGCTGGGCCAGGATGCGCGTCATCTGGAAGCCGAGCTGGGCGTGGCTCTGCAGCAGCCTCTCCACGTCGGTGCGCTCGAGCTCGGTGATCATCGAGTTCTCCATCGCCTCGGCCATCTCCTCGCGCGGCCCACCCTCGATGAGGCAGGTCTCGCCGAAGATCTCGGACGGGCCGACGTAGTTCAGCGTCAGCGCCTTTCCGTCGCGCGTGACCTTGGAGATCTTGATGCGTCCCCCATTCACGATGAACATCGAGTTGCCCGGATCGCCGGGGAGGTAGACCACCTCTCGCCGGCGGACCTCGCGCAGCTGGATTCGCTCGGACAGACGCGCCAGGACTTCCGGCCCGAGCTCCGCAAGGATGGGGATCTTCTTGAGGTACCAGAGGGTTCGCTTGGCGTCCTGCACTGGGTCGTTAATGTAGCTGCGCTCGCAAATAGCTACAAGGATGTTGCATCGCTTACGTAGGGGATCTGCTCGTTGCCGGCGCGCCACAGCAGCACCAGACCCACCGCGCTGGCCAGCGCCGCGAGCGGGAGGATGACCGGCGCGCCCTCGTCGAGGAAGCCGGCCCGGACTCCCACCGGCGGCCAGGTGAGCAGCACCGCCGCCGCGTTGTTGCAGGCGTGGATGCAGATTGCCGGGACGAGCGAGCCGCAGCGCAGGGTGGCCACCGCCAGGACGATCCCGAGCGCGAACGTGATCGGCAGGCGGACCAGCGATCCGTGGAGCAGGGCGAAGTACGCGGCGGACAGCAGCGCGGCGCCGACCAGCCCGATGCGGCCGCGCAGGCCGCGCGCGATCGCGCCGCGGAACAGGAGCTCCTCGCACACCGCCGGCACCAGCGCGAGGGCGAAGAGCTTGAACACGGTCGACTCCGGTCCGGCGACGTGCTCGGCCAGGAGCTCGGCCTCGCGATCGGTCACCCAGTCCTCGACCAGCGGGACCAGCAGCGACGCGCTCAGGTACCAGAACGAGGCGGCCACGAGCAGACCACCGACCAGCGCGCGGCGCGGCGGCCGGATCAGCCCGAGCACCGCGGGCGCGCGACCGCAGCGGCGAGCGGCGAACCAGGCGGGCAGGGCGAATCCGAGCAACTGGGTGGCGATCAGCCCGGCCAGCCCCCATCCCAGCGCCATCGCGCCGGCGAGCGCGAGCAGCGCGAAGCTGACCGGCATGAGCAGGAGTGCGGCGACCGGGCCGATGGTGGGAGCGGCGCGGCGCGTCGGGGGCATGCCGGCTCAATGATACGAGCGGCGACCGATGCTGCCACGGCGGCGAGGCGATCCGCGTGATCCAATCGACTGCAGCGCGGCGAGCAAAGCGGCTACTGTAGCGGCCGCGGGCCGGGACGCGGGTGGTTTCCCGGCGACGGAGGAGGACCGAGGATGCGAATCGGCATGGTCGCGGCTCTGTGCGGTGCAGCCCTCGCCTGCGGCGACGTCGTGCCGCTGGCCGACGGTGGGCTGCCACCCGGCGACGAGGACGGCGGCGGCGATGGCACCCAGATCGACGCCGGGGTCGATCTGGCCGACCTGGACAACGACGGCGTTCTCGACGGCGAGGACAACTGCCCCGAGATCCGCAACACCGGGCAGGCCAACCGCGACGGACAGCCGATCGGCACGGCCACCCCGATCCCGTTCGCCTTCCGCCCGGCCCCGGCGGCGCTCCAGATCTTTGGCGACGACGTCACCTCGCCGCCGATCGAGCTCGGCTTCACCTTCCGCTTCTTCGGGCGGGACTACACCCAGGCGCTGGTCAACTCGAACGGGATCGTGATGCTCGGGCCCAACCCGCTCAACCCGGTCCCCTACCACGTCGTCGCGCCGATCCCGGCCCCGGGCTGGCCGAACGCGCTGGTCGCCGGGTACTGGGCCGACCTGAACCTGGACGCCGGCGGCACCCTCTTCGCCGAGGTGCAGGGGGTCGAGCCGGACCGCGAGTTGGTCGCGCAGTGGAGCGCCGTCCCGCACTTCGCGACCTCGGCGTCGCCGGTGACGATGCAGATCGTGCTGCGCGAGAACGGCTCGCTCGTCGAGGTCCACTGCCAGGACTGTCCGTCCGGCGCGATCCTCCACAGCCAGGGGATCGAGGATCAGCTCGGCCTGTTCGCGGCCACCGTGCGCGGCCGATCCCAGGCCGACTTCTCGCTCGCGGCCGACGCGGTGCAGTTCTCGACCGAGGTGGGCGAGCCGGACGGGCCGGGTGACGCGTGCGATCTGTGTCCGGCCCTGTGGTCGCCCGATACCGCCGACGCCGACCGCGACGGGATCGGCGACGCGTGCGACAACTGCGACGCCATCGAGAACGCGGGGCAGGAGGACGTCGACGGCGACCAGCTCGGCGACGCCTGCGACACCTGCCCGGCCGTCTACGACGAGAGCAACAGCGACGCCGACGGCGACCTGGTCGGCAACCGCTGCGACAACTGCATCGGCATGGCCAACCCGGGGCAGGAGAACAGCGACACCGACTTCCAGGGCGACGTGTGCGACAACTGCCCCACCGTCGACAACGTGGACCAGACCGACACCGACGGGGACGGGATCGGCGACGCCTGCGACCCCGCGTAGGCGTCGCCTGGCGCGCCCGGTCGTCGGCTCAGCGCGAGACGGCCGCCTGCTGCTTGTCGTCGCCCGGCGTCGAGGCGAAGACCTCGTGCTCGGTCAGCTCGAGCTCGAACGGGATCAGGACGTCGGCCCGGAAGCGGCCGTCCGGCCCGGTGACCGCGTGGCCGACCACGTGGGCGCCGGCGCCGCCGCGGCCGGCCGGAGCCAGGTAGAGGACCACGTGCTGCGCGGGCAGGCCGGCGTCGCCCGCGCCGGCGACCACGCCCTCGATCGCAACCGTCTCGCCGCGGAACCCGGTCGGGCTGGCGCCGGTGACGCGGATCTCGGTCGGGCGCTTGCCGCGCGCGGCCGACTCGGCGGGCGCCGGTAGACCGGCGCCGGGACCGGGCACCGCCGGGTCGCCCTCGCCGCCGTCGCCGGCCAGATCGCCGTCGTCCGGTTCGGCGCCGTCCTGGCCGTCGGGGCCGTCCTGGCCGTCCGCGCCGGCGCCGGATCGCGGGCGCGCCGCGCCGTCCGCGCCGCGCCCGCCGCCCTCGTCGCCGCCTTCGTCGCCGGTGGCGTCGCCGGTGGCGTCGCCGCTGGCCCCACCGCTCGCGCCGTCGCCGCCCTGCGCGGTCGACGGGCTGGGCCGCGGCGTCTGCGCCTCGGCGATCTGGTCCTGCGACAGCCCGCTCACGTCACCCTCGAGCCGGGTGTAGTTCTCGCTGTACTCGGGCGGCCTGGGGAACGGGTCCTCGCCGCGCGGCCGGTACATCGTCTTGCCGCCCGCGTTCTTGACCTCGAGCGAGAGCGCCGCGCCGCCCAGGTCGATCCGGATCCAGCCGCCCTCGCGCGACCCGCGCGCGCGGGGGATCCACACCTCGACCCACGCGTGGGCCTCGTTCGACACGAACCGGGTCGGGATGCCGAGCGCGTTGGCGGTGATCATGAAGGCGAACGAGCGGTGGCGGCACACGCCGGCCTGCTGGGTGAAGAGGTCCCAGTAGACGTCGCCGGTCGGGCTGCGGATCGGCTTGGCCTCGAACGCGCGGAAGTACGACACCAGGCGGGCGAGGGCGTCGTCGACCGACATCTCGCGGCGCAGGCCGAGCCGGCGGTGGGCCTGCTCGGCGATCCGCTGCACCCGGTCGGGCAGCGGTCGCACCCGGCCGGCGGGCAGATCCGATACCCGGACCCCGCGCGGCACCGACGGGGCGAAGTAGCGCGGGCTGGCCTCGGCCAGGAACACCAGGCGATGCACGCCGGCCGCGTCCTGCTCGTCGGCCCGCACGTAGAAGTTGTCGGCGCCGTCGACCGAGAAGCTGAGCTGCGCGCGCGGCTCCACCTCGTACGACACGATGCGCATCTCCGGCGCCACCGACGGGATCGGCACGTCCTCACCCGGGCGGATGTCGATCAGCATCGAGGCCCAGAAGCGGTCGTAGCCGGGGGTGGGCACGCCGGTGACGCGCAGCTCGGTCTGTGACGCGGACGCGATCGCCAGGGTGTAGTCCTCGCGCACGCCGTCGAGCGCGCTCATCCGCTTGAACGGCACCACCGACGGGTTGAACACCTCGACGTAGCGCAGGGCGTCGTCGCCGCCGGTCTGGTAGTCCGGGTTGCTCTCGGTTCGCCGATCGGCGCCGAAGTCGCTCCGCCCGTGGATCGGCTCCTCGCTGGCCGGCTGCGTGGTCGCCTGCGGCTCGGGCAAGATCTTCTCGTCGTCGCGGATCGCGGTCGGGTTGTGGCCGGCGGCCGGGTCCTGGCCCAGGACGGCGCGGGGATCGCCCGCGCCGCGGCGCTGGCGCGGGGTGGCGGCGGCGGCCGGCGAGCGCAGATCCTCGTGCAGGACCGGGGCCGGGGCAGGGGCGGTCGTCGATGGCGGCTGGGCCAGCGCGGTCAGCGCCGCGGCCGTGGCGGTTCCAACCAGGCCGAAGCAGGCGGCGATCCAGCGCGCGCGCACCGGTGCAGTCTAGCACCACGGCGTCGGAGCGCACCGAGCCCGGCGGACGAGACCCAGGCCGCGCCGGGTGACAGCCAGGTGAGAACTGTGCGACACGCGCGGCTTTCTCCCGGGCCAGTTGATCTGGCGCGGCTCTCGTAGGAAAACGCCAGTATGGATACGACGCGCGGGCAGGGCGCCACGCGCGCCGCAGCACGGGTCCTCTGGATCCTGTGGGCCACCTACGGCGCGTTCTACTTCTGCCGCACCAACATCTCGGCCGCGCTGCCCGGGCTGCAGGCCGAGTTCCACTTCAGCAAGACCGAGATCGGCACCATCCTCGGCTCGCTGAAGCTGTTCTACGGCCTGGGCCAGTTCCTCAACGGACAGCTGGCCGAGCGGTTTCCGGCCCGCGTCCTCCTCGCGGTCGGCATGTTCACCTCGGCCGCGCTCAACGTCGTCTTCGGGCTTTCCACCGCGCTCTACTTCTTCTTGTTCGTGTGGGCGGCGAACGGCTACTTCCAGGCGCTCGGCTGGACCCCGACCATGAAGGTGGCATCGCGCTGGTTCGACCCGGCCCGGCGCGGCCGCGCGATCGGCTTCATCGGCACCGGCTACCAGCTGGCCGGCGCGATCACGTTCGTGGTCGCCGGCTGGTCGGCCGAGTACCTCGGCTGGCGCGGCGCCATGTACGTGCCGGCCGCGCTCCTGGCCGCGATGGGCCTGGTCACCCTGTTCCTCCTCGAGGAGGCGCCGCGCGACCAGCTCGATCCGACCGCCGCCGATCGCGAGCGCGCGGACGGCGCCGCGCCCGGCTGGCGCCACACGCTCGCGGTCACCCTGGCCAACCCGCGCCTGTGGCTGGTCGCGCTCGCGCTCGCGGCGGTCGACGCGTGCCGCTACGGCTTCACCGACTGGGGCCTGTCCCACATCATGGAGATGCAGGGCGGCGGTCTGGGCAAGAACGCGCTCAAGTACGCCATCCTGCCGCTCGGCGGCATCCCCGGCGCGTTCCTGGCCGGCTGGGTGAGCGACCGCCTGGGTGGGCGGCGGGTGCCGGTCCTGGTCGCGCTGTGCGTTCTGCTCGCCGGGCTGGCGTGGGCCTACGGCGCGACCGTGTCCAGCCACCCGGCGCTGTCGGTCGTGATGCTCGCCTTCATCGGCTTCTGCATCTTCGGCCCGCAGGTGCTCCTGGTCGGCTCCGCCGCGATCGACCTGGCCCGCGCCGGACGCACCGCCGCGGCGGTCGGCTTCGTGAACCTGTTCGGCTACCTCGGCGCGTTCGCCGGCGACCAGGTGACCGGCTACCTGGCCGACCGACACGGCTGGCAGGCGGCGATCCACTTCTGGGCCGGCTGCGCGCTGGTCGCGGCGCTCGTCATCTCCCCGCTGTGGCGCTACTCGGCGGCGTCGTCGCGCGCGGCAGCGCGCTCGTGATCGGCGCGCGCGTCACTCGCGCGCTCGAGCGCGCGCCGGTGCTGGTGTTTGCCGGCTACGCGGTGACGATGGCGTTCTCGACCTACTTCTGCATGTACGCCTTCCGCAAGCCGTTCGCGGCGGCGGCGTGGGACGGACAGAACCTGGGCCCGCTCTCGCTCAAGGGCGCGCTCATCATCGGCCAGCTGATCGGCTACGCCACGTCCAAGCTGATCGGGGTCAAGTTCAACTCGGAGCTGCCGCTGGCCCGCCGCCGCCGGGCCCTGTTCCTGCTCATCCTGTGGGCCCAGGCCGCCCTGGTCCTGTTCGCCGTGGTCCCTCCGCCGCTCAAGGTGGTGGCG